>Ga0163153_10008924_pt1 | contig 10258 bp, 4 predicted proteins | sample OliLakLV19MP6IB1_FD_148629 | JGI IMG/M metagenome (GOLD analysis project Ga0163153, IMG submission 148629) | Freshwater microbial mat bacterial communities from Lake Vanda, McMurdo Dry Valleys, Antarctica - Oligotrophic Lake LV.19.MP6.IB-1 | ecosystem: Environmental > Aquatic > Freshwater > Lake...
CAAAAGGAACGAGACGCTTTAAAGCTCTCCGTGGAGGAACTGAAAAAAAATCCAGGTTCCGGCCCGAAAATCTCCTCCGAAACTGCGGCGGATTTGAAAGCGGCGGCTAAACTACAGGAAAAGCTGGACAAGAAAGAACGTGAACTGGCCGGTGCCACCGAAAAATTTGAGAAACAGCTCAAGGAATTTAATCAGCAGCTCAAGGCCAAAGAGGAAGAACGTGCCGAAGCACAAAAACAAAATGGAAAATTGAACTCACGCCTTGCTTCCCTGGAAAAAGATCTGGAAAAAGCAAAAACCCGAAAGCCGGCGCCGAAAACCGAGGCCAAAGAATTGGAATTGTTGAAGGCCAGAATCGCAGTTTACGAGGCGAAAAATGTGCCTTTTACCGCTGAGGAACTGGCCTTGATGAAAGCGCCTTCGCCTACGGTACGAACTGCCGACACGGCCGAGATTGCCATCGAAACCGGAGGAAAAAAAGCGGTGGAACCGAAAGCGGATTCCAAGCCTCTGGTAAAACAGGGGGCCAGAAGTCTACCGGTCGGTTCCGGTCCGTTGGTGGCTGAAGCGGAAAGAGCATTTGCTGCCAGACGTTATGAAGAGGCCGAGAAAAAATACCTCCAAGTCCTGAGCCAGGACGAAGGAAACGTTTACATTCTGGCGAATCTTGCCGCCATCCAGCTGGAAATGGGAAGGCTCGAAGAATCTGAGAAGAATGTGAAGAAAGCGTTGCAAAAAGAGCCTGAAGATTCCTACAGCCTCACGCTGCTTGGCATGTTGAAATTCAGGCAGAACAAGTTTGACGATGCCTTGAGATTTTTGAGCCAGTCAGCCGCCCTGAATCCGGACCATGCAGAAACCCAGAATTATCTGGGAATCACCCTGAGCCAGAAAGGGCAGCGCGCCGCCGCCGAAGTTGCGTTGCGAAAAGCGTTGCTGATCCAGCCAACTTACGCCAACGCCCATCACAACCTGGCCATTATCTACGCCACTCAAAAACCGCCGTTCCTGGAACTTGCCAGGTTTCATTACCAAAAATCACTCTCCCTCGGTCAGCCCAAAAATCCTGAGTTCGAGAAAATTTTGCAGGGAAACTGAAATGGTCGGGCAAAAAATCACCGAGATCCAATTTGAAACTTCGGGTCGTGGTTTTTTTGAAATCACCCATCTGGTTCGCAGATTTCTGGAAGCATCGGGCATCACACAAGGTTTGATGACCCTTCACATCCAGCACACCTCGGCCTCGCTGTTGATCCAGGAAAATGCCGACCCGGATGTCCGGCGTGACCTCGAAAAATATTTTCAAACACTGGTCCGGGACGGGGATCCGATGTTCCTTCACACCTCTGAAGGGTGTGATGACATGTCGGCTCACATCCGGTCGGCGCTCACGTCCGTCAATTTGAGCATTCCGGTGAATGACGGACGGCTTTGCCTCGGAACCTGGCAGGGAATCTATGTCTGGGAACACCGGTATCGAAATCACCAGAGAGCGGTAACACTGCACATTATCGGTGAATAGCCTTATGCGAAGAATTTTTGCCCTGATCTGTCTCACTTTATCTTTTGCCCCCACCTCCCGTGGCGCGACGAATGAATACCAGTTTTCAGGACCGGAAATATTCCCCATCGATTACCAGCTCCACCAACTGAAGGCTGCCGATGTGAATTCTGACGGTTTGCTGGACCTGGTGGTCGTGAACAACGTCCGCTCCAAGATCAACATCCTTTTCAACCGGACGGGCCGGACCAATTTCGTTGCTCCCGAATCTTCCATGGAGATCAACTCCCTTCCTCCCGATGCCAGGTTTTCGATTGATTCCATCGCCTCCGAGAAGCGTATTTCGTCGATGGTCATCGGCGATTTCAACAGCGATGGAAAGCCGGACTTGGCTTTTTACGGTGAACCCAAGGAACTGGTGGTTCAGATCAACCTCGGAACCAATGGTTGGGAGGCTCCAAAAAAGTGGTCGATTGAAGACGGGCAGCTGACACCGATCGCACTGGCCACGGGTGATTTGAACGGCGACAAGATGCTGGACCTTCTGCTGCTGGCGGAAAATCACATTTATTATTTTGCGCAAACCACCAACCACACCTTTGCCGAGCCTCAGAAAATCTATTTTTCCGGCCTGGTCCGCGCCATTCATGTTGCGGATATCGATGGAGATTCGCTTGAAGATCTGTTGCTTGTGAACTGGGACACTCCAACGCCCTTCCGATTTCGCCTTCAAAATGCGCTCGGCCAGCTGAATCCCGAGGTTTATCTCAACATTCCCCCCGTCCGTTCTTTCTGGCTCGACGACCTGGATCACAACAAAATTCCCGAGCTGATCACCATCGCGCAAAACTCCGGACGCGCACAGATCAGCCACATCATTCAGAAGGAGGGTGAAAAAATCTCAGGGCCGGTCTCCGAGGGCCAGTTGCTGGTGCTGCCGTTGCAACGAACATCGAAAGCACGGCGCGCCACCGAATGGCGCGATCTCAATGGAGATGGTCGCCAAGACCTTCTGGTGGTCGATCCGGATGGCGGCCTGCTCAATTATTTTCAACAAAGCCCCAATGGAGAATTCGAAAGGGCAACTTCCTTCCCGACCCTTTCCGGAATCACCGAGATATCCGTTTTTGACTGGGACAAAGATTCCAAGCCCGAAATATTTCTCTTGAGCGGCGAAGAATCACAGGTGGGCGTGACCCATCTCGGAACCAACGGAAATATTGCGTTTCCCCGGGCCATCCAGATTCCTGGCAAACCGCTGGTGATGTCGGGAGGTTTGATCGGTGCCGGACAGCCGCCCATGCTTGCCGTGATCACCGAACACGAAGGGAAACGGCTTCTGGTGACAATTTCATCGGACGGGGGTGTGGAAAAAATTCAAACCCAAAAACTGGCGGAAAGTTTCAAGGGAAATCCTTCCTCCATCTCCGTGTTGGATGCAGACCAGGATGGATTGATGGATCTCGCGATCCTGATTCCCTACGAGAAGATCAAGTTTCTGCTGCAAAAAAAGGACGGTACTTACAGCGAAATCGACGTGGTTCCGCCCGGCGGCACGCTGGATCAACCATGGCTTTCCAAGGCCGATGTGGATGAGGATGGCAAGCCGGAGATTTTGCTGGCGCAAAAAAACTTTCTACGAGCCGTTTACCTCAAGGAAGAGGTCAAAAATCCGTTTAACACCAACTCGCACAACTGGGCGTTCGTGGTGAAGGAACAGATTCAAGGACCGTTCAGCAATTCACGCATTGTGGGTGCTTCCACCATCCAGGGCGATTCCAACCGGCTCGATTTTTTATTGATGCTCGATGCTGAAAGAAAAATTCTTTCAATCAACGAACGCGGCACCGGTGGAACGTGGCGGGCCGCCAAGAACATACCGCTGGCCTACTCCGATTTTACCGGACTAACGACCTTGCAACGATCTGGAAAAACTCCGCCCACCGTCTGTTTTACCGGGTTGAACGCGGTCGGCTGGATGAATTTTCATGGAAAAGTCTGGGACCTGAAGGAACTGGACGGTTATGAAACCCCGATCAAAGACGGGAGGTTGACGGATGTGATTTCAGGGAATTTGAACAGCGAACCGACGAAAGATCTGATCTTCCTGGAGACCTCCAAAAACTACCTCGACATTGTCGCTTTCAAAGATGGAAAAAACTTGGTTCCAGGAGCCCGGTGGCAGGTCTTTGAAGAGAGAAGCTTTCGATCAAGGAGAAACGATGGTGCTGAACCACGGGAAGGTTTGGTCGAGGATGTGACCGGAGATGGTAAACGGGATCTCATCATTTTGGTGCACGACCGGATTTTGGTTTATCCCCAGGAATAAAGCCGCTGGAGGCCGTGAAACCGTCCGGGTGCGCGCACGATAAACAGGTCGCGCAATCGCTTTGACGTTCGGGGCTACAGCGTGGATAAAAATTCCACCAGGTTCCTCACATCTTGTTTGGTCATGATTTGACGAAACTCCTCTGGCATCGCCGAGAGCCCTTTTTCCCTGGTTTTGATGTCCGCCTTCTGGATCGTGACCAAACCATCTTCCCCGGCCTGAATGACCAGTTCGGTGGGGGTTTCCGATTTGACCGGCCCGCCGAGGACGGATCCGTTCTGGAGTGTCACGGTGACATTTTCATATCCCGGGGCGATCTGATTGTTTGGCCACAAGACAGATTCGAGGAGATATTCGCGGGAATATTTTTTACCAAGACCGGCAAGTTCAGGTCCAACGTCCCCGCCTTCGCCATTGATTTTGTGACACCTGAGACAGGAGAGTTCAGCCCGCTCGAAGAAGATTTGACGCCCTTTCGCTGGATCTCCGCCTGCAAGTGATTCCAGATAACCGGTCATTTGTCTGGAAGGAGCTTTGTTTGGTCCGCAGGTTCGAAGATTCAATTGATTGGGATAACATTTCCAGAACTTCCGCCGGATCACTCATTGCCAGAAGTCGGTTGGCTTCTGACTTTACTGTCTCATCTCCATCCCGCTGCAATTTTCGCAACACAGTTTTGAAGTCTGCAGGCGCGAAGTCTGCGAGAGCCCGAAGCGCCAGGGTCCGAACTTCGGTGTTGGTCGATTGGTTGACCGAGCGTGTGAGGAAGGAAATGCCTTCAACTGGTTTTAATGTCTGAATTGCCGGTATCGCAGCCAGGAGCACCTGGTTGTCATTCTCATCCTCGAGCCGGGTTATAATTTCGCTGATGGCCCGTCGTCCTGATTCCACGGTCCTTGCTTTTCGTTTGATCCAATTTCCATGGACCAGATCGCGGCCCTCGTTTTCCGGCCAATGCGCCAACATCTGAAAGGCCGCCGCCCGGAAATCTACGGTGCCATTTTTGTTCATGGCGAAGGCGGCGATTGCCCGGGCGTTGTTGTTTTCGCCAAGGTAAAAATGGGCGTTGAGCGCACGGTTCAGCACAGCAGGAGGGAGGTTCGATTTACCGAGTGTCTCCGCAAGGTTGAGGATCAAATCATCAGACTTTGAGGGCTCGTCGTAGATGCCACGTGCAGCTTCGGCGGCTACGCGTGGTTCCGGATCGCTGAGGTAAAGAGCCAGAGCGGCCTTTTTTCCAGTGTGATCCCTGAGCGCCGCAGCAATCGTCAGCCTAACAGCAGGAGAGGCATGGTTTGTGAACCGTGTGAAATCGATTTTGTTCGACCACGATCTAAGGGCTTGGATTCCCGCGAATCGCAAATTCGCGTCATTGTCGTTGTTTACCTCCAGCATTTTAACGACCTCTTTTTCCGGTGCTGATTTTATAGAGAGGGCTTGAATTTTGCCAAATTTGGAGCAGGCCAGAGTTGCATAAAACCGAACCCTGGCGTTCGAATCGTTCATCAATCCAACAATTTTCGAAAACGCCTTCTCTTCCTTTTGATCTCCCAGGACCCTGGCGGTTTGCGCCCGGATCTCAGGATCGGAATCGTCCAGGAAACTGATCAGTCTTTCATTGGCCGCGGGGCCGGACAAACGGATGATTTGATCGATTCCCCAAAGGGCATGGAGCCGGGCTGGGATGGATTTGCCGTTCTTCAATGCGGCGAAGAAGATCTCCAAAGGATCATCGGTTTTCTGCCGGGCAGGCGCGGTATCACCCGGGTTCGGTTTGGATCGAAGTTTGAACCGGTTTACCAACTCAAACTGTGCGCCTCGGCGCAATCTGAGGTCTAGGTTTTCGAGCAGACTGGAAAGCTGCTGCAGGCTAATGCCGGCGAATCCAGCATTCAGGACTTTTTTGGTCTCCAAAACCTCGGATGAATTTACGGTCTGCGGGTCAAAGACATGAAAGATCCGTCCTTTGCCCGTCTTGTTCCAGCCTTGGACCCAGTCCGTGAAATAGACACCTCCGCCGGGTCCGAAATCGACATCGGTCGGCAGGCAGTCCCAGACAAATTGTTCATACTCGACGATTTCGAACGAAGCTCCACGGGCCTTCAATCCGAAGGTGTGTATCCCGCTGCTGGCCGCGCCTCGAAAATCGCACAAGAAAAAGTGGCCGCGATATTTTGTCGAAAGCCCTATCCCCGGATAATAGGCAATCCCTGAAGGGCCGTAGCCGATGTTTGCGATAGGAGGAAGAATGTAAGCGGGCTGGTCCGGGTTTTGCGGTTCCCACATGCGCTCGCTGTTCCATGGGCCTCGTCTCGGGGCGGCGTGCAGGTGTTGATATCCGATTCTCCAGCCAAAGTCCGCCCCTTCGACCACGTGCAACCATCGGGCCTTGTCTCCGCCGTCGGAGTTGTTGTCGCCGGTGAACAGGTTGCCAAAATCATCAAAAGCCAGTTCCTGCGGGTTTCTCAATCCTCGTGCAAAGATTTCCAGTTTTGAGCCGTCCGGTTCGCATCTCAAAACGGTCCCTTCATGAGGGAAGTATAAATGAGTGCCTTCACGGTTTGTCAGGTTCAGTCCCCGGTCGCCGATGCTGAAATAGATCCTGCCATCTGGCCCCAACTGCAAGCCGTGCAGGTCGTGGCCCAGAAATGAGATGTGGACTCCGAATCCGTCCTGAACCGAATTTTTTACATCCGCCACCGCATCTTGATTGGTGTCGCTCAAAATCCAGAGGTTGGGGATGCATGTGTAATAAACCTCCGGCCCGACAGCCAGCAGACCGGCGCCGATACCGTCGGCGATGTTGGTGAAACCCTCGGCGAAGGTCCGTGAAAAATCGGCTATTCCGTCGTTGTTGTTGTCACGGAGGATCTTCACTTTTTCGGAGAACTTTTCCATCAGCACCCGATTGGTCCCCAGTTTTTCCTCAAGCAATTGGCGGCGGCCCTCGACCGATTCCAGTTTAAGATCGGCGTTGAGCCAGTCGAGATGGCTTCGGATATCAAGGACCCCGTTGAAAATTGGCGGATTTTGGGCCACGGCACCGTGACGATGCGTCTCGGCCACGTAAAAATTCCCGAGATGATCGATGGCGAAACAAACGGGATTTTCCAACATTGGTTCGGCGGCAAAGAGCCGTGCTTTTAGGCCTGGTGAAAGTTTGAAGTTCGGTTCGTCGGCAGGGCTGGAAGAGGTGGCGACGCCGGAAGATCCGCCCGATTCAACTGCGAACAATAGAGGGCGTCCGGAAAGGGCGAAAACCAGAATCCAAAGGAGCGCAAGACGGATGTTTAACGGTGGACGGGAATGCATGTGAAATTCATAGGTTGATTTGGCGTGGGGTTCAAGGGTGCTATTGGGAGGCGGGATCGCGAAATCGCTTTGGATTTTTTCTGGTATTCGCTGGAGGAATCAATGATTTTCCACGTTCAAACAAATTTTCGACTGCGTTTTCCGAATCATTGCGGAGATATGACAACGACGTTCCTTCCGAATACAATCCTGCGGGGCTCCGTCTTCCCAGAGCCGGTCCAGGTGATTGTCGCGACGAGTCGCGGTGTTGGGATGCAAATTATTGGCAGGGGGCTGAACACAAATCAGGTTTATGACCGTATCCTCACGTCGGAACAGATTGGAAAACTCGAAGCCTCACCCGAGACAGAGCCGTTTAATGGCAGTCCACGCAAATTCCGCCTTGGCATCGAAGCTTTGCGACTTGGCCTCGCTTACGAATACGATCCTTATTTTTCCCTCTCCATCGCCCGCGTGGACCCACTTCCCCACCAGTTGGAAGCGGTTTATGAGTATTTCATGAAGCTCCCGCGCATCCGCTTCCTTCTGGCGGATGATCCTGGAGCGGGCAAGACCATCATGGCTGGTCTGCTTATCAAAGAGCTGAAAATTCGGGGGCTCATCAAACGGATTCTGATCATCACTCCAGCGAACTTGACATTCCAATGGCAAAGAGAACTGAAGGACAAATTCCGCGAGAATTTCGAAATCGTCCGCAGCGATGTCCTCCGCGCGAATTACGGCTCCAATCCCTGGCAGGACAAGAATCAACTCATCACTTCTGTTTCCTGGGTTTCGCGCATTGAGGATGCCAAGGAAAGCCTGCTCCGCAGCCGTTGGGACCTCGTAATCGTAGACGAGGCGCACAAGATGAGTGCTTCCAGCAACGATAAGAAGACCCTCGCCTACCAGTTGGGCGAAGCGCTTTCCCGCATGACCGATCACTTTCTTTTGATGACGGCCACCCCTCACAAGGGACAGCCTGAAAATTTCAGTCTTTTTCTCCAACTTCTCGATCGGGATGTTTACGGCGACGTGAAAAGTTTGGAGCGGGCCATGGAAGAACGGGAAGCCCCTTTCTATCTGCGCCGAGTCAAAGAAGCGCTTGTGACGTTTCCTGATCCCGAAACCGGCGAGGTCAAAGCCCTTTTTACAAAAAGGCACGTGACGACGACGGAGTTCCAAATTTCTGAGGAGGAACTTGAGTTTTACGACCGCCTGACCCGCTACGTCGAGGACCAGTCAATCAAAGCCGCCGCTGACGAAACAGCTCGTGGACGCGCCCTGGCCTTCACGATGGCAATGCTTCAGCGTCGATTCGCTTCCAGCATGTATGCTGTGCGGCGCAGTCTGGAGCGCATGCGGGACAAGCGACAAAAAATTCTCGAAGATCCAGATGGATACCGGCAGGAGCAGATGGCCAAACGTTATCCTGAGGACTTTGAAGACCTGACGGATGAGGAGCAGCAGGAGATTATCTCGCAACTCGAAGATGTGGTCGCCTCCATTGACCCCGTCGCATTGAGAGAGGAGATCGCGGAACTGGGAAAACTCGTTTCCCACGCCAAAGAACTGGAGGCCAAGGAAATCGAAACAAAGCTCACAGCTCTCCGGAGCCTATTGAAAAAGCAGGGCCTTTTCGGCGATCCCAAAATGAAGCTGCTCATTTTCACGGAGCACAAAGACACTCTCGATTACCTCGCGGGCGATGGAAGAGATGGCCGTCCTTCCGGTAAACTCCGGGAATGGGGTTTTTCGCTGACGGTGATTCACGGCGGAATGAAGATCGGGGACCGGGACACGCCCGGCAGCCGCATCTTTGCCGAGCGCGAATTCCGTGAATCGGCCCAGGTTCTAGTGGCCACGGAAGCGGCAGGCGAAGGCATCAACCTTCAATTTTGCTGGCTGATGATCAATTACGACATTCCGTGGAATCCCGTCCGTCTAGAGCAGCGCATGGGGCGCATCCATCGTTATGGCCAGGAGAAGGACTGTTTGATTTTCAATTTCGTTTCCACAAACACCCGCGAAGGCCGCGTTCTGCAAAAGCTTTTTGAACGCATTGAGGCCATTCAGGATGATCTTGATCCCCGCCGCACCGGGAAAATTTTCAACGTGCTGGGCGATGTCTTTCCCTCAAACCAATTGGAAAAGATGCTTCGGGATATGTACGCGCGGAACCAGACCGAAGACATCATCAAAGCACGCATCGTGGAACAGGTGGATGGGTCTCGATTTCGCGCAATCACCGAATCCACTCTCGAAGGTCTCGCCAAACGGGAGCTAAATCTCTCCGCAATCATCGGCAAATCCGCCGAAGCACGAGAGAGACGCCTTGTTCCTGAGGTCATTGAAGATTTTTTCACGCAGGCCGCCCCGCTTGCCGGACTTACCGCCAAGCCAACGAAAGCCGGCGAGAAGCGTTACAAAGTGGGTCGTGTGCCGCGAAATCTTTGGCCAATCGGTGAACGTAACGAGCCTCGTTTTGGAAAGCTTGGGCGTGAATACTCCACTGTCATCTTCGATAAGGAAATTCTGAAACAGGACGCCACCTTAGAGTGGGTCACGCCTGGACATCCCTTATTCGAGGCGGTGCGGGAAGATGTCATGGACCACGTCCAGCCGGATATCCGAAACGGCGCGGTCTTCTTTGACATCCAGGCCCGCGCCCCCTATCGGCTCGATGTTTTCAGCGCTTCGGTCCGTGACGGCCGGGGCAACGCCATGAGCAAACGATTATTCGTCGTCCAATCCATTGCTGGCGGCCAAATGTTTGTCCGCCAACCAACCATTTTCCTCGACCTGACCGCGCCCGAGGCCGCTGCGGTTGCCCCGTTGGTCTCTGGTCTTCCTGAACGAGCTGCGGTGGAAGATTTCCTGATAACGCATGCTTTCCAACCGATGTTGGAGGAGTGCCAGAAAGAGCGGCAGCGAGAGGGTTCGATCATTGGGCGTCATATTGAGATCAGCCTGGGCGAAATCATGAATCGCGAGAATCTCATCCTCGCTGACCTCATCGCCCAAAAAGAAGCTGGTTCAAACGAGTCAGGATTGGATGGCCGAATCAAGATTTCGGAAGATAAACTTCTGGACCTGGATCATCGGCTGCAATCTCGCCGTCTGGAACTGGACCAGGA
>Ga0163153_10008927_pt1 | contig 10256 bp, 5 predicted proteins | sample OliLakLV19MP6IB1_FD_148629 | JGI IMG/M metagenome (GOLD analysis project Ga0163153, IMG submission 148629) | Freshwater microbial mat bacterial communities from Lake Vanda, McMurdo Dry Valleys, Antarctica - Oligotrophic Lake LV.19.MP6.IB-1 | ecosystem: Environmental > Aquatic > Freshwater > Lake...
CCGCCGGGGTAAAAGTGCGCGAAGGGAAAGCCGCTGGAGTAGCGTCTCACGCGCGCCGCGCTGGGCGACTGTTTCGTCAAGTGGCTGAGTCACTGTCGGGAGATATGGTCAATAGTTGACGGGGCGGCAAAAAGTCCCGGTTTGCCAGGGCCTTCGCGGCGGTGTTGTCGGTTGTTTGTCCGTGTTTCTTTCCGGCCCAGCCCGTGTCGTCGGAATTTACTTTTCGAGCGTAGTCACGGTCGACGAAAAGATGCGATCTCGTCCTTCTAGATTGCCCAACATTCGGATCGGTAGACGGCCACCCGGCGAATGTTGAGCCCCAGAGCGCGGAGACAGGCCGCGTAGGATATTTTTGCGAAGCCGCGCACGCGGAGCGAGGCCATGCCCATCTGGTACTTGAACCGAGACATCGTGGCCTCGATTCCCGCACGCCAACGATATCGGCTGCGGAACTCCTCGGAAGCCTCGTTCAATCGCCGCTGACGTTGCCGCACCCGATCATGCGTGTATTGATAACGTTGCCCGTTACGTCCGACGGCGGAAAGCAGGCATCGATCGCGGTGAGGACAGGCTTGGCACGTCGCCGCATCAAACAAAACCTGCAGCCGTACTTCGGCCACGCTTGTCTCCAGCGGAGCGTGTCCTGCCGGACAACGCAGCACGCGTCCTTCCGTATCCAATTCAAAGTCTTCCAACGTCAGTTTGCCTTGCAGCTTACCTTTGGCCGTCATGGATGGCGCGACGATCTTCACCTGCTGCTGCAAGCCTTGTTCCAGGCATTCGTTCGAGCCGTAGTGCGAGTCGGCCAGTAACTGTTCCGGCTTGATGCCGCGAGTATCGGTGTCCTGGAGAGCCGGCTCGAGAGCCGCTTGATCATGCACGTTCATCTTGCCGACCGCGACGTGGGTGATCAGGTCGGGTTTGGAGGGTTGCTCACAGGAAGTCGTCCGCGGCTCCTCCTCGGTATAAGTCTCCATGATCTGAACCAGGTAGCCGACTCCGCGATGCTTGTTGTAGCTCGCGTCGGGATCAGCCGGATTGAGCACGTTATCGCAGGGAACGTCCTGAGGCAGCTTGATTTCAATCGGTGGTTCATTCCCATCGACCACTCGGCACTGCTCACCGAAGGCACGCTCCAGAATCCGGAAGCTTTCGAGGTCTTGGGCCGGGGTCGGTCGAAAACGATTCAACAACTCGTAAACATCCCGCGCCGCCTCCGGTAGTCGCCGCCGGGATTCGCTGGGCCGAGTGTCGCCGAAGCAACCGTCTCCCTGCTGCTCCACGTACTTTCGCAACAAGTCGGGACTCACGTCGGCATGGAGCTCGGGAAGCGTGCGTTTCAGTTCTCGCAAGAACTTGCTGACGGCTTCGACCAGAATGCCCAGACGCGTCAGGCTCCGAATCGCCGAGCGCACCGCCGTGGAATCCAGCCGTTGCTGCCGCGTGTCGACACCCAAGGCCGTGATGAGTCGGTCGGTCAACGTCCGAAAGAGGACTTGGTCCAAGCCCTTCTCGATCACTCTCTGCCGATAGTTTCGCAACGTGCGCGGACAAACGTAAGCATCCGACTCCCGGCGAATGTCCAGCGCGTAATGCCAAGCGATGTTCAAGGCCACCGCTTCCGAAGTCTGCTCGTCCGTCAGGTCGTGCAACTGCTGTAAAACCAGGGCCCCCAACGCCACATGCAGATCCTTGCTGGGACGGCCCATCCGATCTTGAAAATACGGAACCAGCTCCTGCACGGGCAGAGACTTCAGCAGGTATTCTCGGAAGACGCCGGCCCACGAACGATCCAGCAATCGTCGTCGCTGAGGACCGAGATACTCCCAAGGATCAAACAAATCGCCGCTCTGATGGTCGCGTAGGGTGAGCATTTCGCCAATTTAGCGCCAGGCCGACCTTCAGCAACCGCAAACCGGGACTTTTTGCCGCCCCGTCAATAGTTGTGTATGGAGTCAGTTGTCAGGCGGCGGCGACTTGAGCTTTGAGACCGTCGTTGAAGACGACTCCGGCGATGACGTCGGGCAGTAGTTTCGTTCCGTTGAGGAGCCGCCAATGTTTGGCGGCGGATTCCATCAACTTGAAGACCATGGTGAGGCACGCTCGGCGTGAACCGTTGCCCTTGGTGCGGCGATGCCGCAAGCGGACGGTCGCGAAGGTGCTCTCGATCGGGTTCGTCGTGCGGAGATGAATCCAATGCTCGGCCGGGAAGTCGTAGTAAGCGAGCAGCACGTCGCGATCCTTGCGCAGGCATTCAGCGGCCTGGGGGAACTTGGCCTCATAGGTCGCGAGGAACAAGTCGAAGGCCTCCCCGGCATGCGCCCGCGTGTCGGCTTGCCGGATGTCGTTGAGCTTGGCCTTGGCCTGCGGCTGTAATCGCTTCGGCAACTTGTCGAGCACGTTGGCCGTTTTATGCACGGTGCAGCGTTGCTCGCGGGTCGTGGGAAAGGCCTTGGCGAGCGCTTTCCAAAAGCCCAACGCGCCGTCGCCGACGGCCAACTTCGGCTCGATCGAGAGGCCGCGGGCCTTCACGTCTAACAGCAACGTGGTCCAGGACTGTTCGCTCTCGCGATAACCGTCGACCACGGCGATCAACTCTTTCGTCCCTTCGGCCGTGGCTCCCATTAGGACCAGGATGCACGTCCGATCGTCTTCCAGACGCACGTTGAAGTGGACGCCGTCGGCCCAGACGTAGACGTACTGCTTGTCGCTCAGGTCACGCTTGTTCCAGGCTTCGTATTCCGCTTCCCAGACGCCTTTCAGCCGGGTGACGGTCGTGGCCGACAGGCCCGGACAGTCCGGGCCGACCAGCGCGGAGAGCGCCTCTTGGAAGTCGCCCGTGCTGATCCCTTTGAGATAGAGCCAAGGAATCAACTCTTCCACGCTCTTCGCCTTCCGCAAGTACGGCGGCAGAATCTTCGAGCTGAACCGCTCGACGTCCACGCCCGGGCGGCGATCACGCACGCGCGGTTGTCGGACCTCGACCGGCCCCAAACCCGTCGTGATGCTCCGGGCAGGCAAGTGCCCGTTGCGGACCACCTGCCGACGACCGGCCGCGTCACGCACCGTCGCATGGGCTGCGATCCACTCCGTGACTTCCGTCTCGATCGCATCCGCCAACAGCTTCCGCGCTCCGCGACGCAAAATGCCGGTCAACACGTCCTGAGACTCCGACTCTGGTAACGCAATCGTCGATCCATTAATCTGGTTCATCCGACTAAAGCGTACTTGGATTCGTGCAGGGCGTAGATTTTGAGTTTGAAGAATTCCTGATCTCGGAATCCATAGGCTTGGCGTTTCATGGTTTTGATTTTGTTGTTGGTTCCCTCCAAAGGACCGGTCGAGATGGAGTGGTCATACCAGGCCAGGATGCCCCAGGCGTGAAGGCGAATGGTCTTGGCAAAGGTCTTGAGCACACGGATGCCACTGGCTTCGGCTTGGGCGACCCAATCCAACAGCAGATCGAGGGCCGTGTCCTGATCGTCCTGTTCCCAAACTTCTCCCAATTGGTCTCTGAGGTAATAGGCCGTGGCCAGCGGCTGGTTCAAACGCAAGGCTTCCGCTAAGCGGGCTGGTTCGTTCTTCTTGGAATCTAGATTTTCCGGACGTTTCAACAGCAGCCAGCGCGTACCCTTGAGCACGTCCTTGTGTTGCCGGTTCGTGGCTTCTCGATATAACTCACGGCGTAAATCCGACAGTTTGTCGTTGAACAGCTTCATCACCTGAAAACGATCAAAGACCAGCGTGGCATCCGGCAGATGCGTGGTCACAGCGTCGATGTAGGCCGGCGACATGTCCGTGGCCACGGCTTTGATCTTGGCTCCCGAACTGCGGAGGCGTTTCCAGAAATTCAGCAGCGATTCTCCACCCTTTCCCTCGCCGACGTGAACCACCGCCCCGCTGTCTAAATCGAGGACGATCGTCAGGTAACGATGCCCTTTGCCCACCGAGATTTCGTCGATGGCGATGCGTTGCAAGCGTTTCAGTTTCGGCTTGCGGAACCGCCGCTGAAGGTCCTCTTTCTGGATCTCCTTGACCAAGTCCCAACCCACCCCCAAGTGCTGAGCCACATCCTGGATCGTCATGAGCTGCGACAGTTGCAAGACATACCGGGCAAAAGATCTGGTATGCCGCCGCCGCGGAGCCGCGAAATCTACTGCCACCTGCCGAATCACCCCGCAGGCTAAACACTCCACACGCGGAATGGGCAAGACGACCGTGGTTGGCTTACTGCCGATGGGCAAGCTGCGAAAATCCCGCTCCACATGTCCACGCGACGCGACCTCGGTTGAGCCGCAGGCTGAACAGCGGCAACGCTCCAACGATTGCGACACGTGAAACACCACGCCACCGTCCAAATACTCCGTCTTGACGTACTGATACCCTCGGATGCCGAAGCCGTCGTACAACCAACTCGTGGACATGCTGGGGTTCTCCTGTTGGAAGCCGTTTTCTCAACTCCAAATAGGACCAGCATGTCCGCACTATTTCAACCCGGCGCGCGCATCAGCCGGTTGAACCATTAATCTCGTGCATGGTGGCGTACTCCGGGAAAAAAGGTTCCTAAGCAAAACCATTTCAACCCAAGTACGCCGCCCCTTTCAACTCACCCTCGTACACGACTTTCGGTTATATCTCGTCCGTTCCTTCCAGAGCGATACTCCCGAGCATCAACTGATGCTCAATAAAATGACGAGAACTCGCGCATGAAACTCCAGAATGTCGTGACACTCAGCACGGCACCACGTCTCGGCAGGCTTCGACGGGAATCAAGGTCCGCTCGTGCTTGTCGTGTCCCGGCTGCCCGCCCCGAGATCGCTTCGACTTGGGCTTCACCGAAATCGGCTTGGCATGCGGATGCGTCGTCGACGGCGGCTGCGAGGAGTTCTGCGGCGTCTTACCTTGGAGTTTCGCTACCTTCGCGGTGAGTTCCGCCACGCGGGCTTCGAGTTCGGCGATCCGAGCCGACAACAGACGCACCAACGCCTGCGCTTCCGGCGGCCACTTCGCCAGCATCTCGTCCGTGAGTTCAATCGCCATGCCGATGTTATGGCCGATGAGCTACCATCGCGCAAGCCCAATCAAACACCGGCCCGTGAACGATTACCCGCGAAAGGCAGGGATGTCTCTCGCCATCATCCCGAGCGTATCTCGCAGTGACCGCGTAAACCAATCCGGCAGGACTGCCCGTGCCGGTGCCTGCGGCGATGGGAGTACCGCCGGCGATCTCCTGGATAGGGCAGTCGAAGTGTCTTCCCGCTCGCGCCGCGAACACCGGTCACGCCATGTGATGGAGCTCACCGATCGGCCAGGGCTTTCGGCCCGCGTGTCGTTCGACTTGCCAGTCAGGCGTCGCGCACGACTCGAAGAATTCTCGTTCCGTGCTTCGCCACCAGCGACGGTCCGACGCCGGGGACCGCGAGCAACGCGGACTCATTTGTCGGGCGTGCCGTAGCAATCCCCGACAGTACCTTATCGGTCATGATGCGGAATGCGGGCACACGTTTTTTCTTCGCTTCGCCCTTGCGCCACGCGCGAAGCGCTGCATCGAGCTTCGCTGATCGCGGTGTAGCCGACGCTGCGGTTTTCTTCCGGCGGGTTTTCGGCTTCGCTCGCGAACTCGGCCCCTTTCTGCGGGGTGCCTGCTGGGCCGGAACTTGGATCGCGGCCAATGTGTGTGCGCGGGATTTCGCGTCGCTCCGGGTCAGTTTCAGCCGGTTGAACGGGATGGATCGACCGTCTTTCTCGAAGACATCGGCGCGGCTGGTGACCAGCCCGGCGCGGATGAGCGCGGAGACGAGCGTCTCGAAGTCGCGGCGCTCCAACGCAGCCCCCTCGTTGCGATGGAGCGTGCCGACGGACTGGTCGTTCATCCGTGCGAGCGCGTCGAGGATCGCCTGCAGGACGGCGGACTCCGCGACGGTGGGCGCGCGGAAGGTCTGCATGACGCAGTCTGCGGAAGCGCAGTTGTCGCACAATCCGCAGGGCGTGCCGGGGTCGTCGTCATCACCGAAGTGACGGACGAGATGCACCATGCGGCAGCCGTGCGCTTGCGCAAAGCGGGCCATCTGCTCGGACTGCGCCAGCCGGTGCGAAACCTGCGCTGCATACGACGGCGCCCACGCGTCGTCACCGCGGCGGAGCGACTCGTCGGGGTCGACGAGCACACCGCCGTGAACCCACAATTTTTCCAGCGCGCGCTCGAAGGATTCTTCGTCCAATTTCGTGCGCGCCTGGAGGGCCTGCTTCGGCTGCGGTGCGACGGTGAGCTTCGTAAAGATTTTGCTCAGCTCGGCGACGGGCGGGTAGTTCTTCTCATGGAAGAATTCATTGGTCTTGCGGTCGACGAAGGAATGGAGCAGGACGGCCCGAGAGGGCTTGCCGTCGCGACCTGCGCGGCCGATCTCCTGATAGTAACCCTCGAGCGTCTGGGGCAGCGCCAGGTGCGCGACGGTCCGCACGTCGGCCTTGTCGATCCCCATGCCGAAGGCGACCGTGGCGACGATGACGTCGATGTCGCCGCGCAGGAAACCGGTTTGCACACGGTCACGGTCGGCGGCGGTCATCCCGGCGTGGTAGGCGGCGGCGGACATGACCGCGCCGAGCTGCCCGGCCAGCGCGGCGGCGTCCTTGCGCGACGGCGCGTAGACGATCGCCGGCCGGTGCGCCGGGTTCGCTAAGAGCTTCCGGATCAGGTCCATGCGGTCGGGTCGCGAAACCTCGACGACTTCGATCGCCAGGTTGCTCCGGCGGAAGCCGTGAATAAAGCGGTTGTCGGATTGGAGGCCGAGCTGCGCGATGATGTCGCGCTGGACGATGGGCGTCGCGGTTGCGGTCAGCGCGATGACGGGGGCGGGGCGAAGCGAGGGGAGCCGCTGTCCCAGCATGCGATAGTCGGGGCGGAAGTCGTGCCCCCATTGCGAAATGCAGTGCGCCTCGTCGATGGCGATCAGCGTGGGCTTGGCGCGGGCGAGGAACTCGGGGAAGCCCGGCACGCCCAACCGCTCGGGCGCGATAAAGAGAAAGTCGAGCCTGCCGGCGAGATACTCCGTGCAGGCGGCCCGCGAATCGGCTCGAGACCGCCCCGAATGGATCCGCTCCGCCCGGAGCCCCACCGCCTGGAGTTTGGCGACCTGATCTTCCATGAGTGCGATCAGCGGGCTGACCACCAGCGTCGTCCCGCCGCGGGCGAGGCCCGGGAGCTGGTAGCAGAGCGACTTGCCCGCCCCGGTCGGCATCACCAGCAGCACATCCTCGCCGTCACAGGCCGCTCTACAGACCGCCTCCTGATGCGGGCGAAACCCGGAATGTCCGAAGGTGCCCGTGAGCAGCTCCTGGATGTCTCGCGACAGCGGCGGGCGGGGCTGAGCGGTGACCTCCGACTCTCCGGGTGCCGTTGCGGCAGGCGTCCGGTCGAATGTCTGCGTTCCGGGCACGGGCATCCCGGGCGCAGGCGGCGCGCGCGGGCCACCGAGTACGACCTTCACGACGTCGCGAACATACGTCTCGATCTCCGTCATGAACGGCGACAACTGCGACTCGCCCCGGTGAATCGCGTGCAGACGGGCTTCCCACTGGCCGGTCATCGCCGGACTCTTGACGTCGAAGTGGACGGCGTCGATCAACCGGATCCCCTTGTCGGTGGCTTGCAGCGCCTTGGCGTCACGGACGATGTATTCACGCGTGATCAGGGTCTCGATGATCGCCGCGCGGGTCGCCGGCGTCCCCAGCCCGCAATCCTTCATGGCCCGCGAGAGCTCCTTATCGTCGAGCGACTTGCCCGCCGTCTCCATCGCGGTCAGCAACGTCGCGTCGTTGAACCGTTTGGGGGGGCGGGTCTGTTTTTCCTCCAGGACCACCTCGCGCACGGGTTGGCGAGCGCCTGCGGCGAGGCCCGTGGGGAGCGTGTGCTCTTGGTCGTCACTCTCTTTCTTGCGGGCGACGATGTCGAGCACTTTCCAGCCGGGCTGGACCACGGCGGTGCCGACGGTGTGGAAGCGGTCGGTGATGGGAACGGTGGCTGACACGGCGGCCGAGACGGTGGAGGTTTCGGTCGGGCTGCGTGGGTGAGGGGTCGTCACGGCCGTAATGACCGTGGTCACCGCCCAGATGTGTTCTTCGTGCCAGGCCGCCAGCAGGCGACGGCAGACCAGGTCGTAGATCCGCCGTTCATCCTTGTCGAGCGAAACTCGGGTCGGGTTCGTGGTCGTCGGGATGATCGCATGGTGATCCGTGACACCCGCATCGTCCACAAACCTGCGCCCCAGCGCGCGCGTGCCGGTCCCTTCGGCAAGCTGGGCCTCATAGCCACCCCGGATCGCCTCCACCACCTGCGGCAGCGTGGCGGCGACATCGGACGATAAATGCCGGCTGTCCGTGCGGGGATAGCTGATGAGTTTCTTCACCTCATACAAGCGCTGCGCCAGTTCCAGCGTCCGCTTGGCGCTCAACCCGAACAGACGGTTGGCGTGTCGCTGCAGTTCGGTCAGATCGTAGAGCAGCGGCGGCGGCAGCCGCCGTTGCTCCTGCGACAATGACTCGATGCTCCCCTCGCCGGTGGGAATCGCGAGCTTGATCCGGTCGACGACGGCCCGCGCGAGTTGCCCGTCGGGCGGGAGTCGCATGGACTCGGGGGAGCGGCCTGCGCCGGGCTGGAACCACTTGCCTGTGTAGGGTGCGGTGCCGAAGGTGCCGATGATTTCGAGGTACGCTTCGGGGACGAATGCGCGGATCTCCTGTTCGCGTGCGACGAGCATCGCCAGCGTCGGCGTCTGCACCCTGCCGACGGAAAGCGTCTCGTCTTGCGCGAGCGTGAACGCGCGCGACAGATTCATACCGACCAACCAATCCGCCTGCGCACGCCCGCGGGCCGCCGCCGCTAAGGAGTCGTAGGCCCGCCCGTCCTTCATCGCCCGCAGCCCGGTCTGGATCGCGGCGGGCGTGAGTGACGAAATCCACAACCGGCGCACCGGCTTGCGGCACTTCGCCGCCTCGTAGATAAAACGGAAAATCAGTTCGCCCTCGCGCCCCGCGTCCGTGGCGCAAACCACGTATTCGACGTCGCGGCCGAGGAGGAGCTTTTTGACGATGTCGAACTGATCCTTCGTCGACTCGAGCACGGCCAGCGGCCACTTGGCGGGCAGCATCGGCAAGGACTCCGCACGCCAGGCTTTCCACGCGGGGTCCATCTGGTCCGGCTGCGCTAATCCCACGAGGTGCCCGATCGCCCAGGTCACGACGTACCCATTGCCGTGCAGCCGGCCGGTGGCTCGCGTTTGCGCGCCGACCACCTGCGCAATGTCACGCGCAACCGACGGTTTCTCGGCGACGACGACCACAGTCACGGTCTGGCTCCAACGGATGCAAACGCAAACCCACCGACGGGAACTATGATTTTAGCGGGCTGGATGACGTCGGGGGTACGCCCGCGCGTCATGGCGGCAAACGACACGCAGTTCCGTACTCGAAGGGGCTGCCGGTCGCGAGGTCGAAGCCGCTGGGCCGTAAGTCAGGGACCGGCCCAATCGCCGTCGTGTGGTCGACGGCACGGGCTGAGGTTCTAAGGGAAAGGGGAGTGAAAGGTCCGGCGACACGGTGTAGGTGACAAGGCCGATCGTCGTTGCTGACACCCTTTATGGGCGTAGGAATATCTCCTCGATGGAGATCGTACGCTGAGCTTCGCGTGATCGAAGCTCAAGCAGTTTACCGGAACATCGCCGCGAGTGCGGTAAGCGGTCGGCGGATGATAACGGGAGTGAGATGGCGGCGCGGGGCGATCAGGCCGCTACGCGTCACTACGGGGCCTTCAGATCGGCGGCACGCTTGAGAGCCGGCTGTTCCCGATCTCGTCCCAAAGGTATCGCGATGGGTATCACCAAAGGTATCACGGCGATGAAACCCCCGAAGGGTATCACCGCCGTGATCGCGTAAACCGTTTCTCAGAAAGAGCTTAAGAAGTCGGGGCGACATGATTTGAACATGCGACCTCTACGTCCCGAACGTAGCGCTCTAGCCAAGCTGAGCTACGCCCCGATTTTTGGGAGGCTCCCGGCCTTCGCCGGCTCGCCCTTCCACCGCCGGAACCGCACTATTCGTCGCGGCTCCGACCTGGGGAAACGGGCATTCTAATCGCATCCGCCGCGATGGGTCAACGCCTACAAGCCCGGGTTTTAGGGCCGTTTTGGCATTTTGATCGACGAAGCTCGCGCACACAACGCAACGGCACCGCGCCCGCCCCTCCCCAACCAAGAGTAGCT
>Ga0163153_10008930_pt1 | contig 10251 bp, 13 predicted proteins | sample OliLakLV19MP6IB1_FD_148629 | JGI IMG/M metagenome (GOLD analysis project Ga0163153, IMG submission 148629) | Freshwater microbial mat bacterial communities from Lake Vanda, McMurdo Dry Valleys, Antarctica - Oligotrophic Lake LV.19.MP6.IB-1 | ecosystem: Environmental > Aquatic > Freshwater >...
GGTAGCTGGTGTTGCCCAGCGAGTCAATGATGCCATCGATGCGATCGATGACGTCGGGACCGGCTCACTCACGGTTCGCAAAAACGCATTGACTAAGCAGCTCAGCAGTTTGACAGTCGAAATCGACAGGAAAGAAGATGCTCTCTCGGCCTACGAGGAGTCGCTCAAGAGACAATATGCAGCGCTCGACGGTCTTCTCAGCCGGCTGAAAGGCCAGAGCACCTTCTTGCAATCTCAACAATCACAGGGATCATGATGATGAACACCTTCCCCAACACAGCCGCTGCCTCACGGTATCGTCAAACTGAGGTGCTGACCACATCAGGCGTTCAACTCATCGTCTTGCTGTACGATTCCGCCATTCAAGCGATCGAACTCGCGAGCGATGGGATCGCCCGACAGCATCAGCCCGACAAAGCTCGGTTTCTTGGGCGAGCCGTAGGAATCGTCGGTGAACTGTCCAGCGTCCTTGATTTCGAACGAGGCGGTGAGATCGCCAAGTCGTTATACCGCCTCTACGATTACATGCTCTCGGAGTTTACGCAGGCGAATTTGCGCAATGATGCCAGCCGTCTTGATGGCCCACTTCGATGTCTGAAGGAAATGCGGGGAGCTTGGCACACGGTGGCTCAGCAGCAGAATCAGTCGATGGCCTTGCCTCGAGGATAGGATGAGTGTATCGAATGCGACAGTCTGGGAGCAGAACCTGCGGGCCTTGACGGTGCAGGCTGGTCAGGCCGCAGAGCTTGGTCGGTGGGATCAGGTTGAGGCATGTTATGCGCTGCGTGAAGAGCATCTCCTTGACCATCCTATGCTTCCAGCCCTTGCCATGGATCTATTGGTATGTGACCAAGCGGTCATAGCCCGAATTGTGAACGCTCGGTTAGCCGTCCAATCGCAGCTGGTCGAGAGGTCGAAGATCCGTCAGAACTTGCAGGGGGTCCGGTCCTGGCAAGGGCTGAGCGAGATGGGCCCTACTCTTATGGACCAACTAGCATGATCGGCGTAGACGAATAGTCATGGCAATCGAATTGACCCAGATTCACAATGTGGTGCGTACCTATCACCAGGCCATCCATTTTCCCTATCGGAACTGCACGAGGTTGATCGAACCGGAGAGGTGGGACAGGGTCTGCTGTCGCTCTCCCCAGGTGAGCGTGGGCTGAATATTATGCGTGTGATACATGAGGTTCTCATTATATACATTTGATAAGACAAGGAGTGTCTTACATGAATAAGGACAGGATGTCCACAGTTGAAGCGGCGATTCGCGATAGCTCACGTCGTGATCCCACCATAGAGAATCAACCATCGCACGTCTGTGTTTCAGGTCGCCCGGAGTTTCATCATCAGGCACTCTGGCGTCATCTTGAACAGGCAGGTCACGCCGTGCATCGGTTCACGGAAGACCTCGCACTTCTCGATGCTGTGGGAGCATCTTCACCCTCTGCGATTGTGTACGAAATTCCTGCAGGACGTGAGCACGCTGTTCAGTTCCTCAATCAGTTAGCCAAGCTGAACCATGACGCCTGTGTGATCCTGGTTGGTCCTGAAATCGGCGCAGAGTCGGTGGCCCACTGTCTACGATCTGGAGCCTATGACTACCTTACGGTTCCAGTCTCACCTGCTCGATTCATGACGTCGCTCCACGATGGCCTTGTCAATCGGCACACCTTCCGCGTCGTGCGCAATCTGTCACAGGAACTCGCACAATCGAATGAGCGGCTCGCCGAGGAGCGCAACGCGCTCAAACATTGGAATCGAACGCTCTTGGCCCTGAATCATTTGACCCAAGTATTGACCGCCTCGTTGGACAGCGAGACCATTGTCCGGTCCCTCTTCACCGGGCTCGCAACTCTCGTTCCATTGGATATCATTGGCCTCGCCTGCACAGAGCCCCATCGGGTCATGACCTGGTCCCGCTCGTCGGCGTGGAGGTGTCAGGAAATGCAGGTTCGAGAGTGGCTGCTTCGTCATTTTCCGGAAGATGCCAAGCCTGGGACGTCTAGCCGACAGCCTCTTGACCTGGTAGGGGCTGAGGCCCTATCGAGGGAAGACTGTGAGCCGCTTTCATCGTTCCCTGCCATAGGCGACGACCGTCATACGATGACGATTCCATTGCCTCTCTCGCCAGATACACAGGGCGTACTGTATCTCGAACGTCGAGAGGGCACGTTTACCGAAGCCGAATTCAAAATGTTGTCAACGGTGGGAACATCACTCGCCATGGCGCTTCGAAATGCCTCTACCCACCAGATGATCCAGGAATTGGCCTTACGCGATAGCATGACCGGGTTGTTGAACCGCCGGGCACTTGAGGACGTCCTTGCGCGGGAATTCAAAGGAGGTTTCCGCTATAGCTCATCGGCCTGTTTGCTTCTCGTGGACTTGGACCATTTTAAGGCGATCAATGACCACCTGGGTCATCTTGCTGGGGATCAGGTGCTCAGGAGCACAGCGGCGTTGATGCGAAGAGCGGTTCGCGATATCGATGTCGTCAGACGGTATGGTGGGGAAGAATTCGGGATCGTGTTGCCTCATACCGATCTCGATTGCGCGTTGGTATTGGCAGAGCGGCTGCGCAGGGAGATAGAGAGTCAGGAGTTCGAAGCGGACCAAGGGATCGTGCGGATAACCGCCAGCATCGGCATCGCCCACATTCCTGCCGTAACCATTCGATCCGTGTCAGAATGGATTGCGGCCGCAGATTCGGCGTTGTACGGGGCCAAGGCGTTGGGAAGAAATCGAGTGGTCGTCCATGTGCCTGGTCAAGCGGTATCGGTTGCAGGCGCCACCTTGACGTTTTCGGCGTGAGTGAAGCCAAGCAGTCTGAGGAGTTTCATGTTTCAAGTTTCTAGTTCGGCATTGGAATTTCAGCAATCCGTAACAAGCAACTTGAAACCTGCAACTAGAAACCAGACACTTTTTGTGAGGAAAATCCCATGAGTATCACAATGCCTCCTCCCTCAACGAAAACAACCAAAGCCCTGTCGGACGAGCGGCGTGAGTGGGTGCGAATCGACGATCGGGTACTTTTCGAGTATCGGCTCTTGACTGATCCAGCGGAGGGGCCGATCCCGGGGGCCTTACCGATAAGCCAGGAGGCAATTTCGGCTGCCGTTGCCAAGCCCACGTTAGACTTGTTGCTCCGCAGCGGTGAGCAATTGGCGCAATCGCCGCTGCTTCCTTGGATCATGAAAGTTGATTGGTTGCTGGAAGTGATCGTCAAGCAGCTTGCCAAGATGCAGCCGGAGAGCATCGCGATTGCGGCAATCGTCGATGTGACGCTGAGCGGGGGCGGCGTCGGTTTTCTCTCCCCGCGGACCTTCGCCGTCGATGATCTCCTGAGGATAAAAATGATTCTGCCGCCCTTTACACCGATCCAGGCAACCGCCAGGGTCATCCGATCTTCTTTGGCCAAAGACGGAGTCCAGTACGAGATTGCGTCGGAATATACCGAGATCAATCCGGACGATCAGGACCATCTGATCCGTCATATTATTCACACCCAGGCAGAACGGTTGCGTGGTCGGCGCAGCCAATCGGGCGAGCGGTGAGGCTCAGCTGGCCCGCAACGCGGGTCAGCGATTTCGTCTCTCGGCTGGGCTCGGGACCCTGAGCAAGTCGAAGGGCAACGAACTGTTATGAATAGGGCGGGCTGGCAGGGGAAGCGATGCGGGTGAGCAGGGTGTCGGCGATGGCGGCGAGCGCCACGGCGGCGGGAGCGGTCGGTTCACGATCAACGACGGGAAGATAGCCGCGTACGGCTCGTTCCATTGCCGGATCGTCAGGGATCTCTCCCAAGAGCGTGAGGTCTCCGCCAATATATTCTTGAAGAATTTTCTTGAGCGTCGCGACATTCACATGAGCGCGTCCCGACAGCCGGTTGAGGATGAGCATCGGATGGAATCTCCGGAGTGCGGTTTCGGCAACGCCACGGCTCGTTTCGTCGGTTTGACCCACCACATTGAGCACCTCTTCCACACTGGAAAAATCTCGATCTGACAGGGCGTCGGCCATGGCCCCCCTGGTCAGAAACGAAGACAAGACACGGCGGATCGCAGCGAGCTTGATGAATCGGTAGAGGTCCAACACCGACGTGGGATCGGGTGTGGCGACGGTCACATGATGGTCGGCCATCAAGAAAAAATCCAGTGCGTGGTAGCTCGTTCCGGCTCCGATGTCCACGATGACCACTTCGGCCTGAAGATTCTTGAGATGGCGGATGAGTTGTTTCTTCTTGGCATAAGGCATGTTGGCGGTCCCGAGCGTGTCTCCTGTGCCGGGAATCAGTGTCAGGCTGGAATGTACAGGTAGGGGCTGCGCGATGTCTTCGAGGCGCTCGACTCGATGATTCAGAAAATCCGTCAGCGTGAGCGGCGGATTCATCAATCCGAACAAGATATGCATATCGGCTCCCCCGACATCCAGGTCGGCCAAGGTCACCCGCTTCCCTTTCTTTGCAAGGAGGAGGGCAAGATTGGCGGCGATTACACTTTTCCCCACTCCTCCCTTACCTGAACCGATGGAGATGATAGTGGCCATTGAGGCAGCTTCCTTGTGGTTCCTGAAGGTCTGTACTCCTTCTTCGGATGCTCCAGGAAAAAACATGAGTGGAACCGGTCGTGTTGATCAGGAGCGGTGCAGGAGAGGCCATGAGGTCTCGCAATGACGCGCATCAGTCACTCAAGTTTCCCAATCGCAACACCGATATCACATCCACTATGAACAATGCCCTGTCTGCGTCAACAACAATTCAACAGAGTAGTGGGTCATCAACGGACGGCGAGATCTTGACGGTCATGGATGTGGCGCAATTTCTTCGAGTGCCAAAGTCCACCGTGTATAAACTCGCTCGGGTTGGGGAATTGCCGGCGTCGAAGATTGGGAAACACTGGCGTTTCCTCCGCCGAGACATCCATGAATGGATGCACAGCCGCTCCAAACAGGGTTGACGATTCCCTCTCTGTCCGAGGTGCCGTCTGAGTTAGAACGAGCGACGAGGTGCGCCTCCGGTGAGTGAAGCGTATCTCGTGAAGCGCTAGATGAGACGCAGAAGAGGCGTGACGCGTCAGAATCCTGACGAAATACGATTCACGAACGACGTTTCACGCAGAGGACGCTTCACGCTCCAGAATAAGAAGGAGGTTCAGCCCATGCCGGCCGACCCGAACATGAAGATTCTCGTCGTGGACGACATGTCGACCATGAGAAGGATCGTCATGAACATCATGAAGCAGCTTGGGTTTGCACATGTCGAAGAAGCCGAGAATGGCGAAGGGGCGCTCCAAAAGCTCAGGGCGGAATCATTTGGATTCATCATTTCAGATTGGAACATGCCGGTGATGACCGGCATCGACCTGTTGCGGGCCGTTCGTGCCGATGACAAGTTGAAAACCATCCCTTTCTTGATGGTGACAGCGGAGGCGCAGAAGGACAATCTTCTCGAAGCGATTCAAGCGGGTGTGAGCAATTACATCGTGAAGCCGTTTACCGCTGAAGTATTGCAGGAAAAAATGAACAAGATTTTCAAATAGCGGCACTGCAGGCGTGAAAGGTAAAACGTAAAAAGTGAGAGGTTTCGAATGAAGATCATTCGGCATTTCCACGTTTTACTTTTCACATCTTACGTTTCACGATTCTTAAGATAGGGAGCTACTGTGCTAAACGCCAACACTAACCTGTACGGTGAACTCGGTGAGTTGGCCCGTTCTCTCGAATCAGCCATGCGGAAGGTCTCTGAGATCGGAGCCCCGTTGGCATCCGACAGCGCGCCTCTCCCTCAAGCCACAGCCCATCTCCTCGATCTAAACAAAATGACAGAAGACGGCACGCTGGAAGTTATGCGCTTGGCCGAGATTATTCAGGACACCCGAGCCCGCGCCGCCAAAGAATTGGCCGCAGTGGTGTCGACATTGGAGACCGTCGATTGTCACACACTTGCGGCGCGTCTAGGAAAGACCGCGAGCGAGCTGGCGCAGGACAACAAGCATCTGATGGACATCATGACGGCTCTATCGTTCCAGGATCTCGTCGCGCAACGGGTGAAGAAGCTCGTCACCATTATTGAGGACGTTCAGTGCAAGCTCGTGGAGCTGGTGGTCGTGTTCGGTCTGAAAGAGGAAAGCGCCTCGCCCGAGACTCAAGGGAAGGCCGGAGAAATGCTCAAGCAACTTGAAGCATCGAAGTCCACGGCGATCAAGCAGGACCTCGCAGACGAATTGTTATCTGAGTTTGGCTTTAAATAATCGTGATTTCTATCTCTCTGCAGCAAGATGGAAAGTTTCTAGTTTCTTGTTTCAGGTTTCTTGTTGTCGGGAAGTAACTCCAGAAACTAGAAACCGAAAACGCTTGAAAATTTTCTAGTTCAACCTCGACATTTCTCAATCCGAATCGCAAAACATGAAACTCGAAACACGAAACATCTGAACGGGATTTAGAACTTGGATATCGCAACAATTATCGGAATTACCCTCGCGCTCGGGTCGATCCTTGGCGGGCAGGTTCTTGAAGGCGGCCATGTCGGCTCGATCATGCAGCTCACCGCCTTCATCATCGTGATCGGCGGAACCATCGGCGCGATCTGTATTCAGAACCCTCTTTCAGTCGTGCTGAGAGGGGTCTCCATGCTGAAGCTCGGCATCATGGACCCGAAGCATGACAATAAGGGAACCATCACAACCATCATCGATCTGGCGAATGTGTCCCGCAAGCAGGGCCTGCTCGCGCTCGAGGGCAAGCTGAAAGATATCCATGATCCGTTTTTCAGGAAGGGTGTGCAACTCATCGTGGACGGGACAGACCCGAAGGTGGTGCACGAAATTTTGGAGATCGATGTCGAGTATCAGGAGGAGGAAGGGATCACTGCGGCGAAGGTCTGGGAGGCCGCCGGCGGTTATGCGCCGACCGTCGGCATTATCGGCGCGGTGCTCGGCTTGATTCACGTCATGGAGAATCTAGCCGATCCTTCCAAACTCGGCGGCGGCATCGCCGTCGCGTTTGTGGCGACTGTCTACGGTATCGGCGCGGCCAATCTGTTTTTCCTTCCGCTGGCAAACAAAATCAAATTCAAGCTGAAGGAAGAAGCGGCTTCACGCACGATGATCATCATGGGTCTGGTGGGGTTGGCGCAAGGTGAGAACCCCCGACTGTTGCAGGAAAAACTCGAAGGCTATCTGCCGGAGTCTCAGCGAACGAAAGAACAGAAAAAGTGACGCGCATCAGATCCTAAGTATCTAGTTTCATGTTTCTAGTTTCTAGATTGACATCGGAGTTTTCGTAGTCCGAAACGAACAACTTGAAACCAAAAACTGGAAACCAGAAACTTTTCAAGTGTTGTAAGTCGTGACCCATGGCAAAAAAGAAACACGAAGAGCATGAAAATCACGAACGCTGGCTCGTGTCGTACGCAGACTTCATCACCTTGCTCTTCGCCTTCTTTGTCGTGATGTATTCTATTTCCTCCGTGAACGAGGGTAAGTTCAGAACCGTAAGCGATTCGATTAAAGCCGCACTGAACCCCATCGTCAGTCCTGCGAATGTCGCGGTGCCTTTCACGATCGGACAGAACAAGGCTGTCACCGTGAATCCGACTATCGACACGGTCAAGGAACCGGCGGTACGGCGCCTACGTGAGATTATGCGGTCTCTCAAGAATGAAACACAGTTAGACATCATTCAGATGAAGGAACTGTCGAACGGGGATATTATATTAACTCTGCCGGACACCGTGTTGTTTCGCACCGGGGAAGCGGTTCTTCGGCCTGAGGCTCGTCCATTCATCCAGGCAATCAGTGAAGTGCTGATTGATCTGAATCGACATGTGCGGGTCGAAGGGCATACCGACAATGTGCCGATTCGGACAGTCCAATTCCCATCGAACTGGGAGTTGTCCGCCATGCGCGCCGTGACGGTGGTCCGAACGTTGTCTGAACAGTATGGTTTGCAGGGCGATCATCTCACCGCGGTCGGGCATGCCGATTCTCGCCCTCTTGCAGATAATCTGACGCCTGAGCATCGTGCGAAGAACCGCCGGGTGGAGATTGTGGTCCAGGAACCCAAACCGATTCCACAGCCGATTGAGACGGCGGAGCCGCATACCGCCTTGGAGCGATTTGCCGCTCCTCAAGACGCGGGGAAGCGAGAAGCCGGCGCCCCTTCCAGTGATATTCCCGCGGTGCTGCCGCCCCCATTGCCACCGATAGAGCTGGCACCCGGCTCCGCTGAACGAGCGAAGTAACGCGTTCCACCCCTCAAGAATTTGAGGGAAAACCCCGATAACGTCCTCATCGAAGCACAACCTGCTACGGAACATGAGGCACTATGGGACCCGACTCCAGGCTCTGTAAGCCTTCCGGCGATCTGACCATCTTCGAAGCAGCGGAATTTAAAGAGGCGCTTATAACGGTGCTCGCGAACGACGGATTGGTCTGTTTGGATCTGTCACAGGTCGGACGCGTTGACACGGCGTCAATGCAGCTGCTGTGGGCGGCTCGAAAGCTAGGTAGGCTTCTGGTCACGGGTATTTCAGACGAGCTACAGACAAAGCTCAATCGGCTTGGGTTTTCGGAACCGCTCAGCGAGTAACTGTACGTGAAACGTTTCAAGTTTCATGTTTCTGGTTCCAAGTTTTCAGAGACTGTTTCCGGACAACATGAAACCTAAAACGAGAAACCAGAAACTCCGAGTCCGGACGAACGACGCTTCACGCGACAGTGAGGTGAGCGAACTTGTCAACCTCAAAGAGCAGCAACGAGCTTGGGAGGCGTTTGCTGCCTGTGCTGTGTCCATGATCCCGGTCTTAAAAAAACAAATGGAAGGTATCGTGCAGCAGACGGAGCGAGCAGCGATGGATTTGATGGTGCACATCAGAGCCTTGGCCTCGCCGGCCACGAGTTCAGAGCCTGCGGACACATCGACCGATCTGTCAAAGGTCGTCATGGCGATGCAATTTCAGGATATCACCCAACAAAAATTAGAACATGTTACCCAGGCGTTAGATCAGTGGCAGCAGCATCTCCAAGTGTTGTTGAGGGGGCCTCTGGACGAAGACGCCAAACGAGAAATCGCGGCGTTACAGTCGCTTGAAGAGAGCTATACGATGGAAGAAGAGCGCCGTCTCCATGAGGCCGCCCTGGCCCCTGATTATCAAGAGCCGGTGCCGATCGACATGGAGGAGAAAGAGGCGGATTCGGATTCAGTCACGCTGTTTTGAATAGGGGAGCAAATCGAAGGTGAAGCGTATCTCGTGAAGCGTGAAGCGCAAGACAAGCGGGAAAGACGTGAAGTGTCCGAATCCGGAACGCTTCACGCTTCACGAACGACGCTTCACGGTCTAAACGTTGGAGGAAGAGATGGCTAAGACAGCACTAGTCGTAGACGATTCGCCGACGATGCGGCAGATGGTGGCCCTCACCCTCACGAATGCCGGCTTTGAAGTCGTGGAAGCGGAACATGGGAAAGACGCCGTTGCAAAAGTGATGGGTGGACCCAAAATGGATATCGTCGTGACGGACTTGAACATGCCTGAGATGGATGGCATCAGCCTGATCAAGGAACTCCGGAAAATGGCCACATTCAAGTTTACTCCGATTCTGATGCTCACCACTGAATCGGCGCCAGAGAAGAAGCAAGCCGGCAAAGAGGCCGGTGCGACCGGATGGATCGTAAAACCGTTCAATCCGGATGTGATGCTGAAGGTCATCGCCAAGGTATTGCCGACATAATCAATATGAAACGTCAGGCGTTAAGGGTAAGGGGTATCGGAATTGCTCTTCACGCCTTACGTTTTACGCCTCACGCCTAACGAGGTTGTATGAGCAACGATTTCTCCCAGTTTCAAGACGCCTTCTTCGAGGAATCTGCCGAACATCTCGCGACTGTCGAAGAAGGATTATTGCAACTTGAGCAACATCCGGAAGATCTCGATTTGCTCAACAAGATATTTCGTTCCGCCCATTCCATCAAGGGCACGAGCGGCATGTTCGGGTTCAACGCCGTCGCGCAGTTCACGCATAAGATGGAAACCCTGCTCGATCTTCTTCGCAACGGACAAAAAGTCGCGACGCCGCAGATTGCGGACTTGCTGCTTAAATCGACCGATTGCCTCAAGACGCTTGTCGATGCAGCCAAAACCGGCTCACCCGTCGACGACGAAACGGTTCAAGCGCTCACGAACGAACTGGCTGCAGCGAGCGACACAAATATCAAGGCTGAGGCTAAGATTGAGAAACGAACCTCAACCTCTTGTTC
>Ga0163153_10008931_pt1 | contig 10249 bp, 5 predicted proteins | sample OliLakLV19MP6IB1_FD_148629 | JGI IMG/M metagenome (GOLD analysis project Ga0163153, IMG submission 148629) | Freshwater microbial mat bacterial communities from Lake Vanda, McMurdo Dry Valleys, Antarctica - Oligotrophic Lake LV.19.MP6.IB-1 | ecosystem: Environmental > Aquatic > Freshwater > Lake...
CCACGCACTATGCCCCGCGTACCCACTACGAGCTGGGGCCAGAGCGTTTCGTGGCACGGCCCCGACCAACCGAGCCTGAGAGCAGCCAGGGGTTGCTGCGGCTGAACGACACCGCCCAATTTCGGATCATCCAGTTGGACGTCGCCGGCAGCGGCATCAAGCTGCAGAACACCGCCACCAACGTCGTCGGCCAGCAGACGCTGGACGCCTGGTCGGCCAATAGTCCTGAAGACGCCGGCTTGCCGGCGCTGCAAACCGCCGGGGTGTCAATCGTGCGCCTGAACCGGGCCGCCCGCTTGCGCGAAAACTTCCGGCGAGCCTATGCGCTGAATGCCCGGCTGGCGGCGGTGGACTTGTCGCCGGCGCTGCCGCTGGCGGGCGGTGGTCCGCCGCCGCCGGCCAGTGACGAGCTGTTGGCCGAAGACATCACCCGCGGTTATCGCCTGGATGTCTTCGACGATCAATCGCAGACCTGGCATTCGCTGTGCCGTCGCATCGGCGCTTATCGGTTTCTCGACGCGCCGGGCGGCGTGACGCTGGCCGACGAGCACGATGAGGGCTTTGTGCAGCTGGGCGCCACCGAGCCGCTGCCAGGCGCCGGCCCGCGCGTGCTCCAGGTACACGAGTCGCTCTTCACCTGGGATGGCTGGAGCCTGAGCGCGCCGCGCCCAGGCCTGACCATCATGCCCGACGACACGCACGCCACGCCGGCGAACATGGCCGTCACCACTTTCAAACTCGAAACTTCATTCCGCGCGCGGCCGGGCTCACTGCCGCGCTTGCGCTTTGGTTACCGCTATCGCCTGCGCGCCCGCCTGGTTGACCTGGCCGGCAACAGCGCCTTTGGCCCCGACGAGGCGGCCTTTGCCGAAACCCAGGCCGAGGTCACCCCCGAGTTCAAATTTCAGCGCTTCGAGCCGGTCAGCCCGCCGCCGGTCGTCTTGCGCGCCGTCCCGTTGGAGGGTGAGTCGCTGGAGCAGGTGGTAGTGCGCAGCACCATTGACGATCCGCCGTCCGCCATCCTTACCCGGAGCAGTGACCGGCACCTTGTGCCGCCCAAAGTCGCGCAGTTGATGGCCGAACGCCACCGCAAATTCGATGCGGCGCCGGGCATGAACAGTGGGCCGGCCGCCTACGATCTGGCCAGCCGCGAGGCCGGCTCGCTGACGCATCGCTTCAACCCGGCCACGGGCAACCTGGAGCTGATCCCTGGGGTGCAGGAGGTGACCTCGCCCGAGCGAACTTACTGGCTGCAAACCCGAGGCCAGTTTGAGGTGGCCTACCTGCCAGACCCCGCCGCGCGCGGTGTGCTGCTGCTGGGCTTGCCCGGCCTGGCCGCCTTCGACGCGATCGTGGAGCCCGGCGGCGGGTTGGCCAACAAGCTGCCCTTTGACGGGGTGTGGCCCAACCTGCTGCCCGTGCGGCTGCGCCTGGTTGGCCGCGAGGCGGGCGCGGCGCCCGCCCCGCCCAGTTGGGACGCCGGCACCCGGGCGCTGACCGTGCAGCTCCCGCAGGGCGAAACGGCCGCGGTGCGGATCAGCTCGTATTTCCACGCCGGCGATCTTGACAACATGGCCGTGTGGGGCTGGCTGGAAGAGGCCGCGCCGGGCAGCCTCGCGGCGCTGAAGGCGCAGGCGGTGGCCGGGCGCAACTGGCTGCACCTGCCGTACCGCACGCTGACCCTGGTACACGCGGTCCAGCAGCCCCTGGCGATCCCCAGTGTCGCGGCGCTGGCCCCATCCAAGCTGTTGGGGGCGACCTCGGCTACTTTGAGCGGCCAGATCAACCTCAATGCCAAGAGCACCGGCAAGATCGAGATACGCGCGGCCTGGCAGGACCCGTTCGACGATCCGGTCAAGCCCAGCTACAACAGCGCCACCGATGTGGTCAACCAGACGACGCAAGTGGGCGAGCGGCTGGTGGTGGACCCGAGCAATGACGTGTTGGCTGTCGCCGACCTGGTACACGCGCTGGGCGACACCAAGTATCACCGGGTGACCTACACCCCGGTCGCCACGACGCGCTTCCGCGAGTTCTTTCCCAGTGCGGTGCTGGCCAACGCCGACAACCTCATCCGGCCGCGCGCGAGTGAGTTGGGCTCACCCGGCGCCTTGGCGGCGCCCCTGGCCGTGGATATTCCTAACTCGGCTCGCCCGGCATCGGCGCGGCCGGTGTACGTGTTGCCCACCTGGGCGTGGAGCGAGACCTCGGCCGGTCCGGTGACCACCCACTTTCGGCAGGGCGGGGGGCTGCGCGTTTACCTCGAGCGGCCCTGGTTTTCGTCCGGTGCGGGCGAATTGCTCGGCGTGGTCGTGCGCTCCGACGGCGGGCCGGTGACCGGCAAGGCCGGCGAAACCTTGCGCAAGTACACCAGCGAATGGGGCGTGGACCCCATCCGGCGCACGGCCGGCGCGGAACTGCTGACGCTGGCCCACTTGCTAGACCCGCAGGCGACCGGCCAATTCCTCAGCCTGGAAGCGTTACCCGGTGTCGCCGTGCACGTGGCGGGCTATGCCCCTGAATATGACGCCGGCCGTAACCTGTGGGTGTGCGACTTGGCGCTTAAGGCTCCGACCCAATACTTCCCGTTTGTGCGGCTGGCCCTGGCGCGTTTCCAGCCCATCTCGCTCGCGGGGGCCCATCTGTCGGCAGTGGAGCAGGCCGATTATACCCAGGTGGTGCCCGACCGGCGGGTGGATTACGACCTGGCCCGGCTAGGCGTGGACGGCAGCTTGCCCATTCGGGTGGCCGGACCGACCTATATTATGCCGGGCCGAGAACAACTCCAGACTACCATCCTGGTGGCCCGGCTCGAGCGCCGGCAGTTTGAATTGCTAAACGATGAGTTGGGCTGGGAACCAATGGCGACTGTGATTCTCAACCCGACGGTCATGGACCTGGCTGAGACGGTGTGGGAGGGCGCGTTGACGGTACCCGTGCCAGCGCCGGGCGCGCTGCGCGTGACGGTGCTCGAAATCGAGTTGTTCGCGGCTGACGCCGGCGTGCAGCGCGACCTGATTGGCCTGATCAGCCGTGAGGCCCAGGCTGAGGCCAACCTGGCGGGGGCCATGCTCCAGCGCGAGGGTCTGGGCTATCGCGTGGTGTTCGCCGATGCGCTGGCGCTGCCTTGATCTGGCGTGACCCAATTGTTTTCGTGACTCATCGCGGCCGCCGCCATGAACGTTGCGGCGCGAGCAGGCTATGGCCCGACCACGGCCATTTTGCCCAATACGCCGGGACGTATTGAATTGCGCCTTACACTCCGCCGGCTTCTAAATTTCCTGGTGCCGGTAGGCTCTGTTTTTGGCCAACTCGCGCCCCAAATTTGTGCAGATGATTGGTGTAGCCAGCACAGCGTGAATTCGACTGGTCACAATCGCATACTCGTTGTTGGTGCTCTGTTCGATAGGGAGCGATTCCTTAAATTCTGTCTAAACTCGAGTATTTAGGATACTTCCTCAAACCGCCTGTCTCATGATTTTTCTGCAGGCTTTCGGTAGCCGTTAAGTAAGGTTTTTTAGGGTGACATTGAAGGTAATGTAGAGAATGACCACAGGCGCTATTCAGGCTGAAATGGGATACAGTACAATCATGCTCAAATCAGTGTGCCAACTCTTGATCAAGTTTTCGATCATTAGCCTGCTGGCAGGCTGTAGGGGTGTTTCTGCGTCTCCAACTGCCACGGTCATTCCAGCCGCCACCGCAGCGCCGGCGCCAGAATTACCTACGCAGCCTCCGACTTCGGTGGCGGTCGCGCCCACCCTTGAAGCGCCTGTGACTGAAGCGCTTGTTCCGACACCTACTATCGTTCCGATTCCAGAAGTTGTCATACTCGAACGCGCGGTTAAGATCGCCCAACTCGTCGGCGAGATCGATCGCGAAACAAATCAGCCCACGCTCAATCAAACTCAGAGCCGTTACAAATTGGTCGCCACTGATCTGGGAATTCCATTTCGTCACCAGGATCGCACCTTTTTGCTCTTTGGCGATTCTGGCGGTGCCCATGACGGTGACGCGATTGCTTATACGACCGATTCGAATCCTGAAGACGGCCTTGCGCTTACGTTCCTCACTCAAGCCGATGGGTCATTCAAAGCGATTCACATCCCCGACATTTCGCAAAAGGGGTTTGAAGTTCCGACCGAAGGCACCAGCATCGGTGGCAACATGTATGTCTACCACACAACCGACAGCACCAGCCCAGGGGAAATGGGCCGCACCGTGGTGGCTGAATCCACTGACGCGGGCGAAACTTTCCAATATCTGTACGATCTCTCGATCCAGCATTTCATTCAGGTCTCGGTGGTCGAGGTGGAGGCGGCTGAGTGGCCGGGCCTGCCGCAGCCTGTCGGCGCGGGTTTGGTTATGTTTGGGGCCGGCGAATATCGAGCGAGTGATGTGCGGCTCGCGTTCCAACCCTCCGAGCAAATCGAATCACGCGCGAGTCTGCTTTACTTTTCTGGGCTAGATGACGGAGGGCAACCGACCTGGAGCGCGCAGGAAGAAGAGGCTCAACCGCTATTCAATCAACCGTGCGTGGGTGAACTATCGGTGACCTTTAATCGTTTTATTGGCCAATGGCTAATGCTTTACAACTGTAACCTAGAGCCAAGGGGAATCAACGTGCGAGTGGCCGATAATCCCTGGGGGCCTTGGTCACCGCCCCAAATTGTCTTTAATCCCTTACAAGATAATGGCTTTTGCCACTTTATCCACCGGAGTTGGACGATAGAAAACTGCGATGACCTTGCCAATAGCGGCGAGGAAGAGACGAGCGGGGGAGCCTATGGCCCGTATCAATTCGAAGATTTAGCGATTGGCGACGAGTCGCAGACGACGATCTACTTCACCATGTCCACCTGGGTGCCTTACACAGTGGTCCTCATGAAAGCAACCCTCGGCCATTGACTGACGTAGCCGCGCTGGAGTGTGAGTGTTTAGGGAACTTCCTCAAACCGCCTCGTCTCGTAATTCTTGCGTACTCTCTCAGCGCTATACACGCAACCACTCATCGCAATATACACACCCAGCGGCAAGGTTTGAACTGCCGCAATCGCACAGCCCACATTGAAGATTGCATCGGTATAACGTGAACGCGCCGGTTCCAGGGCCCCGGTGAAGACTATCGTCTTGCCGGGTAACCCTGTGCTGGCTACTTGCCTCATCCGCTGGCGCCGGCGTCAGGTCGCCCACGCATAGCTATGATGTCGACCATTTAGGACCGGCACAGCACCGAGCTTGCGGTCGGCGTCGCGGCCCGGCGCGATTGATGAGGAAGGCACCACGGCCGGTTGCGGTGGTGTCACATTTGCCGGGCCTAGCCGCTTTGTCTCTGGCATCTGTTGCGCCAGGCCCTAACACTTGCACCGGCAAGCACCCAACCCCGCAGTCCGCTGGGCGGGGAGTGCAGGTGTGGGGCCGCGCCTGGTTGAAGTACTCCGAATAGTCCGCCAGCACGCGCACGAGTTGGCGGTTACTGAACACCAGCATCTGATCCAGGCATTCGCGGCGGAGACTGCCCACGAACCGCTCACAGATTGCATTTGCACGTGGTGCCTCGTACAGCGCGTGGATCACATCCAGCCCGCACGTCTTGGCCGCGGCGTGGAAGGCAGGCCCATACTTGGTGTCACTGTCACAGATCAAGTGTCCGGATTTTTCACCGAATGGAGTGGCTTCGCGCAACTGCTGCGCCACCCAACCGTCGGTCGGATGGGCCGTGGCGTTGACATGGACCACCCGTCGCGAACTTAGGTGAACGATCACGAAGGCGTAGACCTGGGCTGGCTACCTCTTTCATCCGGACGCTTTTTCGGCCGAATCCGGCTGTTTTTGTCAATCGAAAACACGCCGGTTCTGAGCGTATTGTGTGAGTTGGCGCAACATAAGCGTTTATCTTTCAGCGGATCGTAGTTTCCGGGGTGGGCGGAGAGTGTATCACGGCCACCTCGCGCATCAAATTCGTACGGATGAAAGGTGTAGCCAGCACAAGGCCGGGGCAGCCCGTGTCGTAGCGGTCAGCCTGGCGGCCGTCCTGCTCAGTCTGGAGACCGCCCAGCGCGAAAGCCAGTTGGCGATCAAAGCCTATTTGAAGGCCGATCCCGCGTTGAAAGCCAAACAGCAGCGCTTGCTGAGCGTGCCGGGCATTGGCCGACAGACGGTGTTGCAGGTGCTGGTGCTGCTGGCGCGCTGGGAGACGCTGACCGAGGGCACCGGACGGGCCAAGGGCTTGGTGGCTTACACCGGGCTGGACCCCAAGACGCACGACAGCGGGAGCAGTGCGCACAAGCCGGCCCGCATTTCGCGCATGAGCAATCGCCAAATGCGCCGCCGCTTGTATCTGGCCGCGTTCGGGGGGGGTGCGTGCCCGCGGTGGACCTTTGCGCGATTTCTATGGCCGGTTGGTCGGCCGCGGCAAGGCCAAGGGGCGTTCCGCTGCGGCCGGGCTCGCCCCTATCCGTTCGGATGGACGTCCACCTGCGCTTGAGACCAAGCCAGAATCTCGGCTGCCGCCGCTTCGAGCGCCCGCGCCTGCCCGCTGGCCTGTACCCGCGCCAGCACCGGCGCGGGCAGCGCCGCCGTCAGCTCGGTGAGCAACTCGGCCGCCCGGCCCTTGGTTTCGTAGTTGGCCGCCGGGTGCTGCCCCACCAGCGTGGCCACCGCCGCCGCCCGCTCCGGCGCGCCCTGCCGGGCCAACAACCGGGCCGCGCCCACCAGCGCCAGCAGCGTCGCCGATACCGACTTGACCTCGGCCGCGGTCTGTAGCGCGTCGCGCCTGTGCTGCCAGGCACCCGAGTAGTCGCCCCGCCCGCCACCGCCCCCAAATTGGCGAGCGCATACGCCGCGATATAGCGATGCCCCAGTTCCCGGCAGAGAGTGAGGCACGCGTGCAGCAGTGGCTCGGCCTCGGCATACTCGCCCAGCATGTAGTGGGCCGTCCCCAAGTTGTTGAGAGCCACGGCCTCGCCCATCGGGTAGCTCGTCTCCCGGAAGATCGTCAGCGCTTCCGCTTCGAGCGGCTTCGTGTCCGCATAGCGGCCCTGCGCCAGTGCCACCGTCCCCAGGTTCACCAGCGACACCGCGGCGCCGCTGCGGTCGCCCACTGCCCGCTTGAGCGCGAGGCTTTCGGCGTGCGCCTGTTGGGCGGCCGTCAGGTCGTCCAACTCGGTGTACGCCGCCCCCAGCCCGTTCAGCGCTGCCGCCAGCGCGCGCGGGCTGCTGGCAGCCCGCTGCTGGGCCACGCTTGCCTGCCCGTGGGCCACCGCCTGGGCAAAGTCGCCGCGCGCCCGTGCCAGGTTGCTCAGGCAATGCAGAGCCAACCCCGCTTCGGCCGGCAGTGGGGGCCACGCCGCGCTGAAGATCGCCAGGCTGTGCTCCAGCAGCGGGTGCGCCGCCTCGAAGCGGTCGAGCCGGTGATAGAACCAGGCCAACCGCGCGATCAACTGCCCATACAGTTGGCCGGCCTCGCCGTTCACCGCTTGCTCGGTCTCCGCGGCCGCCTCAAACAATCGCCCGCCCTCGGTGTACCACCCCACGCGGTCTAAGAAAATGCGCAGGCTCTCCAGCGCCGGCTGAAGCAGTTCGAGCCGGCGCTGGGCCACCGCCCAGGCCCATGCCGCCCGCCAGTTGTTCGCTTCGGCCGTCAACGTCTGGCGCGCCTCGACCTGGCGCGCATCGTTCTGCGCCTCCTCCAGCGCCGCCACCCGCCCCAGATAGTAGGCGGCGTGCTGCTCCTGCGCCGTGGCCCAGGCCGGCGGGTCGGCCTGCAGCTTGCCCTCGGCGTACTGCCGCAGCAGTTCATGGATCGCCAGCCGTCCATTCGGTGCGCGCCGCACGAGCGACTTGTCGCCCAGGGCCGCCAGCACCGCCGGCGCGCACTGCCCCACGGCCACGGCCGCCTCGCGCTCACAGCCGCCGCGAAAGACCGCCAGCCGGGCGAAGGCGCGGCGCTCGTCGGCCGCCAGCAGCGCCCACGAGTGCTCGAACGCCGCCTCCAGGCTACGATGGCGGGCCGGCACGTTCTTCTGGCTCGTCGCCAAGAAGCTCAGGTTGTGCTCGATCTCATCCGCGATCTCGTGGCAGGGCAGTTGGCGCACCCAGGCCGCGGCCAGTTCCAGCGCCAGCGGTAGCCGTCTACCAGCCGGCAGATGCGCCCCACCGCCGCCGCGTTCTCGTCGTTGAGCTCAAAGCTGGGCTGGCTGGCCTGCGCGCTGTTCAGGAACAACTGCGTCGCGCTGTACCCGGCGCCGGCGGCGTCGGGCGGGCTGTCTAGCCCGCCCAGCTCGAGCAGCCGTTCGCCGTGCAGGTTCAGCCGCTCGCGCGAGGTGACCAGCAGCCGCACTTCCGGGCCGGCCTGCGCCAGTTGGCCCACCCACTCACTGGCTCCGGCCAGGTGCTCCAGGTTGTCCAGCACCAGCAGCAATTCCTTGTCGCGCAGGTAGGCCAGCAGTTGCTCGTGCGGGTCGGCTTTGCCGCTCAGCGTCACCCCTAGCGCCTCGGCCACGGCGCTGGGGGCCACTTCCAGTGAGCCGGCAGCGGCCAGCGAAACGAAGCCCACGCCATGCAAAAAGCTCGTAGCGGCGCGGGCGGCGGCTTCGAGCGCCAGCCGGGTCTTGCCGCCGCCGCCTGGCCCGCTCAGGGTAATCAAGCGGCCGGTCGGGTCGGCCAGCAGCCGGGCAATCTGCGCCAACTCGCCCGCGCGCCCCACAAACGGCGTCGCCGCCGGCGGCAGGTGCACCCGCCGCTTGGCCGCCGCAATGCGCTCGTACAGCGCCGTCGTCTCGGCCGAGGGCTCGACCCTCAATTCTTGGGCCAGCAGGCGGCGGCAGGTTTCATATTGCGCCAGCGCCGCGCTGCGCTGCCCGCTGCGGGCCTGCGCCAGCATCAGTTGGCGGTGGGCTTCCTCGCGCCAGGCCTCCAGCGCCAACAGCCGCGTGGCGCTGTCAATTGCCTCGGCCGTGTCGCCGCGCTGCAAATGCAGTTGGGTCAGCGTGTGGAGCGCGTGCAGCGCCAGCTCGCGGTAGCGCGCCCGCTGGGCCAGCAGCCAGTCTTCAAACTCGGGCGCGTCGCGCACCACGAAGCCCGCCAGAAAGTCGCCCTAGTACAGCGCCGCCGCCGCGCGCAGATGGGCGGTGCGGGTTGCGGGGGCCGGATCGCCGGCCGCGGCGGCCAGGCCGCGCTCGAACGCCTCGCTGTCGAGCCAGAGCGCCGCCGCCGGGTTGAGGCCCACGGTGTTGCGGTCAATTAGCAGATAGGGTTCGAGCGATCGGCGCAGGCTGGAGAGGGTTTGCCGCAGATTATTCTTGGCGTCGGCGTCGGCCAGGTCGCCCCACAGCAGCCTGGCCAGCGCCTCGCGCGGCTGCGGGCGGCGCGTGACGGCCAGATAGACCAGCAGCGCCGGGGCTTTGCTGGAGATGAAAGTCGGCAGCGGGCCGGCCGCCGGCGTGAGCGTGAGGCCGCCCAATACCTGCAGTCGCAGTTCAGCCGCCATGCGCGCTCCAGTAAATGATCTCTAAATGCTGACCCGATAGGATGGCCGAAGAATAGCACAGCCGTCCAATGCCGCCAAACCCCGCCGACCGCCCTGCGCGTTATCACACCTTCCTCTTGAGCGTGTGGGAGGAAGGGGGCGACGGCCTGGGCTGGCGCTTCCGGCTAGAAGACCCGCACACGGGCGAGCGGGTCGGCTTCCGCAGCCTGAGCGAGCTTACGCGCTACCTGGGGGATTGGGCCAGTCGCAACTTGGACGAACCACTTGGAGGATGAACCCATCATGCTGACTAACTTGCTGCCCTTGCTGCTGGTGTTGGGCCTGGCGGTCCTGTTTGGCTGGCTCACCTATCGCGCCATCCGCGCCAAAAAACTGTGGGTCAAGCTGGCCGGGGGGCTGGGCGCGGGGGCGCTCACCCTGCTGCTGGCGGCCCTCACATACGCGGGCGGCAGCGGCTTCGTGGCCCTGTACTTCCCCGGCGCCGCGCCCGCGCCCGACCTGCAAGTGGCCCGCACGCCCGAGCAGATCGCACGCGGCGAGTACCTGGTCACCATCGCCTGCGTTGGCTGTCACGGCCAGCCCGGGCCTGACGGCAACCCCGCCGGTCATCCGCTCACCGGCGGCTGGGACCTGGCCGCCGCCGAAGGCTTTGGGTTTATCGGGCAGATGGCGACCGAGAACCTCACCCCCGGCGGCAAGCTGGCCGCCTACTCTGACGGCGAAATTTTCCGTGTGCTGCGTCACGGCGTGGACCAGAAT
>Ga0163153_10008932_pt1 | contig 10248 bp, 10 predicted proteins | sample OliLakLV19MP6IB1_FD_148629 | JGI IMG/M metagenome (GOLD analysis project Ga0163153, IMG submission 148629) | Freshwater microbial mat bacterial communities from Lake Vanda, McMurdo Dry Valleys, Antarctica - Oligotrophic Lake LV.19.MP6.IB-1 | ecosystem: Environmental > Aquatic > Freshwater >...
CCAATGGCGCAGTACGTCTTTTCGATGAAGCGGCTGAACAAGACCGTTCCGCCGCAACGTCAGATCCTCAAGAACATCAACCTTGCGTTTTTCCCCGGCGCCAAGATCGGTGTGCTCGGCCTCAACGGCTCGGGCAAGTCCACCGTGCTGAAGATCATGGCGGGCGAAGACACCAACTACGACGGCGAGGCCACGCCGATGCCGGGCATGACCATCGGCTACCTGCCGCAGGAGCCGCAGCTCGACCCGGACAAGACCGTGCGCGCGATTGTCGAGGAAGGCATGGGCGATATCGGCGCGGCCAAGAAGCGCCTCGACGAGGTGTATGCGGCGTACTCCGAACCCGATGCGGATTTCGACAAGCTGGCCGAAGAGCAGGGGCGGCTGGAGGCGCTGCTCAGTTCAGGCGGCGGCGAGGGCGTGGAGCGCCAGCTGGAGATCGCGGCCGATTCGCTGCGCCTGCCGCCGTGGGAGGCCACGGCCGGCAACCTGTCCGGCGGCGAGAAGCGGCGGGTGGCGCTGTGCCGCCTGCTCCTGTCGAAGCCGGACATGCTGCTGCTGGACGAACCCACCAACCACCTCGATGCCGAAAGCGTCGATTGGCTCGAGCAGTTCCTGCAACGCTTCCCGGGCACCGTGGTGGCCGTGACGCACGACCGCTACTTCCTCGACAACGCCGCGAGCTGGATCCTGGAACTCGACCGCGGCAAGGGCATCCCGTGGGAAGGCAACTATTCCTCGTGGCTCGAGCAGAAGGGCAAGCGGCTGGAAGCCGAATCCAAGCAGGAAGACGCTCACATGCGCGCGATGAAGGCCGAGCTCGAATGGGTGCGCCAGAATCCCAAGGGACGGCAGGCGAAGTCCAAGGCGCGCCTTGCGCGCTTCGACGAGCTCTCCTCGCACGAGAGCCAGGAGCGCAACGAGACGAAGGAGATCTTCATCCCCGTCGCCGAGCGCCTCGGCAACGAGGTCATCGAGTTCGAGGATGTCTCCAAGGGCTTCGGGGATCGCCTCCTGATCGACAAGCTGTCCTTCAAGGTGCCGCCCGGCGCGATCGTCGGCGTGATCGGACCGAACGGCGCCGGCAAGTCGACGCTCTTTCGCATGATCACCGGCAAGGAGAAGCCCAAGTCGGGCAAGGTCAAGATCGGTAAAACCGTGCAGCTCGCCTTCGTCGACCAGTCGCGCGACATCCTTTCCGCGGAGAAGACCGTCTTCCAGGAGATCGCCGACGGCCAGGACATGATCACGGTCGGCAAGTTCACGATGCCTTCGCGCGCCTACCTCGGGCGGTTCAACTTCAAGGGCGCCGACCAGCAGAAGATCGTCGGTCAGTTGTCAGGCGGGGAGCGCGGGCGGCTTCACCTGGCCAAGACGCTGATGTCGGGGGCCAACGTGCTGCTGCTCGACGAGCCTTCCAATGACCTCGACGTAGAGACGCTGCGCGCGCTGGAAGAAGCCTTGCTCGATTTCGCCGGCAGCGTGATGGTGATCTCGCACGACCGCTGGTTCCTCGACCGCATCGCCACGCACATCCTCGCTTTCGAGGGCGACTCGCAGGCGGTGTTCTTCGACGGCAACTACCAGGAATACGAAGCCGACAAGAGAAAACGCCTCGGCGAGGAAGGCGCGCGGCCCAAGCGCATCCGCTACAAGCCGCTGGTGGCCTGACCTGAGCAGTTGGCGGTGTCAGTCACGCTTTTTTTCCTCATGCGTGACGAATCCGATGGGCCTGCGCTTGGGCTCCGGTGGTGTCATGAGCAGACGCAGGGCATCGAACACCTGACGCAGCTGGGCACGCGTATTGGCAGCGAGACTGTCGTGGCGCAAAGCGAGCGCCTGAGTTTCTCGTTCCAGCTGTTCCAGCTTGGTGGACAGAACTTTGTGCGTGGCCAATGTTTCGCGCAGCTGCACAAAGGCGCGCACGACATATACAGAAACCTCTACCGCGCGCGATGTGTTCAGAAGGGTAGCGGCCATGATCGCTCCGTGCTCGGTAAATGCGTAGGGCGGATATTTCCTGTGCTGGCCGCGACCGGCGTTTAAGGTCGCAATTTGCGATCTTAAAGAAGCAACGTCTTGATTGTTAAGTGGGAACATGAAATCCACTGGAAAACGCTTCAGATTCCGACGCACCGCCTCGTTGAATCGCCCGGTCGATATCCCGTAGAGAGCCGCAAGGTCACTGTCGAGCATGATCCGTTGCCCACGGAGCAGCAGGATGCGGCCCGCGATCGTCCCTACGGTCAACGGTGTCGAAGCCTGCGCCATGTAATAGCGAAGCGTTGACAGGGGACACCAGCAGGCCAGCCATTGAGCCGCGAAATCACGCGCCGGGTCACTGCATCATCGGGACTCGCTGGCATACGCGATGCGGAACATCGACTCGCGTCACTCACCTGCGGCAGGAGCCTTGTGCGGTAATTCCGCTCGCAGGGATCTGTGCGGGGGGGCAGGGGGTAACCCCTGTCCCTACCGCGCCCCGATACAGAAACTCACATAAGAGCGGCTCCTGCAGCCGACTTCATGAAGTAAAAGTTCAAGATTCTCTTCCTGCCCGATCACCGGGAGCCGCGGTTTCGTCCTTCCCGCGGTCGACAACGCTTTTGCATCGGCGTCACTGCTTTTAGGCGGCGATGCGCTTAAGACAATCCGCGGGGGAGAGGATGAGGATGCCCTGGTAGGTGCCCAGGGTGTGCAGATCGCCGTCGCCCGAGACGACGGCATCGGCGCGTGCGGCCAGAGCGCAGGCGAGGACCGCGGCATCGTCGGGATCGCGCAGTGCCGGCGCTTCGATCGGTACGGCGTCGATGACTTCGGCGATCTCCCGGTAGCGCGCGACGACTTCGGCGGGGGAGGAGTTCAATTGCGCGAGCTTGGAGGCGAAGTTGGCACGCCCGAGGATGCCGGCGAGCTCGGTGATGAGGACTTCGGAAGTGAAGAGCTCCAGGCCCTCCTCGTCGGTGGCCTGAATCAGCCGCTGGGGCGTTCCACCCCAGAGCAGCGCGGAGGCGACGACGTTGGTATCAAGGACGACGCGCACGGGCTTCGCGAAGCTCGGCCCGCACCGCCTTCAGTTCGGATTCCAGTTCCGACGGGGTGAGCTCGACGCCACCGGATTCGCGCAGTCGCTCGCCGATTTCGGTGAAGCGCTGGATGGCGGCCTTCCTGATGGCCTGGCGCACGAGACGCTCGATCGATTCGGAGGTGAGCAGCCCTGCGGCCTTCGCTTGGTTGGCGAGCCGATCGGGAAGCGAGAGCTTCAGTTCAAGTTCGGTCATGTCCTTGCTCCAATCGGCTCGCCTAGACACGAGCACAGTCTCCATGAATCGCATTGTACTTCGTCACCGCCATTCACAAGAACGGGCGGATTTACAATCTGGCGGTGGGGCGCCCCCTCCCTTTTCATCGTATCCTCGGTGATCGGTTGCGAGGCTTGACCTTGGAGGAGGGGAGCAATGCAGCAGGCCGTGCTCATGCTCGTGCTTGCGACGATGGTTTATACCGTCTCGCTCGACCTGCGCATTGCGGATTTCCGCTACGTTGCGACGCATCCGCTGGCTGTCGGGGTCGGCCTGGTTTCGCAGTTCGTCCTCTTGCCGGGCGCCACCTTGCTCGCGACCCTCGTCCTCGACCTGCCGCCCGCGACCGAAGCGGCCATGATGCTCGTGGCGGCTTGCCCCGGCGGGGCCCTGTCCAACGTGATCACGCACCTGGGCCGCGGCAACCTCGCGCTGTCGCTTTCCATCTCGGCCGTCTCGAACGTGCTCGCGCTGGTGCTGACGCCGCTCAACTTCACCCTCATGATCGGCGCGAATCCCCAAACTGCCGCGTGGGCGCGGTCGATCTCGGTCGATCCCAGGGACCTCGTCGTCAGCCTGCTGCTGTTGCTCGCGCTGCCGATGACCGCGGCGCTGCTGACCACGCACAAGGCGCCTGCGTTCGCCGCCCGCATCCGCAAGCCGCTCGGGCATTTCGCAGCCTTTGCCCTGGCCGCGTTCATCATTCTCGCGGTCGCCGCGCAGTGGAAATTGTTCGTGATCGAGCTCACTCGAACTTTGCCGGTCGTGGTCATGCAGAATGCGCTTGGTCTGGGGTTGGGCTATGTCGCCTCGGTGCTCGCGAAGCTTTCCGTGGTCGACCGGAGGGCCGTCGTCGTCGAGAGCGGGATGCAGAATTCGGGGCTCGCGCTCGGCATCATCGCGGCTCAGTTCTCATCCGACCTCGCGATGGTTGCAGTCGCCGGATTGTGGGGCATTTGGCATATCGTTTCGGGCGGCACGCTCGCGCTGCTCTGGCGGAGCCTGGACAAGAAGAGGCCACAGCATGCTTGATCTGCTCATTCGCGGCGGCACGGTGCATGACGGTCTCGGCACGCCGGGCGCTGCCGCCGACGTAGGTATCCGGGACGGCAGGATCGCGGAGATCGGCAAAATCTCCTCCGCGGCCCGCGAGACGCTCGACGCATCGGGCGCGCTGGTGATGCCCGGCTTCGTCGACATCCACACGCACTACGACGGCCAGGCCTCGTGGGACGAGACCTTCAGCCCGAGCATCTACCATGGCGTGACGACCGTCGTGATGGGCAACTGCGGCGTGGGATTCGCGCCGGTGCAAAAGGGCGAGGAAGAACGCCTCGTGCAGCTCATGGAAGGGGTCGAGGAAATCCCCGGCGCTGTGCTGGCCGAGGGCGTGCGCTGGGGCTGGACGAGCTTTGCGGACTACGCCAATACGCTCGGCGCGATGCGCCACAGCCTCGATTTCATGACGCTCGTGCCGCACGACTGCCTGCGGCTTTTCGTCATGGGCGAGCGCGCTTCGCGCCTGGAGCCGGCAACCGCGGACGACTGCGCCCGCATGCGCGATCTGCTCCGCGAGGCGCTGCAGGCCGGGGCCGCGGGATTCTCCACCGGCCGCACCGACAACCATCGCACCGCCAAGGGCCAGGAAACCCCGGCGGCCACGGCAGCGAGCGAAGAGCTGCTCGAGCTGGCCGGCGCATTCGAAGGCCTGCCGTATCGCGTCATGCACGCGGTGAGCGATTTCGACTGCATGCGCGGCGACCCGGCGGGCCAGCGCGCGCGCTTCGACGCCGAATACGACCTGCTCGAATCGGTTGCGCGCGCCACGGGGCGGCCGCTCGCCCTCACGTGGCTCGAGCGCGTCAACGCGCCGCCGCAATGGCAATGGCTCTCGGAGCGCGCCGTGGCCTCGCGGTCCGCGGGCCTCGACATTCGCTTGCAGGCCGCCTGCCGTGCGATCGGTGTGTTGAACGGTCTCGACACGAGCTTCAATGTCTTCATGGCGCTGCCGACCTACCAGGAGATCGCCGCGCTGCCGTTGCCTGAGCGTGCCGCGCGCCTGCGGGACCCGTCCATCAAGGCGCGCATCCTCGCCGAGAAGCCGGTCAAGCTGGCGCGCGACGGATCGCCGATCCCGCCGCTGGTCGACCAGATCCTGGCGCAGCTCGAGCAGATGGCCGCGCTGATGTTCCCGCTCGCGATCAGGGAGAACGGTCCGGATTACGAGCCTTTGCCCACGGAGTCGTTCGCTGCCCGCGCGGCCGCCCGGAACGTCAAGGCGTTCGAGGCGATCTACGATTACCTCGCCGAAGGCGACGGCAGCAACCTCGTCTACTTCCCGATCTTCAACTACCTGCGCGGGTCCCTGGAAACGGTGCGCACCATGCTCGAGCATCCTCAGGCGCTGCATGCGCTCTCGGATGCGGGCGCGCATGTGGGCACCGTCTGCGACGCGAGCTTTCCCACAAGCCTGCTCGCGCACTGGACACGCGACCGCTCGCGCGGGCCGAGGATGCCGCTGGAGAAAGCGGTCGCCATGCTGACTTCGCGCAATGCCAGACACATGGGGCTTGCAGACCGGGGCGTCATCCAGCTCGGGATGCGCGCCGACCTGAACGTGATCGACTACGCGCGCCTCGGGGCGCTCAAGCCCGAGATCGTGCGCGACCTGCCCGCGGGCGGAAAGCGGTTTGTGCAGAAGGCGCGGGGGTACGTGGCCACGCTGGTCAATGGCGAGGTCGTCTGCAGGAATGGCGAAATTACCGACGCGAGACCCGGGCAATGGGCCAGGGCGGCGGGTTAGGATTCGTTTTCGCCCTAACTTATCAGCAGCTGGACCTTGATTTTGACCTCCCAAGTCTCATGCTTTTGTGTATTTCGCGGTTGCGCGACGCGCAACCTGAGAAATACACAAAAGCATGAGATCCGATAAATTCAAAACAAAGTACCGATGGCCGAGCATCTCAGACCTATCCATTCCAGCCTTTCGCTGGAAGCCGCCGAGCACATCATCGACGCCGCCCTTGCCGCCCGCCGCAAAGAAAGCCTCATGCCGCTGGTGGTCGCCGTGCTCGATTCCGGCGGCAACCTCGTGGCTTACAAGCGCGAAGACGGCTCCGGTGTCCTGCGTTTCGACATCGCTTTCGGCAAGGCCTGGGCGTGCCTCGGCATGGGCATGTCCACGCGATTGATCCGCGATCGCCTGGCGCAACGCCCCGCATTCCAGGGTGCGCTCGCCTCGGTGTCCGACGGGCGCTTCATCCCGGTGCCCGGCGGCGTGCTGATCCTCGACAAGAAGGGAACGGCAATCGGCGCGGTCGGCATCAGCGGCGATGCGTCGGACAAGGATGAATACTGCGCGATCGAAGGCATCCGCGCCGCGGGGCTCGGCAGCGAGCCCGCGGAGCCGAACCCGGAATGGCGCAAGGCCGCACTATAACCAAGGAGATCCACTCAATGACTCGCCGCTTTCGCCCCACCCGTTTCCTGTCTTTGACCGTTGCCGCCGTGATCGGCGTCTGTGGTTGGCAGAACGCAGTTGCGCAGACTTTCCCCTCAAAGCCGCTCAGGCTCGTGGTGCCGTTCCCGCCCGGTGGGCCCACCGACGTGTTCGGCCGCGCGTATGCGGCAAAGCTCTCGACCGTGCTCGGCCAGCCGGTCGTCGTCGACAACAAGTCGGGCGCCAGCGGCATCGTGGGCACGCTCGAGGTCAAGCGCAGCGCGCCGGACGGCTACACGCTCAATTTCGGCACCGCGTCGACCAACTGCCTCTACCCGCTGCTCTCGAGCAAGCCGCAATACGACGTACTGACCGATTTCGTCCCCGTGGCGGTCGTCGGCGGGGCCAGCATCGTGATCACCGCGCATCCTTCCCAGCCGCCTACGCTCAAGGCGCTTCTCGAAGCCTCGCGCGCGCAGCCGGGCAAGTTCCAGTTCGGCTCGCCGGGCACCGGCACGCTCATGCACATGACCGTCGAGCGGCTCAAGCGCGAGACCGGCGCCGACCTGCTGCATGTGCCGTTCCGCGGCAGCGCGCCCTCGATGCAGGCGCTGCTCGGCGGGCAGATCGGCCTCTCGGTCGACACCATCGGCCCGTCGCTGCAGAACCACAAGGCGGGCAAGATCCGCATCCTTGCGCTGGCCAGCCCGAAACGCTCGGCGCTGATGCCCGAGGTGCCGACGGTCGACGAGGCGCTCGGCATCAAGGGGTTCGAAGCCGTCTTGTGGAACGTGGTCGTCGTGCCGGCCGGAACACCGCAGGGCGTGGTCGACACGCTCGCGCAGGCGACGGCCAAGGTGATGGGCGACGCCACGCTGCAGGAGCAACTCGCCAACCTCGGCATCGAGATCGTCACCGGCTCGAACCCTGTGTCTGCCGCTGCGTACATCCGTGCCGAGCAGGCCCGGTGGAAGCCGGTGATCGAGGCCAGCGGCGTCAAGATGGCCGAATGAGCGCGCCCTCGGGCAGGGAGTGTTTCGAGGTCTCGGTCGAGGCCAAGGTCGCGCACATCCGGTTTTCGCGCCCCGAGCGCATGAACGCCATGACGCTGGCGTTCTGGCGCGAGATGCCGGAGATCGCGAAGGAGCTGGACGCGCGCGGGGACGTGCGCGCGGCGGTGATCTCCTCCACCGGCAAGCACTCCACGGACGGCATGGACCTTTCGGTCTTCCAGACGAGCGACGCGCTTGGCACGGATTCGATCGCCGCGCGCGCGGAGCGTCTGGGTTTCGTCAATGGAATGTTCGACACGCACGAGGCGCTGGTCGAAGGCGCGCTCGCGGTGGCCAGGAAGATCGCGTCCAAGGCGCCGGTCGCGGTGGCCGCGACCAAGCAGATGATTTCCTTCACGCGCGACCACGGCGTGGCCGAAAGCTTCGAGTACCTCAACGCACTGCAGCCCGGGATTTTCAGCATCGAGGATATCCAGCGAGCGGTGGCTGCCGCAAAGTCCGGCAAGCCGGCCGAGTTTGAGGATCTTTCGCCCAGGAGCGCTTCGGGCAGTTGATCCTGCAGTGCCTCCCGCAGTTCTTCCCGCAGTTCATCCCGCAGTTCTTCCAACACCGCCTGAAGAGGTCCGCCATGCAGAGCACGATGATGCAGGATCCGCTCTCGCTCAACCTGCTGCTCGAGCGGGCCGGGAGGCTCTTCCCGGAATCGCAGATCGTCTCGCGCCTGCCGGACAAGTCGCTGCGGCGCCACAGCTATGCCGAGTACTACAAGCGCACGCGGCAGCTTGCGGCCGCGCTGCTGGCCCTCGGCCTCAAGAAGGGCGATCGCGTCGCGACGCTCTGCTGGAACCATCACGCGCACCTCGAATGCTATTTCGGGATCCCCGCCGCGGGCGGCGTGATGCACACGCTGAACCTGCGCCTGTCGCCGGAGGAGATCGGCTGGATCGCCGCGGACGCGGGCGACCGCTTCCTTATCGTCGACGACATCCTGCTGCCGCTCTACAGGCAGTTCGCCGGCAAGCACGCCTTCGAGCGCGTGATCGTGTTCGCGTTTTCGGGCGCGCCGGTGGCCGGCGAATACACGAACTACGACGCGCTGCTCGACAAAGCGCCCCAGGAATTCGACTACGTGCCGCATGACGAAAACGACGCCGTCGCCATGTGCTACACGAGCGGCACGACCGGCCGCTCCAAAGGCGTGGTGTATTCGCACCGCTCGACGGTGCTGCATACGCTGGTGGCCTGCCTGCCCGAGTTCTGGTGCCTGCAGGGCCGCGACGTGGTGCTGCCGGTCACGCCGATGTTCCATGCCAACTGCTGGGGCATTCCCTATGGCGCGGTCATGCTCGGCTCGAAGCTGGTGTTTCCCGGCCCGCACCTGCACCCGGACGACCTGCTCGACCTGATCAAGCTCGAGCCGCCTACGATGGCGCTGGGCGTGCCCACGATCTGGCTTTCCCTGATCCAGGCGCTCGAAGCGCATCCGGAGAAATGGAGCCTGCCAAGCGGAATGCGCAGCCTCGTCGGCGGCGCAGCCGTGCCGGAGTCGCTGATCCGCGCGTTCGCGAAGCACGGCGTGCGCATCTCGCAGGGCTGGGGCATGACCGAGACCTCGCCGCTGGCGACCTTGAGCTTCATCAAGCCCGAGCTTGCGGGCGTTTCGGAGGACGAGCAGTTCCGGCTTTCGGCCACCGCGGGCGTGACCGCGCCGCTGGTGGAGCTGCGTGTCGTCGGCGACCACGGCATTGCCCCGTGGGACGGCAAGACCCCGGGCGAGGTGCAGGTCCGCGGGCCGTTCATCACCGGCAGGTATTACAACGCTCGCGCGGACAACGTCGGCCAGGATCCGGTCAAGTTCACCGACGACGGGTGGCTGCGCACCGGCGACGTGGCAAAGATGGATTCGCACGGCTACCTGCACATCACCGACCGCACCAAGGACCTCATCAAATCCGGCGGCGAGTGGATCAGCTCGGTGGACCTCGAGAACGCGCTCATGGCGCACCCGGCGGTTGCGGAAGCCGCGGTCATCGCGATCCCGCACGAGAAATGGGGCGAGCGGCCGCTGGCCTGCGTCGTCACCAAGCCGGGGCAATCGGTTACGCCCGAAGCCCTGAACGAAGTGCTCACGAAGAAATTCGCCAAGTGGCAGCTGCCGGACCGCTACGAGTTCCTGGAGACGATCCCCAGGACGTCGACGGGCAAATTCTGGAAGATGAAGCTGCGGGAACGGTATGCGGTGAAGGGCTGAATTCGGAAGATTATTTTCATGGCCCCGCACGGGGATTGGCTGTCCCGGTGATTTTGTGCTGATACGAGTACATTCAGGGCGGCAGATATCACCACTTCGCGCTTTGCGTCTCAGCGCCCGACCAAGGTTTGATCCTCGTCAGCTTGGTACGCAGGACTCGTTCTGAAACTTCCGTGTCATGAGCGGCCTGGGCGCGCAGCCAATAGCCGTTTGAGAGGCCCAAATAGCGGCACAGTCGGAGAT
>Ga0163153_10008934_pt1 | contig 10248 bp, 10 predicted proteins | sample OliLakLV19MP6IB1_FD_148629 | JGI IMG/M metagenome (GOLD analysis project Ga0163153, IMG submission 148629) | Freshwater microbial mat bacterial communities from Lake Vanda, McMurdo Dry Valleys, Antarctica - Oligotrophic Lake LV.19.MP6.IB-1 | ecosystem: Environmental > Aquatic > Freshwater >...
TTCAAGGGCTTCGCCGACTATGGGGCGCAAGCCCAGCGCCTCGGGATCGATCGGCTGGCCTGTGGCAAAAGGATGTTTGACCAGTGGCATCGTGTGCGCGACGGGACGCTCCTGCGGGCGGACTTCCAGCAAATCATGACTCCGTTGAGCGGCGAGATCCTGCTGCTGCTGCGCCAAGGCAGCCAGTGCGACGCGCCGAAAGTGGCGGGCCGTTGTCGCGAGATCTTGAAGCTGGAAGGCGCGCTGTTCACCTGCGTCCGTGTGGCCGGCGTGGCACCGACGAACAATGTGGCGGAGCGGGCGATCCGCCCGGCGGTGCCGTGGCGCAAGGGCAGTTTCGGGACGGACAGTGAGAACGGCAGCCGCTTCGTGGAACGCATCCTGACGGTGGTGACCACGCTGCGGATGCAGCAACGCAACGTCCTGGACTATGTGACCAGCGCGTGCCAGGCGCACCGCCACGGCCAGCCCGCCCCGTCCCTGCTCCCGCCGGGCGCGCCGGTCGAATCCAGCCCCGCCGTCGGCTGATTGTTTTCAGGGCGTGAACGTTTACGAAATGCCGAGGCACAGTCATGACCTTCACTGGCCCGCGACGGGCTATTCTGCAAACTACAATTCCTCACTGGAGGTTTTGTCCGCAGGCGCTTCGGACAACGGGCGCCCCTATTACTCGAACGCCGTGGTTGACGCCGGCGGCTCGCGGCCCTTTGACAAGATGCCTCCGTTCTACGTCCTGGCCTTCATCATGCGGGTGCAATAAAGACGAAAAGGCCGGCGAACAATACTCGCCGGCCTTCGCGAATTACCAGACGAGTGAATCAGTAGCGAGAGCCACGATCACCGCGATCACCACCACCACTGCGTGGCGGACGATCTTCACGCGGACGGGCAATGTTAACAGTCAATGCACGGCCCTGGAATTCCTTGCCGTGAAACATTTCGACCGCCTTGTTCGCCTCGTCCCCGCTGCCCATTTCGATGAAGGCAAAGCCGCGGGATTTGCCGGTGAATTTGTCCATCATGACGTTCACCGAACTGACCACGCCCGCCTGGGCGAACAGTTCTTGCAGATCGGCGTCAATGGTTTGGTAGGCGAGGTTTCCTACGAAGAGGCGTGATTCATTCATAATCAGTACAATTGGCCGCTCAAAAAAAACCCGAGTGGGGAGTTGCTGCCCTGGCAGTATCTCGAAATGTCTCTAATGGTGGTTCACCGACATCTGTCTTTCTGACACCGACTCTGCTGTCTTTGCGCTGACTTTTCCGAAACTCAAATATTTTCAAAACGCCGTCAATCTTAGATTCCCGGCTTCGGAACGGGCACAGGTGAATTCCGGGTTAAAAGTGCTTTACACCCTCCATCACCAGAGCCTAACCTCTGCGCCTTACAAATAACTTAAGATGAGTACGAAATTGGAAAGCAAACCGAAAGTTGTGAAGGATTTTCGTCTCCACGAAAAAGACACAGGCTCTGCCGACGTGCAGATCGCCCTGCTCACTGAGCGGATTAACCTGCTCACCGAGCATTTGCAGAAATTTACCAAGGATAACAGCTCCCGCCGTGGACTGCTGATGATGGTCGGCCAGCGCCGCCGCCTCTTGGATTACCTCCGTAACACCGACACGACACGCCATATGGCGGTTGTGAAGAAACTGAAACTTCGCCATTGACGCTGCGGCGTCCAGCCCGCCCAAGCGGGTTGACGTGCTCGCCCTTGTCTTCCTGAGCGATGGATAGCCAGGTGTGCGCCAAGCCCCAACTACTTTTCCCGGGACACCAGCATTGCTGTGTCCCTCTTTCCATTCCCCTGCCCGCGCGGACAGGTCTGGGAAGCTCAACCCCCTGTCCGCGCACTAATAATATCCGCCAGCTCTGGGTAATTTCATTGAGCACCTGTCCCTCAGGTGCTCAATGAAGTTCCTCTGACGCCGGCGGGCTCAACCTATATGCCAGAAAAAATAACCGCCCAAGTCGGCGACAAACAAATCACCATTGAAACCGGCAAGCTGGCCAAGCAAGCCGACGGTGCCGTGACCGTGCAGCTTGGCGAGACGATCATCGTCGTCGCCGCCGTCGCCGCCACCAAGGCCAAGGACGGACAGGACTTCTTCCCGTTGACCGTCGATTACCGCGAAAAGGCTGCTGCTGCTGGAAAGTTTCCCGGCGGCTACTTCAAGCGCGAAGGTCGTCCCACGGAAAAGGAAATCCTCACCTGCCGGCTCACCGACCGTCCGATTCGCCCGCTCTTCCCCAAGGGCTGGTACAACGAAGTCCAGGTCCAGACCGTCCTGCTCAGCGCGGACGGCGAGAATGATCCGGACATCCTCAGCATCATCGGCGCGTCTGCCGCGCTCATGGTCAGTGACATTCCGTGGAGTGGTCCTCTGGGCGCGGTTCGCGTCGGACGCATCAACGGCAAGTTCGTCGCCAACCCCAATCACAATGAACGCGCTGAAAGCGACCTCGACCTCGTCTACGTAGGCAACGAAAAAGACGTCGTGATGTTTGAAGGAGCAGCCAAGGAAATCACCGAGGCTGACTTCAACGCCGCGCTCAACTTCGGCCAGGAATGCTGCCAGCCGCTGATCGCCGCGCAGAAGGAACTCGCCGCCAAAGTCGGCAAGCCCAAGCGCCAGATCACGCTGAACATCGTTCCCGACGAAATTCTCAAGGAAGCCAAGGCGCTCGCCGGCGACCGCTTCATCCCTGCCCTGCTGACTCCTGGCAAGCTCGCCCGCGAAGGCGCGTGCAAAGCCATTCAAGACGAAGTCGGCGTGAAGCTCGTCGAGAAGTTCGGCGCGGAGAAAGTCACCCAGTTCGTCATCAAGGACGCCTTCTACTACATCCAGAAGGAAGCGGTTCGCAGCCTCATTTTGAACAACGGCAAGCGCCTCGACGGCCGTGGCTTTGACGCCATCCGCCCGATCTCTGGCGAAGCTGGCATCCTTCCCCGCGCCCACGGTTCCGCCCTGTTCGTTCGCGGCGAAACCCAGGCGGTCAGCCTCGTCACTCTCGGCACGAACGAAGACGCGCAGGAGTTTGATTCCTACACCGGTGGCAAGACAGAGAAGAAGTTCATCCTCCACTACAACTTCCCGAACTTCTCCGTTGGCGAAACCGGACGCATCAGCGGCCCCGGCCGTCGCGAGATCGGCCACGGCGCGCTCGCCGAACGTTCCATCGAGCCGATGCTTCCGCTTGAGACGTATCCCTACGCCGTCCGCGTTACCAGCGAGATCATGGAATCCAACGGTTCCACCTCGATGGCCTCGGTCTGCGGCGGCACGCTCGCCCTCTTGGACGCCGGTGTCCCGATGATCCGTCCGGTGGCCGGCATCAGCGTCGGCATCTGCACGGAGAAGGACGATACGGCCAGCATCGGCCGCTACCAGCTCCTGACCGACATCATCGGCTGGGAAGACGCTTACTGCGACATGGACTGCAAGATTGCCGGCACTGAGAAGGGCATCACCGGCTTCCAACTCGACCTCAAGCTGCGCGGCCTGCCGCACGATTTGATGACGCAGACCTTGGAGAAGGCGCGTGTCGCGCGCCTGTTCATCCTCGGCGAGATGGCGAAAGTCCTCTCTGAGCCGCGCAAGGAAATGAGCAAATACGCTCCGCGCATCATCCAGGTGCGAATCAACCCCGAGAAAATCGGCGCACTCATCGGGCCTGGCGGCAAGAACATCAAACGCATCGTCGAAGAGTCTGGTTGTGAGATCAACATCGACGACGACGGCACGGTGAACATCTACTCGGTCAGCGCCGAAGGCATGGAAGTCGCCCGTCGCGAAATCGAAGGCATGACCGCCGAAGCCGAGATTGGCAAAGTCTATCGCGGACGCGTGGTCACGATCAAAGAATTCGGCTGCTTCGTCGAGTTCCTTCCCGGCAAGGACGGCCTCTGCCACATCAGCGAACTGGCCAACTTCCGCGTCAAGATGACGGAAGACATCGTCAAGATGGGCGATGAAATCTGGGTCAAGTGCCTCGGCGTGGACGAGAAGGGCCGCGTGAAACTGTCCCGCAAGGCCGCGATGGCTGAGCGCGACGGCGAAACCAGCGACAAGCAGCCCGAACCCGCCGGCAAGCAGTAACGGCCGCCGTTCCCGGTCCAAGCACTATTCAAGCGGCCGCGCACGAACTGCACGGCCGCTTTTTCTTTACCATGAGAACCGCTCTGCGCCTCGCTGCGCTGTTTGTCGCGCTCGTCACGCTGGTGCTGTGGCTTTTCGGCGGACCGAACATGGGCAGGACCGTCGTATCAAAGACGATTCGCGTCAGCGACCCGGCGACGGGACACGAAACAGCCGCGAGGGAACCCCGCTTTCTGCCGGGACTGGATTTTCTGGCGGCAGGTCTGGCGGGTGCGGGCCTGATCTGGGGCGCGAGCTTTCTGGCGCGCAGGCAGTGAACTGCAACTCTTGAACATTTTGAGCAAAGCAAACGATCTTCATGAACTGTCCGGCCTCACGGTCACGGTTGATAACGTCATCCATCAGCCTGGAGCGCAGGCGCCGCCGGGCATGCCTCATTGCTTCGCCTATTTCATCAGCATCCGGAACCGGAGCAATGTGGCGGTGACCATCAAGGGCCGTAAATGGGTGGTGCGCAATTTCGAGGGAGAGACGACGGTGCTCGAAGGAGACGGCGTCGTCGGCCAGTTCCCGCTCATCGAGCCTGGGGGAAAGTTCAGCTACAACAGCTATCACGCGTTTGCCACCAAGTCTGCCGTCGCGGAAGGAAGCTATCTCGGCGTGACGGAGGATGGACGCAAGGTGTTCACCCGGATTCCGCGTTTTGAAATGCTCGTGCCTTTGTCGTAATGGCGTAGTTCGCCTTACGGCCCCTTCATGCCGACGAACAGGAACGCCAGGTCGATGATGAAGAGCAGGACAATCGCAACCTCCAGAATGAGCATCCAGCGGTTGTTCTGGTCGTGCTTCAGGATTTCGTAAAACTCGTCCAAGGTCTTGAGCTTCTCCTCCACCGCGTGATGCCAGTCGCCCAGATGAAAGCGCGCCGCGAGGTTCCCGTAGATGCGCGCCAGATGCCAGTCGCCGAAGAACTTCGTGATGTTCATCAGCTCATCGCTCACCCGCGCCATGTCGATGCGGATCTCGCGCAGTTCCCGCAAAACATGGGCGCGCGTGCGGATGTTGCGGCGGTTCAGATCGCGATAGGACCGCTCCAGTGAGTCATCCAGCATCCGGTCGTAGGCTTCGAGCTCAGCCAACTGGAGGTTGGCAAGCTCCACGACGTAGAGCGTTTCATCGAAGTCCGCCCGGTCATCGACGAAGAGCGCGGCATCCCGGTCGATGACCACGAGATCGTTCTGGCAATAGCTCAGATAGCGGCCGGTCGATTCGTCTGACTCCTGCTTCGACAAGAAGGTTGATGTCCGTCTCCTGGGTCAGCAACGCCGCCACCTGCCGCCGATGCGCCTGCATCCATTGCTCGGCGGTCATGGGCTGGCCTTCGTCCGTCGTCAGCGGCGCATCTAGGCAAAACACCGTGTAAGCCTCTTCATCGACCAGGCTGGGGTTCGGGCGAATGCAGTAAGGAGCCAGCTCGCGATGAACGGATTCCGCCAGGAGGCGGACGTCGAGGTTCAGCGAACCCGTATCGAAATGAAGATCGTGGAACGCCACAAGGTCTTCCAGCCGATCCACCTCGAACGGGATGCGCACCGTGATGCTGATCGCGCCGACCGGCAGCAGCTTGATGATGCGTTCCAGCTTCACCGGACCGCCGGGACCGACGCGTTCCATCGCGGGCAGCCGTATCATCTGGGGCTTGTAGAAGAAATGATGGCGCGGATGACGCCGGCTCGAATCGAACCCGAACGGCACGACCTTTTGACCCAGCAGCTCCGTGATGGGCTGGCGGGTCAGTTCATACGCGACGTCGTAGGCATAGACGTAAACCACCTCGCCGGTGTAGCGGCGGCGCACGGCCGATACACCTTTGAGCTTGGGGATGGGCTTGTGGGTGTTGGTTTCCATAACAGATGCCTCAAGGTTACCCCTGCCCATTTGGCCTGTCCACGGATGGCCGGAAACATTCCTGCAAACTCGGACCCATTTTCACCCTCCGCAAACCGCTGGCCAGCAAGGTTCCTTGACGTGTCCAAAATCTGAAAAAAGAGATTGTGAGACGGCCTGCGCATCGGCACGATGCTCGATTGCTCGGCCTCAAGCGGGATGTTTGCGGGACAATTCTTAAGGATAAGACGGGTTACCGGGCGGATCGAAGTGTTCCTATGCAAAACTATATCCTGGCTCTCTTGTTAACTGCCGTCGGCGCAAAAGCCCAACTTTCCAGGTTGGAAGCGTTGAGCATGATCGAATCTGGCGACAACGACGCGGCCATCGGGCGGGCGGGCGAAATCAGCCGGTTCCAGATCATGCCTTCCGTCTGGGCGCACTACAGCGGCTCGCGCGCCTTCCGGGATTGCCGGGTGGCGAGAGACGTCGCGGCCCGGCATTTGACGGAGCTGACCGCTTGGTTCCACAACCGCGCCGGACGTCCCGCCAACGACTTTGATGTTTACGTGCTCTGGAACGCCGGGCCGACCTATTACACGAAGATGGGCTTCAAGACATCTCGCGTTCATCCCGTGGTATGCGAACGAGCCACCCGCTACGCGCAGCTGCGAAGCGCGGTTCCAACGCGGCGAGTCCAAATCGCGTCCGTGCCCGCCCGCCAAACTCAAGCTCCGACGATCACGCAGCCAAAAGCGGCTTCAACGGCTCTCCCAACGCGGAAAGAACCGCTCTGGCCAATCCTTTCCCAATCAGCGGCTCCCATCCATCCTGTGCCCGCGTTTGCGCTCTCGCCGGTGTTTCTTCCCGTCGCCCAGTCCAAGGCCGCCACGACTACCTGCTTCACGCTCGGCACCCTCCTGCTGACACCGGGAGAATGAGGGGAACCGTTAATCGTAGTCGTGGCGGCAGGCATTGTGCCTGACCTAGAGGGCGGCGTCTCGCCGCCCGGGAAGGGCGTGGACATTCCCATGATCTTCCCTTGGCCAATCCCTTTCCGCCGGGCGGGACACCACGGCTTTACGCCAGGCAGGATGCCTGACACTACAGCTCCCCGGCCCGATAAGCCCGATCGCCTCTTCCTCTTCGACTTCTCGGCTGGGCTTTCGTAGCCTGTCCGCGCTGAAATGATTCGCATCGGGCTTACTGGCGGGATCGGGATGGGCAAATCGACGGCGGCTGCGCTGCTGGCGGAAAAGGGCATTTCTGTCGTCGATACCGACGTTCTGGCGCGGCAAGTCGTAGAACCCGGCCAGCCCGCCTTGCTGGAGATTACGCAGGTATTGGGACGTGAATTGATCGCGGCGGACGGCACATTGCGACGGGACGCGCTTGCGGCCATCGTCTTTGCCGATGAGGCGAAGCGCCGTCAGTTGGAGGATATCTTGCACCCGCGCATTCGCGAACGATGGCAGGAATGCCTCGCTCAATGGCAGGGGAAACCCGCCGGCGCAGTCGTGATTCCACTGCTGTTTGAAACAGGAGCCGAGAGGGAGTTCGACCACATCCTTTGCACCGCCTGTAGCTCAACGAGCCAGATGCAGCGGCTCAAGGCGCGAGGATGGAGTGAGGAACAGTCCCGGCAACGCATCGTGTCGCAATGGCCGGCGCAGCGGAAGATGGATTTGTCGCAATCCGTGGTATGGACGGAAGTCAGCCGCGAGATTCACAGCGAACAACTCGACCGAATCTTGAAGCAGTTGGGGCTGCGTTGAGCGCAACTGACGAAGCGCCAAACTCCATTCGGCGCGGTGAGTTTCAACCCTGCTAGACCTACGCAATAGAACGAACAGAGACGGCGTTGCCCAAGTAGGACAGGCTTCCAGCCTGTCTCCGAGCGACGATGGGTTGCCTCGCGGTTTTGGGGATGTAAACCAAAAGTTGAGCCAAGTGGGAACTCATGCCCATCGGCCTTCGAGACAGGCTGGAAGCCTGTCCTACTCCATCGTTCCTGGCTCAGCCCCTCACACCAACGGCAGCGCAATGTTCCCGGCCGCATTCTTCTCTTCCTGTTCCTTGCACCAGCCTTTGATTTCCACGTCGTTGAATATCTTGCCGAGCACGCGGCGGAGCAATCCTTTCAAGTTCGGATTCTCCAGGTCACGCAGGCAGCGGATGCCTTCTTCCTTGTAAGTCTCCAGCAACGTGCGGGCGCGATCCACGGCGGCCAGCTCGGTGTAGAGCGCTTCGATGTCCTTCGTCGTCGTGCCGGCGGGAAGCTGGCGACGCCACACGGATGCGAGCATTTCCTTCTGGGCGTCCTTCGCCTTCTCATGCGCCACGGCGAGCAGCAGGCTCGGGCGCAATCCGGCGATGTCATTCGTCTCGCCGCCTTCGCCGAGGTCGCTGAGATCGTCGCGGATCTGGTAGGCGATGCCGAGCGCCTCGCTGTAATCGCGGAGCACGTCGGAGACTTCCTCGTGTTCATCCGTGCCCGCGTAAAGCGCGCCGAGCCGCAAGGCGACCTCAAAGGCCGGCGCGGTCTTGCTGCGGAAAATGTCGAGCACCTGGCCGCTGCTCAGCGGTTGAGGCGAGCGCGCCCAGCACAGCTCCGCGCCTTGACCACGGCAAAGCTGCCGCTGGCCCTGCGCGGCCACCATCATCATCTCGGCCTTCTGCTCCGCGCTGGCCTTGCACGCCGCGATGAGCCGGTAACCTTCGCCGATCAGCAGGTCACCGACATTCAGCGCGATGGCGACGCCGTATTCCTCGTGCAACGTCTTCTCGCCGTAACGAAGCGCGTCGTTGTCCTCAATGTCGTCGTGGATGAGCGACGCCTTATGGAAGCACTCGACCGCCACGGCGATCTTCTTCAAGTCATCCGGGAGCGGCTTGTTCTTGTCGCCACGCAGCGCCTGATAGGCGGACACCGCGAGGAAGGGACGCCAGCGTTTGCCGGCGCGCATCAGCCATTCGCGGGCGATGCGTTCGGATTCGCCTTCCGCGTTGCCCATGATGACGTCGAGGCTCGCCGGGCTGAACCAGAAATCCACGTCATCACGCAGCGCGGAGAGATCGAGACGGCGCGTCTGATCATCGCTGGTGAGATGGATGTATTCCCAAACCCAATCGAGATCCACCGTCGTATCGATGCAGTCATCCTGAAGCAGCGGCACGGCGACACCGGGGATGGCGGCGGCTTCCATGTAGGGGAAAGCGCGTTCGAGCACAGACAAGCAACTGACGCCGACGATGGCCTCGATCTTCCCGGTTTGGATGAGGCTCATGACGATGGCGGAACCTTCCGCGACGAGCACCGCGTAACCGAGCTTCTCCGCCTCGGCCTGGAGATCTTGAATCGTGCAAAGCCCGCACTGTTTGCAGAGCAGGCCAAACTCATCGAAGGGCGCCGGACACTTGGCCTCGACGCGCAGACATTTGGGGAGCAGCAGCAGCCGGCGCTCGTAGGGAACGCTCGCCAGCGACTCCCGCCACATTTCGTTGTTGAGCAGCACGCCGATGTAGTCGCGGTAAATCGCGTCGCACTTGAGCAGCTCCACGAGCTTGTCCGCATGCTGCTTGATCTCGTCCGTGGGCATCGGCGGCACGGGATTATATTCCGCGACGTAATGCCGGACGACCTGGAGGATGTGGCTGCGCTCAATGCTGGTCTGCGGGATGTTTTTCTTGGGCGTGCGGACGCGTTGCTGCACGACGTGTCGCGGCACCGCGACAGGGCTAAAACTACCGGCCGGCTTCAGCTCAATGGTCTGCATAACAGCGCAATTATTAGGATCTAAGACAATGTCCGCAAGGTTCGTCGTTAGCGGACGGGCCAAGGCGGACCGGCATTCATTTCGGTTCGGTCGCCCGTGTCGCTTGCAACATCAGACCGCCCCGGCGAAATCAGGTTTCATGTCGCGGACGGAAGGGGGAACATTCGAGGCGTTTTCACAACGGTAGAAGACGACGTGAGGAGACTTTATCAGCTCCCATCCCGCAGTCCGTAGTGCCTGAAAGAAAACTTACGCCGCCGCAGTGGCATGGGCGACGACAGCGATCCTGGGGTGCGAATGTTTGAACTTTCTTTGAACGTTTTGGGGCTTTCCACGATCCGATCTTCAAACATTCATCACCATGCGCCATCACTTCCAACACCAGCCCGACCTCCAGATCACGCCCATCGAAAAGATTCGTCTGCCGCTCAAGAGCCGCGATGAACTCCCGCCCATCCTCGCCGGCCTGCAATGGGTCTGGATG
>Ga0163153_10008935_pt1 | contig 10248 bp, 5 predicted proteins | sample OliLakLV19MP6IB1_FD_148629 | JGI IMG/M metagenome (GOLD analysis project Ga0163153, IMG submission 148629) | Freshwater microbial mat bacterial communities from Lake Vanda, McMurdo Dry Valleys, Antarctica - Oligotrophic Lake LV.19.MP6.IB-1 | ecosystem: Environmental > Aquatic > Freshwater > Lake...
AGCCAAGCAATACGAGAAGAATGCTTTGGAGCACGGCTCCCCGTTCACATGGACCCAAGGCGAGTCGCTCAATGAGCTGGAAAAGCCTGCCCGCGTCATCCAAATCGTCACCGACTTCGAACGCCGCAAGCAAAGGGAGCTAGCCAACAGGCCCGTCAACCCACTGCGGCCCATCGAAAGCCTTGAGGACATCGACGACATTTATGGTGAGGAAGAAGGCGGCGGAGCGTGCGTGGTTTGCCACAAATGACCCGTCGATGGCCGCCACAGAGCTCCCCAGGCTGTATCACGCGTAAGAAGGAGATGTGACCGCCGGGCCGAAAGTGCTGGATTTCAGCCGGTTTGAGAATGTTGCTGTTTTCTTCTCCGTCTTCTTCCAAACATCGTTTTTAATGCGTCTTCTTCCTGCCTGGTTGCGACACTTCTGCGGCACCCTCCTCGAATCAAAAGACCCCGTCAGCGAGGCCGTGCGGGTGCCGATCTCGCTATGTCCGATTCACCCTGGAAATCCAGTTTTCCCGCATTTTCAAACCGGCCAAATTCCTACACGTTCGCGCTGGCGGCCACAGGAGATTAATTTTCCTGCGAAGCAAGATACTCAATCGCGGACTTAAGGTCGGGGAAAACTCGATTAGACACTTGTCGGGCCATTTCAAAATACCGACTTATTTTGGCGTCAGTAATTTGGTCCACAAAATAGATGGTTTTGCTCAATGCTCTTGCAAAACCCATTTCAAGCGCCAAGGAGTAGCCGCCTGGATTTGAGGGCTCCATATTCCCCAAAACGATGTCGCTTCGTCGAACAGCATCCAAGTCCCACTCCGTGTATCTCTTTGGGTCTTGCACTTGATTCAAGCTGGGGTCCAAGAACTCATATTGAGCCAAGCCAAGCTTGACTTCTCGTTGCCATCCCGACCGAAAACCGCCGGCCAGGTAGATGACTTTCCTACTAATTTTTTGGCTCATGACTTGCGGGCCTAAAAATAAGATCGGCAACGGCAACTGAAAAAGGTGTCGTCATCGCTCGAGAATTAAACGCCTCCCCTCGCCTAAAAAACATTCCCGCAACCAATAACATAAGAACTACTTGGATAATAACCGGCCATGCGTTGAGATATGGGAACAAAATATTTGGGGCAAAGAACACGCACACCAGATAATCAACAAGCATTAGCACGATGGCCGCACCCACACCATGGCAAAGCAACGCGATAAACATAAAGCGCCGCCCGAGCGACGAAGCCTCTGTCGATATCGACAAAGCGACATTCCGCAGATCGTTGTATGTCCATGTCAAGTTTGAGACTTCCTCTCCCATAACCTCTTTCACCCTAGTATGCGAGGAAATAAGTTTTTGGAAGAGTACGAAAGACTGTCTTGTCATGGCGGATTCTTGATTGAATGGCTTCGTCACCTTCAACTGACTTAGGAGCGGCTCAAGAACGGTGGAGTGAAATGCTAATAGCCCATGCCCAACAGCGAACAGAATTGTCAGCGCTGCCAATGCAGGTCCCCAACTCTCCAACGCCCTGCCAACACTCTGCACCTTTCCTGGACCTAGGTGCATTGTGGCCAATCCGAGTACCAACACGCCGCCAGGTATCAATGTGCCAACGAGATCATTGAAAAACCGCGTCAAAGTCTCCACCGCATCATCAACTTTCATTGTGTGCTCCTGTCGTCAATCCTTCTTTGTGACTCTCATCTTAGCCACGCATCGATGCTGTCAAAGATTCTCTCAGAGAGATGCTCCGAACGGCGATCGATAAATGCTGCATCCCACCTTAAGCCTTTTTCGCCACGGTATGCCAAAGGCGCCAGATGAGACAAATAGTTTGAAGAAGCGGTCAAAGCCCCAAGACTAGGTGGCAGCACCGTAATTCCGAGCGATGCCATCAAGGCGGCCCCAGATGGGCCGGCAGCAGTGATGCTTGGCTGCGTGAGACTCCAATAGTAGAAGACCTTGTCCGGCCATTCAGAATAGACCGACGAATTGACTTGCACCGAAAGCAATGAAAGGTTCCCAATCATGTCCACTACCGAATAGTTTCCGGGATAAATTGCTTGATCACAGTGAGTTGGATACTTAATTGTTGAGGGCTGATCACGAGTTGCAACATGCTCAATTACTTCGTATTCACTGGCATGCCAAGCTCGACAATTGAAAAGATCTGCCGAGTGGGGCATTCCATTGATAAAGAAACCTTCCCTACCAGCCGTCAGGTCGGGGGCAGCGTCATGAGAGGCCACGAATAGGGCGAATTTGCAAACGGCCTTTCTTGAATACCATGCAGTCTCTTTTGCTGCAGCGACCCATTTCATGCGCGCCGTCGCTGGACTTGTAGCGTCATAAATGTTACGAGTTGCGAGAGCGATTCGGAATGCAGCTTTTACAAACGTTTCTGTTTGATTGGCAGCGCCAGCAGAAACTGACATGTTTGCGGTGGCCGACTGGAAAAGTTGTCGGTATTCCGAATCGGGGAAGCGTCCTTGCAACGCGCCCATCCAAAGCGTGAAAAACGAAGCCGTAGACTTACACACCGACAAGAACTCTGCCGCAGCAATATTCACTCCGGCCGCGTTGCCCTGCGCCCTAAGCAACTTCGCATAGAAAACACTCAGAACACTGTGCGCGAATTGATGCCCAGCATCCCGCAGAAAAAAGACGCAAAGAGCCGACATGTCGGATTGTTGTGCAGATAGACCCAAGCTCTGCAAGTAGCTAACAAGCGAAAACGTTCCGGAGTTCTTGGGCGATTTTCGGGGCAATATGAAGCGATAACAATAGTCCGCTTGGTCCGCCAGGCACACCACGAATCCTTTGGCCAACGAGCCCGGCTGATTCGGCAAGGTATCAAACAGCCAATCGCGCTCATCGCTGAATTTCTTGCTGATCACTTCTCCGTTGTAAACCAACGCGGATGACACAATGACCTTGTCAGTCAAGTCTTCCTTACCGCTGGCCGTGCTTTCTGTTTCAAAGACTTTCTCGATCCGATCAACCTCGGACTTTATCGTGATCGAATAGCCTGCTGACCACAACTTCACTATTACAGGCTTAAAAACCTCGAAAGCCGTCAACGGCGTTCCAGTCGCATTCAAGGACTGAAACATGTCGAAAGCCAGACCTAGATCAAGACACTCGATTACCACGAGATGACAAGAGTTCTTAAGGAAAGAACACGCTGCGAGCAGCAACATTCCACCGTAAAAAGCCGCCTGTTCGTCATTCCCCAGTGCTTGTACATTCGCAAGATCAGGCGGGTATGCAATGAAGTTGCACAAGCTGCCATCGACAATGCCATTGGCTCCAAAAAGCCCGTTGGCAAGCGTGAAGTCAGCCGAGTTCGTTTCACTTTCAATTTGAGTGAGAAATACCTCAATGACACTGGTAATCCGCTCATCGAGCTTGATATTCCCCAAGGGAATGCCATCGATAAAATCCGATAGGAAGCGTGATGTATTCGACCTGTAAAAGCTCTTTCCGCTCCCTGCAAGCGTCCATTGATCCGACACCGGATTCGATGTCACGTCACCAGCCCTAATGATCAACGGTTTAAGGCGCGGCTGTACACCGTTCTTCTTGATTTCGACTGAAAAGAACTCGCGTATCTCATGCTGCTCGTTTTCTAGTTCGGTCACGAGATTTTTGATCTCCGCGACCGTCGACACAAACGACTTGAGCTTCACTACTGAATTAGCGACGCAATGACTCAGGACACATGAAAGCATGGCGATCGACGTGATTCGTTGCTGTCCATCCACTACGTTAGAGACTTTTGTGAGCAAATTTGGCGTATCCGTGTGTATCCCTACCGTGACATTTTTCTCGTCGTGCAGAATCACGGTCCCAAGAAAGACGCTGTTGTTCGACTTGGTTAGCGTTCTTTTGATACCCGAAAAGACGTCGGAAACCAGCTTCTCGGCATTCTCTTCATCCCACGAATAGTTCCGCTGGTAGTAGGGAATGTAAAAGCCTCGACCCGGCTGTGAGAAAAAGCTTTGGAGACTATCTGCGCTGTGAGTGAAGGAAAGGCTCATGTTGTTTATCTTCCGATTACTCTATTAAGTTGTCTTTTTGTATGGCATCCGTAGCTAACTCGATGTCGTCGTCTGACATAAAAGGTGCTTGCGCAAAGATCAAGCCTTGCTCCCCATTGAGCTTAGCGGCCAGATGCCCCTTGCCAAGAAGTAGCTCGGCCCCAGGGCGATCCAACGCGATCTTCGAGGTGGCCTCGCTTGCGACCTTCAGGATCAGCCGATTGCCCAAGTTTTCACGCAACTGCATTGGCATCACATCCTTGTCGGGCCGCTGCGCTGCAAAGATCAAATGTATTCCCGCAGCGCGGGCCTTGACGCCTAGTCGCTGAACCGCCGCGCTCACCGCGCCCTTGTAGCCATCGTCAAGCATCCAATCGGCGAATTCGTCGTGGATCAAGAACAGCATGGGGAGCCGGTCCATCGGCATCGACTTGGCGTTGAACGACGCGAGGTCGCGTGCGCGCGCCGCGGCGAAGGTCCGGTAGCGGTTCTCCATCTCATCGACCAAAGACGCGAGCACTTCGGTGGCTCGGTCCCGCGTCGTCACAATGGGCTCGCGCATATGGGGCAAATCCTCCAACGCCGAGTAGTCGACCCCCATCTTGGGGTCGATCAGCACGATTTTGGCAAGTTCCTTGGGGTTGGTGGCAGCGATGTCCAACAGGATCGCTTGGATCAGAACAGACTTGCCGCTGCCGGTAGCCCCCGCCACCAGCGAATGGGGCTCATGCGACGACAGCCCGCCGAACTCGCTGCCGAGGTTGAGATACAGCAGCGAGCCATTGATCTCCTGCAGACCCAGAACGAACGACGTGTTGATCCCCGCCGCGTTGCGGTTGAGGCTGCGCTTGGCCCACAGATCCCACAGCGAAACGGACTGGCGCTTGGCCCCGGCTATCGTGACGACGATTTCGCCAGGCTTGGGCTGCACGGTGACTAGGCTGATGGCATGGGTCGTTAGCAACTGCGTGCGCTTAGCTTCGATGTCTTCGACCCGGAGCCTGTCGGACCCGGCAAGCTTCACCAAGCAGCCATTCGGCGTCAGCCGGGTGCCTAGCACCGCCGCTTGGAGGCCATAACCGTTCAACGCAGTCTTAAGCTTCTTGGTCATTTCCTCGGCCCACGCTGCTCGCTCATCGACGTCGCCCGTGAGGCCAGCGGCCTTTTGAGCGACCAGCTCCGCGAGCTTACCCCCAGCCGATTGCACTACCGGCACATTCGCTGGAGGCTTCGAAGCATCTGCGATTGGTATGAGTGCTTGAGCGGACACTGGCGTCGTAGCACCCGCGCGCGTCGTGCCTTCGACTTCCACGACCTCCGGCGCCTGCTCGTTGCCTCCAGCGAGTAACTCCATCATTGCTGTCCAGGCCACGCGCGCTGCGGGCGGCCTCGCGCTCACGGCGAGCCACGGTTGCGACGTCCCAAGCGTGGCTCGGATCGCGGCGGGATCCTCTTTTCGGGCATACGCTTCGACAAGGCCACGCAGCTCAGGGCGGTCGAAGACCTCTTGCCAAGCTTGGATGCCATCGGTTTCGTCGACCAGGACTTGCTCTGATGCTGATTGGCCGGCACCGGAGTCCGCCGAATGGATAAACACATGGGAGTAACCGCGGAGCGAAATGCGTGCGACTCCATCGCGCAGCTTGGCCCGCGCCCGTTCGAGCAGACCTGTGCAGCCAGGCGGGATGTCCGCATCGATAAGCAAGTCTGCTAGCCGCGCCAGCCAAACGTCGCGATCCAACCGCCCCGGAGCACCAAAAAGCGCCGCGCGGAACGTCGAAAGCGTGGCCATGAGCTGTGCCTTCGACGACCTCTTTGCGTCGGCCGCAGCGATGGCCGAAACATACTTTGATTCGATCACGGCCACATGTAAATGTGGCCCGTCCTCGCGCTCTTCAACGCAAAGCCCCAGGATGTCGGCGATGCGGCTTTCCTTTTGGGCGAGCCAGTCCGCATAGTCATCGAGCAGAAAAAAGACGCTAAACGCTTGCCGCGCACCGGCTCCGCTGATGGCCTTAAACTCGTTTTCGAGCAAATAGCGGCTCGTGACCAGCCCGAGCATTTCGCCGGCGGAAACGCCGCGCTTGGCCGCCCGCAACACGATATCGCCAGAAATAGACAAGGCGTCCTGCTTGACGCGCGCCGCCACGGCATCGAACTCGTCGGGGTTGAACGGGAGCCCCAGCTCCGTCAGGCGGCGGCGGACGAGAACGCCCAGCAGCCGAAGCTCGGAAGTCGAGCTAACGATCATGTTGCGACCATTGGTCGACGCCCGGCGATACCGGACCACCGTCACGCCATTCGCTTGGAGCTGGCGCTTATCAAGTAACTCGTCGTAGGTCGCCACCCATTCGGCTAATGCGTGAGCGTCATCCATCGTTCCGCGCAGTTCTTCGCTCTGAAGCGAGATGCGCCGGGCGGGCAAGAAACTCGCGCCACCCGTGGCATCCGTTTGGCGCACCACCGACGCAATGGCCCCAACATAGGCCCACCCTGAAGCGGTCTGCATTGGGCAGGTCAAAAACGTTGTCGATTTGAGCTCGTTCTCGCCGGAGACACTCCGATAGGACCATCGCGAAGGTGCATGCTCCAGACTTGACCGTTCGTTAGTCCAGTCCACCGGAATCCACTCGACGCGCGCAGTCCGCGACACGACATCGTGAAGGAAGGCCACGTCGAAGGCCCTGAAACCGGCGTTGCCCTGCGTGGGCGTAGATGCCGATGGTGCCACCGCGATGCGTAGCTTCGAAATGAAGTTTTCCGAAGTTTCGCTTACAACGGGTAAATCAGGATCGTCGCCGGTCTTGCTCACCAGCTCTGCATAGACGCGGCGCAGCTTCGCCGGGTCGCGGTGTCTGACCGATACATTGCATTGGAAGTCGGTGTCGCTCTGTATGCCCGCAAGCTCGCGCACAACGGCCAGCGGCAGCTCGGCCGCGTCGGCGTTGTAGAGCAGCACGCCAAGGTTGCTGGCCTCGTGAGGTTGCAGCCCAACATAGCGCTCCAACAGCTCGCGCACCTGCTTGGCGGCAGCCGTAGGATCGACATCGGTCAAGGCATCCTCGTCGTCGCTAACAGGCACCTCCAAGAGGCTGTAGCCGTTGACCGTGCTGCTTTCGGACACCAGCACCGGCACGCCGCCGCGCAGCACCGCAGCGATCTCTGGATAGAAGGGATGCGCAAGCTCTTCGGAGAACTCGCGGAAGAAGATGCCCCGGTCGCCAAAAAAAACGTTGTGGTTGCTCAGGACGTGGGTCACGAGCCCGGCGACGCGCCGGGTCTTCACCGCCAGCGCCTTCATGCGCTCGGGATGCCAAGGTGGCACGATCAGACTCGCTTGATCACCCGAAACACGCACGGTGCCTATCGATAGCACTTCGGCGACCAGCTTGAACCGGCACACGTCGCCGCGCGCGTGGACGGCCAGCGTCCGCAGTAGGACACCAAAGGATTCGGCTTGCCGCAGTACCGCTTCGCCGTGGAGCCCGATGCCGATGAAATCGTCCATGGCCTGGATATAGTCCGCCTCGAAGGCGTCCCATGCCGACCGCAACTCGTTTCGCTGTTCGAATGAGAGTCGCCCTTCGGCGGCCAAATCGTCGATGCGCCGCTTGATCTCGGCGCGTAGGCTCTTCAGCTTCGTAGGCGGTGGCACTAGCGAGCCCGCGTCGCGAGAGAACGTGGCTTCTAGAGTTCCAGTGTCGAGCAGCGACACGCTTTGCACTCCGCCCTTCTTGCTCACCAACCGGCGCGGGACGTCCGTGCATCCGACCGCGCCCTTTTCGCTGAGGCGTCGCATGTCGTCGACCATCGACAGGCCAATCGATTCGGGCCGGTAGTTCCAAAGCAACTGCGTCTTGTCGAGGACGGTTTCATTGGCTCCGACCTTTTGAACCAAGGCCACCTCGAACTTGATTTGTACCGCCGCCCGAGAAACTGACGTACTGGCTTTCAACTTGTCGCCCCGAAGTTCCTTCTCGCGAGCAAAGAAGGCGGGATAATGGAACAGCGGGTCGGGCAAATTGGCCGTGCCCATGCGCTCTACGCGCCACTCGACCTTGGACCCCATCAACTCCTTGAGCCCGCGATACATCGCCGAGAAGAATGATCCAACATCGTGGTTGAACCTCTCGCGCCACTCCTTGCGGCCCTTGGTCACCGTGAAGCGCAGGATGCGCTCTCCCGAGGTTTCCCCAGCGCCAACCACCAGCCTTTGAGCCACGCTAGTGAAACCGTCCAAAAAGTCGTGGCATTCGATGGGCTTGCCAAAGATGATCTTTTCCCAGCGGGAATGCAGCTTGGGATTTTTCTCGATGTAGCGGCGATGGAGCTCGAAGAAATGTTCGTCATCTTCGTTCCAGTCTGACCTCTTCTCTCGGGCCCGCAAGTCTTCCAAATGTTTGCGCCACTGCTCGATTAAAACGTCCAGGTCGTCGCAGTCGTGCTCAAAAAAATGGAGCGTCGATTCCGCCAAACCCTGCTGGCGCTCACGCGGCTTGTCGAAGATAAAATGGACGCCATCCATTTCCCATTCGAGATCGGCGATCATGGCGGCGGTCTGCTCATCGCCCGACGGGGCGTTGATAAAGGCCTCGAGCGCGACCTTGACAGGGTCCTGAATATTGGCGCCGCTGTCTTCAAGACGCTGGCGCATTTCATCAGCGTCTAGTGGCTGGCCGTTGGGCCGCAGCCGGACCAATAGCGGAGCCCGGGTCACAAACAGTTTGTCGAACGCCTTACGCCACGGTCCAACAGTATGGCCGTAGGTCTTGGCACTCGAAAAGAACGACGTGTCGCGGGGCAGACCTACGCGCGGGAGCGACCACCCGATGGCATCCCGAATGGCGAAGCCGCGCGTGGACGTTCCTTCGCTCACCATCGCGCAGAAGTCGCCAAGGTGGATCAACGACATGTCCGTCACCGAAATGAGTCCGCGCAGCGCGGCACGGAACACCGCCCGGTCTTCGACCGTGGGGAAGATGCCCGCGACGTGGCAGGTCGCCTCGACCCACGACTGCTCGTTGGCGCGCAGCTCCTTGGCGCCCAAGGCGGTGACATGGCCTAGCGTGTCCGCCAGGTTATGCTCATTGCCATTGGCCGTTAGCAGCGCCTCCTTCGTGGTTCCCGCGTTGCGCACCGCGCCCGCGTTCTGGGTCGTCAGAGCTTCGGCAGGAAGCCCTTGGCCGTCGACGAGTGCCCCGGGGATGCGCAGGTCAACCTTGGCCGCCAATTCCGGGTTAGCGATGATCTCGCGCACGATGGCGGCGATCTGCTCGGGGGCCAGCTTGTCCAAGCGGAACAGGGCGACTGAATCGGGCAGTTTGCCATCGCTTTGTCGAGCGTCGGCGAGCCTACGGGAGAGGATGTCGGCGCCAACGCGACCAATGATTCGATCCGTCAGCATCGCTAGGCTCCTTCGCCGATGAAGGGGTTTTCCACGAAGGAGCAGGAGTCGGACAGGCGCCGAACCAAGCCGAGCCCCACCAAACGCGTTTCAAGGTTTCCTCGGTTTTCGCTGAGAGCCTCTTGGTCAACTTGTTTTTCCTTGACCAAGTGAGCGCCTTCGATGTCACCAAAGACGATTCCATAGCGTCGCCGCGCCTCTTTCAGAAAGTCATCGAATTGCATGCGGTCGTCTGCGATTGTAACGACCAACGTCTTCAAAAGCCGGTCGTTGGGCGCATACCGTGTACGACGTGCCAATCGCCGCGAGCTCAGGCCGATGGCCCGCGACCACGCAGAATGAATCTTTGCGAAGTGCTGCTCATGGCGCGACGCAGCCATTTCGGCGAGTTTGCCGACCAACTCGTCGCCCGACGTTCTCGAATAGTCACTGTCCGGGTCGCCATCGGCGGCGGGCCACTGGAATCGGCCGCGAAGCACCTTCGCGCACTCAGCCTCCGGATATTCGGATTGGAGGGCGGCAGCCCACTCTTCGGTCAGCTTGACGCTTTCGACGGCGGTCTGGACTGCCCGGACTGAGAGGGCTTGGTTGGCCTGGTAGGACTCGCCGGACAACGCGCGGACCCTGGTGCGCTGGCGCGAGACGATTTCGCAGACTAGTTCGACGGGCTCGGCAGCCCCCGATGTGGCCTTGCCGCACTCCAAGAAATACAAGAACAAGTTGAGCCCACCGCTGGCGATCAGGTGCTCCAAGGCATCGTAGATCGGCATGTCGCGCGACAGGATCGCGAGCCAGTCATCGGA
>Ga0163153_10008936_pt1 | contig 10246 bp, 8 predicted proteins | sample OliLakLV19MP6IB1_FD_148629 | JGI IMG/M metagenome (GOLD analysis project Ga0163153, IMG submission 148629) | Freshwater microbial mat bacterial communities from Lake Vanda, McMurdo Dry Valleys, Antarctica - Oligotrophic Lake LV.19.MP6.IB-1 | ecosystem: Environmental > Aquatic > Freshwater > Lake...
GTCTGGTGGAGTTCGTGGCCCAGCACCAGCTCACCCTGCACTTGGCGTACTATCCCCCGTATCACAGCCAATACAATCCGATTGAACATTGTTGGGGGAAGCTCGGAGCAACATTGGAATGGGGCCCTGTTGGATGAAGTGCAGACCGTCGTGAAGTTTGCCGAGAGTCTGGTGTGGAAAGGCATGCAGCCCGTCGTCAAGTTGGTCACGACCGTCTATGAAACCGGCGTGCGCTTAACCCAAGCCGCGATGGCTGAATTGGAAACTCAGGTCAAGCGCCTGCCCTCCCTGGAAAAGTGGTTTGTCGAAATCTCACCGCCTACCCTGGGTTTGGATGCTTGATTCTTTCCAGTTCCCTTAGATGTTGCCTCAGGGCCAAATCTAAGCAGAATAGCCTATTGACCTGACCGACTTATATGACATATAGTGATGGTCAGACCAGTCGTGTGAGCAAAATTGTGACTACCATCAAATTTGAACATCCCAAAAAGGTCACGATCGTTCAGTCGATTATTGACCAGATTCTGGCGCAAATTCGCGATAACAGTTTACGGCCTGGCGACAAGCTGCCATCTGAACGGGAGTTGATTGCGGCCTTGCGGGTCAGCCGGTCGTCGGTGCGCGAGGCGCTGCAGGGTTTGGCGGCCATGAATGTGCTCGAGAGCCGACCGGGGGAGGGCACCTTCGTGAAGGCCAACCCGCTCTCGCCGCTTTGGAACCTGGGCGACGGTGAGCTGTCACTGGCCCTCGAAAAGAAGATGCGGCTAGATCTGCTGCAGACGCGCTGGGTGGTGGACGAGGCTATTGCGCTACTGGCTGCCGAGCGCGCCAGCAACGACGATCTGCAGGCCATCGAAGCCTGCGTGGTGGAGTACGAGAGGTCCACACGGTCCGACCAGCGCTCGCACGATGAGACCACCCATCTAGCCGGTGGACACAACAACTTGCATATGGCTATTGCGCGCGCTTCGGGCAACTACTTTCTCACACGCGTCGTGGAAATGCTGCTCGATACCCTGCCCACCAGCCTGCGCCACCCGGAGTTCAACTTTGAAAGCCAGGCCGAGCGCGAGTTCATGCTGGACCACGAAGCCGATAGCCATCGCCGACTGTACGAAGCCATCGCCAGCCGCGACTCTGAGCGCATTCGAGCAGCCGTTAAAGCGCATGTGGACTTTGCGCGCCTGGTCATCGAGGGCGACCTCGAGAAGCACAGCCACAGCACCACCGCCCCATAGATCGATCCGGCGGACGCCACTAGAGGGGGTGACGAGAAAAGGAGATTTGCCAGCCAGTTTACAGTCACCATCCCTGTTCCAGATGTACGGCTATTGCGACCAATCGATAGGAGAAGACGAGATGCACACACCACGCCTACGCCCGCAGGCCTTGCCGGGCTTGCTGGTCTGCCTGATGCTCATTCTGGCGGCTTGCGGGCCAACGACCACACCGACGCCGGCCCCCACCAGCGCGCTGGCCACGGCCGCTGCCACCGAGGCCGTCAACACCGAAGTTGCCCTGACCGAAGCGCCCGCCGCCACCGCCGAGACCCCTACCGAAGACCCGGGCGCAGGGGAACCGGTTACCCTGATCATCGCCCGCACCGCCTCGCGCACCATCAACCCGGTCGGTGAGAGCAACATCGAAGGCGCCCAGAACATTGACCTCGTATACGAGTCGCTGGTGCAAATGGATGGCGAGGGCAACATCCTCCCCAGCTTGGCGACGGCGTGGGAGCCCTCCGAGGACTTCCAAACATGGACTTTTCACCTGCGCGAAGGGGTGAACTTCCACGACGGTACGCCCTTCAATGCTGAGGCTGTCAAGTACAACTATGAGCGCCTGCTGCGCGTGCCTGGCCAGAGCGGCGGCGCGTGGACCAGCTACGCTGACGAAAATACGGTCGAAGTGGTCGATGACTACACCGTCATCTTCCACCTGACCGCGCCCTTCCCCACCCTGCCGATGGATATGCTCTACATCCGCTACAGCATTGTCAGCCCCACCTGGCTGCAAGCGAACGCGACCACGGCCGATCCCGAGGCGATGGAATTTTCGGCCACGAACGCCTCCGGCACCGGCCCGTTCCGGCTGGTGGAGTTCGTGCCCGACCAGCGCACGGTGTTCGAGCGCAACCCCGACTACTGGGGCGGCGAGCCCGGCGGCAAAGCCACACCGCAGGTCGATCAGGTGATCTTCCAGATCATCCGCGACCCCGAGGCCGCGCGGGTCGAGCTGGAGGCCGGCCGGGTCGATATCGTGGAAGGCCCGCCGCCTCTGCAATTCGAGGGGCTGCGCAATACCCCCGGCATCGCGTTGATCGGCTTCAAGGTGCCGCGCATCGCCTACCTGACCATGGATGTGAGCCAGCCGCCGTTCGACGATGTGAAGCTGCGCCAGGCCGTGGCCCACGCCATCAACTATGACGAACTGATGCAGGCCGGCGAACTGGGCTTTGCCTTCCCGCAATGCGGCATGGTCCCCGAAGGTCTGACCGTCATCGTGCCGCCCGATCCGTCGCTGTGCTTGTATCCCTATGACCCGGATATGGCCCGGCAACTGCTGAGTGAGTCGGCCTACCCGAACGGCGTGACGATCGACCTGACCTACGCGCCGGACCGCAATGCCGGCTTCGAGATCGAAGCCCAACTGCTGCAGAGTTACCTGTCCGAAGTGGGCATCACTGCCAATGTGCAGGCGCTCGACGTGGTGGCGCAGGTCGCCAAGATGGCCGAAGGCGCGTACGGCCTGTCGCTGTTCGTGTGGAACGCCGGCATTCCCGATGCCGACGACTTCCCGGGCTGGCTGTACGATCAGGGCCGCCTGCCGACCAACGAGAGCTGGGTCGGCTCGTTCTGGAACGATGAAGCCGTCATGCAGGCCATGCGCGACGCCCGCGGCAGCACCGACCCGGCCGAGCGCCAGGCGCTGTATGAGGCCGCCAACTTGCAGGCCATGCAAGAGGCCATCTATATCCCGCTCTTCCAGGGCAGCAAGGTCTTCGCCTACCAAGACAACATCGAGGGGCTCAACTACACCGTCTTCCGCCGGCTGAACATCTGGGACATCGTCAAGAACTGATGCCCGCCGTAACGCCCCGCGCGGTGTGGTGCTAGAACTAAACGGAGCGAGCAGCGGCCCACCGGCCCTGCTCGCTCCGCCTGACTGTCACGCATGAAACGTCTGACGTTTGTGCTGCGCCGTCTGCTGCTGCTAGCGTTTGTCTTGCCTGCGGTCAGCCTGATCACGTTTACGATTTCGCGCGTCATCCCGGGCGACCCGGTGGCGCTCATGGCCGGCCCCACCGCCAACCCCACCACGCGCGCGCAGCTCCGCGAGGCGTGGGGCCTTGACCAACCCTTGGCCGTGCAATACCTCATTTACATGCAGCGCGTAGCCCAAGGCGACCTCGGCCAATCGTTTCGCTCGGGGCGTTCGGTGACGACCGACTTCATCACCTATATCCCGGCGACAGTCGAATTGGCGACGGCTGCTCTGCTGTTGGGCACCCCTTTTGCGGTGCTGGGCGGCGTAACGGCGGCCGTGCGGCGCGACACCGCCTGGGATTATCTGGTACGTACGGTCATCGGGCTGGGCATTTCGCTCCCCGTCTTTTGGTTTGGCGTGCTGCTAATCATCGTCTTCAGCGCCCAACTCGAGTGGCTGCCCGCCTTGGGCCGCCTGACGGTGGACACGCCCATCCCGCCGACCATCACCGGCTTGTATACCGTTGACGCGCTGCTGACCGGCAACTTCAACACCCTGCGCGACGCGCTACTGCACCTGGTGCTGCCGGCTTTCAGCCTAGCAATCACGGTGGTGGCTCCCATTGGCCGCATCACCCGGACCTCCATGATTTCGGCCTTGCAGCAAGATTATGTGCGCACCGCCTATGCCAAAGGCGCGCCGCCCCGCCGCGCCGTTTACGTCCATGCGCTGCGCAACGCCCTGCTGCCGGTAATCACCTCCATTGGCCTGGCCTACGGCCTGCTGCTGGGCGGCGCCGTGGTCACCGAAACCGTGTTTAGTTGGCCCGGCCTCGGCTTTTATGTGGCCAACTCAATCTTGTCGCTCGACTTTCAGCCGGTCATCAGCTTTACGCTCTTGAGTGCGCTGGTCTACGTCGGGATCAACACGCTAGTCGACATCTTTTATTCTGTGCTAGACCCGCGCGTCTGAAACTACCAATGGCCAGCACCGTCAGTCAGCTTACTGAAGTCACAGTCCGCCCGCGCTGGCATCGGGCGCTTTTCGCCCTCGGTGGCGCCTGGCATCGCCTGCCACCGGCGCTAAAACTCAGCCTGATGCTCCAGACGGTGCTGGTGCTGGTCGCACTGCTAGGCCCAACGCTGGCGCCGTATCCGCCGTCAAAGATCGACATGTCGGCCGTGCGCGAAGCACCGGGCACCGCCCATTGGCTGGGCACCGACCACCTGGGCCGCGATGTGTTCACTCGCATCGTTTATGGAACACGTATTTCACTGCTCGTGGGGCTGGGGGCGGTGGTGCCGGCGGCCATCATCGGCCTATTTTTCGGAGTCACAGCCGGCTACTTTGGCGGCTGGTTCGACGAACTGCTAATGCGCCTGACCGACGTATTCCTGGCCTTTCCCCTTTTGATTCTGGCTATGGGCATCTCGGTGGCGCTAGGGCGCGGCTTGCCCAACGCGGTGGTGGCCATGGCAGTGACGCTGTGGCCGGCCTACGCGCGCCTAGTCCGGTCACAGGCGCTGCTAGTACGCACCCGTGACTACGTCGAGGCGGCCCGCAGCATCGGTATGCCGCCGGCTCAGATCATCTGGCGGCATATTGTGCCGAACTGCCCCGACGCGCTGATTGCTCAGGCCTCACAAGATGTGGGCGTGGCCATCATCGTGGTGGCGTCGCTGAGCTTCTTGGGCATGGGCGCGCAGCCGCCGACGCCCGAGTGGGGCGCGATGATCCTCGAAGGGCGCCAATATCTGCGCGACGCCTGGTGGATCTCGACCTTCTCGGGGCTGGCCATGTTTTTCACGGTTTCCACCTTCACCATGCTAGGCGACGGCCTGCGTGATCGGCTCGACCGCGGTCGCGGCGGCGTTGAGGGCTAGGGCGCGCCGGCGCCGCATACGGAGTCACAGCATTGAAAATCACCGGTCTGGAACTGTACACGGTCGCCCTGCCCGCCCGGCAGGTATTTCACTGGCGCGGCGGCACGGCCTCGAGCCAGAAGGTTATCGTCAAGCTCAATACCGACGATGGCCTGGTCGGGCTGGGCGAGGCCGACCCGATTCCGTCGGATTGGGGCCATGATGCCGACACCATGCACATCGCCATCAAGCGCTTCATTGAGCCGGCGCTGATCGGCATGAACCCGTTTGACATCGAGGGCATCTGGAGCAAGCTGGCCGAAACGCTAGCCTTCTGGCACTTGAGCACCTCGATGCTGATGGAACGCGCGGGGGTAGACGCCGCCCTGTATGACCTGATGGGCAAGGCTAGCGGCCAGCCGGTACACCGCCTGCTGGGCGGCAGCTTTTTCCAGCAGATACCGGTGGCGGCCGTGATGACGCTGGATGAGCCCGACAAGATGGCGGCCGAGGCGCTGCAGGCGCAGGCGCAGGGCTATGGGGAATTCAAAATCAAAGTGGGCCTGGACCCCGACATCGATGTGCAGCGGGTGAGGGCCGTACGCACGGCGCTGGGCAGCGCGGCCAACATTCGAGTCGACGCCAACGGTGGCTGGACGGCCAACGCGGCAGTTAAGGTGATTAAGGCGATGGAGGCCTACGACCTAATGCTGGTGGAGCAGCCGGTGCCGCGCTTTGACATCAAGGGGCTGGCACACATCCGCCGCAAGGTAGATACACCCATCATGGTGGATGAAAGCCTAGACTCGATCCACGATGCGCTGGTGCTGCTGGAGAACGAAGCCTGCGATCTGTTCAACATCAAGTATCACCGGGTGGGCGGGCTGACGCATGCCCGCAAGCTGCTGGCATTTGCTGAGGCCGCCGGCATCCGCTGCATGGTCGGCGGCGAGTTGGAGTCGGGCGTGGGCACGGCCATCGGCCTGCACCTGATGGCCTCGTCGCCGCTGTTCACCATCGCGGCTGACCTAATCGGCCCGGTGCATTACTCCGACGACATTTTGATGAACAACTTCGTCATTCTGCAGGGCATGCTACCAGTGCCCACCGGCCCCGGCCTGGGGGTTGAGCTAGATGAAGCCAAGATGCGGCGCTACACGGTGCAGTCGAGCTAGGGCCGCGCGCCCCACCCCGTCATGCCCAGTCTGACCGACCCCCTGCCGGCCGAGATGGCCAACGCTACGGTGCAGCTGCTGCGCGAGATGGTGCAGATCCGCAGCTTCAACCCGCCGGGCGATGAAGCCGCCATGAGCGACTATGTGGCGGATTGGCTAGTGGCCGCGGGGCTGACGGTGACGCCCCAGCCGGTGGAAGGCGCGCGGGCGAACATCGTGGGCCGGCTATCTGGCGCGGGTGACCAGCCGGCGCTGGTGCTGTGCGCCCACCTGGACACGGTGCCGCCGGGCGAAGCGCCGTGGAGCTTGGACCCGTTCGCGGGGGAGTGGCGCGACGGGCGCCTGTATGGGCGCGGCGCGGCCGACACAAAGGGGTCGCTGGCGGCCATGCTGATAGCGGCGCGCTGGGCGGCCCAGAGCGGCCAGCGGCTGGCCGGCGACCTGGTGGTGCTGGCGACGGTAGATGAGGAGAACAATGGCCTGGGGGCGCGCACCTATGTGGAGAGCGGCGGCATGCAGGGCGTGGCCGGCATCGTCATCGGCGAACCGACGTCACTGGATTTGGTGATCGCGCACCGCGGGTTGCTGTGGCTGGAGCTGACCGTGCTGGGCAAGGCTGCACATGGTGCCATGCCCGAGCGCGGCGTGAATGCCATTTTGCCGCTAGCGGCCATGCTGAGCCAACTGCAGGCGCACCAGTTTGCCTACCAGCCCGACCCACTACTCCGCCCGCCGACGATTAATATCGGCACGGTGCAGGGCGGCAGCAAAATCAATATGGTGCCGGACCGCTGCCAGGCGAAGATAGACCTGCGCACGGTGCCGGGGCAAGTGCACGCCGAGATCGTGGCGGAGGTGCGCGCCCTGGCAGAAGCCACCGCCCGCGACTGGCCGGGCATTACGGTGGATGTGCAGACCATCAACGACAAGGCGCCGCTCGACACGGCCGACGATCACCCGTTTGTGGTGGCGGGCCGCCACGTGAGCGCGGTCGTGCGCGGCCAGCCGGCGGTGGTGCGCGGCGCGCCGTATATGACCGATGGCTCGCTGCTGGCGGCCACCACGCGCACCCCGGCGATTGTGTGCGGGCCGGGGCTCGAAAGTATGGCGCATCAGGTAGACGAGTATGTTGAGGTGGCCGAATTGCTGACCGCCGTGCGGCTGTATGCGGGGCTAATGGACCGTGTGTTGGGGGCAGCGTGAGCGGGAAAGAGGCGGATATGGCGAGCGGCTCGGTATTGGCAGCAGACCGCGAGTTTGTGTTTCACCCCTGGCGCGCCCAGCGCGACAACCTGGACATTGAAGTCGTGCGCGGCGAGGGGGCACACTTCTGGGATGCGGCCGGTAAGCGCTACCTCGACTTTCACTCGGGCTGGGGGCACCTCAACCTGGGGCATCAGCCGGCGCGCATCATCGCGGCCATCACCGCGCAAGTGCAGCAACTGTGCAATGTGACGCCGGATTATGCGCATGCGCCGGGGGCTGCCTTGGGCCGGCGGCTGGCCGAGCTGACGCCGGGCGACCTGAGCAAGAGCTTCTTCTCCACCGGCGGCACCGACGCGGTGGAGACGGCGATTAAGATGGCGCGGGCATTCACCGGGCGGCCCAAAATTGTTGCGCGCTACCGGAGCTATCACGGCAACACGTACGGCGCCGGCACGGTCTCGGGCGACCCGCGGCGGTTTCCGCTGGAGCCGGCCCTGCCCGGCAGCGTGCGCGCGCTGGATCAATACTGCTACCGCTGCCCGTTTGGGCTGACCTACCCCAACTGCGGCGTGCACTGCGCCGACCACATCGGCGACTTGATCGAACTGGAAGGGCCAGGCAGCGTGGCGGCCGTGATCGCGGAGCCGGTGGTGTCGGCCAATGGCGGGCTAGTGCCGCCGCCTGAGTACTGGCCGCGGCTGCGCGAAATTTGCGACCGCTATGGCGTGCTGCTGATCGCCGATGAGGTCGTGACGGGCTTTGGCCGCACGGGCGAGTGGTTCGCCTGCGACCACTGGAACGTGGTGCCCGACCTGATGGTGCTCGCCAAGGGACTGACCGCCGGGCTGATGCCGCTGGGCGCGGTGGTGGCGCGAGCGCCCATCGCCCGCTACTTTGACGACCACTACCTGCCGGCCGGGCTGACCTACCAGACACACCCGGTGGCCTGCGCGGCGGCCCTAGCCACGATCGAGAGCATCGAGCAGGATGGCTTGATGGAGAACGCCCGGCGCATGGGCGCGCGGCTGCTGGCCGGGCTGGAGGCGCTGCGGCAGAAGCACCCCTGCGTGGGTGACCTACGCGGCCTGGGGCTGTATGGCACGCTGGAACTGGTGCGCAACCGCACCACGAAAGAACCGCTGGTGGCCTGGAATGCACCGGCCGCCGAGAGCCAGGGCACGCAGGCGCTGAACCGCCGCCTACTGGAGCGCGGCGTGCGCGTGGCCGTGCGCTGGAATCGGCTGCATACCGCGCCGCCGCTGATCGCGAATGAAGCCGATATTGATGAAGGCTTGGCGGCGATTGATTATGCTCTGGACGCCGCCGACGAGTTTTATACAGGCTAGGAACCAACGGACCAATGAATGATTTCTTTTCGGCAGAGGAATATCAGACGCGGCTGACCCGGGCGCGCGAAGCCATGCAGCGCCGCGGGTTAGACGCCATGCTGCTGACCGCGACCATCAATGTGGAATATTTCAGTGGGCACCGGCCGCTGGTGGGCTGGGACACGCTGACGCGCGCGAGCTTTTGCCTGGTGCCCGTGGCCGGCGACCCGATCCTGATTGTGCACGATGTGTGGCTGGGCGGCGCCATGGCCGACAGCGCCTGGCAGGATGTGCGGGCCTTCCCCGAAACCACGCACCCGCCGCTCGACACGCTGGCGGATTGCTTTCAGGACCGCCAACTGCTGAACGCGCGGGTAGGCCTGGAGCTGGGCTACGAACAGCGGCTGGGCGTATCGGTGCATGACCTGCAGGCGCTGCAAGCGCGGCTGGCGCAGGTGACCTGGCTGGACGCCGCACCCGCCATCTGGGATGTGCGCATGATCAAGTCGACGGCCGAGATCGAAAAAATACGGCGGGCGTGCGCGATCACCGATACGGCGTTTGACCGGGCCTTTCAGGGGCTGACCAGCGCCGTGACCGAGGCCGAGCTAGCCGCCCGGCTGCAGGCGGCCATTACCGCCCAAGGCGCGGATTTTGGCTTCATGGCGCCGTGCTTTGTGCCGGCCAGCTTCGAGACCATGAGCCGCGTGCCCAGCGGCCATATGCTGGTTCCGGGCGAACTGATTTGGTGCGACCTGGGCGCGATCTATCACGGCTACTGGTCGGACTATGGACGCGCGGCCGTAATCGGCCAGGCCAGCGCTGAACAGCGCCGCGTTTGGGAAGGTGTGCATGCGGTGACCCAGGCCGGGCTGGCCGAGGTGCGGCCAGGCAATAGTATGAGCGCGGTGGTGGCGGCGTGCAATCAAGCGGCCCAGCGCGTGGGCCTGGCCATGAACTTTGCCAGCGGGCGCATCGGCCACGGGCTGGGCATGCAGCTGACTGAGCCGCCACACGTGGCCGGGCATGAGGCGGAGCTGCTGCGACCGGGCATGGTCATCACGTTAGAGCCGGGCATCGTCAGCCCGCAGGGGGTTTACATCGTCGAGCAAGACCTCGCCGTCACCGAGACCGGCGCTGAGCAGCTTTCCACCGGCCGGTGGGAAATTTGGGAAGTTTAGGCACCCGAGGAACATATGACCCCCACAACGGTTATCTGGCAAGACCTGACCTCGCCCGAACTGGGCGCGCTGGCGGCGGCGGGCGCGGCCGTCATCGTGCCGGTCGGCGCCATTGAGCAGCACGGCCCGCATTTGCCGGTCAGCGTCGACATTACCAGCGCGTTTGAAGTCGCGCGGCGCGCGGCCGAGGCCATTACCGAATTCAAAGTGCTGGTTGCGCCGCCGGTGTGGTGGGGCGTGTCGCCGCATCACATGGCCTTTCCCGGCACCATCTCGCTGTCCACCGA
>Ga0163153_10008938_pt1 | contig 10244 bp, 6 predicted proteins | sample OliLakLV19MP6IB1_FD_148629 | JGI IMG/M metagenome (GOLD analysis project Ga0163153, IMG submission 148629) | Freshwater microbial mat bacterial communities from Lake Vanda, McMurdo Dry Valleys, Antarctica - Oligotrophic Lake LV.19.MP6.IB-1 | ecosystem: Environmental > Aquatic > Freshwater > Lake...
CCTTGAGTCTATCCCGATTCGGCCGCCGGCAAGCTTTCAATTTGACGCAACGTCGTTTCGGAAACGCTTAAAGGTGCCGGTTTGCGCACGCGGGGGACGGGCCAAGCGGCCCGCGTCGCGGTTTACGGCGGTGCGCTGCGGGCGAGCGGCCGCGGCGAGCGACGTTTGCCGGGCGCAACCAGGGCCACGACTCGCGCGAGGCAACTGCGGGCCCGGCGTTCGACCCGATTTTCGCAGCCTTTTTACGCGTTTTCGGCCTCACGCCGCGCTGTAGCAGTTACGCGCCCGATTCGGCTCGCTCAAACCCCGCAAAACGCGGCGGAAAAAAATTTCCGCGGATTTTCGGGCCCCGCCAAACACGGTCGCCGGCCGCGCCGCGCCCGAGCTTTCGGCCCGTTTCTCGCAGGATGCTGCTACACCCGCCCCGAACACATCGCCGCGCATATTCGGTTGAAATATAATTGAGATGTGTGTTATTTTATTTCTATGTAAATGCATTTAGGCTTTCGCCGTCGGGCACCGCGCCCGCACACGTCCACGATTCTTCGGAAAACCTGCGATGATGATCGCCGCCTCGGTCGATAGCGTGCTCGGCCTGCTGCCGCACCACTTGGCCCACCTCCGCGAAAGCGGACTGGCCGTCGAAACCATCCGCGCCGCCGGCATCACGTCGGAGACGAGCGCCCAGACGATGGCGGTTGAACTGAACCGCCGCCGGCTCGGTTCCGGCTTCACGCCCGCGCTGCGGATTCCATTTCTCAACATGGCGGGCGTGCCGACGTTCCATCGCTTCCGACTCGATACGCCCCAGAAACGGGCCGACGGAACCGTGCGCTACCTCAGCCCCAGCGGGCAGGGAAACCGACTCTACTTTCCGCCCGGCTCGGCCGCGCGGCTTGAGCAGCCCGATCTCGAAGTGCTGATCACCGAAGGCGAAAAGAAGGCCCTGGCGATTTACCAGGCCGGGTTCCAGGCCGTCGGGCTGATCGGCGTCTACGGCTGGCGAGTGCCCAAGCACGAGCAACTGCTGCCGGAGTTCGAACCGATCGGCTGGAACGGCCGCCGCGTGACAATCGCCTTCGACTCCGACCTCTGCCGGAATCACGACGTGAAAAACGCCGCCCACCGCCTGGCCGCGGCGCTGGCGAACCGCGGGGCCGTCGTGCGGATTGCAATCATCCCGGAAGCGACGGGCCCGGACGACAAGCCGATCAAAGCGGGCATCGACGATTACCTGGCCGGCCAAGCCGACCCCACCTGGGCCCTGCGGCAACTGATCGACACGGCCGTCGAGCCCGAACCGATCGAGCCGAGCGAAGCCAAGCTCGCGTCCTCCGAGCTCGACCCGGCTCCGGAAGCGGCCCGCTACTTAGCGACGATCACCACCGGCGGCTATCCGCGACTCCGGTTCCTCCACTCGGAGTGGCTGCTGTACCGCCGCGGCCGTTACGAGACGGTCGACGAATCGGAAGTGCGGACCGACATCATTCGGCATCTCAACGGGCGCTACACGCACGTCGGCACGTCGCACATGCTGAACCTCGTGCAACAAGTGCAGGCGATCGTCCATTTGCCGGGTCGGAAGTCGCCGCCTTGCTGGATCGAAGGGGACGGTCCGCCGCCGGTCGACGTGCTGGTGGCCCGGAACGGCCTGGTGCATCTCGACGCGTTCGGCGGCGACAAGCCGCTGCCGCACACGCCCCGGTTTCTCTCGCGCGTCGGCCTCGACTACGACTACCAGCCGAACGCCCCGCCGCCGACGGCTTGGGAGGCATTCCTCGAGCAGCTTTGGCCCGACGATCCGGCGTCGATCGACACGCTCGGCGAGTGGTTCGGCTACTGCCTTACGGCCGACACCTCGCAGCAGAAGATGTTTGGTCTGTTCGGGCCGAAGCGGTCAGGTAAGGGGACCATCGCCCGGGTACTGCGGGCGACGGTCGGGGCGGAGAACGTCGTCGGCCCGACGCTCGGCAGCTTCGTCGGGCCGTTCGGTTTGCAGCCGCTGATCGGCAAGTCGCTGGCCATTTTTAGCGACGCGCGGCTCGGCGGCCGGGCCGATCAGGCCGTGATCGTCGAGCGACTGCTGAGCATCAGCGGCGAAGACAGCCTGACGGTCGACCGCAAACACCGGTCGAGCCATACGTGCATTTTGCCGACCCGGCTGATGCTCGTCTCGAACGAGCTGCCGCGGCTGATCGATTCGAGCGGGGCGCTCGCCTCGCGGATCGTGGCGCTCGAGCTACGGCAATCGTTCTACGGCCGCGAGGAGATCGGACTGACCGAGCGCCTGCTCGGAGAACTGCCGAGCATCCTGCTGTGGGCCTTGGAGGGTCGGCGGCGACTGAAAGCCCGCGGTTACTTTGTGCAGCCGCAGTCCGCGAAAGACGTCGTCGACGAACTCGACGAGCTGGGGAGCCCGGTCGGCGTATTCGTCCGCGAGCGATGCGTGGTGGCACCGGAGTTCCGCTCGACCATCGGCGACCTGTTCCAAGCCTGGCAGGCGTGGTGCGCCGAAAAGAACATCAAGGAAGCGGGGACGGAACAGCGCTTCGGCCGCGACCTGACCTCGGCCGTGCCGAGCCTGGTTCGCAGACGCTGGGGCGGCGACGGGGCAAGGTGCCGTGGCTACGAAGGCATCGGACTGCAGTTTCTGACCTGACGTCCGCCCGCGTCCGCGGGCGGTTCCATTGCAGCATCTAGAGAGAGTTTCAAATTCCAATGGGCGCAAGAAAAGAAAAGAACGCGGACGCACGCGGACGCAACGGAGCCCGGGAGGAATCGGTGACGAACCGGCCTTCGAAGCGCAATCGCGAAACGCTCCGCGCGTTCGTGGTCGACCTGGACGATGAGCGGATCGAAGAACTGGCTCGGCGGTGCGGGCTGCCGTCGAACGCCGGCAACTCGAACGGCGTAAATCAATCTTCGTCTCGGATGGCGACGGAAACTGCAGGCCGAGCTTCCAATTCTCTGCGTACCCGCGAAAACCGCGGACGACGATCCGAAAGCCGGTGACCGTGCGCCTCCAGGGGGTCCGCTAGGACGAAGCCGCCTACATCCAATCGGCGTCCCGCTTGGGGAGGCTGTTCGCGTGAGTCCAAGTCAGCCATTGGTCGCAATGATGAGCAGCCCACAGCGGTTTGACCTCAATGGTGCGATGGCGGACTCGTTCATTGAACGGCGTGTTGAGCATCGCAACTTTGCTGTAAATGACGGCAAATCGCTGACAAAGCCTAAAATCCAATGTTTGAAAAATAACGGTTAAATTTGAACGATTGCATTGCATATTTCAAAAAAGTGGCAAAAATTTAAACATCTGTCTGATGCGTTTCAACGAGCTCCACGTATGAATCACGGGCTTTTCACCGCCAACGCGACCGGAACCCTCGTTTCAATCACATTCCCCCGAAAGGACTACGCCTTTGTTCCGAGGGGGCTTCCACCTGAATGGGAGTTCCCGGTAGAGCTGTGGCCCCTATTAGCGGAAGCTCGCGAGGCCCTAGGAACACTCAACGGCATCGGCCAAATCCTGAATAACCCGGACCTGCTGCTGAAGCCGCTCCAAAATCGCGAGGCGATTGCGTCGTCGAGCATCGAGGGAACGTACGTAACGCCGGAGCAGCTGCTGCTATATCGGTTAGATCCGCGCGAGCCGAGTTCAGCTACCGACCAGCGCGCCGAGTGGCAGGAGGTTTTCGCCTACGGCAGTACGCTCGAATTTGGCTGCGCTCAGTTGCAGACGATTCCAATTTGCAACCGACTGATCAGGGGAATGCACGAGGTGCTAATGCGTGGCGTGCGTGGCCGTAACAGCACGCCCGGGGAGTTCCGAAAAATGCATGTTCAAATCGGCTCAAGCGGCCGTTACGTTCCGCCCCTCCCAGACGAGGCGCAGCGACTGATGCATGACCTAGAGCAATTCATCAACAGCCCGTCCGATAAGTACGACCCGCTCATTCTCGCGTATATCGTCCACTACCAATTCGAGGCAATCCACCCGTTCTCTGATGGAAATGGGCGTGTCGGTAGGGCGCTTATGGCACTCATGATTTACAAGCAGCTAAAGCACGCGAAGCCGTGGCTTTACCTAAGCGCGTTTTTTGAAAAGTACAAGGACGAGTACATTGAGAATCTTTTTCGGGTCAGCACGGACGGCCGATGGACCGAGTGGATTGAGTTTTGCTTGCGGGCGACGATCACCCAGGCGAACGACTCCATTCGGCGATGCCACATTTTCAATCGACTGAGACAAAACTTCCACGATCTCGCCGCAAACGCGCCTTCTCTGCGGACTCACAGGATCATAGAGAACCTTTTTTCACAGCCGGTAATCTCCGTACGAAACATCAGGGAGCTGTGCGACGTGTCCTACGGAACCGCGAGGGCGGATATCCAAAAACTCGTTGACTGCGGCATCCTGAAGGAAATCGATGGCTCACATCCGGCGTCGTATTACGCCCCAGAACTCATGCGGGCGGCATATGACGAACACAACGAAGAATCTGCCGCCGCTGACGGCCGAAACTCTTGACCGCAATCGGTTCGACGAAGCGGCTCACGCCCGGTGCGTGGGTCTGGGGTACGGTGCCGCAAATATCGTCCAACGCCGCTCGGCACCTCCCTACGGCTTCACATCTTCGAGGGTCGTCCCTTCCATGATGTGGTCGACGTAGATCGTCTCCGGCGTTTCGCTCGTTGCGCGCATCAGGCCGAGTTGCAAAAAGGCTCGGTTTTCGTCCAAGAGCGTGGCCGTCATCGCTTTCGGCACCACTTGCTCGCCGTCGAACCAGACTTCGACGAAACCCTTCGTGGCGTCGCGCGACCAGAGGACGTGCACCACGAAATCGTGCCACTTGCCGGGCGTGAACTTCCCCTTGCCCTCCCACCGCTTCGCGTACGGAACGCGGGTGCTGTAGAGAATGTCTTCGCCCCGGACCTCGAACGACATCAGTTGCCGCCAGGCGTTGCGGGCTTCGAAGTAGCCGGCGTTGTGCACGCCGGGAACCAGTTTTTGGGGAACGTACATGCTCCAGGCGTAGTACCGCTCGGCCCCTTCGGCAGTTCCTTCTACAGGTGGCTGATGCTGCAGCTCGATCCGATCGCGCTCCCCCCGCTTGGCGGCGTTCGAACCGTCGATCCGCAGGGCGTATTTGCCCGCGCGAACCGGGTCGGTGACCACCTTCACCGCCGGGTTCTTCACGGCCGTGCCGCCCCAGCCGTCGAGATTGCCGGTTTCGAAATCGCCGCGGAAGAGGACTTCGGCGCGAAGGGGAGAGGCAAAGGCTAGCCCGGCCAGCACGACGAGTGCTCCGCCGATGATGTGTCGGTGGGGTCGGCGACGATTCATATTTGCCTCCGTAACAGGTAAACGACGTTATGCCAATTTTAACTCGGTTGCGTTGCGGTGTCCGTCGAGCTATCGGCTCCTGCTCTTCGATCATCGGAGCACTGGCGAAGCCAGTGGCACACCAGATCTACTTCAGTAGCGCCTTCAGACCGTCCATCAGCACCTGCTCGACCTCGGGGGCCGTGTTCGACGACGACGGCTGCGTTTCGTAGCCTCCCTGCGAATATGCGATCTCGGTGCCGATGTAGCCCGTGCCGCCGTCGCCGTAGGCCGCCATGCAAACCGTGTCGCTCGGCCGCATCGCTTGGGCTGAGAGTTGGTACTCGACGAACAGTTCGCCCGGCATGTGTACCAGGTACACGTTGCCCAACTTCAGGCAGCTCAGTTCGATCGGCTTTTGTTCCTGCCGCCGCAGCACGTACGCCAGCTTCGAGGCGGCAGTGAGGCGGTCGCCTTCCGGGGCTTGCGGGTCGTCGAGCGTGGCGCGGAGCTTGGCGTCGTCGAGGTACTTGGCCAGGGGCAACTGCACGGGCGCGATTCGCCACTGGCAATCGGCCGCGGTGATCTGCGTTTTCTTGGTGTCGGCCCAGGCCCGCCGCATGCCGTCCGCCATCCGGTCGGTAAGCACGATGCGCAAGGCAGGCGTGCCGTCGTTGTATTTGCCGGCCGCCACGTTGCCCGACGCTCCGTTGAAGTGCACCAGCGGCGGGCCGGCCCGCTCCTTCTCGTGGGCCGCGCGGGCCAGGCCGACGAACTCGCTCGTGACGTCACCTTTACCGAAATGGCTCTGCGGATGCGTGGCGTAGTAACTCAGCGAAACGATCGGCGCATCACCTTCGAAGAAGGTGATCATCTTGAGTAGCGGATCGATCACCCCTTCCGGCGCGGCCAGCGCGTCGTCGATTCGCGAGGCACTCAGCTCGTAGCCCTGGCGTTTGGCTTCCGCCGCCAGTTTCGAGAGAATCGGCTCGGGAATTCGGTAGGAGCTGGAGCGGGAGATCGCCACGCGGCCGTCGGGACCCAAAATTCGGCGGTTCGAGGCCACCTTGTCGACCTTGGCTTGGCCCACGCCGAGATGCGTAACCGGCCGGGCCGATGCGAGCGATTTTTTCGCGGCCGCAGCCGCGTTTTCGATCGTCTGGCGGAGAAACGGCGTGTGGAACCGTTTTCCCTCGAGGCCGTGTGGCGCAAGCAGGCCCTCGGCCGTGTGGTCGCAACGGACGCCGTCGTGCTGGTGCAGCACGTGCACGGTCACGCGGTCGACCGTGGTGCCGACGGCGCGGGCCAATGCTTCTCGCCAGGCGTCGTGCCCGCCGTTGGCGATGGCGATCCAGTCGACGGCCACGAGCACGACGGGCGAGCCGGCTCCTTGGAGAACGATGCCCTTGGCGAGGAGCGGATCTTCGATTTTGCGGGCCAGGGCGTATGCGACGGGCGTGCCCAAGGGGGGCGTGGCGTCGGATTGGAACACACTGACGCGCAGGCCGGTGCCGGCGGATTCGGCGGCGAAGGCTTCGACGCGGAAGCAGCAAACGACAAACAGGACGGCGATCGACCGACGGAGCATGACTAACCCTCTCGGAAAACTTGGAACGGTTCGGATTCTATTCCGGCTGCGATGTCGGAAGAAAGCGAAAAGACTGACGGATCGGGGAAAGCCCGGATTCACCACAGAGCCGCAGAGAAACAGAGAAACAGAGGAGAGAAAACGAAGAACCGATGGAGGGAAAGACGAGACCGGATCGGAACGAGACCACCGCGAAAACGCGAAAGGGGCGAAAACGCGAAACAGAGGAGCAGGATTTACTGACAGATGAACCCAGATGCCGATGCGGATGAAACATGCCTGATTCGACATGTCGGTGTTCGTCGGTGGTGGATCTTCGGCCGGCGGGGTGAAAAAATAGAGTTGCCAAAGGCTGCGCGCCGACGTTCCAATACAGGCCCCGCCTTATCCTGCCCAGCCTGCACGCGGCGAGCACGCCCATGCCTTCCTCGAATCACGCCCACGCTCGACGTCCGGACCGCCTCCGGCGACGGAGTTTCTTACAGGCCGGCGTGCTCGCGCCGCTGGGCTTCTCGCTCGCGGATTTGCTGCGGGCCGAAACGACGGCGGGCATTCGCGGGTCGCGGAAGGCGATCGTCAATATCCATCTCGACGGCGGGCCGCCGCACCTCGACATGATCGACCTGAAGCCGCAGGCTCCGGTCGAGATTCGGGGCGAGTTCGCCGGGATCGATACGAGCGTGCCGGGGCTGGAGATTGGCGAGTTGCTGCCGAAGCTGGCGACCATCGCTCATCGCTTTACGTTCATTCGCTCGCTCACCGATTCGGCCGGGGCGCACGACGCCTTCCAAGCCCAGTCGGGGTTCCGTGCGGCCGACCTACAGTCGATCGGCGGCCGGCCCGCACTGGGGAGCGTGGTCTCGAAACTCAAGCGGAGCGCAGGGTTTCTGGGCGTCGTCGCGGCGGAGCCCGACGGCGCCACGGACGTCGCCCCGGCGTTCGTCGACCTCATGCAAGGGCGCGGCTTCGTACGCAACAGCGCGCGGCCCGGCTTCCTGGGCCCGGCCCACCAGCCGTTTCGGCCCGATATCTCGAACCTGTTCGCCCGCGAGCTGGAAGCAGCATGCAAGGAGAGCTGGCCCGGCGGGGCGCGAACCATACGGTCGGCTACACGCTCAACGCCGAACTGAACCGGGGCCGCCTCGACGATCGGCTGCGGCTGCTCAAGGGATTCGATCGGCTGCGACGCGAAGTCGATTCGGCCGGCATGATGGACGCGATGGACGACTTTACCAAGCAGGCCGTGGGCATTCTCACCTCCGGCCAACTGGCCCGCGCGATGGATCTCTCGCAGGAAAACCGGGCCACCGCCGCCCGCTACGAGTTGAACTTGCCGGTCGAAGATATCGGCACCAGCGACGGCCCCAGCGCCGTGCGCAAACTGCTGCTCGCGCGCCGCCTGCTCGAGGCGGGAGTGCGCGTCGTGAGCCTGTCGCTCTCCGACTACGACACGCATCGCGGCAACTTCCCGCGGCTGCGGCACCTGCTGCCGACGCTCGACCACGCGCTGTATGCCTTCACCGAAGACCTCGCCGAGCGGGGGATGCTCGACGACGTGACGATCGTCGTCTGGGGTGAGTTCGGTCGCACGCCCAAGGTGAACGGCTCGGGCGGGCGCGACCATTGGCCCGCGGCCGGCATGTGCTTGCTCGCCGGCGGCGGCATGCGGCACGGCCAGGTGATCGGTGCGACCGATCGGTACGGAGCGGCGGTCACCTCGCGGCCGGTCCGCTATCTCGACGTACTGGCGACGCTCTACCGGGCGCTGGGAATCGATGCGTCGACGACGATCACAGACCCGAGCGGCCGGCCGCAGCACGTGGCGGCCGATGGGCGAGCGCTCGACGAGTTGTTTTGACAAAAGGCAGGGCGGGTCGAGCGAGGAGTTCGGCGAACTTACCATTGCGCTCGATCGAGGGCTGACCCGCTGTGGAGTTGCGGGCGTGATTGTCTTTCGCACCCCTTCCAGCTCAACTCCACTCACCACAGAATTGACACGGCCCGCCTGGTGAGGCGGCGTCCAACGAACGGCGGGTCAGCGCGGCCTCAGCCGTTGGATGATGGTGACCCGTTTCGCCGCTCGTCCCGCCCTACTTCAGCGGCTTCGGCTCGATATCCGTGGGCGTGATCCAGCCCGCCTTTGGTTTCTCGCCGCGTAGATACTGCTCGTAAAAGCCGGCACCGGTGGTCGGCTTGTACTGGTCGAAAATCGAGCCTCGGCCCGCCATTCGTGGATCCTTCTGGCCTCGCAGCCAGGACTCCATCGCCCGCCGATACTCTTTCACCCGCTCGGCTTGGGACGGGTCTGCGGCGAGGTTCTTCGTGCAATCCGGGTCGGTCGTCAGGTCAAAGAATTCCTCGGCCGGGCGAAGGCCGAAGTTCAACTGCCAGAAACGATTCTGCCGGTCGGCACGGCCCAGCTCGAGGATCAGCGACTTCGTGGGGCTGCCGTCGGTGTCGAGGTAGCCTGTCTCCGGATTGCCCGCCGGCCAGCGCGACGGCTCGTAGTTCTTCAGGTACAGGTACTCGGCGTTGAGGAGGCCGCGGATCGGGTAGCCCCCATCGTGCGGGCGGCCGACGTCGGTCCGCTCCTTGCCGATGAGCACGAAGTGGTGGTGCGCGTCGAAACAACTCGGTTTGCCGATTTGCATTAACGTTACCAGGCTCGAGCCGGTGATCGGCTGCATGCCCGCCTCGGCCGGCACCTCGCCCAGCGGTGCGATGCCCGCCGCCTCGAGAATGGTCGGGGCGATGTCGGTGAAGTTGACGAAGCAGTCGATCGTGTGACCCGGAGGGTCGATCACGCCCGGCCAACGGACCGCCAGAGGCACGTGGTTTGAGTCGCGGTAGGCGTAGCCCTTCACGCGCGGAAACGGCATGCCGTGGTCGCTCGTGACGATCACCAGCGTGTTCTCCAATTGGCCGCGCCGCTCGAGCTCGTCGAGCATGCGGCCCAGGTGCCGATCGAACGTTTCGACCTCGTAGGCGTAGTCCAAGATGTCGTGCCGGACCGTTTCGACGTCGGGCCAGTAGCCCGGCACCCGATCGACATCGGTGAGTTGCTTGCCTCCTTTGTCGGCGCCCGATTTGAACTCATACCCGCGGTGCGGCTCGTAGCCGCCGTACCAGAAGCACCAGGGGGCGTCGGCCGGCGCGGCGTCGAGGAAGTCGACGAAGTTCGCCGTGTAATCGATGTTCGAGCAGGCGCCGGTCGGCGGCTCGTACTTCCGTTTTTGGTACGGCTTGCCGGTGAGGTTGCGCGGCTTGCCCCCGGCGTCGTTCGCGATGCCCGGGCCCCACCCCTTGCCGGTGAAGCCCATGTGCCGGCCGGCC
>Ga0163153_10008943_pt1 | contig 10240 bp, 4 predicted proteins | sample OliLakLV19MP6IB1_FD_148629 | JGI IMG/M metagenome (GOLD analysis project Ga0163153, IMG submission 148629) | Freshwater microbial mat bacterial communities from Lake Vanda, McMurdo Dry Valleys, Antarctica - Oligotrophic Lake LV.19.MP6.IB-1 | ecosystem: Environmental > Aquatic > Freshwater > Lake...
AGGTTGTGGTGGGTGTCTTGCGGGCCGCCCTTCTCGCGCACGCGGTCAGAAGCCAGCGAACCCTTGCTTTTTCGACAAAGTGAGGTATGATGTGCTCGGTGGTGGAAAAAGTGTTGGTTTTAACCGACGCTGGTTCACCGCCGAGGATCGGATTGATCGGCAGACTTGACTAAGGGCAACCTGGCAGCGGCCAGGAGGCTCGTTCAACAGTAAACCGATGGGGAGCAACGCGACTGAGCGTTGCTCCCCATCGGTTTTTTTTATGCGCTCGTAGGAAGAAACCCATGAAAAACGTGACTTTAACAGCCCTTCGCGCTCTTTCTCGACGACGTTGGCGAGCTGCCGCTGACGGTCCAGGCCAAGCTGCTTCTCTTCCTGGACGACGAGGCCCGAAACGCTCGACTCGAGCGCTGCGATTCGAGCGCCTTGAAGATCGGCGAATGTTCGCAGGGATTCTCGGAACCGCAGAGAGTTTCGCGGTTTTGGGCGGCCAAACGGTGACCAATACCGGCCCGACCACCATCGTCGGAGATCTGGGTGTGTACCCCGGCAGTTCGATCACAGGCCTTGCGAGCATCACGCTGAGCGGAGCAGTGCATATAGCGGACGCGGTCGCGTTGCAGGCGCAAAGCGATGTCACGACCGCTTACAACGACCTTGCAGGCCGAGCATCTGATGCCAACCTAACTGGACAGGATCTGGGGGGACTCACGCTGGTGGCGGGTGTCTATACGTTTTCGTCGTCAGCCCAGTTGACGGGAACAGTGATTCTCGATGCTCAAGGCGACCCGAATGCAGAGTTTATCTTTCAGATCGGCAGCTCACTCACGACCGCCAGCAACGCTTCGGTTGCCGTGATCAATGGTGCCGAGGGTTGCAATGTGTACTGGCAGGTCGGGAGCTCCGCGACACTTGGGACGGACACGGCGTTCGTAGGAAATATTGTCGCGCTGACGAGCATTACCTTGAATACGCGTGCGACCGTTGTGGACGGCCGGGCCTTGGCTCGCAATGGTGCCGTGACAATGGATACTAACGTCATCTCCGCCGGCCTCTGTCAGGATGGCAGCATCGCTTGGGAGAAGCGAGATGCCGCCGGCGTGCTCTTGGGTGGAGCCCAGTTTTCGATCAGCCCTAACCCGCTGACCGGCATCGGCGTGCTGACGATCCTCGACAACGGTCCCTTGGATGCCAACCCCGTAAGCGGACAACTGCTCGTCATCGATGTGCAACAGGGGACGTACACGATCACCGAGACCGTAGCCCCGCTCGGCTACGTGATTGACGCCGATCCCACGCGGGTCGTGACCGTCACGCTGGCGGCTTTGAATCAGGTCATCGGCGTGCAGGGAGTAAACGATCCGGGTGAGACCAACGAGTCCGACTACCACAACACGGTGAGCTCCGTTCCTGTGGGCAGCATCGCTTGGGAGAAGCGGGATGCCGCCGGCGTGTTGCTGGGTGGAGCTCAGTTTACGATCAGCCCCAACCCGCTGACCGGCACCGGCCTGTTGACGATCCTGGACAACGGACCCTTTGACGGCAACCCTGCGAGCGGACAATTTCTGCTCATCAACGTGCCCCCGGGGACGTACACGATCACCGAGACCGTGGCGCCGCTCGGCTACGTGATTGATGTCGTTCCGACGCGGGCCGTGACCGTCACGGTGGGGGATCTCACTCAGGTCATCGGCGTGCAGGGAGTAAACGATCCGGGTGAGACCAACGAGTCCGACTACCACAACAGTGTGAGTCCCGTTCCTGTGGGCAGCATCGCTTGGGAAAAGCGAGATGCCGGTGGCGTGCTGCTGGGTGGAGCGCAGTTTACGATCAGCCCCAACCCGCTGACCGGCACCGGCCTGTTGACGATCCTGGACAACGGACCCTTTGACGGCAACCCTGCGAGCGGACAATTTCAGCTCAACAACGTGCCACCGGGAACGTACACGATCACCGAGACCGTGGCCCCGGTCGGCTACGTGATTGATGTCGATCCGACGCGGGGCGTGACCGTCACGGTGGGTGCCCTCACTCAGGTCATCGGCGTGCAGGGGACAAACGATCCGGGCGTGACCGACGAGTCCGACTTCCACAACGAAAGACGCAATGTGATCGTCATCGGGCCAGCCAAGAGCCCGAATACGCCGGCACTCGTCAGGGTGATCGACGAGGCAAGCGGGGCCGTATTGACACAGTTCGCCCCCTACGGGAATACCTTCCAGGGCGGTGTGCGAATCGCCACTGGCGATCTCACCGGTGACGGGGTCGACGAAATCGTGACGGCTTCGGGGTGGAGCATTGTCGCGCAAGTTCGCGTATATGATCAGAATGGCGTCCTGCTCACATCGTTTCTGCCGTACGGCTCGACGTTTAAGGGCGGCGTCCAGATCGCAGTCGCTGACGTCACGGGCGACGGTGTGAACGACATCATCACGGTTCCGAGCTGGGGACCATCCGAAGTCAAGGTGTTCCAGAACATGCTTGTCGGCGGGTTGCCCACGTTCGATGCGCTGCATCCCTACAGGCACTTCCTCGCGTTCCCCTCGTCATTTATCGGCGGTGCGGTGGTTGCGGCGGCCGATATGGGCAGCACCCCAGTGCCCAACGGACCGCTGGGCAACACGCTGGACCAGAGGGCGGAAATCGTCGTCGGCAGCGGTGCCGGCATGAAGGCCACCGTGAAGGTATTTGATGTGAGCGGCATGACGGTGCCCACGCCGACCGTCGTGCCCACGGCTGCAAGAAGATTCACACCATTCAGCACCACCACGACCGTGTACAAAGGGGGCGTGTCGCTGAGTGCGGCGAGAATCAACGCCGATCTCATTCCGGACATCGTGGTGGGTGCCGGCGTCAACGGCAATTCCCGAGTGGACGTGTGGGCTTGGAGCAATACCCCCGCGGCCACATTGTCCAGTTTGTCCGCCAACGGCATCGGCTTTTCCGCGTTCACCGATGCCAGTCGGCAATCGCCGATTCAAGTCGCGGGGTTGGACCGCGATGGAGACGGCATTGCCGAAGCGATTCTTGCCACGCAGGGACCGGGAGGGACGACACGTCAGATCCGCAAGTTCAATATCACCAGCGTATCGCCGCTTCAGGTTTCGGCGGCCGCAGTGGTTCCAGGCATTTACCCAGGCCCCTACTTCATCGCTACCCTCATGAATCTGTCGCCCGCCTTGCCCCTGACCGGGATGCTGCCGACCAAGTTCTATGTCGTCAACGACGCCGTGGCGAATCAGACCTTTGAATACACATCCAACGGGAGCCCGGTCGAGAACTATGCTCTGAACGGAGGCAATTCGGCTCCGCGCGGCGCGGCAGCCACGATCGCCGCCAACAAGGTCTGGGTTGTTGATGCCAATCGCCGCGTCTACGTCTACAACACCAGCGGCGGCCTCCTCGGATCATGGACTGCCGGCACGCTGCCCAGCAACGCTACGGTCGAAGGCATCGCCACCAACGGCACCGACATCTGGATCGTCGATGCAACGAGCGACAAGGTCTTCAAGTACTCCAATGCCGCCAGCCGCCTCTCGGGCAGCCAGAACGCGATCAGTAGCTTCAAGCTGAACAGCGGTAACAGGAGTCCCAAGGACATCGTCACCGTCGGCACGAACCTGTGGGTCGTCAACGACGCCGTGCAAGACAAGGTGTTCAAGTACACGCTTTCCGGATCGCTCGTCGGCAGTTGGACGATCACTGCCGGCGGGGGTGCTCCGACCGGCATCACGCTCGATCCCGGCGCCCCCAGACACATGTGGATTGTCGATAACAACACCGACCGAGTTGAGCAGTATAACAACGCAGTCGGCCGTACTTCCGGTACGCAGGCTGCTTCGGCCAGCTTCCCGCTGGCTGCCGGCAATTCCAACCCGCAAGGCATCGCCGATCCGCCTCCCGTGTCTCTGACCACTTTCAGTGGCAAGACCAACCAGCTGAAACCGCTGGCCGCCAACAACGGCGGCGTGGTGCCACCACTCGGCGCGATGCTGGTGATCAACAATCCGCCGAGTGCGTTTGGGCCGGATGTGCATGCAGTCAATGCCAAACGTGACCGCGGCGTTCCAGCGAGGGTCGCCTTCTTTCAGCAGCTTGGCAACTCTGCTTCCGCGCTGACCCGCGATTTCGCACGCCGGAGCGGTACGGAGTGGCCCCACCGTGCACTGACTTCTGCCGCCTTTTCGGGGCCTACAAGAATCAAACCTCCGGTCGGGTTATTTTCTTCTCTCCGTCAAGAGCTGTCCCCGATGACGACGGACACGACCGAGTGAGTCTCTGCGACGTGCCGTGCGACGTGACTTGGCGTCAGACCGGGGTTGCCGTCTGACTTACCAGCGTGCTTCCAGGCCGGCAGTTGCTCCATGCAGGAGCATACCCCCGTTGTAACGCAATTGACTTCCCCCTTGCGCCGAAGCGAAGTTGAAATCGAGCTGGTTCGGAGCGAGGGCGAGACCTTCGACCCATAGGAGGGAGTAGCCCGCCCTGAGGTTCCAGACACTGTTCAGGCTATAGAGAGCGGACACGTTGCCTCCGCCCACAAAAGCAACTCCCGGTTTGTTGCTGGAAACGGGCGGCCGTAACGGGAAATTTGGGAAGTCCGTCGCCGATTGAGTTTGGCTTGCGTCGTTCCCGAAGAGGCCAGCAAAACCAGTTGAGTCCCAGCCGAAAGGACCCGATGTCCGCCGGAACCGTCCCCCAAGCTGGGCTCCATACAGGTTGTTGTTCGTGGACGTGTTGTAGGTGCCGTTCTCGACTACCCCGCCAACAACTCTCTGGGTGGAAATATTGATTCGGTCGTTGAAGTTGATGTAGCGAAAGCCGGCAAACCCTGACAAGGATTGGCACTGGGCGGCGGCGGCGCTGCCATAGGCGGCGTCGCAGCAACCGGCGGCGCCGCTGCCATAGGCGCTGTTGCAGAAACCGGTACAGGAAAGCAAGTTGAACGCGAAACTATTAAACGAGGAAGAATAATCCGCTTGTACGCGGTTCATGTCAATAAAGGCATTACCGGCCAGGTTATTCGGAAACGTCAGGAAGGCCGCGGGATCTGGTTTTACGGCAACCGCGGATGTGCTTCCAAAAAGACCAAGGTACTCGAATTCTACTGTTTGACCATTCTGAAGCCGACTACCCAGCGTGGCCTGCAAACCGGGATTGAATGTGGAATCGAGGTTTGAGGTTGACATCAACGTGGTGTTGTTTGTGTTGTTCACGACGATTGGCTGGCGACCGAATCGAGGTACTTGCTGAAAAAACAGTGCCTGGGTCTGGAAGTAGAAGGACGGGCATGGGGCGCTCGAAAAATATGGGCGGTCGTATGCGTCGAGAGCGCACTCACGGAAGTCTGGCATCGAGGGCGGAGTCAATTGCTCCACATCCTCTCCCATCGCCGAGTTGAACGTGGTCGAGGCGAGGGTGACGATTACGATTCCGGCTGCTAATCTGATCGCATTCATTCTGGTAGTTTCCGGTTTGCTGCGTGGAAGTATGCCGTGTGAACCAATCCGACAGCGGAGAGAGTTCTGCCTATTCGCTGGCGACGATTGGGTCTCGACCTTCAGGGCATCCCAATGAATACGAACCACAGACGCCGACGCAGTCAGCGCCCGGATAGTTTTCGTGATCGGCAAACTGGTTTCCGTACAGTCAATTGTCGGACGCTTTCAAACGGAAGAAGCAGATGATTCAGACCCGTAGGGACAACCGGCATGATCGTCAAGGTTTGGCAGGTCAAAGCGCCGTTGCACCACATTCCGAGCGCGTGTGTCACAAGCCGTCAAGTTGGGGCAACTGTGATGACCGTGACGTCGACCGTCCCAGACTGCCAAAACCAAGAAACGGCCAGAGAAACTGCCAAAGCCGAAGGAGCGGCGACCGGACGCGAACCGGTGACACATGGCTCATGAAGCCGCCGGCTCCTGACGCCCAAGGCGTGATCGGCCGGTCCTTTTGCGAAGGCCCCGTTGACCGGCGTATCCTCATTGGTCGAGCGAGGTACGAACGTGCAACTCCATCGACTCTGCGACGTGACGCCCGATGAGTCTGGCCTGGTGTGCCGGCAAGGGCGATTGGCCGGAACTCTGATGACGGTCGTCATGGGCTCCCTGCTTGTTGGCGGCACGATCTTCTGGTGGCGCGTGGGCGCTCCGTGGTTTGTCACGGGGCCATGTGCGCTGATTTCTACTCTGATTGTGCCGCTGTTGTGGGGCGATGTGCGGGCCCGCTTTCGCGCGACCAACTGGACGCTGTGGATTCAGCCCGACAGCTTGTTCATCAACGTGCGCTCGTACCAGGATCGCAGTGCGGACGACGTTATTTCCGTCGTGCACATCAACTATCGAGATATCGCTTCGGTCAGCAAGCACATCGAGACGTCGAACATGCCAGACAGCGAGGGGGATTCAAGACGCTCCAAACTCACGTCGCTCGATATTCGGCTTACCCACCCAGACACCAAAGATCTTGCCTCGGCGTTGAAGGCCAATCGCCACCGCGCACAACCAGAGCGCGTCTCCCTGGGTTTTATCCGTGTTCGCGACACCCCATCGAATTTTGTGGTTTCGCTGCCGGAGGATGACGTGATCCGCATCGCCTGGCGGGGTGAGCACACTTGGATCGCGCCATCGCTTCCACGGACGCTGGCATCGTTGGAAGGACGCGTCGCCATCGGTGAGACCTCGCGGCGCGATGGCAAGGCTTTGGCCCAGTTGTCGGAAGCGGATCTTGATGATCGAATCGTGAGTCTCGTGCAGGCGGGAGACCGGATCGGGGCCATCACGCTTCTTGAGTCGCAGCGCGGCTATTCCACAACCGACGCCTGCACATTCGTCGACGCTTTGACGGAACGAGTTTAGAACGTCGGAGACGGCTTCCGGCAGTCTCCTGATCGCCCGAGGACAGGCCACGGGTGCCATCGCCGAGCCGGCCGGTTTCCAGCACGCTCCCCACGCTCGGGGCCGCTCGTTGACGGGCCGCGCTCGTGAACGTAGATTCGCACGGTTTCCACGGTTTTTTCCACGCCATCCGTCGGCCCGTTGCCGTTTCTCTCCCAAAGGGTTTTTCCCACGCCTATGGCCACCTCCATGAAGAAGTCTCCTGCCAAGAAGTCTGCCAAGAAGGAATCGAGCGGGGCCAAGGCCGGGAAGCTCGTCTACTCCTTTGGTGAGAAGAAGTGTGACGGCGACGGCACAATGAAGGCCCTCCTCGGCGGCAAGGGGGCGAACCTCGCGCAGATGACGAAGATCGGGCTGCCCGTGCCCCCCGGCTTCACGATCACCACCGCCGTCTGCATCGACTACTACAAGCATGGCAAGAAGTTTCCGAAGGGACTCGAAGAGGCCGTGCACGCTGCGATGAAGCTCGTCGAGAAGGAGACGGGCAAGAAGTTTGGCGATCCCAAGAACGCGCTGCTCATGAGCGTGCGATCGGGTGCCCGCGACAGCATGCCTGGCATGATGGACACGATCCTCAACCTCGGCCTCAACGACGAAACCGTCCGTGGCCTGGCCGAGACCACCGGCAATCCGCGCTTCGCCTACGACTCCTACCGCCGCTTCATCCAGATGTATGGCGACGTCGTGATGGGCATCCAGAAGCGGCACGAGAACGAGCACGAGCCGTTTGAAGAGGTGATGGAGGGGCTGAAGCACCAGCTTGGCCTCGAAGCCGACACCGACATGACCGAGTCGCACCTCCGCGAGCTCATCTCGCGCTACCTCCGGCTCATCAAAGAGCGAACCGGAAAAACCTTCCCGCAGGATCCGTTCGAGCAGCTCTTGGGCTCGGTCGGCGCCGTGTTTGGAAGCTGGATGAACGAGCGGGCCATTCTCTACCGCCGCAAGTACAAGATCCCCGACGAGTGGGGCACCGCGGTAAACATCCAGAGCATGGTGTTCGGCAACATGGGAGACGACTCCGCCACCGGCGTTGCCTTCACCCGTGATCCGGCCACCGGTGAGGACTATTTCTATGGCGAGTATCTCGTGAACGCCCAGGGCGAAGACGTCGTGGCTGGTGTGCGGACGCCGATGCCCGTCGCCGACATGAAGCACGACCCGGTCTTCGCTGGCACCTACAAGCAGCTCGAAAAGGTGCGGCAGACGCTCGAGAAGAAGTTTGGCGACGTCCAGGACTTCGAGTTCACCGTCGAGCGGAAGAAGCTCTACATGCTTCAGACGCGAAACGGCAAGCGGACGGCCATCGCCTACGTGAAGATCGCGCATGACATGGTCAAGCAAAAGCTCATGACCCCGCAGCACGCGATCCTTTCGGCCGATCCCGACGCGCTCTCGCAGCTCCTCTCGCCGATCTTCGATCTCAAGGCGTACGAAGCCGCCAAGAAGGAAGGCCGCTGCATGGCGACGGGCCTGCCCGCCGGCCCTGGTGCGGCGACGGGCGTGCTCGTCTTTACCGCTGACAAGGCCGAAGAGATGGCGAACAAGGGCAAGAAGGTCGTGCTCGCCCGCGTGGAGACGAGCCCCGAGGATCTTCGCGGCATGATCGCCGCCGAGGGCATCCTCACGAGCCGCGGTGGCGTGTCGAGCCATGCGGCCCTTGTGGCCCGGCAGATGGGCAAGGTTTGCGTGGCCGGTGCCGGTGCGATTCAGATCGACTATGCAAAGGGCACGCTCTCGTGTGCCGGTAAGACGCTGAAGGAAGGCGACGCCATCTCCATCAACGGCTCGACTGGAGAGGTATTTGCCGGGGCGATCGGCACGGCCGACAGCGAGCTCCTGCAGGTGCTCGTGGCCGGCACGATGAAGCCCGCCGATTCGGAAGTGTTTCAGTACTACGACTTCATCATGAAGCTCGCCGACAAGTACCGCTCGCTCGGCATCCGCACGAACGCCGACACGCCCGAGCAGGTGCGGACGGCCATCGCGTTTGGCGCCGAGGGTATCGGCCTCACGCGTACCGAGCACATGTTCTTCGAAGGCGACCGCATCGACGCGATGCGGGAGATGATTCTTGCCGAGTCGGAGGAAGCCCGCCGCGAGGCTCTTGGAAAACTCCTGCCCTACCAGCGGGAGGATTTCGAGGGGATCTTCCGGGCCCTCGATGGCCGCCCGGCCACGATCCGGTTCCTTGATCCACCGCTCCATGAGTTTGTGCCGCATGACGAGAAGGCCCAGGCCGACCTTGCGAAGAAGCTCCGCATGCCCGTCGAGACGGTGCGTGCCCGCGTTGCGATGCTGCACGAGTTCAACCCGATGCTCGGCCACCGCGGCTGTCGTCTCGGCATCAGCTATCCCGAGATCTCCGAGATGCAGGCGCGGGCCGTCTTCGAGGCGGCCGCGAAGGTTCAGAAGGAAGGAATCCGCGTTCGGCCCGAGGTGATGATCCCGCTCGTCGGCTTCAAGAAGGAGCTCGACAATCAGGTGGCGATCGTGCACCGCGTCGCCGAGCAGGTCCAGAAAGAAACCGGCCAAAAAATAAAATACCTCGTGGGCACGATGATCGAGATCCCGCGTGGGGCGCTCACGGCCGACGAGATCGCGGAAACAGCCGAGTTCTTCTCGTTCGGCACGAATGACCTCACGCAGACCTGCCTCGGCATGAGCCGCGACGACATGGGCTCGTTCCTGCAGACCTACACCGAGGAAGGCATCTTCAAGGGCAACCCGTTCGCGTCGATCGACGAGACAGGCGTGGGCAAGCTCATGGAGATTGCCGTCGCGAAGGGGAAGCAGGCCCGGCCCGACATCAAGCTCGGCATCTGTGGCGAGCACGGCGGCGACCCGCACTCCGTGATCTTCTGCCACAAGATCGGGCTCGACTACGTGAGTTGCTCGCCGTTCCGTCTGCCAGTCGCAAGGCTTGCGGCTGCTCAGGCGGCGCTGAAGGGCAAGTAAACCCCGGCCGTCATAAAAGCCCCTCGCGCTAGCGAGGGGTCGGCGGATCATTGGGCCCGCCCGCACACGATTGCACACGCCATGGGCTTCCACCCGCCGTCCCACGGCTATCGCCATGGGCTTCAATTGCATTCGACCCCAACCCAATAAAAGCCCCTCGCGCTAGCGAGGGGACGGCGGATCATTGGGCCAGCCCGCCCATGATTGCACACGCCATGGGCTTCAATCGCATTTGACCCCAACCCAATAAAAGCCCCTCGCGATAGCGAGGGGACGGCGGATCACTGGGCCAGCCCGCACACGATTGCACACGCCATGGGCTTCCACTCGCCGTCCCACGGCTATCGCCATGGGCTTCAATCGCATTTGACCCCAACCCAATAAAA
>Ga0163153_10008945_pt1 | contig 10239 bp, 8 predicted proteins | sample OliLakLV19MP6IB1_FD_148629 | JGI IMG/M metagenome (GOLD analysis project Ga0163153, IMG submission 148629) | Freshwater microbial mat bacterial communities from Lake Vanda, McMurdo Dry Valleys, Antarctica - Oligotrophic Lake LV.19.MP6.IB-1 | ecosystem: Environmental > Aquatic > Freshwater > Lake...
GGCGTACGTGAAGACGGGCGCGCCTCGCCTCCGCGGCGACCGCCAGCGTGGGCAGGAGGGTGATGCCTGCCCCGCCTGCGACCATTTGCACGAGCGTCGACAGGCTCGTCGCTCGAAACTCGCCCTCGCGGGCGCGCACGGTCGAACAGACCTCGAGCGCCTGCTTGCGAAAGCAGTGACCGTCGTCCAGGAGGAGCATGTCCTCGCCACGGAGCTCCGACGCGGTAGCCGGCGTCCTCTTCTTCGCGAGAGGATGCTCGGGTCGCGTGGCCAGCACGAAGGGATCCCTGGCGATGACCTCGCGCTCGACGTCCCCGACGTCCGCCTCGAGCGCCAGCAGCGCCCCTGCCAGCTGGCCCTCGTCCAGCTTCCTCAGCAGGACGTCGGTCTTCTCTTCGAGCCATGCGATCGTCAGGCGCGGGAACTTCGTGCGCAGCCTCGGCGTCACGCTGGGCAAGAGGTACGGCGAGATCGTCGGAATCACGCCGAGGTTGAGCGCTCCGCTCAGCGGGTCGCTCGCTCGCCTGCCCGCGGCGACGAGATCATCGGCGTCGACGAGCAGTCTTCGGGCTCTCGCAACGAGGTCTCCACCAGCCGCCGTGAGGATGACCTTCCTTCGGTCTCGTTCGAACAAGCGCACGCCGAGCGCATCCTCGAGCTGCGCTAGCTGAGCGCTGAGGGATGGCTGCGATACGTGGCATCGCTCCGCCGCGCGTCGGAACGAGAGCTCGTCGGCGACCGCGACGACGTACTGCAACTGGCGCAGCGTGAAACGAGGAGGGGCGAAGCTCATTGATAGCCATAGACTATCAAGTCAATCGAAACGATGTCTTGGGAAGATTCACCGAACGAGCTCATCTTCACAAGGCAACTCGCCGGTATCCGGACACAGCGCAGCGGAGTAGAGAGGATCACCATGTACAAGAGCCCGAGTCACCTGCCGGAGGACGTTCGCGCCCAGATCGCCGACACCCTCAACGCACTCCTCGCAGATGGCCTCGATCTGCACAGCCAGATCAAGGTCGCTCACTGGAACATCAAGGGGCCGCAGTTCGCCGCCCTGCACCCGCTGTTCGAGACGTTTGCGGTCGGTCTGGCGATCCACAACGACGCGGTCGCCGAGCGGGCCGTCACCCTTGGCGCAAGGGCATACGGCACTGCGCGCCACGTCGCGAAGACATCGAAGCTCCCGGATTATCCTCAGGAGACAACGCGGGACATGGAGCACGTGAAGCTGCTCGCCGAGCGCATCGAGAGGTACCTCGAGGGAACCCGCTCGTCGCGCGCGATCGGAGAAAAGCTTGGTGACACCGACACCGTCGATCTGCTGACCGGGATCGTCACCGAGTTCGAGAAGCACGCCTGGTTCCTGCGCGCGTCGCTCGAGGCGTGAGGACCATCGTCTGGTTCCGAGGCAAGGATCTGCGCGTCTCGGATCACGCACCGCTGCGGGATGCCGCGAGGGGCGGCGAGGTCATCCCGCTGTTCGTCCTCGACCCGTACTTCTTCACGCCCGCCCGTGCGCGCGAGCTTCCGCACCGCATGCAGTTTCTCCTCGACTCGCTAGGGGAGCTCGCGGCCGAGCTGGGCGCTCGCGGCTCACGCCTGGTCGTCGTCTCGGGCAAGAGCGTGGAGGTCGTCCCGCGCCTGTTCAGAAAATGGAAAGCCGATCGCATCGTCGGGCACCGCTGGGTCGAGCCCTTCGCGCGCGAGCGCGATCGGCGGCTGAGCGAGGCGCTCGGCACGCGGTTCGAGCTGTACGAAGGCGAAACGCTGCTGCCGCCAGGAACGCTGCGCACCGGCGCCGGCCGGCCTTATTCCGTGTTCAGCCAGTTTGCCCGCGCGTTCCACCGGACGATGGTCATCGGCCAGCCGCTCCCGTCGCTCCGACGTCTGCCCGCCTTGCCTGGCGATGTGGTGGTCGGCACGACCAGGCTTCCAACTTGTGAGGCGCTCGGAATCGAGCGCAATCCGGCGGTTCTGGCGGGTGGTGAGCGCGCCGCCCGGGCGCGGCTTCGGCGGTACCTGAAGCAAGCCGCGGTCCACTATCCCAAGCTGCGCGATCGCATGGACCTTCCGGGCACGAGCCGGCTGTCGGCTGATCTCAAGTTCGGCACGATCTCGGTGCGTCAGGTATGGACCGCAGTCGCGGGCGCACGCCTCGGGACGCCGGCAGCGCAATCGTTCTTGAACGAGCTGGTCTGGCGCGAGTTCAACCACAGCACCCTGTGGGATCGACCCGAGCTGCTCGAAAAGCCGTTCCGACCCACCTTTGTAGGCTTCCCTTACCAGGATGACGAGGTGCTATGGCAAGCGTGGATCACCGGCAAGACCGGGTATCCTGTGGTGGACGCCTCCGCTCGCCAGCTGCTCGGCGAAGGCTTCGTGCACAACCGCGCTCGTATGGTCTCGGCCAGCTTTCTCACCAAGCACCTCCTCATCGATTACCGACGCGGCGAGGCTCACTACATGAAGTACCTCAGCGACGGAGACTGGGCCCAGAACAACGCAGGTTGGCAATGGTCGGCTGGCTGTGGCTGCGATGCGCAGCCGTATTTTCGCGTGTTCAACCCCGTCACGCAGGGCGAGAAATTCGACCCCCTGGGGGACTATGTCCGCCGCTGGGTGCCGGAGCTCGCCGGCATGCCCGAGGGATATATCCACCGGCCATGGGAGGCTCCGGAAGGCGTGTTACACGCCGCCGGAGTGCGACTGGGCGACAACTATCCGCGACCCGTGGTCGACCACCGCTTTGCGCGGGAGCGCTTCCTGGCCATCGCCGCGCAGCACCTGCACGCGGCACGCTGATGTCGATACCCACGATAACGTCGCGTCGCCTGGTCGGCATGCTCTTGATCGCGCTGGCGGCTGGCTGTCCGGGCGCAGCCGGCGACGGAGCGGATGCGGGTGTGGCCGCCACGGAGCTCGGCAAGCTCGACATCAACGTCGAGATCGACAGCAAGCCGATGGCGCGGATCGATGCCGCGCGGATCGACTCCACGTCGCCTGATCGAATGGACGCCAGCCGACGCGTGTGGCGGCTGCGCACGCTCCTCGGCGAGCTCTATTCCGGTCGGACCGCGACGATCGCGATCCAGACCGAGGGCGGAGGTCGTCAGCTTCTCGTCGATGATGAGGATCGAGGGGCCGCACGCGAGCCGATGCTCGCCGTGGACGCGTCGGGTGCGGTGCGGCTCGCGCTGATCCGCGCGGACGAGCCATTTCCGCCGTTCGAGCACCGTGCGGCCATCGCTCGCGTCACGCACATCTTCATCGACACACGCGCTGCCACGCCGGCCGATCGTCCGCCCGCGCCCGCGTCGAATGTCCGCATCGAGGTCGTTGGTGCGGGAAGCGCAGTGGTGTGGACGCACGCCGATCTCGATCGCGTCGCGCGTCTGCCGTACACGAACGACGACGCCGAGAGCCGCGAGGCGTGGTCGCTGCGCGATCTCGCGCGCGTGCTCGTGGGCGCAGGCGCGCGGGTGACGGCGGTGGACGGCGAGGGAAGGCAGGTCGCGCTGGATCCGCAGCGCTGGGGCGACCCCGCCCTCTTGCCGGTGCTGCGTGTGACGCGGCGCGGGCTAGTGAAATTTCAATGGCTGACCACCAAGCTCGCTCATCTGGATGGGGATACGGGGCTGCGCGGCGTCACGGGCTTGCGCATCGAGCGCCCTTGAGCCGGCTGTTCTCCGCTTCCAGCTCGGCGACGCGCGCTTCGAGAGCCCGGAGGGCCTGCTCGACCTCCGCTGCGTCCAGCTTCTGCGGTATGTGTTGCGGACAGTTGACGTCCCACGCGTGGACCGTGAGCAGCACGACCTGCTCGGGACGTGCGCGGTAGCCGGGCTCGGCGAGCGTGGCGAGCAGCTCATCGTCGGCAGGGACGGTCCGCGCCGTTCCCCAGATCTTGACGCGCCGCCGGCGCGCGTAGTCCATCGACAACAGGCAGAAGCGATCGTTCTCGCGCAGGTTCCCGGTCGACACGAACTGCCGGTTGCCCTTGAAGTCGACGAACCCCAGCGTGTGCTGATCGAGCACGCGGATGAACCCGCGCGGCCCTCCGCGGTGCTGCACGTATGGCTGGCCGTCGGCGCTAGCGGTGGCCAAGAACGCGCTGTCCACCTGCGCCAGAAACGCGCGAAGCTCGGCTGTCACCGTGGTCTCGAAGCCGCCATCGCGCTCCACGCGGGCGTAGGTCGCCCGCGAGCCACGCTCGGCCTGCACGTCCTTCACGCTCTGGCTGAACGCCACGTCACTCGCGTAGCCGGGTGCATGGTTCATCGTTTCCTCGCGTTGCGCCCGGTCTTGAGAGTAAGCATGGCGATCGTCGACAACAATGAATGGCACGTGGTAATACTATTCCATCTGGGGGAATAATGGACCGGCTCGATGAATGGCGGATCTTCGCCTCGGTTGCCAGCTTGCGCAGCTTCGTCCTGGCGGCTCGCTCGCTCGGTCGCTCCCCGCAGGCCGTGACGCGCGCGGTCGCCGCGCTCGAGACCCGGATCGGAACGCGGCTCTTGAACCGGACCACGCGCTCGGTCTCGCTATCGAGCGACGGCGAGCGGTACCTCGAGCGCAGCCGAAGGGCGCTCGCCGAGTTCGACGCGCTCGAGTCCCCGTCGGTAGCCCGCGCGCAGATCAGCGGCGTGCTCACCGTCACCGCGTCGGTGCTGTTTGGCCAGCAGCACGTGGCTCCGGTCGTCAGCGAGTTTCTCGCGACGCACGAGGCAACGAGCGTGCGCCTGCTGCTCGCCGACCGCGTCGTGTCCCTCGCCGAAGAAGGCGTCGATGTCGGCGTGCGCGTGGCTGACCTGCCTGATTCGTCGCTTCGGGCGCGGCTAGTCGGGCACGTTCGTTCCATCGTGTGCGCAAGCCCGGCATACCTCCAGCGCGCGGGCGTGCCGCGATCACCGGAGGCCATCACGAATCACGCGTGCATCGCCTTCACCGTCACGACGCCGATCTCGGACCGCTGGTCGTTTCCTCGCGCGGGGCAGCGAGCACGCAGCGTCAACGCTCGACCGCGCTTGGTCGTCAACACCGCGCAAGCGGCGATCGACGCCGCCCTTGCCGGGCTCGGCCTCGTCCGTGTGCTTTCCTACCAGGTGGACCGGCTGGTCGCCCAGAAGAAGCTGCGCATCGTGCTCGCCTCCTTCGAGCCGAAGCCGGTCCCTGTACACATCGTGCATCTTCCGGGGGTGCAGGCTCGCGTGGCGGAGACCTTCATCGAGCTCGCGAGCGAGCGTCTGCGAGCGCGGCTCGCTCGTGCGGCTGCCGCTTGAAGATGCTCGAGCTATAGCAAGTCCGCAGGACGCGCGATCGCCGAAGCCGCGCCCGCGCTGGCCAGGTAGAGAGCGCCCGCGACCTGCGCGGCCATCTGCCACCAGACGACCCATTCCGGCCGCTGATCGAGCAGCATGACGACGCCGAGGCCGGCGAGCGTCAGCGGCAGGGCAGACAGCACGACGTGCGCGGGCAGCGCGCTGAGCGCCACGCGCCGTATCGCGGCGACGGCAATGAATGCTCCAGCGAGGATGGCCGCAGCCAGCGGCGCGAGCAAGAGCGCTGACGTGAGCCCGGCGTGACCGGCAATGGCAACCGAGCGACCTTGCAGCAGATCGAGGATGTAGCTCAGCGGCATCCGTCCCGCGGTGGGGATCAGGTACGCCGCCGCGACGGCCAGACTTCCCACGAGCGGGGCGAGCTTGAGGGCGAGCGGCGCCCAGCGCACGCGTGCCAGGAAGACACAGACCGCGAACCCGATCGTCCCGCACAGGACGAGGGCCTCGGTCCAGCCGAGGCGTCGGTCCCACACGCCGAGCACGGCAGGGCCGACTCCGCCCGCGAGCACGGCCACGATTCCACGCAGTCGGGGCTTCGCGCGCACGAAGAGAGTGATCAAGAGCACGAGCAATCCGCCGACGGGCGCACAGAGCACACCGGCAGGATCGGTCGCGATGTCTTCCCAACCGAAATGGACGCCAGCGCTCGCACCGGCCACGCGTGGAATGGCGACGGACAGGATGAGCGCGGCGGATGCCCCGATCAGCAGAGGCCGCAATGCCAGCGGGCGAACCGGGGGCTCATCCGGAACGGTTCGTCCAACGGAGGATAGCGGCATGGCCTGAGAGGACGCACCAGCCGGCACGACAGGGCTGAACTGCAGAGCGCCGATGAACGCCACCATCGCCGCGACCGAAATGGCTTCCCCGGTCCGCCCGCGCATCACCAGGTTGTCGCCGGGGAAACGGCCGCTCAGGATCTCTCGCCGCAGCTGGTCGGCGTCGAAGGGACCCGAGCGCAGGGTTCCATCGGCGACCGCGCTGTCGACGATGTACCACTGCTCCGGACCACGCACGTTCATGAGCTCGTTACCGAGGCGCCTTGTGCGGACCTCGCGATGCGCCGATGATAGCCAGCTTGGCGCCCCATCGCATGCACGCGTTCGCCATCGCTATCGCCGCGCTGGTGCTGCTTCCGGCGCCGCGCTGCGTGCGACCGGGTGTACAGGAGGCCGCCGCGCCGTGTGTACGCACCGGGCTGACGAAGGAGCTGCGCCAGAAGTACCCGAAAGCCCCGACCGCACTCGTGCTCCTGAAGCATGTGCTGGCGAAGGACGAGCTGTGGCCCGACGACGAAGGGGTCGAGCGCAAGAAGGAGCGCAAGCGGATCCTGGAGATCCTCGAAGATCCCAGGCTCATCATCGAGTACTCCGCGCCGCTCGTGCCGCACCAGCACCTCGAAGGCAAGAAGGTGGTCGCCGGGCAGACGATCGATGAAAATACGATCCGTCTCTCCGCTCTTGCCGGCAAGGACCTGTACAAGCTGGCGCAGACGCTGCTGCACGAGCTCATGCACGTCCAGCAACTGCGCCATCAAGGCAAGCCCAACGGGGGGCCGCGCGAATGGCTCTCCCTGAGCTTGTGGGAGAAGCCGGCTTATGACATCGAACAAGACCTGCCGATGGCGCCGTTCGTCATGGAATGGAAGGATGTGGAGTGCTTTCCCGCTGAAGACCCCGCCATTGCGCTGTGAATAGGCGTCAGGACGACTCCTCGGCGTGGGCGACCTGCTCGGTGTGGGAATCGTCGGTCGTCGCCGCGCCGTTGAGTCGTTCGAGCTTGCGGTACAGCGTGCGCCGGTCGAGGCCGAGTACGCGCGCGGCGCGCGCCTTGTTTCCTCCGACGATCTTGAGCACACGCCGGATGTAGCGTGCTTCCAGCTCGTGGATCGCGACGAGCTCGCTCGGATCTTCTGCGGCGATGACGACGCGCTCGGCGCGATGCGCCCGCACCTTCTCGGGCAGGTCATCCGTCGTGATCTGGTCGAATCGCGAGAGGGCCAACGCTCGCTCCATGCAGTTTTCCAGCTCGCGCGCGTTGCCGGGCCAGTCGTACGACATCAAGAGCTCGGCCACCGGCGCCGAGAGCGTTCGCTGGGCGTCGGAGCGAGCGCGCAGGAAGTGCTGCGCCATGGCCAGCACGTCCGTGCCACGCTCGCGCAGCGGGGGGACATGAATGGTCACGACGTTGACCCGATAGTACAGGTCCTCTCGAAAGCGATGCCCCGCCACGTCGGCTTCGAGATCGCGGTGAGTTGCGGTGATGATGCGAGCGTCGAAGGACTCCTCCACATTCGCCCCCAGCGGACGCACTTTGCGCTCCTGCAGCGCGCGTAGAAGCTTCGGCTGAATCTCGGACGGCATGTCCCCGATCTCGTCGAGGAACAGCGTCCCGCCGTTGGCCTCCACGAACATGCCCACGCGCGGCGCTTTTGCGTCGGTGAAGGCCCCGCGCGCGTGCCCGAACAGCTCGCTCTCGAGCAGCGTGGCCGGCACGGCGGCGCAGTTGAGCGCCACGAAGGGCCCGGCTGCGCGCGCGCTGCGCGCGTGGATCGCCCGCGCGATCAGCTCCTTGCCGGTGCCCGTCTCTCCCTCGAGGAGGACCGATGCGTCGCTCTGGGAGACGCGCATGATGAGATCGAAGACCCGGCGCATGGCCGGGCTGGTGCCGACGATCCCCGGGATCGGCGTGACCGTCGATACTTCGCGACGAAGGCGCGTGACCTCCTTGTCGAGCATGCGTGCGCGTGCTGCCCGGGCAACGAGCGGCACGAGCAGCTGCTCTTCGACCGGCTTGCTGATGAAATCGTAGGCGCCCGCGCGAATCGCCGAGATCACCAGATCGCGGTCGCCGTGGGCCGTCATGAGCAGCACCGGGACGCCTCGGTGCTCTTTCACCACCCTCTCGCACAGCTCGATGCCGTCCATGTGGGCCATCTGCCAGTCGGTCAGCACCACGTCGAAAGGCGAATCGGCCATCCTGTCGAGGGCTTCCTGCGCGGTCAAGCAGGTCACCACGTCGTGCCCCGCGCGAACGAGGATCCCGCGCAGCAGCTGACAGAGATCGGCGTCGTCGTCGGCGACAAGGACCCGTGCGCGGCCCACCTCGTGGGTCTCATGATGCGCCACAGGAGCGTCAGGTTGCCTCATTTGTGGTTCGCTCCCATCAAGAACCGTTCCTTATGGTTTTACCCGCTAGAACGGCGAAAAGCGAGGCATTGTGCCTCGAACGAGGCGTCCTGGCCTGGTTCGAGCGCTCAGCGCATGCTGCGGCTTTCGAGTTGGGCATGTACGGTCATGCCCTAATCTGAGGTCACATCGTGCCAACGCGGTCACCCTCGTGCCTCCTGCAACTGACGGCCCCGGAGTGAGCTCGGCTCGCCGCGTGGGCCGCCTGGTCGACGTGCGGACCGGAGAGCGACGACCGACTATCGCTGCCTTCGTCGTGCTGGTCGGGATAACGTCCGGTTACACGCTGCTCGAGCTTGCGCGCGACACGCTGTTCCTCGCCAGCCTGCCCGCGACGCGCTTGCCGTGGGCGTACCTGAGCATCGCGCTGGTCGTCCTGCTCATCACCAGCCTCACGCGCTCCCGCCTCGTGGACCCGGTGCGCGCGATCACTCGCCAGGCAGCGGGCGCTACCGGGCGAGGGATATCCGTTGCGCTGCTCGTGTCGGCAGGCATCACGTTCGCCTTCTGGCGGGGCGGCGAGATGGAAGGCGCCGCGTACCTGCATGCCCTCTATCTGTGGACTGGGCTCTTTGCCTCGTGGGTCGTGCTGCAGTTCTGGATGCTCCTGGGCAACCGGTTCACGACGCTGCAGGCACAGCGGCTGTACGCCTTCATTGGCGGAGGGGCCGTCCTCGGCGCCGTGCTGGGCGCCGGCTGCGCGTGCGTGCTGGCGGCGTTGCTACCAGCACGAGATCTGCTGCTGGCCGCGGCGGTGACGTTCGCGCTGAGCGCGCTGGGCCCGGCGCTCGCGTTTGGTGCGGGCAAGGATAGCGAGGTTGGCCCGGCGGGCGCGGAGCTGCGTTTCGGCACGCTCGCGGACGACTGGCTGACGACGTCGCGTCACCCCTACCTGCGCAGGCTCCTGCTCCTGGCGCTGGTGGGCACGATGACGGTCACGCTCGTGGACTACGTCTTCAAGGCCGAGGTCACGAGGCGCTGGAGCGCCGGCGATCTCGGGACGATCTTTGCGTCGGTGTCGCTCGCATCCAATGCGATTGCTGCGCTGGTGCAGCTGCTCGCCGCCGGCCTCATCCTGAGGACGTTTGGAGCTCATCGCGCGCTCACGGTCCTGCCGCTCCTGCTGATCGTCGGCGCCGGAGGCTTGGCGGCGCTGGGTGGCGTCGCGTCAGCGGTGCTGCTCAAGGGGACCGATGGTGCGTTGCGCCACTCGTTGTACAAGAGCAGCACCGAGCTCCTGTTCGTCCCGCTGAGCGAGCAGCTCCGCAATCGGACGAAGCCGTTCATCGATATCGTCGGCCAGCGGGGCGGTCAGGCCGTCGCCGCGCTGGCCGTTCTGTTCACCGTCGCGCTGGGGGCCGAGCTGCGCGTCGCCGCCGTCGCCATCGTGCTCCTCGGCGTCCTGTGGATCGCGATCGCAATCGACCTGCGCAAGCACCACCTCGATCTGTACCGCGATTCGCTGCGTGCTGGACGCACATCCCAGTCGACGCAGTCGTCAGAGCTCGACCTGTCCGTGCTCGAGACGCTGTTCGCCGCGCTCAACAGCCCGAGAAATCCGGAGGTGATCGGGGCGCTGGACATCCTCGCGGCCCAGAAGCGGGAGCGATTGATTCCAGCGCTGATCCTCTATCACCCCTCGGCGTCGGTGGTTCTTCGCGCGCTCGAGATCTTCGAGCGACAAGGCCGCACGGACTTCGTTCCGA
>Ga0163153_10008946_pt1 | contig 10238 bp, 11 predicted proteins | sample OliLakLV19MP6IB1_FD_148629 | JGI IMG/M metagenome (GOLD analysis project Ga0163153, IMG submission 148629) | Freshwater microbial mat bacterial communities from Lake Vanda, McMurdo Dry Valleys, Antarctica - Oligotrophic Lake LV.19.MP6.IB-1 | ecosystem: Environmental > Aquatic > Freshwater >...
TCGGCATACTTTGTGGCGTGCGCTGTTTAGAAAAATACTTTGTAAAGTTCATCTTCCACCTCCTACTACCATCGGCTGAACCACAGACTTCGACGTGATCTCAGTCGAACGATTGCACAGATTATGATTCTAAATTTTTTATCTGTGCAATCTGTGGTCAAAGCACGCCGGTTTACAGCGGGCAAATAGTCCAGTTGTGTCTAACTTTCCAGCCGATCTTGCGTCCTATCCTGTGGGTCAAGGATGGCGCACAAATTGGCTGGCTGATCCACGGATTACTCCGTTTTCTGACTCGCCGTCAAAGAAGAATTGGGGGTAGTGACACAACCAATCCGGCCCGCTATAATCATATAAAAATGTGATAGGACAGGCGGGCAAAAAGTGTTCATGGACCTATGGTTCATTTAGAAGATGAGATAACCCACAAACATCGGCCCGCCCTAAGTTTATCGTCTCCTATCACAACTTCAGGATACCGCCTCATGAATAATTAGTTGTCAACAATTAATTATTCATGTTACGCCGCCATCAACACCTGACAGGTGCAGCACGAGTAAAGGTCGGCGCACACAAGGGTGGCTGTGCTGCACCTGTCAGGTGTACCTGTACCCCAACTGCGTAACATGAGTTAATTATTAATTGCCCCAGTCCGCCCTGCTCTAGGAGCGCACAACCGAATGCTCACGGTTGCACCATGAGGAACGGGCCAGGGAGAGCTTACTTTAGCACCTGATAGCCGGTTGTTACCGCAAGAAAGGCAAAGATCAGGATCGGCAATTCAAAGAACAGAATAATATCGAGCATTACAAAAACGCCGATGCCGGCAATTACCGTGCCGGCTACTATCCCACCGACAACGAAATACCGCATAGAACGACTGCGCCGGCGTTGCACCGCCATACGAACCAGTTGCGCCAGCAGTGCGCCGGCGCTTGGTCCGGCAATAAAAGCCAGATAAAAAGCGCCAAAATAAAAGCTATCGGCAACAAAAGCGAGCACGGGTAGCACCAGTATCGTCATCCCCAGGCTGACGAGGAAGGCGACCAAATCATCATGCCCTTTGGCATTAAAATAGACCTTCTGTTGCTGATGGACACAGTCGCGACAGCGATAGCCTACGGGCGTCTGCATTGCACATTTTAAGCAGATAAACTTGCCACACTTATTGCAACGCATTTGCGTTTCAATGCTTGGATGTTGCGGACAATAGATAAGTGTCTCAACACCCAGTGTATCTGTGGTCTGTGTTGCGATAGTCAACGTATTCATCGAGTCACCTCTCCGGTAGTTTTGCTGGATGACAAATTAATTGTATGAATCAGGGATATGCACGATTAGCACAGATAATAAACGAGCGAAAATGAATTTTTTGGTTATCCTCTGATCACTAAAACGAAAATGGTTGACCGACGGCGGGAGCCCTTTGGGCGCGAACCCGCAACCGCCTAGGCCACAACCAGGTGCTCCGCCAAGTTGAGCTACGGCCAACAAAATTTTCAATAATCAATTTACAATTATTAATTGTTAATGAGGCGGGAAGGGAGGGAGTTGAACCCCCAAGGGAGCTTGCGCCCCTCAACGGTTTTCAAGACTGCCGCCGTCGCCCATCGGCTTGCCTTCCCAGAAAGCGACCCTAGAGGGAATCGAACCCTCGTTGCCTGCTTGAAAGGCGGGCGTCCTTACCACTAGACGATAGGGCCATAAAGATTGCGGATTTTGGATTGCCGATGGCGGATTGTACACCAGGATCGACAGGCACAATCCACAATTCGCCATCGGCAATCCGCATTGCACAGTGAGATGGGAAGGAATCGAACCTTCAACTTTCGGATTAAAAGTCCGCTACTCTGCCAATTGAGTTACCATCTCACAAATAAAATTTCTCTGGCGGAAGGGGCAGGAGTTGAACCTGCGCGTCCTTGCGGACCCCCGCTTAGCAGGCGGGTGCTTTAACCTGACTCAGCCACCCTTCCAAGTTTAGGAGCGGGAGATGCGGGAGCCCTTTGGGCGCGAACCTATACTGCCTGCATGGCACACAAGCGTTCTACCGTTAAACTACACCCGCACAGTGATTTTAGATTTTGGATTACTGATGCGGATTACGCTCACCAACTATGAGCTTGAAATCCGCATCAGTAATCGAATTGGTCGGCGAGGCAAGAGTTGAACTTGCGACAACTGCCTTATCAGAGCAGCGCTCTACCCACTGAGCTACTCGCCGGTTAGGCATCCCTGGTAAGAGTTGAACTTACAACCTTCTCCGTCACAAGGAGACGTGCTCTCCAGTTGCGCCACAGGGGTAAAATACAAAATAAAATTTAGTGGACTGGGTGGGAATTGAACCCACATCTCCGCTTTGCAAGAGCGGCATCTTCCCATTGGACGACCAGCCCACAACTGAATGCAGAGTGCAGAGTACGGAGTGCAGAATCACCCACCCCTACTACACTCCATCCTATTATCGGCATCGTGAACATGACGCCTGATCAGGAAATAAACATTCCGCACTCTGCACTCCACATTTTCCGAACAGTGGGGGTGACGGGATTTGAACCCGTAACCTCTCGATCCGTAGTCGATAACCAACAACCTCCGGCCCATGTAGCGCTTGTCAGAAAACCCTCGTCTATCTCAAGCGATGAACAGGAATTTTTCGAGAAAGCCACATAGTCAAATTATGGCGTCGGCGTATAGTGCTCTACCGTTGAGCTACACCCCTGACTAGATGATTATATGCAATAAATATTGCCATTTTCTATTGCATAGCAAAGCTTGGCTATCCATTGCTAGGACACCCGTGAGCGTAAACAAATTCTATTGACCATTAATGATTGATACACAAAATGTTATGATTGCCGTGCCAATCAAAAAAGCGGGCCAATTGGCCCGCTTTTGGTGAATCGATGTAAGAAAGCGTAGATCACTCCCTCAAGATCGACCGCAAGCAGGCCAATAAATAATGTGACGGCTGCACCTTACCCGATTCGGGCAATGCTTCAATGCGCGCGGCACTATGCATGGAATGGCTAAACCGATCATGTGCAATACTATATATTTTCGATGAAACAATAGGACGAGATTGCCCTGGTATGAGTACAGTAAGTGATTTCATAAGATCGGTTGAGAACAGCTTCAGGTGTGGCACAGGGAATAAAGCAACAAAAAACGCAGGCCAAATGGCCTGCGTTTACAATCAGTGTAGCAAAGAGAGTTACAGCTTGGGACTTGATTTCACGGTTGTGTCATCAAACTCTGCTCTGTTACCCCGTTGCTATCAGCAAACGCAGGCATCTTTTTGGCGGTGAAACGAATCGCCACGATGAGTTCATATCCCATCGGCTCTATCCGCCAACTCTTATTGGGTTGTGCTTTCGAATGAAATGAACCGCCAGACATAAGAACCTCTTGAGCTAACCAAAATAAAATGTTATTTGGTAACAAACTGGTTGTGACAGATTTGCACAGCAGATTCTTTGTAACACAGGTTGCTACAAATTTGTCATATAAAGTTACAATAGATAAGATAACATAGCTTTTGAGGTTTGTCAATACCCCAATTTTACAATTTTTTGTGTGAGTTCTATCGTCCATTCTACCCAAAGCGCATCGCTTTAAACTGTTCAAAATAGCGTAGGCTGCCATCGGGTTGGGTTTCGCCCCAACGTTCTAGCCAGCGTTGGGGCGCGTTTTCCGGATCATCGATCTGGGTTTCATGGCGTAGGATCGCCTGGATTTTGGTGTTGATATCGTCGGTAATATCAAACCTGGTATTGGGCTGGCTATGACCAAAGACATAGAGTTGGTTGACTTTGTGGGGATGATAGCCTTCATCCGCCATCTCTGGGTAGAACATGGGATTATCTGCTGCCGGAAAAATAGCTTCCAGGGCAATCAGGCCGGCGTTACGGTGATCAGGATGATTGATATAAGCATCCCCTACCAGATAGCGGTCGGGGTCGGTGCAGATAATTAACTCCGGCTTCAGACGGCGAATCTCCCGCGTCACCCGCTCACGAATACGGCGGGTGGGGCGCAGAAAGCCATCCTCCACGCCCATAAAGAGAACCTCTTTGACACCACAGATAGCGGCAGCGTTGCGCTGTTCAATTTTGCGTAGGGCGATCAACTGGTTGCGCGTAATTTCTGGGTTGTGGTTGCCCTTGTCACCGTTGGTGAGGATCAGATAGGTGACTTCAATACCCTGGCGCGCCATCTGCGTCACGGTGCCGGCGCAAATAAAATCGGGGTCATCCGGGTGCGCCATGATGATAAGCACACGCGTGACGTTATTCCAATCGGGTTCGATATATTGCCTCGGCTCGGTCATAGGTATTGGGTTCCTGCGCTAATGAAGAGAAGAAATTGCAAAGAGAGAGTATAACAAAAAACCTCTGTCGCGACAGAGGTTTTTTGAAAAAGTCAAGGCTCATCTATGAAAAGTGTGCAAAGCTGCAATTGCCTACAGGAAAACACCTTTATTTTGCACACTTTCGTCTGATGAGCAAAAATCAACCGTCAGCAAAACTTACGCCGGCTTCGAGTTGTAGCCTGGTCCTTCGGTGAAGAAAAGCGCGTTTAGTTCTGTTGTATAGGCATATTCTTCGGGCAGATCTTCAGCCGGCAGAATCGCTTCCGTCGGGCATTCTGGTATACAAGCGCCACAGTCGATACAGGTATCCGGGTCGATATAATACCAGGGCCATTCTTCTTCGGGATGGCCAGGGATGATGCACTCGACTGGACAGACTTCTACGCATGCGCCATCACGAATGCACAGATCAAAAATTACGTGGGTCATGAGAACAAAACCTCCTCAATAATGCGCAGCAAATGTGCTTAAAATTTATTCTGATTAACTTCAGGCAAGACCGCGCCAGTGCCTATCTATACCGCAATAGCTCATAGATGATAATGTACTTCAGTGTAAATGCCTGTATATCTTTATCATCTATGGCATTGCTCAGTATATCTGCCTAAAGATTGTGGACAATGTGCATTTGTGCCAAAGCGCACAAAGCACTAGTTGATGACGATTGTACTTGGCTTTGGCTGAAATGTCAACTGCTGACTAGGAAAGAGCGAATTTTTCGATAAGGGACATAATCACCCAATGACCCAATCATCTGGTAGGCAGATGATTGGGTCATTGGGTGATGGATGATTTAATTCTCTGCTACCTCTTCCAACCCTTCCCGATCAAGAATGATGATCCGCTTGCGTCCGATCTCAATCAAGCCGTCCGTCTTTAGATCATTCAGCACCTGTGTCGCTGTCTCACGATAGGTGCCGACACTTTCTGCTAGATCCTGATGCGTCAACCCGGAAATGGTCTCACTTTTCTGTTCCTCGGCCAAGCGCAACAACAGACTGGCGAGGCGCGCGGGGATGCCCTTAAAGGCCATATTTTCTAGCCGTTCCTCAGCCTCGCGCAGACGTTTACCGGTGATTTCCAAGATGCGCAGGGCAACTTGGGGCTTGTTGAGGATCAACCGTTCCAAATCGGTACGGCTCATGACACAGATCAGACAATCTTCAATCGCTTCGGCAAAGGTGTTGTGCATCTTGGTGCCAAGCAACGCCATTTCCCCAAAAAGGGTATGCGGCCCTAAGGTGGTGATCACCAATTTCTTGCCTTCCGGGCTGATCCGATACAGTTGAACACGCCCTTCTTTTAGGATAAACAAGACCTCGCCCGGTTCTTCCGGTCGATAGAAGACGCGGCCTTTGGGTACAGTGCTCATGGTGGTAATGCGATTGAGCTCCTCCATTTCGCGGGGTGACAGATCGCGAAAGACGGTCAATTCAGACAGATAGCGCATTTTTTCAGCCGGTTGTAAAAGCGTTCGCTCGTCAGTTTTCACGTTATATTTACTCCTATTTGAAACGCTCATCATTCATCATCCTGTACTATTTCAATTATTGCGCCCATAGCGTTTATCTCCTTCACAAAGTCCAATCAATCACCGCTGATCTACTCACATTACTCGAACTTGTCAAGAGATTTCTGTGATCGGACTTACGCCATCAGGCTACTCACGTATGGAAGTTACGATACTGGTTGTATAGTAGAAAAAACCGGGTTACACTCAACCCGGTTCCCAATCGATAGTTCGTTAGACGGTAGACACTTGAAAGCGTGCTGGCTCACAGTACCATCATAATATGTTCCGGTAGGCATAGGTGCGCCGATAGCCATAATCGGTGCTAAAGCTGCCAAAGAGCTTCTTGCTGGCCTGAGCCAGTGGGTAACGACCAATGGAGCGCAAGCCACGTTGCGCAATTTGACTGGGGCTGTACAATTTGCGACAGAGCCAGTCATAGGCAGAACGCAGCTCATCTACGGTGAAGTTCTTGGGAACAAAGGTGACATGGGCCGTATCATAGTGGCTCCACGGCACATCCAAGAGACGATTCTCTGCCTCGACTTGGTCCCGGAACGGCGTCCCTGGGTAAGGGGTGAGCATGGTGGCGCTGACACTGTCCAATTCACTGGTGCGCACAAAGTCCCACATGGCTTGGAAGGTGGCTGGGGTATCTTCATCAAAACCCATGACAAACAGACCCACCACACCAACGCCCGTGTTACGAATCTGGCGAATCGCTTCGGTAGCCTGGGTGGCGACGCCCCTTGATTTGCCGCCCAACTCGCTGCGGTTATCCGGGTTGACGCTCTCAAAACCAATAAAATGCTTATCTAGGTGCGCCGCCACGCTCATCTCTAGCAACTCAGGATATTTGGCAATGCTCATCTCCGATTGACAGGTCCAGCCGTGCAGATCGAGCTTGCTGAGCGCCTCGAACAGATGGGCGCAATAGTCGGGATCCGTGCTAAAGTTGAGGCCGAAGTTGTCATCGGTCAAGAAGAAGCGCTTAATGCCACGCCGTTGGATCTCATCGACCACCTCATCGATCGGACGCAGACGCATTTTGCGACCACTTACCCGGATCGCCGTACAAAAGGAACAGTTGCGCGGACAGCCGCGCGTAATTTCCAGATAGGGTGTCCAATAATGGTTTTTTTCATCCACCATACGAATGACGCGATCACTGATAATAGCCAACCCATCCAGATTCGCCCAGCGTTCATCGGTATAGACCGGTTGCATGCCTTTGATGCCGTCTGCGGCAAAATCTTGCAAAAGTTGCTGCCAGGTGAAATAGCCTTCACCGACCATAATACTGTGGGCAAAAGTCCTGGTATGCTCTTGTACCAACGTCGCATGGACACCGCCAACAACCACACCCGCGCCTTGCTTCATTGCCTGATGCGCAATTTGCTCGGCCCGCTCAATGGTGACCGTCATGGATGTAATACCCACCAGATCGCCTTCACGCAGGCTGTCCAACGACAAATCACGCACATTTTCGTCCCAGATCTCAACGGGCATTTCTGCCGGCACCAGAGAGGCCAGGCGCATCAAGGTATAGGGCGAACCAGGGGCTTTGCCAAACACACGGCCATCGCGTTTGGGTTGGATCAGGACGACACGTCGCATAATTCCTCCGCGTACAGCTTTCCGCCAAAGGGAAAGTCAGGATAAATTCAGAATAAATAGAATGGTATCCCGAATTGTGTGTAAACTCGACTTTCACTAGGGGGTAGAATGGAATTTACACAATTCATGGTATACCACCAAAAATAAAGTACTGTAATCATACCATATCTATTTCGTGATAGACAAATTAATCTAAAAAGTTTCATAAAAATTCGAGTTGGTCGGTCAGTAGAGCCAGATCATCATGAGAATTGTGTAGATAACACTCACAATCAGCCCCATGATCACTTCAAAGCCGGTGTGACCCAGCAATTCCTTTAGCTCTTCTTCACTGATCGGCTGACCGCTAAAAAGTTCACGGAGAATTTGATTGAGAATACGTGCATGTTTGCCGCTTTGCTGGCGCACCCCGGTCGCATCATACATGACAACAAAGGCTAGAATGGCAGCGATGGCAAAGTAGGGACTATCCAAGCCATATTGGATGGCTAAAACCGTTGTCAAACTACCGACTAACGCAGTATGACTGCTGGGCATGCCACCAGCGCGGCTCAAAATACGCAGATCTAGTTTCCCCGTGCGCGTCCATTCCCAACAAAACTTAAACAATTGAATCAAGAATGCAATACTGACAGGAATCCACAGCGCACTATTTGACCAAAGGGCGGTCATAAATGCTTACCCTTCCTGCCAATTGTCAAGGGGTGTTGTCTGTCCATCGGCTTGCCATTTACGCACCCGTAGCTCAGCGCTATCCAGCAGGTTGGTGCAGTAGTCTGTCAAAATCACCCCGCGCTCGTAAAGCGTTAGGGACTTTTCCAAAGGCAGGTCATCCTGTTCTAAGAGTTGCAGAATAATTTCTAATTGCGCAAACGCTTCCTCATAGGAAAGTTCATCCACTGGCAGTGTGGAAATCTCTGGTATTGCACTCATCGGCATTCCTTAGTCTTGCTAGGGAGTAATAAATTCACTCCGGTTATTGTACCCGTCTTTAGACAAAAAATCCAATGTTACGGAATGTACGATTCCGCAAGAAATGGGTGGCTTTTGCGCGCATTTGCTTTTATAATCGAACTAGCATTAGACTGAACGAGAGAGAGGCGATTTATGATCACAACTGATTACCAACGGGTTGCCCAAGCAATCCAGTTTTTAGAACAACATTACCAAGAACAGCCTTCCCTGGAAGATGTGGCGATGCGTCTGGCATTGAGTCCGTTTCACTTACAGCGGCTCTTCACCCAATGGGCCGGTGTCAGTCCCAAACGCTTTGTGCAATATCTCACCGCCGAACATGCCAAGAGTCTGCTGACCAATGCGCATAGCGTGCTTGATGCCACCTACGAAACTGGGCTTTCCAGCCCTAGCCGTCTACATGATCTACTGATTGCCACCGAAGCGGTGACACCCGGCGAATTCAAGCAGCGTGGCGCGGGTCTGCACATTGTCTATGGCCGCCATGCGACACCCTTTGGCGACTGTCTGCTGGCGGCAACAGCGCGCGGCATCTGTCAGTTGCTTTTCCTCGAAGAGAATGGTTGGGATCAGGCCGTGACAGAGTTACGTGCGCAGTGGCAGGACGCTCACCTTGTTGAAGATTCGACTCAGACGCAGCCTTTAATCGACCAGATTTTCCCAGTCAATGGGAAAAACGGTCAACGCACCATCTCCTTGCTACTCAAGGGCACCAACTTTCAACTAAAGGTCTGGAATGCCTTGCTCCAGATTCCAGCGGGAGCGGCCTGGTCCTATCAAGATGTGGCGCGAGCGATTGGTCAGCCCACGGCCGTTAGAGCGGTGGGCAGCGCAGTCGGGGCCAACCCTATCGGTTATCTTATCCCCTGTCATCGGGTGATCCGCAAAAGCGGGGTTGTCCAGGATTATCGTTGGGGTCCCATCCGCAAAAAAGCCCTATTGGCTTGGGAATCAGCCCAGCATGAGTTAGGGAGTCAGGCGGCGTAGTGGTAGGGTAGGAAGACAGGAAAACAAGAAGACAGTGGTTCAGTGAGACTCATCTACTGATTTCCTATCTTCCTATCTTCCTATCTTCCTATCTTCCTGTCTTCCTATCTTCCTATCTACCGATGACCCAACATCCTAGCGACCCACTGTATTGCTTCGGGATAATGCGCTGTGTCTAACACAAATTCTTGGCCGCGCATGGCGCTGCGCAGGTAAGTATGGTCGGCGTCGCGTGACCAGCGCAAGGGGACGGTGTGATAAGTCAAGGGCGGCTTGTCTCCAGCGGGGTAAAACCAGGGCGGCAGCCGCCACAAGGTGCGCAGTGCGTTGGGGGTGGTGAGACAAAGGTTATCTTGATAGTGGCGAAAAGTGCCTGCGCCGGGTAATGGTGTCGTAATGCCAGCAAGGGTTAGATGTTCGCTGGCGATGTAAAGGGTGTTGCGTGGGCTATAGCCACCGACACAATGGGGATGGTACATAGCCCAAGCCGGCGCCTCTTGTACAATCTGTTCCCCCGTTAGGATCGCACCCACTTGTAGCCAGCCATAGATCAAATGTTGATTGGGCGCTCCTTTGACAAAGCTGTATTGGCCCTCTCGCTGTTCAACCCTACGAAACCACCCAAAGAAGAGAAAGAGATCCCCTACGCCCACGCCTTGGTTGGTTAAGTGGCTCTGGGCCGCGCCATCCTGACCAAAAAGTGGCCGCCAGTTGGGTAGGCGTGGACAACTATGGGGGTAAAGGTCTGGGTCAAGATGGGCGCGCGACTGCTGGGTGAAA
>Ga0163153_10008947_pt1 | contig 10238 bp, 9 predicted proteins | sample OliLakLV19MP6IB1_FD_148629 | JGI IMG/M metagenome (GOLD analysis project Ga0163153, IMG submission 148629) | Freshwater microbial mat bacterial communities from Lake Vanda, McMurdo Dry Valleys, Antarctica - Oligotrophic Lake LV.19.MP6.IB-1 | ecosystem: Environmental > Aquatic > Freshwater > Lake...
ATTTTATCCTGCAGAACAGCAGTGCCTTCCAGGAAACGAAAGCTGTTGTCTGGCATTAATTCATACAAACCCTGCCCTATGACAGGCAGCAAAACACGCCCCTCCACTGCGCCGGCAAACATAATGGCTTCCGGAGGTTTTATGGGTGTAACTTTTTGATAATCATATTTATAAATAATAGAAAAAGACTGAAATAAAACACAATCAGGCAGTACCAGAATATGCCATATTTCTTCTTTGTGCAATTGATCGGAAAGCGTCTGATTGCTCAGCGAAATATAGGAAGTACGTCCGGAAGCATTGCTTGTCCAGTAGCCGAATTCTGCATATCCCCCGCAAAAAATTTCGCCGTTTCGCCCGGTGGCGACGGCTCTGACGGTTTGTTTTTCGGGCAAAAAGAAGGATTGCCAGCGCGCGCCGTCGTATTCGAGCAGGTTGCCGTTGTTGCCTGCATAAATCCAGCCCTCCGGCGACTGGGCGAGTGACCAGTTTTGGTTTTGCGCGTAATAATCGGCGGGTGAAAAATTTCGGACATGCGGAACTTCCTGTCCCCTGACCAGCATGGCCTGAAACAGAAACAATAGGAGGAGCAATATCTTTCCGGCATGCTGCATTTGGCAAAGAAACATTGCTTTTTGGCATTTTCCTATGAAAATCAATGTTTGTAAATGGTATTTTCAAATGTTTTGATAAAAATCAACAACGTACCATTATACATTTGCCCGTGCATACGCAACAACACAACAAATGAGCAACCAGACACATCACCGGCTTTCCACAGCGGGGCTTCTTATTACACTTGGAATCATTTTTGGCGACATAGGAACCTCTCCGCTGTATGTAATGAAAGCCATTGTCGGTGAAGGAAAAATTGTGAGTCGCTTGGTGGTACTCGGTGGCGTATCGCTCGTTTTCTGGACACTTACCATACAAACGACCCTGAAATATGTCCTGATGGTACTTCAGGCAGATAATAAGGGAGAGGGTGGTATTTTTTCGCTGTACTCCTTGGTCAAGCGGCGTCAGCGCTGGCTGATGTTCCCGGCATTAGTGGGCGGCGCCGCTATGCTGGCGGAAGGCATGATTACGCCACCGATCACGGTTTCATCGGCGATAGAGGGTTTAGCCATCAAATATCCGGGAATACCTACCGTTGGTATCACGATTGCCATCATTTCCGCGCTGTTTTTTATCCAGCGTTTCGGTACCGTGGCAGTGGGCAAAGGTTTCGGCCCGATTATGTTTATCTGGTTTACCATGCTCGGGGCGCTGGGTATCAGCCAGGCGATTTATATGCCGGAAGTATTCCAGGCTATCAACCCCATGATGGGCATTCAGTTATTGCAGAGCAGTCCGAGTATGCTCATTGTCATGGGAGCGGTTTTTTTGTGTACGACCGGGGCGGAGGCCCTGTATGCCGATTTGGGGCACTGTGGCCGGCAAAATATCAGGATCAGCTGGATTTATGTAAAAATCAGCCTGCTGCTCAATTATTTTGGGCAGGCTGCCTGGCTGCTGCACCATGCCGGACAACCGCTGGAAGAAAACCCGTTTTATGGTATGATGCCGCAGTGGTTCCTTTGGCCGGGTATCATTATTGCCACTTTTGCAGCCGTTATTGCCAGCCAGTCCATGATTTCGGGTTCTTTCACCCTGGCCTCCGAAGCTATCCGGCTGGGGTTTTTACCAAAAATGACGGTCAAATTTCCCACCAATATGAAAGGGCAGATTTACATACCGGCGGTTAATACATTTCTTTGGCTGGGTTGCGTGGGTGTCGTTTTATATTTCCAGCAAAGTTCGCGCATGGAAGCAGCTTATGGGCTTTCGGTCGTCTGTACGATGTTGTGCACCACTATTCTGCTTTCCAACTGGATGGTATTGCACCGGGTCAAATCCAGATTCATCTGGCTCTTTTTATTGTTTTATCTGTCATGGGAAGGCAGTTTCTTTATTGCCAATACGCTCAAATTCTTTGAAGGCGGTTATGTAACAGTCTTCATGGGCGCTTTGCTTTTCGGCATGATGCTGCTTTGGGTCACTGCCCGCAGCATCCGGTCGCGTTATAACGATGAGGTAAAAATCAAAGACTACCTCGATCAGCTGATTTCACTGAGCAATGACTCGGATATACCCAAGTATGCGACCAACCTCGTTTTTATGAGCGGCGCAAAGAACCACAAAAAGGTGGAGGATAAGGTCTTGTACTCTATCCTGCAAACCCAGCCCAAACGCGCAGATGTGTATTGGTTCGTCCATATTGAAACAACCGACGAACCTTTTACGATGGAGTATGAAGTAAACACCTTCGCGCCCGATGATGTGTATAAAGTCAACTTCCGATTAGGCTTCCGGGTGCAACAGCGCATGAATGTATTTATGAACAGGGTTGTGCAGGAACTTGTTGAAAATGAGGAACTTACCATTTACTCGCGCTATCACTCCAGCGGCAGTAAATACCCAACCGGCGATTTTCGCTTCGTCATCATACAGGAATTCCTGAGCAACGAAAACGAACTTCCCTGGAAGGATCAGCTCATTTTGAGCGTGTATCTTACCGTGAAAGGCTGGGTGTCATCTCCCAAAAACTGGTTCGGTCTGGATTCCGATTCCGTGGAAGAAGAACAAGCGCCTCTGGTATTGCAACCTGTGAAGGAAATGAACCTGCGGCGGATCATTCGGAAGGAGATAAAAGGTTAAAGACGTTAGTAAGAACAATCGCAAAGGGCAAAAGGCAATGTATAGTCAACGCAAAGTGGTTTTGAACGAAGGATTGGTACAAGTGCTTGAAAGCGAAGGCCCCAAACCATCAAACCGTTCCAAACCACTTAAACCGGACTATAAATCAATGATTTACACGAGATTTAGTAGTAACTGATTTATAACACACACTTAAATTTTTTTCAATGTACAAGGGTACTGTTAAATTTTACAGCGATTCTAAAGGTTATGGTTTCATCGTAGAGGAAGGCACCGGCCAGGAAGTGTTCGTACACATGACTGGTCTGGTAGATAAAATCAGGAATGGCGATAGCGTTACGTTTGAGACCAAGCGAGGCAAAAAAGGTATGACTGCTGTGGAGGTCAAGGTGGCCTGAGTTGTAAATCAAAAGGCAAAGAATAAACGGCAATTTTATGATGTGTGGTAAAAGTTGCCTTTTGTTCTTTGCCTTTTAATTTACTACGGATGGAAGGTAAACGTATAGTTGGCCCAGAAATTCCAGAGCATTACCACACCTGTAGCCAGCAATTTGGCTGGGTAAAATTTCATGCCCTGGCGTTCTGTCAGCAGGTAAATCATACCGTTGTTGAGCAACAGGCCAATCAGAGCGATCACTGCGAATTTGCCGAATTGTATGGCCACATTGGGATCGTGGCTCTCAAAAGTCCAGATGCGATTCAGCATATAATTGCTAAACACAGCACAGGCAAAACCAGTACTGTTGGCGATGTATTTGTTCAGTCCGATGCGTTCCTTGAGTAGCCAGGTGACGCCAAAATCAACCACTACGCCGGAAGCGCCGACCACTCCGAATTTGAATAATTTAAAAAACAATTCCCGCATTTTTCAGCACAATGTGGATAAGGGTTCCTAAGAAGGCCCAAAGGTATTTTTAGTTTTCCATTTTCAAGCCTTCCACGAAATACATCTCAATTTCACCTTTGTTTTTTGCCGCTAATTTGCCCCGGTAGACGCATTGGAAATGATGCCGTATCTGTTCATACGTGGTTTCGGAGACATTGATCTTACCTGCCACGCCGCTCTGTTCGAGCCGGGCTGCGACGTTCACAGTATCTCCCCAGATATCATAGGCAAATTTGTGGCTTCCCACCACGCCGGCTACCACCGGGCCGGTATGAATGCCCACCCGCATCTCAAAAACCGCCTGCTGTTCGGGCGATTTTTTTAACATCACTTGTTGAAGTCCTTCCAGCATTTCAATTGCGGCGCTGACGGTGTCAATAGGATGGGTACTGTTTTCTATCGGCAGGCCACCCGCGCACATGTAAGCATCTCCGATGGTTTTTATTTTTTCAAGCCCGTGTTTGGCTATCACCGCATCAAACATCCTGAAACACTCGTCCAGTACAGAGATCAATATTTCAGGCGACATGGTTTCGGCGATGGTGGTGAAATTTTTAAAATCCGTAAACATCACCGTAACGGATTCATATCGCACAGGTTGCACTTTATTGTGCAGCTTGAGTTCGAGGGCTGTTTTTTCGGGCAGGATGTTTTTGAGCAGGTTGTCGGCTCGTTCGCGTTCGAGTTGGATGGCCCTGTTTTTAGCGGCTAATTCGCTGTTGGCACGGGCGCGAATGCGGTTGCGGTTGAACAACAGGGCTGCCAGTAAAAACAGTAATACAGCGCCTCCCAGCAAGGCCATCTGACGGGTTCGGCCAGTTGCCAGCTCCGCGTCGCGCACCCGCAATTCGCGGCGTTGTTCTTCGATTTGCTCTTGTCTTTTCTGATCCGTAAAAACCGCTTCCTTGCGGACGAAGTCTGTACCGATTTTCTCATTCAGCCGCTGGTAGCGCAGGCTATCGTATTGTACGCGCCAGCTGTAGGCTTCCGAAAAATCACCTATGCGTGCATACACTTCCGAGAAGTCTTTATAAGCGCTCTGGATGTATTTTTCATCGCCGGTTTCCTGTGCAATTGCGTAATATTTCCGGACATACTCCAGCGCCATGTTTTGCCGCCCAGCGCGGTAGTGTACGTCGCCAATGGTATTGTATACCTCCATTAAGGCCTGTTTATCATCAAATGAAAGACATATTTTTTCAGCCAGTTGCAGGTAGTAGAGCGCTGTTCTGTAATCGCCGATATGCTTGTAGGCATCCCCCAGATTCGTGTAAACATTGGCCTGTCCTGGCAGGTCGTCCAGTTCTTCCCAGATGCGCAGGGCGCGCTGGTAGTATTCGAGCGCCACCTGGGAAGAATCTACTTCATCGAGCGCATTGGCATAGTCGGTCAGCACCTCGGCAAGCCGCCCCGGATCGTCGATGCGTTCGCGCATGTTGAGCGCCCGTGCATACCATTTAAGGGCATCGGGATAACGGTCGAGTTCCAGCTGAATGTGGCCAAGTTGCGCGTATACTTTTGCCATACCGTCTTGGTCATTGCGGGCTTCCAGTATTAATCGGGCTTCCAGCAGGTGACTTTGGGCTTCCGGGTAAAGCCCCATTTCCTGGTATGCGCCCGCCAGATTGAAGAGTGCGCGCGCTATTTTCACGGTATCGCGCCGCTCCTGTTGTATCTTGAGGTTTTCGCGGTGAAAAACCAGCGCAGAATCGAACCGGCCTGCCATTTCGTTCAGCACACCGAGGTTGTTGAGGGATGCGCTAATAGCCTGCAAATCACCCAGTTTTCGCCGGATGTCGAGCGCTTTTTTATAAGAAACCTCTGCCTGTGCGAGATTTCCACGAATTTCTTCCACCACGCCGAGTCCATTCCACGCAACGGCCTCGCCCCTTTTAAAATTCAGTTTACGGGCCAGGCTGATCGCTTCCTGTAGGTGGCCGGCAGCTTCTTCCGTGTGGGATTCGTTGATTTCCCAAGCAAGATCAGTCAACCAATTGACGCGTTGCGTATCTTGTTTTACCGTTATCAACAATTGTCGCAGCGAGTCTGCCAGCCCCGACTGCGCAAAAAAAGTGGCTGGCAAAGCAAAGAGGCCCAGCAACAGAAAAAACCGTGTTTTCGTTCTTTTTTTCATAAGCGACGGGGCAAAACTGTAAAAATTATAGCATACCAAGTTGTTTTGAAACCGTTCCTTAGCTGCTAAGGAACGGTTTCAAAATAAGTTTCCCATTTCAGGCCGATTATTTTGGCGTCAGCCAACTATCTTTTGAGGCGAATAGCAGCGCTATTGAACAAAAAAGATAGGACGGGTGACAGCAAAAGAATGGCATCAAATGGGGAAGTCATTTTGAAACCGTTCCTTAAAGCAAATTTTTAACCAAAATCATTCCTTTCCGATGAAAATCCACTTGCCTATTTTCTTCCTGCTCCTCATGTTGGCCATAACAAGCTTCGCCTGCAAACATACGCGTTATCAAGCCGGATCAGACTTACCCGAAAACCAGCTCCAATGGGGAAGCGGCGGCGGTTTTGTGGGAAAAGAATCCTATTTTATCCTGCTCGACAATGGTCAGATTTTTAAACACGAACCCGCTATGGGCGATTCTATTGCCGAAATAAAAGGGGTAAAACGCCGCGTTGCCAAGTCGATGTTCAAAGCCGCCGATGCCGCCGGCATCACTACACTCGATTTTAAACACCCTTCCAATACCTATCTGTTTATCGGCCAGTCCGGCAAACGCGTGGTTTGGGGCGACAAAAACTACCCGGTAGGAGAGCCTGTTGAAAAACTGTACCGGGATCTCAACAACCTGATCCAGAAATAACGATCATCCTGCATTGCAACCACATCAATTTTCGAGAGCGTTCAGAAAACGGTGTCAAGAAGAAGATAAGTGCCTGACTTTCAATGCTATCCAAAAAAACTAAACACAAAAAACTAAACACCTTCTAAATGTCCTTTCCAATTTTAAAATCATTCAAATGTTCATGAAAAATATATCCCTGCCGCCTGCTTTCTGCTGGATTACAGCCATTTCCCTGATCGTTGCCTGCGGTCAGAAGCAGGAAAACGCTACCACACAAACTACCTCTGCCGAACCCGAAAAGGTATTGCTCGACACATTTGCCGACCTCCAAATCCTTCAATATGAACTGCCCGGCTGGGAGAAACTCGATCTTCGGCAAAAAACCTTTATTTACTACCTCTCTGAAGCAGCGCTGGTTGGTCGCGATATGATTTACGATCAACACTGCAAGCACAACCTCGCTGTGCGGAAAACGCTGGAGGCCATTTTTAACAATTATAAAGGCGAACGCAGTTCCGCCAACTGGAAAGCCTTGGAGACGTATGCGAAACGGGTCTGGTTCAGCAACGGTATTCACCACCATTACAATGAAACCAAGATACTTCCCGGCTGCTCTCAGGAATATTTCAGTTCCATAGTTCAAGGCCTGGATGCTGCTGCATTGCCTTTGTCGCCCGGTGAGGATGTCAATGCATTTATGGCCAAATTGCTGCCGGTTATGTTCGACCCGAAGTTATTTGCCAAACGAACCAACAAAGACGAGTCCGTCGATGTAGTAAAAGAATCGGCGGTCAATTTTTATGAAAACGTAAGCGCAGCGCAAGTAGACGCTTTTTACCAGACTATGCTGGAAGCCGCCGGGAAAAACCCGCCCCTGTTTGGCCTCAACAGCAAATTGGTCGCAAATAAAGACGGTGTGATCAAAGAGATCGTCTGGCGCGCCGGCAAAGGCAATATGTATGGCGCCGCCCTCGATAAAGTGGTGGAAAACCTGCAAAAAGCGTTGCCTTTCGCCGAAAACGCCCAACAGAAAAAAGCCATCGGACTACTGATAGAGTATTTCCAGACCGGCGATTTGAAAAAATTTGACGAATATAATATTGCCTGGGTGAAGGATACCGCCAGTACCATCGACTTTATCAATGGCTTTATTGAAGTGTACCACGACCCGAAAGGTTATAAAGGCGACTTTGAAGCCATTGTGCAGTACAACGACCCGGAAGCCACTGAAAAAATGGCCATCGTGAGCAAAAATGCCCAGTATTTTGAAGACAACAGCACGATACCGGCAGCATACAAAAAGAAACGTGTGACAGGTGTTTCCTACCGCGTCATCAATGTGGCGATGGAAGGCGGTGACTGCGCGCCCAGTACACCCATCGGCGTCAACCTGCCCAATTCCAACTGGATACGCGAAATGGGTTCCAAATCCATCAGCCTGAACAACATCGAAAACGCATACGGCAAGGCCGGCGGCGCACTGGCTACCGCCGAATTTGCCAACGACCGGAAAGAAATCGAAAACGCCAAAAAATACGGCGAAGCCTGCGGCAAAATGCACACCGCCCTGCACGAGGTGATCGGTCACGCCAGCGGTCAAATGAAACCCGGTATGCCCGAACCGAATATAACCCTGAAACAATATTCCAGCACGCTCGAAGAAGGCCGCGCCGACTTGGTGGCCCTGTATTTTATGCCCGACCCCAAATTAGTGGAATGGGGCCTGCTGCCCGACGCCAATGCTTTCAAAGCCGAATACGACAGCTACATCCGCAATGGCCTGCTGATGCAACTCCGCCGGCTCCAGCCCGGTCATGACATCGAGGAAGACCACATGCGCAACCGCCAGTTGGTAGCCGCCTGGGTTTTTGAAAAAGGAAAGCCGGATAATGTGATCGTGAAAGAAGTCCGCAATGGTAAAGTCTACTACGATATCCGCGATTATACCAAACTGCGCGTACTGTTCGGCCAGTTGCTGGCTGAAATGCAGCGTATCAAATCGGAAGGCGACTTCCAAGCAGCCCGCGATTTAGTGGAAAACTACGGCGTGAAAACGGATGCGGAAACGGGCAGACAGGTAAAAGCGCGTTATGCCAGCCTGCCCACCAAAGCCTACTCGGGTTTTGTGCAACCCAAATTAGTGGCGGTCAAAGATGCTTCCGGTAATATCACGGATATTAAAGTGGAGCGGGAGACCAACTTTGTGCAGCAAATGCTCCGTTTCGGAAAGGAGTACAGTTTCCTGCCGGTACAAAATTAGAGGCTCTTAAAATACCTTTCTGTCAATTACAGGCCTGAAAAACCAAAGCCAAAAACCACCAAAGCGGCCAAGCGGGATACTCTCACTTCTCACTCTCTCACTCTCTCACCTCTCTTTAAGGTAACGGCAGAGTCCGAGCTTCAAGTCCGTTTTGCCGGGCCTCCAGAAACTGGGCGCCGGTTTCCCGTATTGTTTGTTCCAGCGGGCGGTATTCAAAATTGAATGCTGCGCGTGATTTGTCGTTGCTGTAATAAAAAGAAGACACACTGCTGCGCGCCGTTTCTTTGGTAACAAGCGGGTCAATGCCGAGCAATTTTTCTTTCAGCCATTCCACACGCCAGGCTACTTCGGCTAAAAATGGCGTAACAGAAATCGGAGGAACTTTGGCACCCAAAGCATCGGCAATCATTTTGAAAAAATCGCGGTACAAGGTATTTTCTGCGTTTAGAATAAACCGTTCGCCCGATACGTCGCTTTCCAGGAGGCGCACCATAAATTGCACTACGTCGCGCACATCCACGAAACCCGAACGACCGACGGGTGAAAATTTGAGGCCATCGCTGATTTGTTTGAAAAACCTGGCGGAGCCCTGGTTCCAGAAGCCGCTTCCAAGTACAATGGCCGGGTTTACAATCGCCATGGAAAGCCCTTCGGCATGTCCGCGCCAGGCTTCCTGCTCGCCCATATATTTGCTGATCGCGTATTGGCTGTTCCCGCTGCCTTGCACCCATTTGGCCTTTTCGTCCAATTGTGGCCGCTCTTTGGTACGGCCGATGGCAGCAATACTACTCACATGAATAAAGCGTTTTACCCCCATTTCGAGCGAGAGGTTGACTAAGTTGGCAGTGCCTTCCACATTGATCTGCATCATTCGGTCAACATCGCGCGGGTGAAACGACACCATCGCGGCGCAGTGCAGCACAGCGGTCACATCCTTCATTGCATCTTCCAGCGCAATAATATCTGTGATATCCGCTTCCACCCATTCTACCCGGTCCGCAACGTCTGCCACCAGGTCCTTCAGGCTGTTGTGTCGCCGTAAGGCACGAACCCGATAACCTTTTTGAATTAATAAGCGAATGAGGTAAGACCCCAGAAAACCCGTACCACCAGTCACCAACAGAAGTGAACCTGCTTGCATTATTCTACTTTTTAAGTGTTAAGGTATATGCTGCCACTGCCTGGATTTCTTCCGGACTGAGCTGCGAACGGAAAGGCGTCATCAGATTTTTCCCGTTGGTGATAATGTTTGTCCGCTCCTCCAAAGACAGCACACTTTCAGAAAGGTGCTTGGCGCCATTCAGTCCGAGGTTCCCGTCGCTGCCGTGACATATAACGCAGTGTTGTCTGAAAACGGCCATTCCATCCGGCTTTTCGGTGGAAGAAGGCACTTTATTTTCCTCCATTTCCCCTTGTCTTGTTTTTTCTTCTGCGGATTCGCATGATCCGATACCTAAAAATAGTACAATTAGCGCTGTGTTAAATCTTTGAAACACGGGATGACTGTTTGAAATTTAAAATTATTATTTAAAATTTAAAAATATTCGGAATAAAAAACCGATATTTGCATTGAATTGTGTAATAA
>Ga0163153_10008951_pt1 | contig 10235 bp, 5 predicted proteins | sample OliLakLV19MP6IB1_FD_148629 | JGI IMG/M metagenome (GOLD analysis project Ga0163153, IMG submission 148629) | Freshwater microbial mat bacterial communities from Lake Vanda, McMurdo Dry Valleys, Antarctica - Oligotrophic Lake LV.19.MP6.IB-1 | ecosystem: Environmental > Aquatic > Freshwater > Lake...
CCCTGGTACCTGGCTTGGTGAAAATCCCGGCGCTATTAATCCGGTTATTGGTATTAATAATTACGATGTCGGTCATGCATTCTGCAAAAGAACTATAAGCCCAAGTGGTGTAATAGGTATTGCAGAATTAGGCAGTGTTTGTAAGATTTTATCGAAAGGACGGGCTGCGTCTTCCGATTTTTTCCCAAATAATGAAAAGTTTTATCTGACTACCGCCCATGAAATGTGCCACCAGCTGAGTGGCCTGCATACCTGGAATTATTGTCCCGGCAATGAAGGGAGTTTAAGTCCGGGGGGCGCTTTTGAGCCAGGTAGTGGGTCTACTATTATGTCTTACACCAATGCTTGCGGCAGCCAGAACCTTCAATCACAAGAAGATACATATTTTCACCTTGGGAATATTCTCCAGGTGAAAAATTTCGTGGCTCAAGGGGACGGCAATCTTTGTGGTGAATCGGTTGATACGGGTAACAATACCCCGACAGCAACGACCGGCATTCCGGCTACCGGACTTTATTTGCCCATCAGTACTCCTTTTACGCTGACCGGCAGCGGTAGCGATCCGGATGGTGATGTGTTGACTTATTGCTGGGAACAATACGATCTGGGTTCCAGTACCCCCCTGGGCGAACCGGAAGGCGATTCGCCTACTTTCCGCTCCTATTTTCCTGTATCGACACCGGACAGAACCTTTCCGCGTATTCAAACGATTATCAGCAACATTCCTTCCAACAAGGAAGTATTGCCCACGTACAACCGCCAGCTCACGTTCCGTATGACGGTGCGCGACAATCACCCCGTCGCCGGAGCCGTAGACTGGGTGGAAGCGAAGATGCGATCCACGACTACGGCAGGGCCGTTTTTAGTTACCTACCCGAACGAATTGGTCACCTGGAAGGTAGGCGGAAATGAGATTGTTTCCTGGGATGTGGCCAATACCGACGGCCCCTTGGTCAAATGTCAGTCGGTGAATATTCGCCTGAGCCTGAACGGCGGGCAGACTTATCCCGTGCTGCTGGCATCGGGTGTGCCGAATACAGGCCGCTATTGCATTGTGGCGCCGAATAATGTTACAAACAACGCACGCATTCGGGTGGAAGCCGCCGACCATATCTTTTTTGATATTTCCAACGCCAATTTTAGCATACAACAGTCGCCGACGCCCGATTTCAGTCTTTGCAGCGGCAATCTGAAAGAACAGGTTTGCCTGCCGAATAACTACACGACAGTTATCACGACTTCCGCCATACAGGGCTTCGACAGCCCGATCACGCTTTCTGCCCTCGGCCTGCCTGCGGGCGCGACGGCCACATTCAGCCCGAATCCGGTACAAGCCGGCAACAGCAGTACGATGAGCATCGAGTTTGCCCAGGATCAGCCGGAAACTACTTTCAACGCTACCATTCAGGCAGATGCAGGCATCACCCGATCCTACGAGCTGGAACTGACCACCGTAAGCAATGATTTTTCGACATTTGAAATGCTTAGCCCCGCCGACGGAGCCTCAGGCGTCAATGCTTCTCCTGCCCTGCGCTGGAATACCGTGCCGGACGCCAATGTGTATGAAGTGGAGATAGCCACCAACCCTTCTTTTGAAGCGGGGGTATTAGTCGCATCTGCATACAATGTCGCCATAGACAGTTTCGACCTCCCCAACTTTCTGAACCAAGGCCAGGCCTACTACTGGCGTGCGCGCCCTAAAAACGAATGCGGCGCAGGCGCGTGGTCGGGGCCGTTTGTATTTATGGTGCAGACACAAACCTGCCTCACTTTTAACGCTACCGATTTGCCAAAAAATATCTCTTCCAACGGAACGCCTACGATCGAATCCAAAATCACCGTTCCTTCCGGCGGAGCAATCAGCAGTGTCAGCGTAAAAAAAGTACAGGGCTACCACGACTTTTTTGGCGACCTCGAAGTGCGCTTGGTCAGACCGACCGGCGGCAATGTATTGTTGTTCAAAAGCAGGTGCAGCTCTTTTGCCGGCAATTTCAATATTGCTTTTGACAACCTTGCCAATACAACCTTTAATTGTCCGCCGCCACAAAATAATGCCGTTTCCAAACCTGCTGAGAGCCTCGCGGCTTTCAATGGCCAGGATGCAGCAGGCGAATGGATTTTAAGGGTGAAAGACAATGCTGCCAGTTCTGGTGGTCAACTGATTGGTTTTCAGTTGGAATTATGCTCCGGCGTTTCGCTCAGCGGCCCGTTTATTGTCAACAACAATACCCTGCAATTGCCATCCGGAAGCAATGCAGCCATTACAACTGGTCTGCTCAAAACGGAAGACGCCAATAACACGGCAGATCAACTGACGTACACGCTTATTACGATTCCCGCTTTTGGTATTCTGCAGAAAAACTGGGCGGGCGCAATGAAAGCCGGCGACCAGTTCACCCAAACGGAACTCGACAACGGCGCTATCCGCTACTTCGATTACGGCTTCAATACCAGCACCGATGATTTTCGTTTTGCAATAACAGACGGTGAAGGCGGACTGGCAAGCGGTTCCTTTACAATCCAGACGCTGGTTTCGGGCACAAAAGACCTGCAACAAAAGATTACATTCGAACTGGCACCGAACCCGGCGGATGAAACGGTTCGAATTTCATTCGGCGAAGCCCTGTCTGTGGATACGCGGGTGTCGATTTTCAACACCGCCGGCCAACTGCTGCGCAATCAAATACTCGCCGACGGAAATGTTACCCTGGTAATGCAGGTTTCAGATTTGCCGCAAGGCGTATATACAGTGCTGGTTTCAAACAGCAAGGCAACGGGCGCGCGAAAACTCGTTGTGAAATAGTGCGAAGTCGTCAGTGCGAAGTCACCTGAACCAGATAATACATTTTTTTCAAACATACCTGACTTAAGCATGAATACAAAAACAGTTCATATCAAATCTTCTATAACACATTGGTTTCCAATGAATTTTACCCATTTTAACATGCGCCTGATCTATACAACCACATTAGTTTTGGGGCTTTTTTCAAGCCTTGCAGCCCAGGTTTCAACACTCAATTTTTGGACGCCAGTGGCGCCGGACGCCATTGCGCTGCCTGCGAACGCCCAGCGCACCATACAACCATCATCCTTTGAAGCATTCCAGTTAGATTACAACGCCATGGAAACGGCGCTCAAAACTGCGCCGATGGAATTTACGCAAGCCGCCCGGGAGCGTGCCCTGCTGCTCGATCTGCCGATGGCTGACGGTTCGATGCGTTCCTTCAAAGTGGTAGAATCGCCTGTGATGGCACCCGAACTGACAGCCAAATTCCCGGCTATTCATACCTATTCGGGTGTGGCAACGGATGGTTCCGGCGCGAGCGTCCGGCTCGGCGTGGGTTATGATGGTTTTCACGCCTTTATCTTCGGCGATCAAGCGGGCATACAGTCGCTGCGCCCTTATTCGGAAGGCCAACAGACGGTTTACATGGCCTATAAAATTTCCGATTTGCCCCGGGATCCGGCGGCTACTCCATTTGTATGCGGAACAGATGATTTTGAATCGTTTTTGCAAAATGAAAACACCCATTCGGGACAGCTGGCTGTTGCCGAACGTGGAGCAGAACCAGTACAACTGAAAGTTTACAGGGCTGCTATCGCCGCGAAAGGCGAATACTCAGTTTTTCACGGAGGTACCAAACCCTTAGTGCTTTCGGCGCTCACAGTCGCGATGAATTTTATCAACTTTATTCTGGAGCGCGATTTTGATGTGCGCTACTCGTTGATTGCCAACAACGATGCCATCATCTTTTTGGATCCCGCTACCGATCCTTATACCGGAGAAACTGTTGGAGACTGGATGGACCAAAACCCGGGAGTGATAAACCCGATTATTGGAATCAACAATTATGATGTCGGACACGTATTTTCACAATACTCCACCGGCAATCAGGTAGGTGTGGTAAGTGGTCGCGTGTGCCAGCTATTGACAAAGGGTCGGGGCGCTTCTTCGGCGTCCTCCCCCAATGCGGAATATTTCTTTTTAGTGGCCGCGCATGAAATGTGCCACCAATTGTCGGGTGGTCATAGCTGGAACAATTGCCCGGGCAATGAAATACAAATAGCAGAAGAAAGTGCATTTGAACCCGGTAGTGGTACCACCATCATGTCGTACGCCGGTTCTTGCGGAGGAGGCAATAGTATTCAGCAAGAAAGTGATCCCTATTTTCATGTTGGGAACATTGTACAGGTGCGCAATTTTGTTGCAACGGGAAACGGCAACCTCTGTGGTGAAACCCTTTCAACCAATAATAATACACCCGTTGCAACGACCGATATTCCTGCCTTAGGTCTTTATTTGCCCATCAGCACACCTTTTGTTCTGACAGGTAGCGGCAGCGATCCTGATGGCGACGTATTAAGTTACTGCTGGGAGCAATACGATTTAGGCCCTACAGTGCAATTGGGTGTTCCGATGGGGTCTTCCCCGTCTTTTCGCTCCTTTTCGCCTGTTTCGATACCTGAAAGAACTTTTCCCCGCATTCAAACGGTGGCCAGCAACAATCCTTCCGTTACGGAGGTGTTGCCTGCCTATAACCGGCTGCTTACTTTCCGCATGACGGTTCGCGATAACCATGCCGGCGGTGGCGGTGTGGATTGGGTAGAAGTAAAAATTCAGTCGACCACCACGGTGGGGCCGTTTTTAGTGACTTATCCGAATGAATTGATTACCTGGAATGTGGGCGAAAACCAGATTGTTAGCTGGGATGTCGCCAATACCGATGGCGCCTTAGTCAACTGTCAATCCGTGAATATCCACCTGAGTACCAACGGCGGACTCACTTACCCCATCCTGCTGGCTTCGGGTGTGCCCAATACAGGCAGTTATTGCATCGAGGTGCCAAATAATGTGAGCAATTTTGCCCGCATCCGGGTACAGGCAGATGACCATATCTTTTTTGATATTTCCAATGCGAATTTCAAAATCCAGCAGCCTCAAACAGCAGGTTTTACGGTGTGCGGTGGCCTCAGAGACATTGCCTGTCTGCCGAATGGATACACAACGGAGATCAACACCTCCTCCGCGCTTGGCTTTAACACCCCGATTACACTTTCTATCAGCGGTTTGCCTGCGGGCGCTACGGGTACTTTCAGCCCGAATCCGGTTTTGCCGGGTAACAGCAGTACTTTGACTATCGAATTTGCATCGGGTCAGCCAGAAACTACATTCACAGCTACTGTACAGGCAGAAGCCGGTACGATCCGTACGTACGACCTGGAACTGACAACCGTTGGCAACGATTTTTCGGCATTTGCATTGGAAAGTCCCGCAGATGGCGCTTCCGGCGTCGGTATTTCTCCTGTATTGAGTTGGAGCGGTGTGCCGGACGCAAATGTGTACGAGGTGGAAGTCGCTTCCAACCCTTCTTTTGAAGCGGGTACGCTGGTGGCTGTCGACTACGCCGTTGCGGCCAACAGTTTCTATATTCCAGGCAACCTGAATGAAGGCCAGGCCTATTACTGGCGCGCCCGTCCCAAAAACGAGTGCGGCGTTGTCGACTGGTCGGGGCCGTTTGTTTTTATGGTGCAGATACAAACCTGCCTCACTTTTAACGCTGCGGATTTGCCGAAAAATATCTCTTCCAACGGCACGCCTACGGTCGAATCTAAAATCACCATTCCTTCCGGCGGGCCTGTCAGCGATGTGAATGTGAAAAGGGTACAGGGCAGCCACGACTTTTTCGGCGATCTCGAAGTGCGCTTGATCAGACCGACCGGCGGCAACGTATTGTTGTTCAAAAACAGGTGCAGCTCTTATGCAGGCAGTTTCAATATTGCATTCGATGATGGCGCCAATGCCGCATTTACCTGCCCGCCGCCGCAAAATGGCGCGGTTTCCAAACCAACTGAAAACCTCAGCGCTTTCAACGGCCAGAATGCAGCGGGAGAATGGATTTTGCAGGTCAAAGACAATACGCCCAGTTCAGGCGGACAATTGGTAGGGTTTCAATTGGAGTTATGCTCCGGCGTTTCGCTTACCGGTCCGTTTATTGTCAATAATAATACCCTGCAATTGCCCTCCGGCAGCAATGCCGCCATCACGACTACCCTGCTCAAAGTGGAGGATGCCAATAACACGGCGGATCAACTGACTTATACGCTTGTTGCGATTCCCGAATTTGGTATTCTGGAAAACAACGGGTCTGCTGCGTTGAAAGCAGGCGACCAATTCACACAGACTCAACTCGACAACGGCGCTATCCGCTATTTCGATTTTGGTTTTAATACCAGCACCGATGATTTCCGTTTTGCAGTGACAGACGGTGAAGGCGGCTTAGTGAGTGGTACGTTTACGATTCAGACACTGGTTTCGGGCACAAAAGACCTAAAGCAAAATATTGCCTTTGATCTGGCCCCTAATCCGGCAGATGAATCGGTTCGCATCTCTTTCGGCGAAGCCCTGCACACGGATACGCAGATCACTCTTTTTAATACCGCCGGACAGTTGCTGCGCAGCCAAACACTCGGCAGCGGCAACGAGACCTTCCTCATGCAGGTCTCGGATTTGCCGCAGGGCGTGTACACCGTACTTGTTTCGAACAGCAAGGCAACGGGCGCCCGCAAATTAGTTGTGAAATAAGTACGAGTCCTGCGAAGTGCGAAGTCGTCAGTAGCGAAGTCGTCAGTGCGAAGTCGTCAGTGCGAAGTGCGAAGTGCGAAGAGTACACCGTTTCATGTTTGGGAAACCCAAGTATGAAACGGTGTACTCTACGCACTTCGCACTGACGACTTCGCACTAATCAGGACTTCGGACTTACAACAGGCATCCCTTTTTTTATTTTTTGCGTCAATGCTCCATCAACGTTTGTTGTATCGAGTCACACATTTTCTATTCCATGAAAAACAGCCGTATTTCATTGCTTTTAGGCAGAGTTTTATGCTTTTTATGTCTGGTACATTGTGCTGATAAACCCGTGGAAACCGTGGAACACCGCGACGAACGTGGGCATCTCGAACGATTTGAGCGCCGGAAAAAAGATTTTGCCAAAGAAGGTTTGTACCAGCGTTTTTCAGAAAGCGGTCAACTCATAGAAGAAGCCCGTTACAGCAATGACACATTAGACGGAGCGCGCAAGTATTATTACCCCAATGGCACCGTAGAAAGTATTGAACATTACCAAAAGGGCATTTACCACGGGAAATACCAGAAATTTTATGAAAGCGGCTCTGTTCAGGTTGAACAGGAATTTGTGAACGGCGCGCTGGAGGGTTTGAGCATAGCCTACTATCCGAACGGGGTGATGAAAGAAAAAGTGACCTTGCGCAACAACGAAGAAAACGGACCATTTACAGAGTACTACGAAAACGGGGCGCTGAAAGCTGAAGGCCGGTACGTTCCCGGAGAAGAATTGCCGTTGGAACAGGGAGAATTGAAGGAATACGACGAAACCGGGCAATTGGTTCGGATTGCTGATTGCCAGCTGGGTATTTGCCGTACGAAGTGGACGAAAGATTGATACTTTATAAATGCTTGATTATCAACACTGATAACTAATAAGAAATAACGGATAACTACTGATGACCATGAATACTTTTTTACCCACCCGTTGTGCCCTTTGTATTTTGCTCATTGCTACGGTACTGCTGCCGGAGTCGTTCGGACAGGTTACCGGCGGGCAACACATTTTTAAATTGCTGGAATTATCTCCTTCGGCGCGGATGACGGCTTTGGGCGGCATACAGATTACCGTACGGGACGACGATGTGGCGCTGGCTGCTGCCAATCCGGCGGCTTTGAATGCAACTATGGATGGCCGCCTGACGCTCAACCACAATTTTTTTCTGTCCGATATACAGCATGGCTATGTTGCTTATGCCCACCACCTGCCGAAAATAGGTTTTACGCTGCAAGGCGGCGTGCAGTACATGAACTACGGCGACATCAAGCAGGCGGATGAATTCGGCAATATCACGGGCCAGGTAAAGGCTTCCGAAACGACGTTTACCTTAGGCGCTGCAAGGCCCCTGAGCGATCGACTGTCGCTGGGTCTGAACCTGCGTTTCGGCGTTTCTACCCTGGATTTATACCAGGCCTCGATGCTGGGCGCCGATGCGGGTTTGTTGTACTCGGACACCGCCAGGTTGTTTTCAGCGGCGGTGGTTCTGCGCAATGCAGGGGTACAACTCGTCACCTACAATGATTTGCGCGAAGACCTTCCCTTTGATATTCAAATCGGCGTGAGCAAACGACTGCGTTATCTGCCCTTTCGGATGACGATTATTGCCCACCACCTGCACGACTGGGATATTCGGTATGACGATCCCAATCTGACTACAGGCGACGTGTCCTTGTTTGGGGAAGAAAGTTCCAAAAAAGGCAATGCCGGCGTAGATAATTTTTTCCGGCACTTTATTTTCAACGGCGAATTCCTGCTAGGCCGCAACGAAGGTTTTCGTATTCGCCTGGGTTACAACCATTTACGCAAACGCGAACTCTCGGTCAACAATTACCGCAGCTTAGCCGGCTTCTCCGGTGGCGTAGGCCTGAAAATAAATCGCTTCCGGGTCGATATGGGCTATGGATCGTACCATCTGGCGGGCGGCGTGGTGCATTTCAGCGTGGGTACGAATCTGAAAGATTTTTTCTGAAAAAAGCGGCTGAAGGCCATGCTACCGTTAAGAAACAAGCACTTTGTGACGGATCATGCTTTTTTGCAATAAAGCGCGTATCTTTGTATCGGTTTTTAGCGCATAATTCATTCAATTACAGTGCGCTAAGTAACGCCTATGGCCATAGACATTATTTTTTTAGCGGTTTTTGCTTACGGTTTCTGGGTTGGTTTTTCCCGTGGAATCATTGGCACTGTTTTCAATTTTGCCGCCTATATTTTTGGTTTTGTACTGGCTTTCAAGATAACGCCGACTACGACCAATATCCTCGAATCGTTGCTGCATTCGGATAACCCATCCATGTTTATTGCGGCATTTATCGTCAATCTGGTGTTCATCATGTTTGTTCTGCGCCAGGCAGCCAGAGGAATGGAATCCGCTTTTCAGGCTGTTTATCTCGGCGTGATCAACCAGACCCTGGGCGGTGTGCTGATGGCTGGCATGGGGATCGTTATTTACAGCGTACTGATCTGGTTTTTGGTGCAGGTACGTTTTTTGAACGACCAAACCCTGGCAGAATCCAGGGCTTATCCTTTTTTGAAAGACCTGCCTGGCAAAGCCAAAGATGTAGCCCTGCGCGCCAAACCCTTTGCAGAGGATGTTTGGGGTAATTCGATGAACTGGATGGATCGTCTGCAACAATACGGCATACAAAAAACGTCTACCAAACCAAACATTTACCAGGTGCCTGACGATGGGAAAGCCATCGAAGACGATGGCGAATCAGGCGTTCCGACCACTACAACTACCAGACCGGTTTACCCGGAAGACAGCGACGGGATTGAAGAATGAAAGTGCTACTGCTGGATAATTACGACTCCTTTACTTACAATTTGTACGACTATCTCCTTCAAACTGGGGTGGAATGCGATGTGTACAGAAATGACGCCCTGTCGCTGGCAGCATTTGAACAACTTGATTTTCAGGCTATGGTGCTTTCTCCCGGCCCCAAACGACCCGCCGACGCGGGGTTGATGATGCCGCTTATCCGGCGATACAGGGAGCGGATGCCTATACTGGGAGTTTGCCTTGGCCACCAGGCGCTGGGCGAATCATTCGGCGCACAGGTGGTAAAAGCCATTGTGCCGATGCATGGTAAAACAAGTGTCATTCAGCACCTGGAACACCCGCTTTTTGAAGGTATACCGGCGTTTTTTGAAGTGATGCGCTACCATTCTCTGTTGCTGGATTCGCTGGAGGGCGCTCCTCTGCGGAGTATTGCTTCCAGCGCGGAAAATGAAATCATGGCCCTGGAACATGTCACCTTACCACTGCTGGGCGTGCAATTTCACCCGGAATCCATTCTGACGGAACATGGTCTGCAAATATTAAAAAATTGGGTAAAAATGACTGAAAAACACCTGGAAGTCTGATTTCTCAACTATCATTATGTGGTAAAAAGTAATTCCCCTTTATGAAAAACATCTGGAAAATCATCTTTATCCTGGTAAGCGTTGTTCAGATCGCGGCATTGGTATTCCAGCTGCCGACGCTGGTTTTTATCAGCAAACCTTTACTCATGCCGACTTTAGCCGTCTGGCTGTTATCGGAGACGAACGACGGTCGTTTTGTGCGGGGCGCCTGGCTGACGGGACTTGCCTTTTCAACGCTGGGCGATATTT
>Ga0163153_10008953_pt1 | contig 10233 bp, 3 predicted proteins | sample OliLakLV19MP6IB1_FD_148629 | JGI IMG/M metagenome (GOLD analysis project Ga0163153, IMG submission 148629) | Freshwater microbial mat bacterial communities from Lake Vanda, McMurdo Dry Valleys, Antarctica - Oligotrophic Lake LV.19.MP6.IB-1 | ecosystem: Environmental > Aquatic > Freshwater > Lake...
ATTCCAAGCTGCCCGCCATCGTAGCCGACGGTGACGGTGAGAATCTTCGCGCCCTTCTTCAATTTTGCGGGGAGTGCGGTGTCGCTACGATAGAGAGTGAGGCTCTTTTCAGCCATCGCCTTGGCGGCAGCTTGGAATCGCTTCGCTTCGACGGCGGCGAGCGGCTTTTCGACGGATTTATCGAAGAGCCCGAGCGTCGCTTTCATGGCGAGGACGCGACGGGCTTTCTCGCGCACCCCGCGCTCGGTCAGGCGTCCGGCCGCGACGGCTTTTTGTAGGGCGGTAAAATCACGGCCGACATCGGCGAACAGCACGACATCACCACCGGCCCGCAAGAACTCGACGGCGATCAAATCAGATGGCATGCGGCTGGTGATACCGGCCATGACCATCGCGTCGGACAAGATGACGCCTTCGAAGCCGAGTTCTTTGCGCAGCAAATCTTTCAAGAGGCGCGGGCTGAGCGTGGCGGGCAAGGCACGGGCGGCGGACTTGCGTTCGTAGGCGGGGAACGCGATGTGGCCGATCATGATGCTCATCGTGCCTTGGTTAATCGCCGCTTGCCATACGCGGCCGTAGGTGCGGCGCCATGCAGGGACATCGAGCGTGTTGAGCGACGTGCACAGATGCTGGTCGCGGTCGTCGGTGCCGTCGCCAGGGAAATGTTTGGCGCAGGCGGCCATGCGGGCACCCTTTTGGATACCGTCAATCCACGCGCAGCCGAGACGTGCCACCTGTGCGGGGTTGCTGCCGATGGCGCGAGTGTTGACGACCGGGTTGTTGGGGTTGATCGCGAGGTCAATCATCGGCCCGAGCGTCCAGTGTGCGCCGTGGGTGCGCCCTTCGCGGGCGCTGGCCTCTCCCATGGTGCGAACGAGCGCAGGATCGCCAGCGGCACCGGCGGCCATGGCCCAAGGGAAATCAGTCGCGCCATCGGCGATCATACAACCGGCGCCATGCTCAAAATCGCTGGCGACGATCACCGGCACGGGCAGCATGCCAGCCACGGCTGAGGTGGCTGCGCGCCAGTCGGCGGAGGATTTTCCCCCAATAAAAATTGAGCCGAACGGCACCTCGGTCAACAGCGTGCGCAGATCTTTGGGCTTCCGATCAGTGACGTCCGGGCAGAGGAGCTGGCCGAGACATTGGTCGAGCGTGAGGGTGGCGAGCACGCGGTCGGCAGTCGCCCAGGCGGATTTTGGGAAAGGGTTCATGAGTGGATTATTTTGATCAATTACAGCGCTTGAAGTCATACGAAAACGAAGTCGCGGGCGGGGATGGTGACATTGCCGACGGTGCGGGGTTCTTCTGCGTAGTTGAAATACCAGTACCTACCAACGTGGATCAAATGCGGAAGCACGGCAACTTCCTCGTGGGCGTGATCAATGTAGGGAATTCCGGCGGCATCGGAGGCGATTTTGACGAAATGGCGATTTAGCATCAGAGACGTGGCGAGCAGCGAGATGACCCTGCCCTTGCCGACGCGGTTCTCGATCACAGCGGGACGGCCATCCCAACGACCATTCCAATCGCCGCCGACGAACGCGCCTAGTACTTTGCCCGTGGTGGGCTTGCCGTGCTCGACCCAGACCTCGGAGACAAACTCTTCGCCGGTGGTCAGGTGGAGTTTTTGATTATGCACCCATTCTTCGTCGCGCACGGTGTAGCCGACGAGCTCGGCGGCGGGTTGATTGACATTGGGCGTGTGGTATTTTCCCGAGGTGTCGAGGGAGGCGAATTTGCCGGTCGTGAGGAGGATACCTCCGGCGTTGACCCACTCGGTGAGTGCGGCGATTAATTCGGGTCGCACGACACGAATGCCGGGAGCGAAGAGCAATTTGTAGGGGGCGAAAATGCCGACGTCTGTTACATCGTCGGAGGAGACGAAATCGGTGGCCACGCCGATGTTCCATTTGGCGCGGTAGAGCAGTTCAAGCGATTTAAGACTCGGTTCTTTGCGGTCGTGCGGATGGTCGCGCAGTTCGCAGCGGATGGTGTCCTGAGAATACAAATACGCGGCGGAACGCGGCGGTAGCGATTCGGGCAACGGCTCTTGGATCTCAGGGCGTTTTGAAAATGCCGCGACGGTTTTGATGTAAGGATACGGTTCGCCCGCGTAGTCAACGAAGGCGCTGTGCCAGCTCTCTTGGGCGTAGTGGAACTTGCGCCACGGCCAGTAGGCGACGGCGGCGGCGCCATTGGCGACCATCTCGGCGAGACAGGCCTGCGGCACGCTTTCTCCCGGATAGGTTTCGATGGCCCAAAACGGCTTGCGCTTTACGGTGCGCATGAGGTCGTGCTTCATGGCGCAGCCGATGTATTCGCCGAGGCCGCCGCCGTAGGGATACGGGTCCCAGGAGACGAGGTCGAGGTCGTGGCAGTAGGCGGGCACATCGAGGCCCTTGTTGAGCACGCTGGTGAAGTTGTGGGTGATCCACTGGCGCGCCGAGATATGGCGACGGAGCACTTGCGCCTGAAGCCGGAGGTATTCGCCGTTCATGTCCGAATAGAACCGGTAGAAATCCATAAACCAGCCGTTGATGCAGCGGGGTTGGCGAGGCGTGGTGATTTCCTTCCAGTCGCTGTATTCACACGACCAATAGCCGTTGCCCCAGGCAAGATTCAGCGCCTCCACGGTGGTGTAGCGGGCTTGCAGCCATTCGCGGAAACGCTCGGTGGCTTCGGCGGAATGTTCCTCGCAGTGACCGCTCATGTTGAAGTCCTCGATGCCGTGGAGTTCGTTATCCACCTGCCAGCCGATGACCGCCGGGTGGTTGCCGTAACGCTTGGCCAACACCTCGGCGATGCGCGCGGAGAGCGTGCGGTAAACTGCGGAAATGACGCTGACTTGGCGGCGTGCGCCGTAAGGGAACGGCGAGCCGTCGGCCTGCACGATTTGCACCTCGGGGTAGGCGGTCACCAACCAAGGCGGAGGCGACGCAGTGGGCGTGCACATGACCACGGTGAAGCCCTTGCGGTGGCAGAGGTCGAGGTAGTCATCCAGCCATTCGAAGGTGTAAACGCCGTCGCACGGCTCGACCTTCGTCCAGCTGATGTCGAGCTGGCGGATGAAGTTGAAACCATGGGCGGCCATCAGATCGAGATCGGGTTCCCAATTGGCGCGGGCGGTGTGCTCGGGGTAGTGGGTGACGCCGATGCGGAAAGGAGGGTGCGTGGTGCTCATGGGTGTTTGGTTTGGAAGTGCGTGATGTTGTCCGGTCGGCAGCGGCGGGGACGCTCGCTTGGACGGAGTAAATCAGACTTTGAGTTTTAGAATCGCGAAGGAAATGCCGTCGAGCGCGAGAGACTGCCCGGTGAGTTTTGCCCGCTCGTTGAACATGAGCTTCGCGCCTTTGAGTTCGGGCAAGGTCACAGTGCACGTTGCTTCCGCTGGGTTAATGGCAATGGCGAATCGGCCCGTCGCGTCGCTGCGTTCATAGACGAATGGGTAACATCCCGCCTCGGCGTACAGCGGACGAAAGGCGCCGTCGTTGCCGAGAGGAGAATGTTTGGCACGCAAGGCAATGAGCTTGCGGGTGAAATGGAGTAGCGAGTTTTTGTCCTTTTCCTGCTCGGAAACCGTCGGAGCATCCTTGGCCGGATCTATCGGGAGATACAGTTGCTTCCGCGGCGCGTCGGAAAATCCCAAGTTCGGGGCACTCTTCTCCCACTGCATTGGCGTGCGGTTGCCCGTGCGCCACATGGAGCCTTCTTTGTCCGGCAGACCGTCAATGTTTCTCATGCCGATCTCATCTCCGTAGTAGAGAAACGGCACGCCGGGCATGGTGAAAAGCATCGCGTAGAACGGGCGTAGATCGTCGAAATCGCGACCGAGGCGCGGACGTTGGAAATCGTGATTGCCCGTGGGTAGCGAGATGTAGCCGCGACCCGCCGTCGCTTGATAGTGCTTGAAATAGTTATCTAGAAAAAGGCGAATGTCGCCCTCGCCCGATCGCTCAAAGAAAACGTGCGGGATGCGGCTCTTGCCGCGAATTTTGTTCGGTGAACCGACGAGGTGAGTGTAGGCGGATTCGCCGAAGTGAATCATAAAATCCACATGATAACCGGCGTTGATCGCCTGCGTAGGGTTGCTCCATTCCGCGATGAGCACAGCATCGGGATAATCGCGGTCGAACCAAGCACGAAAGCCCTGCCAGAGACGGGCAAGGGCATCGGAGCCTTCCCCGCCTTTTATGAGTGAGGACGCCATGTCCACGCGGAAACCGTCGCAGCCTAGGTCGAGCCAGAATTTCATGATGTCGCGCAGCTCCGTGCGGACCGCCAGGCAGGCGGGGTGCTCGGGCGGGAGTTGCCACGGACGTGCGGCGTCGGGCCGCTGGTAGCCGAAATTCAGTGCGGGTTGGAACGGCAGGAAATTGGCCGAGTAGTGTTCACCCTCTGGCGTGCGTGGACAATAGTCGCCGAACATTGGTTTCTGCGGCTCGTCGCCGGTGAAGATATAGTAATCGCGGTAAGGACTCTTTTCATCGGAAGTCGCTGCCTGAAACCAGGGATGCTGGTCAGAGGTGTGGCCTGCGACGAGATCGAGCACGACCTTGAGGCCGAGCGTGTGCGCCTTGGTGAAGAGTTCGACGGCGTCCTCATTCGTGCCGTAGCGGGGGGCGACTTGGCGAAAGTCGGCAATATCATAGCCCGCGTCGCCAAAGGGCGATGCGAAAATTGGATTTAGCCAGAGCGCGGTCACGCCTAGGGATTTCAGGTAGGGCAGGCGGGAAATGAGCCCCGGCAAGTCGCCGATGCCGTCGCCGTTGGAGTCGGCAAAAGACTGCGGGTAGACCTGATAAAAAACGGCGGTGCGCAGCCAAGCGGGTGTAGGGTTTGTCACATCAGTAGAGGGCTTGAAAATTGGATTCAACTACGAATTACCTCCGGCTGCGCGGCTGTCGAGATATTATGGACGACGGCTACATGAGCTCACATTATTGATCAGTCTATTACTGCAATGAGAAGAAAACGGAAAACGTTTTCTGTCGTTGTGAACCCCCGCCCACCGACAGATCATCCTTGTATCTTGCGAAGAACAGGTTAGGTTTGTATCTCCCCCTTTATGTTCACCAATCGGTATTGTTGGATAGGAACTTTCCTCGTTCTGGCTATCGCGGCAGCGATGGTTTGGGTAATCCAGAATTCGTCCTCAGTTTCTGAAAGTTCTCCTTCTGGTGTCACTGCGTCTGCGACGGTGCCCCGCGCGGTTTCTGCTCCGGAACCTGCTCCTTCCCCTTCTTTTTCTGGCACGCAAAGCGGGGGAACTCCAACCACGGCTTGGCAGCAATCGGGAGTATACGATGCGCTACGCATTGGCTCTGGCTGGAATCGTTCTTCAGTTCCGGAATTGGCTGCTTTTGCCGAATGGGCTGACCGCAACTCATCTGCTCCGGCACACATCAAACCGTCTTTGGAGGCCGAGGGCATTGCCCGGGCCACCGTGCGCAGGAATTATCTAGCCCAGTTGATCCAAACGAATCCGGAAGCCGCCTTGGCTGCCGCAGTGCCATGGAATGTGCGGAACACGTTTCCCGATAGCATCACCTCCCTGCTAGAAAGCCGCGTCGGCGGTGAGGGGAATATTGAACTCCTGGCTGTCACCCCGGCACCGGGGCTGCCTCTTCCCACAGATCCCGTTTACCGCGTGGCCGATGTGGGAGGGCAGAGTTATCGTGCGTCCGTCTATGGGGCACGCGCCACACGGAATACGCAGGTAGCGGTTTCGATTCAAGGGATCTCCCTTGACGGAAACCTTGCGGTTTTGGATTCGCCCGTGCGTGTTCTCGATGCCGGAGAGTCACTTTCCAGCGAGTTGTCCTTGGTCGAACAGTGCCCAATTTCCGGCATCAAAACAACACCCGCCAGCCCGCGAGGTCCGCCTGTGAATGAGGGACCTGAGCCTACTGTCGTGCAGTTGGGAAACGACTATGTGCGCCTTTGTTCTGCCGCCCACATCAAAAACTTCGCCTCCCAAGCGGAGAATGCGGAAACTGCCGCAGGGCCTTACAAAGGCGCGGTGTCCCTAGCGTGGGGTGGTGATTCCACGGCGGGAAGCTCGGGAGTTTCCGGTCGTCCCGATTCCTCATGGACACATGGCAGCAAAAAAGTGCTGATCATTCGTGTGGATTTCTCGGACTTGCCCGGAACACCTGTGAACCTCATCGGAGGCGCAGCCATAGATGCGGCATTGGCGTCCTCAGTCTTTGATGGTCCTTCCGGAATCGAAACCTATTTTCAAGAAAATTCCTTCGGTAAAACGACATTGAATTTCATATCAGGCTCCGATGTTACACCTATCCTGCGCCTGCCGCAGACTGCTTCCTATTATGCGGTCGGAAATGCCAGCGGGGCCTACAATACAACTCTCCACACAGATGCGCGTGTGCTCGCCACAGCTGCAGGCTACCCGGAAAGTAGCTATGACCGTATCGGCGTGGTATATTCGAGTCTCACCAGTCTGCCAGGCTCCAAGATTACTTATGGGGGATTGGGAAACATCGAAGGCAAGAATTTCTGGATCAATGGCTACTTCAATTTTGGACTGATAGCTCACGAGATAGCTCATACTTACGGTCTGTATCACGCAAACTGGTGGAAGCCCTCAGATGGTTCCACGTTGGGCACAGCGGCGGACCTCGCTCTCTCCCCCGGCGATGGAACCTACAGCAACACGAGTATCGAATATGGAGATAGCTACGATATCCTCGGAACCTCCAGCTCAGCGGATCTCCGCTACCATCTCAATGCTTGGTTCAAAAATCTCCTGCAATGGTTGCCGGACACCGCAGTTACCAATGTCACGGCCTCTGGCATCTACCGGATCGCCCGTTTTGACCACACATCGGCAGATTACACCACCAACAAGCTCGCCTTAAAAATCGCCCGTGACAGCACCCGCACCTACTGGGTCAGCCTGCGCAAGCAATTCTCCGGGGTCAGTCCCACAACCAATCTCAACAATGCCGCCTATATCCTCTGGGGATATCATTCCAACCGCGCCAGCGATTTGATCCGCTGCGCAGGATCCTCAGCAAACACGGAAAGTGCTGGCCTTGCCGTGGGGCAAACCCTCACGGATTCGCTCGGTGGCGTCACCATTACCGTTCTTTCTGCAGGAGGCTCCTCACCCAACGAATATCTGGATGTGCAGGTCACCCTCTCGCCACGCATTTCTTATAGCATGTCATCCTACGGAGCCGACTCCAATGCGTCCTCAGTGACCCTGACACTCGACCGGATCGGCAGCTCCAGCGGAGCGGTCAGTGTCAATTATGCGACGGCCAATGCCACAGCCCTCTCAGCCACGCATTATACGGCCAGTAACGGCACCGTATCCTGGGTAAATGGAGACTCCAGCAGCAAGACCATTGTCGTTCCTCTCATTCCAGGAAGCATCGCCACTGGCAGTCGCCGGTTCAGCGTCACCCTCAGTGGCATCAGCGGGGGCGTGATTATTAATCAAAGCAGCGTCTGGGTAAATATCTTCACGCCAGGCTCAATAGATCCGACTTTTAACCACGACTTTGTAAACAGCACAGTGGAAACCACCACCACTCTTCCGGATGGCAGAATTGTTCTTGGCGGAAACTTCACCGCCATTGGCGGCTCCACGGCAAATCGTATCTCCCGAGTCCTGAGCGCAGGGAGACTCGATCCCTCACTTGATGCGGCGTCGGCGTCGGGTGCGAGTGCTGCCGTTTATGCGACCGCGCTCCAGACAGACGGCAAGATACTCCTCGGCGGAGACTTCACTTCGGTGCAGGGAAATACCCGGACATACCTTGCGCGTTTGAATGCTGATGGCAGTCTAGATAGCGGATTCAACCCCACGCTCACCGCCGCCCCCGCGCCTACACTGCGGGCCATCAACACCATCGCCCTTCAACCTGATGGGAAAATCTTGATTGGAGGAGGCTTTACCAATGTCAATGGCACCGCCCGCAGCGGACTCGCCCGCTTGAACAGTGACGGTTCATTGGACGCAAGCTTCGTGCCTCCAGCCTATACTATTTACGGCGCGATCCACTCCATCGCGCTTCAATCCGACAACAAACCAATCATCGGCGGGGAGTTTTCTTTTAGCCCGCCCCCCTGGAAGGCAGGCGTGGCTCGCCTGAACACCAACGGCACACTCGATGCCAGCTTTGATCCCGGCTATGGAGCCCATCTGTCAGGAAATAGAAACAGTTTGAGAAAAGTCTCCAATGTTGCCGTCCAGAGTGATGGGAACATTCTCGTGGGAGGTCCCTTCACAGGATTTAATGAAACCACGCGCGCCTACCTCGTCCGCCTCACTTCTGTGGGAGCCATTGATGCCTCCTTCAATCCCACCATGACCACAGCGGATGGCTATGAGGTCATAGGCGGCATTGTGCCTCAAGCGGATGGGAAAATTCTCCTTGTCGGAAATTTCAGCGCGCTCAATGGAACGACGACGGGAAATTTTGGGCGTTTGAATGCCAACGGCACCACAGACACCTCCTTCAATGCCAATCCTGGCTCGACGGTTCGCACGACCAATGTGGAACTGCAACCGGACGGCACCGTGCTCATTGCCGGGAGCTTCGGCACGATCCAAGGCACTGCAAATCGCACAATGACACGTCTCTTCAGCGGACTTTCCCAGACCCCGAGCGTGATGGCTTTTAAGAATTCCAGCTATAATGTTATGATCGGTGCCACCGCCAATCTCCCGGTGCTTCGCGGAGGAGGCACGCTGGGAACTTCCACGGTTTCGTATTCCACCATTCCGGGAACCGCGCTGGCCGGCACGGATTTCACGGGCATATCTTCCTCTCTCACGTGGAGCGCAGGAAATTCCACACCGGTTTCCATCGGGATCTCCATTCCCTCCAATGCCACGGCAGGACGGGTCTTTTACCTCAATCTCGCGACGCCCATCGGCGGCTCCCTTCTTGGCCCGCCTTCACGCGCCACCCTCACCCTCACGTCGGGCAATTCCTTCGATCAATGGCGCCTCCAGCAATTCCCCGTCATCACCCAATCCGACGACACCATCAGCGGCGCATCGGCAAACCCGATGGCAGACGGCGTTAATAATCTGCTCAAGTATGCATTAGGGCTTAATCCCCTAGCCTCCGCCCCACTGGCTCAGCTTCCAGCCGTAGCTGTCTCTGCGGGAAACCGTCTGCAAATCAGCTTCACCCGAGATTCGCGCAATGTGGACCTTAGTTATGAAGTTCAGGCCAGCAACGACCTCGCTTCTTGGACGCTCATCGCGAGCAGCACAGCCGGCGCGGTGACTCAAAATCTTTCAGCACAGTCCGTCAATGAAAGTGGGGCGGGATTTGTCAAATCCGTTACCGTGGAGGATACGCAAAATGTCTCAGGAACGAAACGCTTCATTCGTCTGCGAATCGTCAAGCCATAGGCGTCGCTAGCCCTTGGCTGCTGTGCAAATCGCCTGCAAGAAAAGTCCCATACTGGTGGTGTAGTAGGGACACCAGTAGCCGCTCGATTCGTAGATGGCGATATGATTGGGATCAACCAATCGGCTGGGGAGCATCTCGGAAAGTTCATGCGCCAGACCGACCGCGTCGCCGCTGGTCGCGGCGGATAATTGGAAGGCGAACAGCGTCCAGCCATCGTAAAATCCAGTGGGCACGCCCGGGTGGCGTTGATTGTCGCGCTCGGTGGAGCAGATGACGCGGCGCTGGAGGTAGGCTTGGCGGGTAGGCTCGTCGATTTTCTTGAAGGGCAAAATCCAGAGCGGATTGAGTTGCACGGGATGCTTCTGCTGGCGCGGCACGAAGGTGATGGGTTCGTTGGCGGCGTAGAAACCGCGTTCTGGCATGAGCAGGCGGCGGTAGGCGAGGCCGGCTTGGAGAACGTGCTCCCAGTGGGCGGACTCGGTGTCGCTCAGGCCAAGCTCGCGGGCGAGCGCGACGGCCCGGCCCAAGGTGTATTCGGTGGCGAAGAGCGCGCAGAGGTAGTTCTTGGCGTTTTGTCCGCCGAACTCGTCCTGGCCCATTGAGGGCGTGACCTGAAACGAAAAGGTGCCGTCGCTCTCAAGGCTGAGGCATGACGCGAGGAAACGCGCGCTCTCGCGGATGACGGGCCAGGCGATCTCCCGCGTCCAGGCCGGGTCGCCGAGGGCGGCGGCGGTGTCGTCTGCCATGCGGGCGGGGTAGGCGGCATTGTGGACCTCGTATTGGAACTCGTTGGGCGCGCCACCATCCTCCGGGCGGAACAGACGCGCATCGGGGC
>Ga0163153_10008955_pt1 | contig 10229 bp, 9 predicted proteins | sample OliLakLV19MP6IB1_FD_148629 | JGI IMG/M metagenome (GOLD analysis project Ga0163153, IMG submission 148629) | Freshwater microbial mat bacterial communities from Lake Vanda, McMurdo Dry Valleys, Antarctica - Oligotrophic Lake LV.19.MP6.IB-1 | ecosystem: Environmental > Aquatic > Freshwater > Lake...
GCTCAGGGAAATCTCTCGCCGGCGGCGAAAACGCGGATTACGTCCGCGCTGGCCGCGTTGCCAAGCACAACCAGCCCGTTGGATCGGGTCCGCAGTGCCGTTCTCCTGGTGCTGACCTCACCGCAGGCGGCCACTCAGAAATAATCGACCCGACCCACCCCTTGCCATGAGCAACCAATCTTCTATTCCCGATCCCTCCCGCCGCCAGTTTATCGGCTCGGCCTGCTGTGCCGCCGTCGGTGCCACCGGGCTGCTTTCCACCCTCGCCAATCTCCGCCTCATGGGCGCGGTGGCCAATCCGGAAAACAATGTACTCCCGCCATCGCGCGCCGGCGCGCTGCCCAGCGATTACAAGGCGCTGGTCTGCCTGTTTCTGAACGGCGGCAACGACGCGAATAACCTGATCGTGCCGTCCGATACGGCTGGATACGCTGCCTATGCGGCTGCCCGCGGTAATCTGGCGCTTCCGCGGACGGACCTCCTCTCGCTCACGCCGAAAACCACGTCCGACGGGCGGGCGTTTTCGCTCCATGCCGCGGTGCCTGAGCTTCACTCGTTGTTCAACTCGGGCAAGGCGGCCTTCCTGGCCAATGTTGGCACGCTGGTATACCCAACGACGCGCGGGCAGTGGCAAGCCAACTCGGTTCCGCTTCCTCGCCAGCTTTTCTCGCACAGCGATCAGCAAGTGCAGTGGCAAAACAGCGTTCCGGACCGTCCCAGCACCACGGGTTGGGGCGGGCGCTTGGCGGACTTGGTCGACGCGTTCAACTCGAACAACGAAATCTCGATGTCGATCAGTCTCGCGGGAAAAAACTATTTTCAGGTGGGCAGGAACGTCACGCAGTACGCGGTCGGGACCGGTGGCGCAGTTTCGCTCGCCGGCAGCACCTCCACGTCCGGAGCGGACTTCGTGCGCTTTCAGGCGCAAAAGGATATGTTCGCCCAATCGCAGACCGCGTTGTTCGACACCGCATTCGCCGGAATATCCCGCAGCGCCATCAATGATGCGGAGCTACTCACTTCCGTGCTCAGCCGCTCGCCGGCGATCACCACGCCGTTTCCGACTACGACGGCAGGAAATCAACTTCGCATGGCGGCACGCCTCATCGCGGCGGCGCCTACGCTCGGGCTCAAGCGCCAGGTTTTCTTTGTCCAACTCGGAGGGTGGGACACCCACGCCGCCCAGCTGATTAACGCGGCGCCAACGACCGGAACGCATGCCGGCCTCCTGTCGCAGGTGAGCCAGGCGATCAGCGCGTTCTATGCGGCCACGACGGAGCTGGGCGCTTCGGAACAGGTTACGCTTTTCTCTTCCTCCGACTTCGGGCGCACGTATCGATCGAATGGAGACGGCTCCGATCACGGTTGGGGCAACCATCAGTTCATCGTGGGCGGCGCCGTCAAGGGGACCGAGATCTACGGCAAGATGCCGGTGCTCACGGTCGGTGGACCCGATGACACGACCCAAGGCCGCTGGATCCCGACGACGAGTGTTGACGAGTATGCCGCAACCATCGCCCGCTGGTTTGGGGTGAGCGCCGCGGATCTGCCGGTGGTACTCCCTAATATCGGTCGTTTCCTCAAACCGAATCTCGGCTTCCTCTGAGCCTCGGTCCCCCTTTGAAACGCATCGTTTCGATCGTCATTCTGCTGCTGGTCGCGGCGGCTTTGCTGCTTCTCTTCAACCGCAACGCGGGGACCAGCGAAGGCGGTGCCGGTGCCATCACCGCGCCGGGACCGAAGTTCAATCGCCCGGATTCGCCTCAAGCAGCGCCGCCGGCGGCGCTCGAGCGCTCAACGTTGGCGGATGAGCTCAACGCGCCGGGCTCTGACGTGCAGCGCGATCTTCGCCTCGTAACGGAAATCGTTGCCACGTTTCGCACCAACTTTCTCCAAGCGGGAAACCCGACGGGGACCAATGCGGAGATCACATCCGCGCTGAGCGGCAAAAATCAACTTCGGCTGGCGTTAATCCCGCCGGATCACGGCGCGATCAACCGCGAAGGAGAACTCTGTGACCGCTGGGGCAGTCCTTTTTTCTTCCACGCAGAGAGTGCGACCCGGATGGAAATTCGCAGTGCCGGTCCGGATAGAAAAATGTGGACCGACGACGACGTGGCGTTTGCCCCGTGATGGGCTCGCGTGCAGCGACGTGGGATCGCCGCGATTTCCCGGGCTGCTAGAGCTAACGCGACTGCGAGGAGGCGCTGCAAGCGAACGGAGCGAAGCGGGCAAACCGTAGGCTTTGGCTGGCGTACGACCACGTTATCCCTACGTTCCCGCAAGATGATCACTTGCTCCGCCCGCTTTTTATTTCCGTTGGCGCTATCGTTTTTTGCCCTGGTCGCCGGGTGCAGCAAAAGCCCCGATCAAGGCGGTGCCTCGTCGGGCGGACACACCCACACGGCACCCCACGGTGGTGCCCTCATCGAGCTGGGAGATCACGCGTATAACCTCGAACTCGTGCGGGACTCGGCCGCCGGGAAATTGACCGTTTATATTCTGGATGGTCATGCGGAAAACTTCATTCGCATCGCCGCGCCGGAAATCGAACTGGTTGCGATCGCTGGAGGAGAGCGCCGCCCCTTGACCTTGAAGGCGGTCGCCAACCCGGCGACGGGAGAAACGATTGGCAACACGTCGCAGTTTGAAGCGCAAGCTGACTGGCTTAAAACCACCGCGGAGTTTCCCGGCACTATCGCGGGCCTCGATATTCGCGGGACGAAGTTCAACAGTGTCGCGATCTACTTGAAGCGGTCGAAATAAACACCGTCGTGAAGACGCGGCGATTTTCCTGCCGCACTTGCCCCTGATGATATTTGCAATGAACAGCGGTCTTCCGATGCCAAATCAAAGATCGATTGCGTGCGCCATCGTCTTCCTGTTCCTGGCGGGAGTGATGCTCCCCGGGGCGCTGGGGCAAGTCACCGGTTTGCGGGGCATGCGGGACCACTCGCTCTGTTGCGCGATGGGAATGCCGAATATCCACGGAGTAGATGGGAGTTTCGATCCGGCGCCGGATCCGGTCCTCAGTCGTCGGCGAGCGCCCGCGCCTCCGGTTCCGCCCAGTTCGTCTGCACCTTCCCCCGTCTCGAGTGTCGAGCACGGCATCAATATCCCCGGAGTGGATACGTTCGTGAGGGAAACGCCCGCACCGGTGACAGCGGCACCCGAACACCCGGGCGAAGCCGTGGCCGCGGTTGAGCCAACCTATCCGCCACTCGTGTTACCGACTCGCCGGATCGACGGCCATTTCGACGTCGGATTCGAGACGTTGGGAGGATTCGCCTTCAAGCTGACGAAGACTCAGGCCACGGCGATCGGCGGGGCTGATGCAAGCGCGTTGGCAGCGGTCAATGCGCAGATCCCCGACGTGATTCGACAACTCGATGGGAGGAAAGTCGTCGTGACCGGGTACATGCTGCCCATGAAAATGGACGGCGCACTTACTACCGAATTCCTACTCGTGGCGAACTCATTGCTGTGTTGCTACGGCGTGGTTCCACCGATGAATCAGTGGGCCACAGTGAAAATGCAGAAGCGGGGGGTGGCTTCGCAGTTGGACGTGCCCGTTCAGGTTTTTGGCACGCTGCGGGTGCAAACGCGCATCGAAAACGGTGCGCTCTCTGCGATTTACCACCTCGAGGCGGAGCGGACACGCCTGCCGAAGTAAGGCCGCACGTCTCCGAACCGCGGTCGCCGCCGCGAGGCACCGCGGCACGCCCGCTTAGCTCCGCTGCGCAGGTTGCAATCCCCCTCGCCTGCGTGCACAGTTTATCTTTCCTGCCAGCCCTTTTTCGGCTCTTTAACGCGTTCTTCGAATGATTCCTGTCACTGTCCTCACCGGTTTTCTCGGCGCCGGAAAAACCACGCTGCTCAACCGAATTCTCACTGAAAACCACGGCAAGAAACTCGCCGTGATCGAAAACGAATTTGGTGAAGTGGGCGTGGATCATCAACTCGTCATTCAAAGTGACGAGGAGCTGTTTGAGATGAACAATGGCTGCATCTGCTGCAGCGTTCGCGGCGACCTTATTCGCATTTTGGGACGGCTCCTGAAGCGCAAGGACAAGCTCGACGGAATCCTGATCGAAACGACGGGCTTGGCGAATCCGGCTCCGGTTGCGCAGACTTTTTTCACCGACGACGAAATCAAGCAACACTACAAACTTGATGCCATTGTTACCGTGGTTGATGCGAAGCACATCGTGCAGCATCTGGAAAAGGACGACGAGTCGGTGAAGCAGATTGGTTTCGCCGATGTCATTCTGCTGAACAAAACGGATCTTATCCCGCCGGCAGATCTCGATAAACTCGAAGCTCGGATCAAACGCATCAACGGGGTGGCCAAAATCCACCGCACGCAGAACTGCGACGTCAACTTGGATCGCGTCCTGGACGTCGGCGGATTTAATCTCCATCGCGCCACGGAATTGGATCCCAAATTCCTCGAGCCAGAGTATCCCTTCGAGTGGGCCGGCGCTTACCAGCTTCCGGCAGGCACGCACAAGCTCGAGATCGGTCACTGTGATCACGGTCATGATCATGACCACGGCCACGACCATGCTCATGGTGAAGGCCACGACGACCACGCGCACCATCATCACGGCAATCCCAACGAACTCGATGTCGTCGTGATGCCTGTGAAATCTCTCGCGGACGCAGACATTGCCGCGGCGCGCGATGCGGCGGTGGTGGTTTACTCTGACTGGGAGTCGCGAACGAAAGAGGGCGACGCGGTTGCACCCGGGGCGACCCTTCATCGTCTCCTTCTCAACCAGGGTAATGGTCGTTATGCGCTAACCATCGCAGAATCGGGCCACTTCCTAGTCTTCGAGTCCTGCGGTCACGATCCTCTGCACATCTACGTCAACGGCGAGGCTTCAAAGCCGGTGTGGCAGCAGGATTTTCACGCTGCCCACGAGCACAGTGAGGCGGTCACTTCGGTCGGCATCAGCGAGCCAGGCGACTTGGATGGCAAGCGGCTCAATGATTGGATCAGTACGCTGCTTCGTGAAAAAGGCGGGGACATCTACCGAATGAAGGGCGTGCTGGCGGTCAAAGGATCGCCTAAGCGCCTCGTTTTCCAGGGTGTCCACATGCTTTTCGATGCTAAATTCGATCGCGAGTGGAACGGGGAGCCGCGACACAACACCTTGGTCTTTATCGGCAAGAATCTCGCCCGGGCCGAACTCACTCAAGACTTCAAGGCTTGCCTGGCTTGACGACACCAACACTCCATCATCCTTTTGCTCGTGGATACCCCTACTCCTCTCCGGCCGGTCATCATCATTGATGACGAACCCGACGACCTCTTCCTACTGCGGCGCCTGCTTGAAAAAGGCGAGGTTAAGAACCCGGTTATCACGTTCCTTGATAGTGAGGATGTGAGGACTTTTTTCGCCGCGACCGCCATCATTCAGAAGAAGCTACCTGAGTTCTCTCCGTGCGTGCTCTTCACGGATTTGAAGATGCCCAAAACGGATGGGTTCGAACTGCTGGGGTGGCTTCGGAAACAAACGGACTTCGAGGGACTCACCATTGTAGTGATGTCGAGTTCCGATCATCCAGCCGACGTCGAACGCGCCGAGAGCTTGGGAGCCGATCATTATCTTCTAAAATACCCCGGACCGGAGCGTATCGCGGAAGTGATTGCTGCGGCTGCCTCTGGACGACAGCGGGACACGGCGGATTGAGGTGCTGAAGGAGACGCAGGTTCACCGGAAGACCGCGGCATCATCACTCACTTTACCGAAACGAAAAGGGCCGCCGGACGCAGCCCTGAAAATGAAAGTCGCGGGCATCTGGTCTCGCGACTTGTGGCCATTTAGCCAAGCAAACGAAAGTCGTCCGCTTGGTGTTACGTTGGCTTAAACAACGTCGGTTGGCTTCCAGCCGCGACGGTATGTTGGGTAGAGCAGCTTGTCGGCTTCCGGCAGACTGGTCTTCATTGCGGCGGAATCCCATGTGAACTTCTTACCCACCAAAATTGACATCGTGCCGAGGGCAACTGCTTCGGTGAACGGCACCGAGTATTCGAAGTTGGAACCGGCTAGTAGCGGATTGTTGGCGCGGATCGCGGCAATCCACTCCTTGTGCGGATTGCCATTCGGGACCCGTACAATCGTCTTGGGGGGGAAGCTGGCCGATTTCTCCTGGTGCAGGGTTTCCGGGATCAGGCGAGGGCTGTTGCAGTAGTCGTTGCCGTCGTATACGGTGCCTTTATCGCCGATGATCAGCTGACCGCCCTTGGCGAGCTGGCGCGCTTCTTCCATCTGCGCCGGCTTTGCCGGTTTTACGCCGCCCTCGTGCCAAGTGAGCTTGACGGGAGGCATTTTGCCACGCGCCGGAAATTGATACTCAACCACCGCTGATTTCGGAAATGCGACCGTACTCGCGCCGTCGATCTGCTTGAGTTCAACACTGGTCGGCGCGCCGAGTTCCAAACCCCAGTACGCCGCATCCATCAAGTGACAGGCCATGTCACCGAGTGCGCCGCAGCCGTAATCTTGATAACCGCGCCATTTGAACGGGTGAATCTCATTGCTGAACGATCGAACCGGCGCGCGCCCGAGGAATTGCTCCCAAGCCAAGCCATCCGGCGTGGGCTCGGAGGCGGGCCAGGCCTGCATGCCTTGAGGCCAGACGGGACGATTAGTCCAAATTTGGACTTCTCGTACGTCGCCAAGCACACCTGCGTTGATCCATTCCTTGACCAAACGGATACCCTCTCCGGCGTGACCCTGATTTCCCATTTGGGTACAAACGCCGTTTAAGCGGGCCAAGCGGAGCAGCTCACGAGCTTCGCCCACCGTGGGGGTCAACGGCTTTTGCACATAGACGTGCTTGCCCATCATGACCGCCATGTAAGCTGGCAGAAAATGCATGTGGTCGGGAGTACTGACGCACACGGCGTCAATCTTATCGTCCATTTCGACCAACATCTTGCGAAAATCCTTGTAACGTTTCGCGTCAGGGAATTCCGCAAAGAGCTTCTTTACGTTGGGCCGCTCCCAATCGATGTCACAGAAGGCGACGATCTCTTCGTCCTTATGCGCCATGATGTCTGAATAACCTTTACCGCCGCATCCAATCTGAGCGACACGGACCTTGGCACCCGGAGCAATGGGCCGAGGCTTACGCGGTGCCTTGGTGAGGCTGGCACAGCCGGGAAGTCCCAGCATGGCCGCAGCCAATGCCGAGAAGGTGATGAAATCGCGCCGAGTTAGAGTCTGTGACATTGGAGAAAAAGCCGGAGCGCAGGGAGCGCCGAACGAGTGCGCGCAGCGTACGATTTACCTGCAACAAAAATCTTCACGCAGATTTTGCCGAGCCGCGCGGGCCCTTACGCAAAGAAGCATCTTTTTCAGGATCGCGATCGAGGTTGACCCGACTAGGAGTTTGAAAATGCAACTCACGAAGCATTGGGCGGCGACCTTGGACGACTATGCCATCGATTTAGCTTGGTCTCCCAACGGGCTTCAACTGGCTGCGGCTAGCGCGGCGGGACCCATATCGATTTTCACGGCCACCGAGGGAGCCAAGCAGCACGAACTTCCGGGGCATAACGGTGGAACCAACTGCCTAGCGTGGCAGCCGTTGGTCAGCAGGCGGGCGGAGCCAGGCGTCGTGCCGATCCTCGCCACGGGCGGTCAGGATGGCGCCGTCAAATTGTGGGATGCAGAAGCGGGACAACACACCGCCACCGCAGCCCTCGGCTCGTCCGCTTGGGTCGAGCATCTCGCGTGGCGGGCTCAAACCGAACCTCCTGCGGCCCCAACAACGGTCTCTGCCAACCGGGATCTATCCTCGGCGACTGCTTTGCTTTTCGCTGCAGCGGGGCGCGGGCTCACGGCACTCCGCGCGGATGGCGCTATTGCACACACGTTTAAACCGGCGGCGAAAACCATTACCGCACTTGCGGGCCAGCCATCCGGCGGGTCAATCGCCGTCGCTTATTTCGGCGGAATCATTCTTTGGGATACCGATGACTTCGTCGTCCAAAAAGAATTCACGTATGGAAACGGCATTCACGCACTCGTCTGGTCGCCAGATAACCGTTGGCTGGTTTCTGGCAATCAGGATCCGTCGGTACACCTTTGGATCCCGGAAAAAGATATTGAGCTCCACATGAGTGGATATGAGACAAAAGTGAAGCACCTCTCCTTTGACCATACGTCTCGTTGGCTCGCCACGAGTGGAGGAAAGGACTCTTCTATTTGGGACTGTTCGGGTGAAGGTCCCGAAGGAAGGGAGCCCACCATGTTACCACACGACTCACCGGTGTGCGCGGTGGCCTTTCAGAACCATCACGGGCTGCTGGCTACAGGCGCACAGGATGGCACCGTCCAGCTATGGAGTCCGGATCGTCGCCAGCCCCTTAGGGCCACCGTGAAAATACCGGCAACGCCGACGAAACTCAACTGGTCTCCAGATGACCGTCAGCTTGCGATTGGCACCGAGAAAGGCGCCGTGTACGTGCTCAGATGTGAACAGTGATCAAATCTCACCAACGCTCCAAACCGCATGGAGCACTGCCGCCAATTACATCCAAAACTTTGCTGGTTATAAATAATACTCCAAAAACCAATGTCCTCTAAAAAGATCATCGCAGTTGTAGGCGCCACTGGCGCTCAAGGTGGCGGACTCGTCCGCGCTATTCTGAACGACCCTAGCGGCGGTTTCACGGCCCGCGCCATCACTCGTGACGTGAACTCGGACAAAGCGCGCGCGCTGGCGGCACTCGGGGCCGAGGTCGTGCCGGGTGATGTCGATGACGAAGCCAGTCTGCACCGCGCGTTCTCCGGCGCTTACGGGGCGTATTGCGTAACATTTTTCTGGGCGCATTTTTCGCCCGAAAAGGAAAAAGCGGAAGCGGCAGCCATGGCTAGAGCAGCCAAGGCTGCGGGCATTAAGCATGCAATCTGGTCGACCCTTGAGGATACTCGGAAACGAGTGCCGCTTTCCGACAACCGGATGCCAACGCTCCAGGGCAATTATAAAGTACCTCACTTCGACGCCAAAGGGGAGGCGAACGCAGAATTCGTTCAGAGTGGGGTTCCCACTACATTCCTGCTGACCTCATTCTATTGGGATAATCTGATCCACTTTGGAATGGGTCCACGTAAAGGAACGGATGGAAAACTGGTGTTCGCGCTGCCGATGGGGAATAAAAAACTTCCTGGCATAGCCGCTGTAGATATTGGTCGCTGCGCCTATGGGATTTTCAAGGGTGGTGCACCGTATATTGGTCAAACGGTGGGGATCGCCGGAGAGCATCCTACAGGCGATCAAATGGCGCAGGCACTGGAGCGTGCGCTCAAGCAAACTGTCGCCTATTATCCCATGCCGTTCGACGATTATCGGAAACTAGGATTTCCCGGGGCGGATGACTTGGGTAATATGTTTCAATACAAACACGACTTTGAGGCCGAATTCTGCGCCGCGCGAAACCTTGAGTTCTCCCGTAAAATAAATCCGGCGATCCAGAACTTCGATCAGTGGGTATCTGCGAACATCCGTAAGATAACGATTCAGTAGGAGAGCGCCGGATGGTTGAGGGTCAGCAGGCGAAACACATCGCTTGCTTTGGATCGCTCATTTGAGCGGCTTGGTCAGGCCGGGAGGGCAAAAAAAAGGCCCGATGCTTCGATTAGAAGCACCGGGCCATAAACCTGGCAACGACCTACTCTCGCGGGACCTAACGTCCAACTACCATTGGCTGCTCGGGGCTTAACGGCCGTGTTCGGGATGGGAACGGGTGGAACCCCCGGCATATGGTCACCAGGAAGGGGAGCACTGAGGCGGGGACCGCATCAGGCAATGGATAACAAAAGTGTAGGAAGTGTACTTAAAAAGGTAAGGAGGTAAAATAAACGCCTAGAACGTTAATAGCGAAAATCTGCATAAACCGGAAAGGTCATTAGTACCAGTTAACTCAACGGGTTACCCCGATTACATTTCTGGCCTATCAACCGGGTGGTCTACCCGGACCTTTCACCCCTTGCGGGGATTGTGATCTTATCTTGGGATGGGCTTGGCGCTTAGATGCTTTCAGCGCTTATCCCTTCCGAACATAGCTACCCGGCGCTGCCACTGACGTGACAACCGGAACACCAGAGGTTCGTCATTCTCGGTCCTCTCGTACTAGAGAATGAACCCCTCAAATCACAGACGCCCACAGCGGATAGAGGACCGAACTGTCTCACGACGTTCTGAACCCAGCTCGC
>Ga0163153_10008956_pt1 | contig 10229 bp, 6 predicted proteins | sample OliLakLV19MP6IB1_FD_148629 | JGI IMG/M metagenome (GOLD analysis project Ga0163153, IMG submission 148629) | Freshwater microbial mat bacterial communities from Lake Vanda, McMurdo Dry Valleys, Antarctica - Oligotrophic Lake LV.19.MP6.IB-1 | ecosystem: Environmental > Aquatic > Freshwater > Lake...
GTACAAAATCTGTATTGATAAGAAGCCGCCAGGTTGAAAATGTACCAGCCGGGCGTTCCGTCGTCGGCAATTCTATTGTCTTCCACATCCCCTTTTGCCAAGCGGCGCTGGTCGCTTGCAAACACTGTTTCCGCCCGTAAACCCAAATGCGGTTTGGGCGAGTATTGCAGGTATACCCGGCCGTTGAACGGTGGAATCCGGCGCAGGGGTTCGTCGGCGGAAGTATTCTGACCGAACGTGTACGTGCCGTTGCCGGCAAGCAACAGGTATTTGTTCCATTGCCACTTGATTTGCGTTTCCAGTCCGCGCACGTATGCCTCGGTGATATTTTCTTTTCGGTACACTGGATAACCTTGCAGCGAATCGGCTGTCCGGATACGCCCGATGAGGTCGTACAGGCGCAGGTGATAGGCAGAAAGACCAGCTTTAAGGTGTCGGGAGTTCACTTTGATCCCGGCTTCTATCGTATGACTTTTTTCCGGTTGCAACTGATAATTGGGCAGTTCGTATCTGAAATCAACAATACCCAAAGTGCCGAGATCATCCACATTGGGCGCTCTGAAAGCCGTAGCAGTATTGGCATACGCGCGCAGACCGGGCATACACGCTACCGAAATACCGAGATTACCCACCAAAGCCGAAGGCGTTATGACAGCGGTTCCGATATTTTCATCCGGCACATCAATGCGGAAACTGTTGTAGCGCAATCCTCCGGTGAGGTTAAGTCGTTTCCAGGAAAGGGTATGCAGATTATAAGCCGCCCAGCTTTGCATGGACGAGCGGTCTGGGTAAAGCCCGCGTTTCAGGGTTCGGATGTCGGTGTTTTCATTCCATTCCACTTTGTCGCTACGCACCGCATCGCCATACCATTCCAGTCCGGTCGTCATGTCCCAGTATTTCAGAAATTTGGATAATACATTGATTTGCACACCATTGGTCCATGTTTTATCTGTTTCGCTTACCTGTACAGGGTTGCCGTTTTTCTGACTTTTCCGCACCTCATACGATAATTGGCGGGAGGCTGTCCATTCGATTTTTCGCCACCATTTATTCGTGAAATCGGCTTGCAATCGTGTGTAAATCAACTGCCTGCGCTGTGGGTCGAAGCTGTTGTACGCAAAGTTTTCCAGCTGTACTTTGTGGTACACCGGCACATCCTGTTGTTGCAGATCCTGGTAAGCGGCAGTAATGGATACATGGTTGTTCAACTGAAACAATGCTTTGGCTTCCACACTCCACTGGTCGTATCCGTTGGGCGATTGCCTGCCCAGACCTTTTCCAGCGACCAGATCGCCGAATTGCCGGTAAGCGCCGCCTGCCCGAACTGCCCAGCGCTTCCCGGAAGCCGTGAGGGCTGCCTGGGCGCTGTTTTCCATAGCGCCCGACATCCATTTGACGGCTGCTTCAGGCTGAAAAGTGGTTTGTGCCGCATATGGCAAGGGGTGCGTAATTACATTGACAACACCCCCGATGGCATCGCTACCGTATTCTGAAGATCCGCCGCTTTCCAGGATTTCAATTCTATACAACCAGGCCGGGTCGAGGGTGTTGAGATATTGGTTGGGACCTGACCGGAAGGTGGCATTATTGAGCCGGATACCATCGACGAGCAGCAGCGTTTGCTGGCCGGTAAGCCCGCGCAGAAAAAGAGAACCGCCACCGTGGTTGGTCTTTTGTAAAAACACCCCCGGCGCCTCAAACAGCATTTCCGGTACACTCCGGGCGATGCGGTTTTTCAGGTATTCCGCATCCAGCACTGTGGTGACAACCGGAAGATTGTACGCATCGTGGCGCTGTCGTTGTGCTGTTACAACTACTTCTTTTTGCCAAATCACAGGGATGCCCTGATCACTTGTATCTTTGGGCGAGAACGTTTGCGCGCTCACAGCAGCAAGTTGGACTAAAAATCCAAAAAAGATAAATGCTTGTTTCATAAAATGATGATTTACAAGAATTTACATCTCGTATTTTCTTTTATTTTCCACCCCTTTTCTCTCGAATAAAATCTTCCACATTGTCTAGTTTGGGCGATTCCAGGAGCGATTTCCAGTCAAATTGCGCATCGAAAGGTGTCAGCAGTTTTTGTGGGTCCAACACCCGGGGATCGACCGGCAGGGCTTTGTAAGGCAAAAAATCGGGCTGATCCGTAAAAAAATCGCCCAAATCCGCCGCTCCGGCATCGTATTGATTCAAATAGGGCACGCCGAGTACATGCCAGAATGTTTTAAAAATGCTGCCAAAACTGTAGTGCCGGTGCCCGACGTGATTTTTTTTGGCATAAGGGGAATATACCTGTAAAATGCTGCGGTGCGCATCGACATGGTCAGTGCCATCCTGGGCATCGTCTTCCGTCACGATGATGACCATATTTTTCCAGTAGGGCGTTTGCGACAAAAATTCTACTACCCTGCCTAAAGCCAGATCATTGTCGGCCATATAGCTTTCCCGAAATGGATAACCGGCCTCCGGGCGTTCTCCAGCACCATGGTCCTGGGGAAGCATCAGGGTGATGACTTGTGGCATGGGTGTTTTGCCGCTCAGCCATTTTTCCTTGAACTCCTCCATGAATACATCGGCGCGGAACTGGTCCGGGATAGCCATGTTAAATGTGGCGTATTTTTGGGAAGAACGCCCGTAGAGCGGCCCCGGAATCGGGAAATTGACCATTACTTTCTGCCCGTAATACTTCATAGTCGAGTCGGTCATATTGGAGCCCATTTCTGTGCCGAAACCGAAATTATAGAAAGAAATATTGTGGCGTTCCAGATGGTCCCACAGCGATCCCGCTTCGTTGTAATCTTCCGGGAAGATCGCGCCTGCGCCACCCGTCCAGGCATACTGGCCTTTTGCTTTGCTGCCGCTTTTCACATTTCTATGACCGCCATATTCCGCAGCGACATTCGTTTCCATCCATTCATTCGGATACGTATTAGCGAGCCAGCGGTGCCCGTCGGCAGAGTGGTCGCTGTCGACATAAAAATTGTCGGCCGTGCCAAACCGCTGTGCCAGTGCGAGGTGGTTGGGCATAATGGTGGCATCGGTCACCGTCTGGGTTTTGTTTTTATTGGAAAACGTGCGCTTGTATCCATAACGGGCAATGGCAGGGTCCCCTTTGCCTTTACTCAATTGTCCGAATACCTCATCATAAGTCCGGTTTTCCTTGGAAATGAATACGATGTGCTGGATCGGGCTTTTTTTGTCGCCGGGAAACAGGGGAATCGGGTTGTTTTTTCTGTTTGCCAGCGAAGCGTCTGTTGCCGGTGTTATTTTGAAATTATTGTCTATTACCTGTTGGGTGAAAACGGGTAGTTGTGTATCTGCCGGGATATCGAGGGTGGTGACAGATCCGTGCATCAGGTGGCCAATATAGTCGCCTTCCGGGCCTTCTTTGAAGGTGTAACCGCCGTTGGGGCCGCTGCCGTATCCTTTGGCATTAGCGACGATGAGTTTCCTGCCATCTGGCGTAACCGCCAGCTTGGAAGGGAACCAACCCACCGGCAGGTGTCCGACCACGGTCAGGGAAGGGATGTCGATGATGGCGATGGCATTGATGCCTGCTTCTGCTACGTAGAGGCGTTTTTGATCGGGCGACAGCGCTACGCCAAACGGAATCACTCCCCGGAAACGACTCAGTTGTGCGAGGGGTTGGAGAAATATATTTTTGACGACTTTCGCCTTTGCAGGGTCAATCACCGAGATACAGTCATTGTTGCCATTGCTTACAAAAACGTATTGATTCGTAGACACCAGGGAGTTGGGGCTGGCGCCGCCCACTGCCGGAATACCCTCTATTTTTTCACCCACCAGAAAGCCTGTTTTGATTTTGTGTGCTACCCGGGGCATTTTACCGGAAATATCTACGGCCCAAACCGAGAAGGACTCCGGCGCATTGGGGTCGCCCAAAGCAGGCACCACCAGCTTGTCTTTTTTGTATCCATCCTTCATTTCCTTCGATCCAAAGGCAGAAGTCGGGAAATTCGCTCCATTTACTTTTGCGTTCTCCGAACCCTCATTCGTCAGCGGACTGTATTCAAACATGCCTACATTGGCTACAAATACCGTTTTTTGATCCGGCGAGAGCGTGACGCCGAAAGGATACCGGCCTACGGGCACATAATGCAGTACTTTATGGCTGGGTATATCGGCTATCAGGAGCCTGAAATTACTTTGATCGCAGATAAAAAGGGTGCGTCCATCTATAGACAAGGCCAAGTCGCCCAGGTATCCATCCGGGTTGTCGGGTTGTGCACAAAGGATGGAATCCGTTTTAATGCCGGTTTTCAGGTCGTAACAGAATAGTTTGTTCGCACTGCCGCCTGCCACCCACACGCTGCGGTTGTCGGGGGTAATAGCAAGCCCCATAAATACGTCTTCGAGCAGTTGTGGATCGTTCATCGGACCTTCAGGTACCTGCCGTGTTTTTGGAGTGCCTGAAGACAAATTCTCCAGAATAGTGATAGAAAACGGCCTGTTGCCCGAGTTGGCCGTTACTGCAATGGTACCATCGGGCGACAGCACTAAGCCATACGGGTGTGGGGCAATGCGGACCGTTTGGCCCATCGGTTGAACGATGCGTCCATTGGGAATAATCGTTTGGCCATTTGGAATAATCTGGCAGTATAAGTCTCCCGCCGGTGGCTCTATGACCGTGGTATTGTTTTGAGACCGGTTTAGATTGCGTTGAGAAGAGCAGGCGGATAAAACAAGTACAATAAATAAAAAAACAGGATATGTTTTCATGAAAAATGAAATAGGATGGGTTGAAAAATGTAGGTCAATGTTAAGTTTATTGCTTCTATGTAAACTTAATATGAAGTAATTGTTAAGTTTGGTAATTTTGCCCTGCACATAAATGCAAAATATTTTATACATGAAACAAGCAAAGCAAAATACTACGACCACTCAAAAAAGTGTTTCACCAGCGCTCAATACTTTGAAACAAAAAGCCGATAGTGCTGAAAAAGCAGCAGAAATGGCCTATGCAGACTTTGAGAAAAAGCAAATAGCTTATAAAGAAGCGTTGCAAAATGAACCTGCCAAAAATGTCTTTTTCCAGATTTGGTCGGCCATGAAAATTGCCAAATTAACCTATAAAATCAAACGTACAGCGCTCAAACTCGCTAAATACGATCATAAATTTACCAAAAAAGCGGTAAAGAAGGGTGGTCAAAAAGCAAATAAAGAAAGCGTGGTAACTGAGGTCAACGCGTCCAAACAAGTGGAAAAGAAAGTGAAAGCAACCAAAAAGGCAACCGCTGCTTAATCTTCCCCTTCCTCCCGGAAGTTGCTTAAAAATGCCGACCGGCGTGGTGCTGGCATTTCAGAGTGTTCTCCTTTAATGGCCTTCCACAACACTTCATTAAATTCCAGATCGGGTACTCGGTCTTCCTGCGACATGTCGAAATTTTCAGAACGGCGTTGCAAATCATTGACCGCCGTGTTCCGATCATCCAGGTTGATATTACAAGCTCTGGCTTTCCAGGGCTTGTAATCTGCTTGTTGCGTGAAAGAATGCCACATGGGGGTTGCAGCGGCATTCTGCTGGCTCATTGGCGCCATCCCCAGTATCAATTCTATGGTTCGCAGCATCGAATTGGTGCTGTACATGGTGTGGTCCACAAAATTTCGGCGGCTGAAAGGGCTGATCACGTAGGCGATGGAGCGGTGCGCATCGACGTGATCAGCCCCGTTTTGCGCATCGTCTTCCAATACAAATACCGCAGATTCTTTCCAGACGGGGCTGTGGGATAAGTGTTCGATGAACAGGCCCAAAGCCAGGTCGTTATCGGCCATCTGGGCGAAGGGCGTCGGTTTTCCGAGCCGTAGTCCTTCCGTGTGGTCATTGATGAGTCGCAGGGTATTGAGGCGTGGAAGATTGCCTGCCACGACCAGGGAATCGAAATCGCGTTTCCATTGGCTTACGCGTGTTGTATCTTTTACGGAAGTATCCCAGGAAGTATAATAGGGGCAAAAATGGCCTTCCAGGGCAGGAATATTTGCTTTTTGATCGTCTGCGAACTCGCCGTAGGTGCGATAAGTGATACCCGCTCGTTTGCAGTGATCCCAAATAAAGCCATCGCGGGGCCAGGCTGTAGGGTTCTGGCCCTCGAAGTCATACGCTCCCCCGCGCCTGCCATAACTGGTTACCCAGGTCTTTTCGGTGTAATCATTGGCATACCCCGCCGTGCTCCAGTTGTGCCCGTCGGCGCTGACCTCTGCGGAGACATAAAAATTATCCAGCAGCACAAAATCACGCGCTAACGCATGGTGGTTGGGGGTAATTTTTTCAGGAAAAAGGCATAAGGAACTATCTCCATTGCCTTCGATCATATCGCCCAGCACCTGGTCGTAGGTTCGGTTTTCTTTAATGATATAAAAGACATATTTGATCGGAGAAGGATCGCCTACACGTTGTGGAACAGGGTTTCCTGGCTCGCCTTCCGCAAAACGCTCGCGTTCTTTGGTATACGGTGTATTTCGGTACACTTGCCGGGTATATTCCGCTAAAATCTGCTCGCCGGGTTCCGGTATGATACTCATGGTGCCTTTCATCAAGCCACCGATGTATTCAATTTTGGAAATTGCGGTGGAATCGCTTTTTTGATAGGCAACCCTTTGTTCCTTGCTCACCGGGTTAGGTCCGTTCGGGTTGGGGAAGGAAGAGAAACCTTTGCCATTTGTTACGAATATTTTTTTTCCTACAGTTTTGACACAGGTGGGATACCAACCTGTTGGAATAAAACCCAGAGAGCGGCTTTTGCGGAGTTCGGATACGTCAAACACGGCCAGGCAGTTATTGTCTGCATTGGCGACGTACAGTATGTTTTCGTCCGGCGACAATGCTACGCCATTGGTAGTAGAGCCAGTCAGCAGGTTTGGATACAAGGTAGCCGCCAGGGTTTCGATTACTTTTCCTTGTTGTAAATCCACAATGTTTACCGTATTATCATCTGCGCAGGCGATGTACGCCAGGGTTCCTTTTTTATTAATAATCAGGTCATTGGGATTATCGCCCACTGGTATGCGACTGCTCACGCGGCGTTGTTCGGTATTCCAGATCACCAGTTCATTTCCACCCCAGTGTGTGATCAACAGGTTTTTGCGATCGGGAGTAAGTACACAGGTGTATAGTTCTTTTCCAATAGAGTCGCGGTGAACTACGGCTTTGCTGCGGGTATCCAGAACGTAAACGGAGTTATTTTCTTTGGTTACGACATACAGCAGGTTCCTTTTGTTGTCCACACAAAGACCTGCAGGCGAGATGCGTTCCGGCCATGGTTTGCCCAGGCTAAGCGTATCTTTCAATACCAGTTTTTCCTGTTCGATCCGGTACCGGAGAATGGCATTGCTGTTTCCCCCGGAAACATACAACGTTCGGTTGTCGGATGCAAAAGCCAGTCCAAGCCAGGAAATAGGGATTTCCAGGGCATGCAGCAATGTTCCGTTCTGGGAATTCAGTAACTGAAGCGATTGTTTCCCCTGGCCATTGTTGGTGACAGCGATGTAGCGTCGGTTGGGCGAAACAGCCATATTAAGTGGCAGGTCACCCAGGGGCAACGAACTGCCTGCCGGGCTGAGCGACCAGCCATTCGGTAGCAGGGTTATTGCTGTTCCGGTTTGTTTGCCGGGATGTTGCTGGGCAAATAAGTTGGAATACAAAGAAACCATGCACAGGATGAGCAACGTTGTGATTTGTTTCATGTCGTTGTATAATTGATCTGATTTTAGGGATAAACATAAGAAACTGAACCATTATGTTCCGGAATTTGAAGCATCAAATCCGAAGTTTCCCGAATTTTTGTTTTTTGAAGCAGCCGGGCTTTAACTACCGGCCAATCACTGTCGATGATGCTGTATAGCGCTGCATCTCGAACGGTACCGTTTTCCAGCACACGCTCCTTTCGAATAATCCCCTCGAATTGAGCACCCAGTTTTTCCAGTGAACGGCGCGAGGGAATATTTCTGGTATCTGTTCTGAACTGGACACGAAGCAGTTGGAGTGCCTCAAAGCAGTAGTCGAGCAGTAAATATTTGGCTTCCCTGTTCATGCCATTTTCCCAATACGCCGGCGCCAGCCAGGAGCCGGTTTCGCATTGCCGGTGTTCCCGGTTGAGGAGAAACAAACGGGTCATGCCAACAGGGTAATGGTGATGAGCATGAAAAACTGTAAATGCATGGCAAATGCCAGTTTTTACCTGATCCATTATTTCACATAAATGCCGAAGATGCCTGTCTGCCACACTGAGGTCGAAAGGGTAGTGTGTCCAAATGCGTTTGTCCTGCCCGAGTGCAATCAGATCGCCAAAATGCGACTCCTGTAAAGCACACAACCTGATTTTGTTGCCCTCCAGAACAGTAGGTATGTGTTGATAAGAATGCAGTGCTGACATTTTTTTAAAATTCAGAAAGATGCCGGGAGTAGCAGCGTTATTTTTTAGTAATTAACTGATTATCAATAATTTTGTTGGTTATAGGCTGCTCAGGTGGAAGGCTTCTTTTTATGAACAAGTCCGATATTTTTAGAGCAACGGCTTTGTCGCCTTGATATTCCAGCCCCAGGAAAGCGGCAAATGTTTGTGCAAACTGACATTGGTAATAAGGTGCACTGTTTTCTACTTCGCCCAGCGGCGCTGTTTGAGGGCCCATTACTGCAAACCAGATTTCTTCGGCTCCATTCACCCAGCCGTGGTGTTTATGCCAGGTGGCAGGGCTGTTTCCGCGACCGTGATCGGTGGTAATAAACAGGGTTGTTTTGTTCCGGTAGCGTGGACTGGACTGGACAAACTGCCATATCTGGCCGATCATCCGGTCATTGGCCTGTGCTGCCTGCAGGTACTCGGCATACTTTTTTTCGTGGGCGTATTCATCCGTTTCGCCCAGGCCGATATGCAGTACCCTGGGTGCATGCTGGCGGAGGTATTGCAGGGCGTAAGCAGTTGTAAGGCTATCGGGTCTCAGGTGTTTTCCCCAGGGTTTGGATACAGATTTCAGTTGCTCGTTGAGTGCATCTTTGACCCACTCGCTGGTACGACATTGCTGATAAAGGCTGTCGGAAATCCGGTTTTGCAGGTCGAGTGGAGCAGTACTGTAAGTTTTACAGAAACGGGAAAGGTTTGCAGCGAAAGAAGTCCACTGCGCAATGGGCGCTTCCTGCGTTGCATATGGCAGTTTATTTTGGGCAAAAAGACATACTGTGCTGCCGAGGAGCAGCATGAAGGGTAACAGTATTCTCATGTAATAGAAATTAGGGCGAATACATGCAGATCCGTATGAAGGATTCATCCGAATGCCAGTATGCAGCGGCAAAAGTAGAAGTCGCCGTGGCCAACAATGGAAACAGTACGTTAAGTCGTGATGAATAAATTGTTTCGTACCTGCAAATGTCGTTTCACAGCGCTTTCTGCTGATTTATAGTCAACGCAAAGTGGTTTTGAACGAAGCGGAATTTCAACTAACTGATAATCATGTATTCAAACCATCAAACCGTTCCAAACCACTCAAACTTGACTATAAGTGTGGGCGACGAGGTAGATAACGCTTTTTGGCCATTGTAGTAATATCTTGTACAATTTGCTGTATATCAATTATTTAGATTCAATAATAGATTTATAAAAAACGTAGAAAGCAACATACTTTTAGTAAAAAGTACACTTAGTTAGGGACTATATTTACATCCCGATACGAACACAAATATTTTCGTTTATCCATTTGGGCCAAAGTAAATTATGTCAAGCAACAAAATACACATATTTGATACCACACTGCGCGATGGCGAACAGGTGCCGGGTTGTAAACTCAACACTAGTGAAAAAGTCGAAATCGCCTTGCAACTCGAAGCACTCGGGGTAGACATTATTGAGGCAGGTTTCCCCATTTCCTCTCCCGGCGATTTTCAGAGCGTGCAGGAGATTTCACTGGCTGTAAAAAATGTGACGGTCTGCGGATTGAGCCGAGCGGTACTAAAAGATATCGAAACGGCTGCAGAAGCGTTGAAACACGCCCGTCGGCCCCGCATCCATACCGGGATCGGTACTTCCGATTACCATATCAAATCCAAATTCAATTCCAACCGGGAAGATATTCTCGAACGCGCCAAACAATGTGTTCGCTGGGCGCGCAACTTCACCGACGATGTGGAGTTTTACGCCGAAGACGCTGGTCGCACCGACAATGAATACCTCGCGCAGGTGATCGAAGCGGTCATCTCAGCAGGCGCAACGGTGGTGAAT
>Ga0163153_10008958_pt1 | contig 10227 bp, 5 predicted proteins | sample OliLakLV19MP6IB1_FD_148629 | JGI IMG/M metagenome (GOLD analysis project Ga0163153, IMG submission 148629) | Freshwater microbial mat bacterial communities from Lake Vanda, McMurdo Dry Valleys, Antarctica - Oligotrophic Lake LV.19.MP6.IB-1 | ecosystem: Environmental > Aquatic > Freshwater > Lake...
ACTATCGCTATGAAAAAGGCCGCTTGCAGCCGATGCCGGAACCTGGATTTCTGCGGCAATGGGCTGTGCTGGGGTCGCTCGTGGGTGTTCTGGTTTTTCTGTCCGTCTATTCCTACGTCATCTTTTATCTGAAGAGCGGCAATCAAACGCTGGTTGTGCATGTGGACGATGAATGGCTGCGTGAACAGGGAGGCGAGGTGACTCTGCTGGTTGACGGCAACAGTCATACGATTTCAACGAAGTCGCAGACGGGTGAAGATGTGTCCGTTGTTGTGACGCTGGGTGAGCACACGTTTTCAGTAAAGCATGGAGACACGGTTGTCCATGATCCACGGACGTTTCAAATTGAGAAGGACGGACGTCGAATTCTACAGATCACAGCGACAGATATTCAGCTGACGAACCAAACAGAAAATGCGGAGTTTATCGCAGCCGGTGTTGCCGGGACCTCGGCCAAAGCCACGTCGAAGCCCTCCGGTACGCCAAATGCTGATCTTGTGAAAGCCGATGCTGCAAAGCCAGGCTTCGAATCAGTAAGGCGTGACGAACAGAAGGTGCCGGTTCAAGCAGATTGGGTCACGCTGTTTGATGGGAAGACTCTGGGAGGATGGGACGGTGATCCGCGTGTATGGAGCGTTCAGGACGGTGCTATCACTGGGAAGACGACTGCAGAAGTAACGCTCGACAAAAACTTGTGCATCATCTGGCGAGGCGGAGAGACCGACAATTTTGAGCTTGAATTAGAATATCGCATCGTGAACGGCAATTCCGGAATTCAATATCGCAGCTTCGAGTTACCAGAGGGAAAGTGGCGTATCGGCGGATATCAGGCGGACATTGACTCCGGCGACAAATACTCGGGCATGCTGTACGAAGAGGCGGCCCGCAACATTCTTGCTGAACGTGGGCAGTCGACGGAAGTAGGTCGCAACGGCGAAAAACATGAAGTGAAGGTGACCGGTAAAGTGGGTGACTCTGCGGAGATTCAGAAAAACATTCTGAAGGAGGATTGGAACAAATACCGCATCGTTGCTCAGGGATACCATTTTCAGCATTTCATTAACGACACAAAAGCTGTTGATGTGACGGATAACGATTCCAGGGACCGTCGTGCTGCGGGATTGCTCGCACTGCAACTACACGTCGGGCCACCGATGACGGTTCAGTTTCGCAACATCCGGATAAAACCATTGCGTACAATAACTCCAGAATCGGCACTCGCCATCGCGCCATTTGAACCGGCGGAAGCGAAGGCATATCAGGAAGCATGGGCCAAACAACTTGGGGTGCCGGTGGAAATTGAAAACAGCCTTGGGATGCAGCTGCGATTGATTCCTGCTGGCCAGTTCACCATGGGCTCACCGGAAACAGAACCCTTCCGGGAACCACACGAAGGACCACAACATACTGTGCGGATTAGCAAACCATTTTACATGGGAACAACCGAGGTCACGCAGGCAGAGTGGATCGCTGTGATTGGAAGTCGCCCGTGGCAGGACCAGCCCAATGTCTTTGAAGCGGATGACCGACCTGCGAGTTATGTCAGCTGGGATGAGGCGATTGAATTTTGTCGAACGCTCAGCTCCACCGAGGATCTGGATTATCAACTTCCCAGCGAAGCGCAGTGGGAATTCGCGTGCCGCGCAGGAACAGAGACCGCCTATTACTTTGGCAACGATGTTGAACTGCTGCACGAACACGGGTGGCTCGATACGAATACGAAGCTCCTGGGGAACAATGGCGCGCAGGCTGTGCGACAAAAAAAGCCAAATCCTTTCGGCCTGTTTGACATTCACGGCAACGTATTCGAATGGTGCCACGACCATTATGACTCGAATGCCTATCAGCAACGATCCGATGTGACTACAGACCCTCTGCGGTTTGCGCACAACGAAGAAAGTGCCATACATATCACTCGGGGCGGCGCGTGGGACTGGAACGGTAACGAGATACGCTCCGCGTTGCGCGGCCGCGCTGTTCGGGACTTCCGCAGTCAACGGGACGGGTTCCGAATTATTCGCAGTCTCAATGGGCAACCTGTCCCGATGGCGGCAGCAGCATCGGTAGGAATGGACGCCTCAGGTCAACTGCGGACGAACATTGAACTGCCAGACCCAAACGCGTCCCTGAAGAACTTCTCACAAGTTCATGGTGCGACCGCGGAGGAACTCGCCGCATGGACAAAGACTCTGCCGCAAAGATCGCGACCCAGCTGGTTTTCGACAAGAGCCAACTCCAATCCAATTCTGTACGACGCGGTCGCAATAATGACTCAGACTCAGCACGAGTGGATCCTGCAGGTGTATGACCACATTGATGACGTGAATTGGGAAGAAATGAAAAAGACGTATCGTCCGGCTTTCCTGCACGTCTATCCAAAAAATGACGGCCTTGAACGACTCACGCTTTGGGTCAAAGATGGTCGTTCTTATGAATACTGGCTTGGCCGCGGTGACTTCATCGTCGAAAAGCTTCACGAAGGCCTGAAGTGGGAACAGAACAAGAATGGATTTCGCGAACGCTGGCTGCCCGTGAGCTTATGCGGCAACAAAACAAACTTCAGTCCGTTTGATATGGTGCAGGAATGGGTGCCCTATCATGAATGTGAATGGGATCTGGATTTAGGTTTCGACGCCCTTGTCTCAAAGGTGGAACAGTATCGTGCCAAGGGCTGGCGGCCCGCCATCATCAATGTGGTTGGCGGCAGCAATCCGCCCCGATTTGTCGCTGTTTTTGGAGACAACCCGGCAAACGGGAAATGGTCCTTTTCGGCAAAGCTGACTATCAACGAGTACCGTTCTTTGCTTTCAAAGGCGGATGAGGCGGGCGGGATACCGAGATGCGTCGTGTCGCGGGTTGAAGGCGAGTCGGTAGTGTACAGCGTTGTCTGGGACAACGTGGAGTTGTGACTGACTTTGGGACACACTGATTACATCATCGCAACAATGCTGTCTTGCTTCATCGAACTGGAGTGCAATGTGTTTCAGGTCACGGTAGTAAAACGTCTGAACGATCCCGCGACTCTTTCTTCAAATGTTGCCGTGCTCATCGGACGGGATCAGTCGTGCCATATCCAGTTGCAGGATCCGTCTGCGTCGCGCGTGCACTGTCGCGTCATCGAACATGACGGTCGAGTGACTTTGTATGACGCCGGCAGTCGCTGGGGGACGTTCGTCAATGGGCAGCGAGTCACCGAATGCGATCTTCGGCTCGGCGACCAGATTCAGATCGGTGAGACGACTCTGCAGTTGTCCCAGCTCGATGCTCCCACCGAAAATCCCGTAATCGAAGAACCAACCCGCCTTGTAACTCGTCGCCGATATTCGAACTCGATTCCATTGTGAACGGGTGAAACGTTTCAAGGCGGAGTGTGCCGATTCAATTGATCCCCCGCTCCATTCCTGCCCGAAATTCTCTGAGAATTCGTCGGTCCGACAAACGGCAGCCAGTTCGAGACCCGCAAGGTGTGTTGTTTGTTTTGGACATTTCGAGCGAAATCCCGGCTCAGCAAACGCGGGTGGGAAAACCGACGCAGTTTCGTGAAATCCGGTTTCCTGCTTCGGTCCGATAAACAGGTACCTGTAACTCATGAAGTGGACCCCGGTTTCCGGACCAGCGGTTGGTGGATGGCACGCATCTTTCGAGTTTGTTCCACGGGACTGACTGGGTCCCGGGCGTAGTGTGCGCCGATACCGGCTCTTGATCGATCTGCGGCCGAACGGCATGGTTCAGTCCCGCATCAGTTCAGCGCGGATTCACCAAAATGCTCTTTCAATCTTGCCACGCCGATTTGTGTCATCAGTGTTCGAAAAACGTGGACTTTTTCCAGCGGCAAAGTGCAGAGCGCCTCAACGGATCGGTCCGTCACTTTCGTATTATCCACGTCAAGAATTCGCAGCGACTTCATTCCTGCGAGTCGACTGATTCCCTCGTCAGTAATGCACGTACCGTCCAGCGAGAGAACTTCCAATAGGGACAGCGTGGCGATTTCGGCCAGTCCCTGGTCGGTCACCAGCGTGTCATTGAGGTACACACCGCGAAGCTTCGCGAGTCCCTGCAACTCACGTATCCCTTCATCAGTGATGGCGGTGTCGTTCAGGCACAGCCACGTCAGGTTCTGTAGCGGCCGCAAATGGCGCAGACTGGCATCTGTGATGTCGTCGCCGTTCAATTCGAGAAAGTTGAGCTTCACGAGTGGCTCAATGGATCTCAGGCCCTGATCGGTAATCCGGCAGTTCATTACGGTAAGTTGTGTGAGGTTGGTCAGATGGCTGATTTGTTCGAGACCCAGATCGGTAATCTGGCTGGCATCAGGCAAAAAAAATGACTCTCGGATCAGACCTCGCTCGGACCGGGGGACTATGACCCAGCAAATGCAGTGAGGTGAGTTGAGAAAGGCTGCCCAGACTTCGTAGTCCGTCGTCGGTGACCCCACAATGGTTAAAGGAAAGCGCGGTAACATTGCGAGCATGCTTCAACGTCGCCACCAGCGTTGCGTCAGTCGCAAGCGGACCATCAAAGCTCAACCTTATTTCCTTCGGCACGTCCTGCATCGGAGGAAGGGAAGTGCCGGCTGAAGTGACACTGACTCTCAAAGCAGGATTCGCTTCACGGATAGCCAGAATCAGCTCGGCCGTGACTCCTGGGCAGCCCCAGAGAGAAAGACTGCGAAGACCTGGCAGCTGCGGGAATGACTCACCTGTGAAAGACGAGCATTCTCGGAATGTGAGCGAGCGAAGGCCTGGCAATTGCAACAGCGTTTTCAGCCCCTGCTCGGTAATCGCAGCCTCAACCAAGGTCAAACTCTGGAGCTGGCCGAGGCCGACGAGATTCGCAAGCGCAGCATCCGTCACTGTGGCGCCTTTGAGGGTTATCTGCGTCAGCTCGGGAAACGCGTGAAGCAGGTCGAGATCCTCTGCCGATTGCGGAACCCACACAACATTGTTGACCTCCGCACTGTAGGTGTCATCCAGGAAGCCAAGGCGGACACCCAACCTGGCGAGAATATTTGATACCCCGACCGTTCGTATGCGCTGATAAACGAGTCCGTTGCGACGCTGCACTTCTGCAATCTGTTGCTGCTGACGCATTCCAAGATACAGGTCTCGGCCGATCAACCCACTGACAACGCCAACGACGGCCACCAGCACAGTCAGTGTCAGCCGCCGAAAGCGAATCGTATCCCTGCGGAAGGGGGACTCTGATGCTGCACTCATACGATGACCTCCAAAACTCGACGAGGCATATCGAACGGCCTTGTTTGTACGGTCAACATACGACCCAAACCGCCGCGGTGAGCTGCCCACCTGGAATTCTGCATGAAACGTGCGCGTTTAAAAAGTGTGGTTGAGCAGATCCCCGGATCATGTGCATGCAGCCCAAGTATTCTTTGTTTGCCAGGGAACCAATGGTGGTGAACAAACAGGGACACAGCATGTTGGTGAATCGTTGGCCGGAACTTTGTAAGATTCTCGGTCGAGCGACTCAAACGCAGATCCTGTCGAAATCAATGTGTTTGACTACCGCAGCCGCGTCAATTCCTCCCTTTTCGGTCGGAATGCGGCTTTGCTTCTCGCGGTCTCGGCCGGATGTGGTGGCCGAATGGGATCCCAGCGAAGTGGCTCGCCGGTGGCTGATGCTGTGCCCGCTGCGGCGAGACTCAAATCGGCAGCCTGAGGAACCGACGGAGTTCGAACTCAACCACATTCGCAAAGACAAAGACAAACTGGCCTCCATACGCAGTCGGCTAAGCGAACTTTCGTGGTGAATGAGGCTGCTCAGCCAGAACATTGCTCAGCCAGCCAACAAGGAGGATTAGGAGATCGGCAAATTCTGGCAGGCGCGCTATCGGGCGGTGCGGCTTCTTGATGAAACGGCGGTTCTGGCGTGTGCGGCGTACGTGGACCTGAATCCGATACGAGCGGCGATTGCCGCAACCGTTGAAGACAGCGAATTCACATCGGCTCAGAAGCGGTGTCGAGATCTGCGGGCTCGCGTGCGGCAAGCACGTGAGATACAGACAGGTCCGGCGCTAGCGACGTCAGACCCGCCGCGGAGCGTCGGGGCACATTGGAGGTCTCGCGAACTGCAGGCTGGTCCTCTCCCCCGTTGGCAGGAGTGTTGAAATGGTGACTCGTTCGACGGGGGAGAGTGGACAAGAAAGTCGGCGGTCCCCGTCACTCTAACCGTGGTGCAACCTTGTGAAGGACTTCGGGAAACTGTTCAGCATCGTGGCCAGTCAGCCGGCTCAGATTGATCGTCATCGATCGGGAACCCGTTCGCATCGCTACCGCGCCCGGCGGGCCGCTCGCGAACTGCTGAGTCCCGTTTAGGGATCACCAGAGTCTGTTGTCCTCCGAGCCCTGCCGCCGAGAGTCCATTGATCCCCCCGCGCTGACAGTAATGGCCGCAGAATGCCTTGGGCTGCGCTGCGTACACCGGACACGCTCACATGTGCGGCCTCTCAGGCGATTCTTTTCTGTGATCCCTGCAATGGGCGTCCGCGGTCTGCCACTCGATCGGAAACCAACATCGGGAACCACGAACGAGCGGCATCTGAACGCTCCGAAATGACCCGCGCGGAATCAATCCCATCTAACGTGTATGGGCGAGTCCTTTGAAGTCACCCTATTTTCACCAACATCAAACTAAAACTGCTATGATCCTAGTGGTCTGTGCGTTCGTGTCCCCAGTGGTCCGTTCCACCAGGAATTCACCGATGAGGCTTGGTGCGTCGCACGCGAGAAGAACGAGGCAATACGATGAAGAAGTTGACGGTCATCAGTGTTATCTTCGTGACACTTGCGATGGGATGTGACGGCGAAAAGAAGGAACGGATAGAGGTCAGTATGCCTCCAGGAAACTCCGAAACACCCGATAACATCGTCCATCAGAATGAAGACATGTTGCGGACGGCAGACGAACCCGAGCCAAGCGCGGCAACTTCAAGGATTCGACTTGAGTATCCGAGAATCACGAGAGCCACAGGTACAGTGGTCAAGAGGCGCAATCTGATGAAGAAATATGAGTACTACATGATAAGCCAAGGTGGCTTGATTTATGCATTGGATATACAGGATCCGCCACAAGGTGGTCTCGACAAGAGCTATGATGCAATCGGAGTCAGGATGGTGGCGACTGCTGAGTATTCGCGACAGTTGGAGCAGAGAGCAAAGGAGTCGTTGCTTCCTGGTCAGACTATTCCTCGAAATCCCGTCGCGGGGGTTTTGTTCGATGTGACGCTATCACCACCTGCCGAACACGATTAGGATCACGGGGATGGCGTTTCCACTTTTTTGGGTTCCTCCGGTAGTTCCGTGGTTAGGCCGTGAATTGTCGCGAGATTTTGTTCGAAGGGAATCGAGCCCTCAACCACCGGCTATCCGCTGAAAACCTTTCGGATTGGAACGAAACGAAAGACATGACGCTGTGCTGTCCGACTCAATGGAGCCACGACGATGGAGCCTCTCGACGAGCGATCACAATGCGAACCGCCATGGCCTCGGATATCCGACACGTGCACACAGAATTGCCAGTACGGCACCAATCGGAACTCTGACCGTGCGTTCGGATTTCGGAGTCGACGCTCGGGTTTGCAAAGTTTGTGTTTCGCGGTCGCCATTCTTGGGATAACTGCGAGACTCAGCATTGCTCAGTCTGCGGCGCCCGAACTGCCTGAGCTCGCATCGTCCAATGAAGGTCGTGTCGTTCTTCGCCGTCTCAATCGGACTGAGTACGAGAACACGGTGCGCGACCTGCTGGGCATTGAAGTCGATCTGAAGGAGCTGCTCCCTTTGGACGGCGCGGCCGGTGGCTTTGACAACGTGGGTGAGGCGTTGCACATGTCGTCGTTCCTGATGGAACGATATCTTGACGCGGCGGATAAAGCTCTGAACGTCGCGATCGCGAATTTGCCACAACCACCACTGCTCAGGAAACGTTATAGCCTGAAAGAGGAACGGATCGTGAAGGTGACGACCGAGGATGTGTATCGTCACTTCGATGATTCCCTGGTGATGCTGAGTTCGTCGCCATGGAACTCCATCACAGTCGGACAATTCTATCCGCCTGATCGCGGCAACTACCGCGTCCGCATTTCCGCTTATGGATTTCAAAGTGCCGGCAAACCCGTCACGTTTCGGATTGATGCCGGGCCGATGCTGATGGGGACGATCAATCATCTCGTCGGCTACTTTGATGCCGCACCCGATAAAACAACAGTGACGGAATTTATTGATCACTTCGACGCGCGAAATCACTTTCGGATTTCTCCCTATGGGCTGGCAAATGCACAGACCGTCACGAAAGTCGCATCCAACAAATATGAAGGACCTGGATTGGGTATCGAGTGGGTCGAAGTGGAAGGCCCGCTGCATGACTCGTGGCCACCGGAGAGCCATCGTCGCATTTTTGGCGTTTTGGCTCAGGCTCCTGCTCTGATCTCCGACCACTCGGATCGCGTCGAAGTTGTTTCCAGCGAACCGCTGGTCGATGCCGATCGCATCCTTCGCAAGTTTGCTCGCCGCGCATTCCGAAGGAAGGTGACGGATGCAGACGTCAAGCCATTCGTCGCGCTCGTGGAATCCAAACTTGCTGACAAATATTCATTTGAGCAATCTGTCCGCGTCGGCCTCGCGGCAATTCTCGTCTCGCCCGAATTCCTGTTTCTCCGCGAAGAACCAGGCCAGCTGGACGATTTCGCGCTGGCCAGCCGACTGTCGTATTTCCTGTGGAGCACGATGCCGGACGAGGAGCTGCTGGAACTTGCCGAGAAAAGTTTGCTGAACACAGGGGGAGAGAAGGGGAGAGAGGGAGAGAAGGGGAAAAGCACAGGAAATGCGATTATCTCCTCCTCTCCACTTCTCCCACTCGCGCCTTCTTCGACGTTAAGCGAACAAGTCGAGCGAATGCTGCAGCATCCCAGAGCACAACAGTTTACGAAGAACTTCGTCGGCCAATGGCTCGGGCTGCGTGACATCGACTTTACTGAGCCGAGTCACATCCTCTACCCCGAGTTCGACGACATGCTGAAGGAGTCAATGGTCCGCGAGACTGAGCTATTCTTCGCGGAAGTTCTCAAAAACGATCTGAGCCTCACGAATTTTGTGGCGTCAGATTTCTCGATGCTCAATGGCCGGCTGGCCAAGCATTACGGCATTCCCTTCAATTCATCTCCGCCCCCTGGTGAAAACGGCGACAGCAGTGTGGGCAACTTCGCGTTCCGTAAGACACCGCTGCCGCCCGAAAGCCACCGCGGTGGAATGCTGACGATGGCCAGCGTGTTGAAAGTCACCGCCAACGGCAGCAGTACGTCGCCGGTCATGCGCGGAGCGTGGGTCCTGGACCGAATTCTCGGCCAGCCGCCCTCACCGCCTCCCGATAACGTCGCGGCTCTCGAACCCGACACGCGCGGAGCGACGACGATCCGGGAGCAATTGGCCAAGCATCGAGAAATCGAATCCTGTGCGAGTTGCCATGTAGATATCGACCCGCCCGGCTTCGCCCTCGAGAACTTTGACGTCATCGGAGGCTGGCGCGACCGCTATCGCACAACCAGTTGGAGCCAGCATGTCGAAGAAGTCCGAATCGACGACCTCAAAATGCCGTACTACCACGGCCTGCTCGTCGATCCCGCGGACGTGCTGCCGGATGGCAGATCATTCAAAAACATCGATGAGTTCAAACAACTGCTCCTCGCCGACAAGGATCAACTCGCCCGCGCTCTGACGAGAAGGCTGCTGACGTACGCCACAGGCGCCGCTCCCGCGACCACCGACCCGTCCGAAATCAACGGCATAGTCGCCAAGGTCCGCGACAAGAACTACGGTTTCCGTTCACTCGTTCACGAGATCGTGGCGAGTGAGCTGTTCCGAACGAAATGATGTCTATCCTGATCGAACAGTGGTTTGTTTGCGTCGCTCGTTGCATCGCATCGGGTTAATGACGAATAATACGGCTGCATGTCGATCATCAAAGCGATGCTCGGCGACGTTTTGGCAGGCTTCGGGGCCCCTGGAAAATCCTTCGACTTCGGTGGAGGCGCGGGAGAGACGGGGCTGCGACCGAACACTTTTGGGAAAACACGGATGTCGAACACGCTTCAGGAATTGGAGAACTTCACGTACTTTGTTAAACAAAAGCTCAGCGTGAATGAGTCGAAACTGTCGTTGGAAGAATGCGTTCGCATGTGGCGACAGCAGACCGAGCGACAAGCGACCCTTGATGACG
>Ga0163153_10008959_pt1 | contig 10226 bp, 9 predicted proteins | sample OliLakLV19MP6IB1_FD_148629 | JGI IMG/M metagenome (GOLD analysis project Ga0163153, IMG submission 148629) | Freshwater microbial mat bacterial communities from Lake Vanda, McMurdo Dry Valleys, Antarctica - Oligotrophic Lake LV.19.MP6.IB-1 | ecosystem: Environmental > Aquatic > Freshwater > Lake...
GAAACCACACAAACTGCTGACCCAGCCACGCCACCTAGCCCGCACCACACTGCTCGCAGGAAAAGCCCACTCGTCGTAAGATCAAGCGAGACAAGCGACAGTGCCATTCGTCTCTGGATCGATACACGCCGACTGCGGCGCATTCATGACGTTGGACCTCTTGGGAGACGATGTATGCTGCGTCGGATCGCGTATGTGCTGGGCGGGCTCTTCCTGTTGTTTCTGATTGCTGCCTGGATCGTCATTTTCGATCCCTTTCGCCCCGCCGACATTCGCGCGATGACGCAAATTCGCAGCGAGTTGCAAGCTTCTGGCCGGCTTTCGTCGGATGAGAAACAGGCGCTATTCGGCCGTTGCGTGCAAGTTGCCGACAACCATCCCAACACCGTCGGCGGCGCGACTTGCCTGCTCTTGGCGGCAACCCGACTATCCGATCAGGACAGAGATGGCGCGATGCAAGCACGGATCGGAAAATTCCTGGAGGAGGGCGATCTCGAACTGATCGACGCTGCTTGTTATCGACATCTTGGGAACTTCCAGCAACTTGACGACCAAGCGCCGTTGCTGTTAAAGCGCCTCAAGGCACAGCCGGATCATCCCCAGGCGGCGGCGCTGGCGGCTCGTGTGAGCCAAATGTCGTTGCCCGGCGAAGAGCAGTCCCCTTCGCCGACGTTTGTGGCCGCGGCCGACCTGATTCGCGATCACTTTGCGGTCAGCCCGGACATCACGCCGTTTTGTGAAACGATGGCGATGACCGTTTGGAATCGCACGCCCTGGACTCAGGACTTCGAGTCGCATCTCGACGCCATCCTGGAAAAGAACCAGGACCGCGCGGTGCGATGCACTGCACAGTTCGCCAAGGCGCAACTTGCCATGTCGGTCGGCGAGGAGCGTCAAGAGGAGGCCCTGTCGCTGTTCGAGGAATTCCTCGCGGACTTCGACGGTAAAACGCCCTACGGCTATCTGTCGATCGAACAGAATTACCGCGACCTGGCCGAACGGCAACGGTCCGAGTTGCGGTTTCGCGCCACGGGGAAGCCTGCGCCGGACCTACACGGCGTCGATCTGAATGGCAACGAGATCCACCTAAAGGATTTTCAAGGCAAAGCGACGCTCGTGGTCTTCTGGGGCACGTGGTGCTATCCCTGCATGCAATTGGTACCGCAGGAACGGGAACTGGTGTCGCGCTTCGCGAATCGCAAATTCGCGTTGGTCGGCGTGAACTGTGATGACGAGATTGAGCTGGCAACGGCCGCGGCGCAAGAGCATCAGATGACGTGGCCGTCAATTCAAAACCACTTGCCAAATGGTTCGCAGATTACGGAAGAGTGGCGAATCCTCGGCTATCCGACGCTCTATTTGATCGACCATCACGGGGTGATCCGCCGTCGCTGGATCGGCCCGCCGCCGAACGAATTGCTCGATGCTGCCATCGAGTTGTTGGTCGACGCGGCGGACAACGCGTTGCCGCCCGATGAGATGGCGGCCGTCGCCAAGGAATTGGCCGCGATCGCCAAGAGCACGCCAACGCAAGCTAACGACGCTCGCCCTGACGGCGACAGCATTGCCAACGATCCGCGATTCTGCACATTCGATTTCCAAGACGCCAAGCTCGGCGCGAGCAAGTACGTCGTTTATCAACCATTGCAGGTCGAGTCGGGTGCAAAGTTTCCGGCAATCTTGTTCTTACACGGGGACGGCGCTCAAGGTTCCGACGGCAAGCGGCACCTGGGACAGGGATTGCCTGCCGCTCTGGCGTCCATGGATAACGAATTTCCGTTGATCGCCATTTTTCCTCAAGCACTCAATGGCGAGGACTGGCAGGCGGAACGCAGCGGCGGCCAGCGTGCGTTGCGTATTCTTGATCGCGTGCAGGAAGTATATCCGATCGACAAGGATCGTATCATTCTGTCCGGTTTCTCGATGGGGGGCGAAGGCACGTGGAGTCTGGGCGCTGCGCATCCCGAGCGTTGGGCCGCGATCGTGCCGATCGCGCACGGTTGGCAGCCTCAACAAGCGGAAAAACTTGCGAAGCTCCCGTGTTGGGCGTTTCACAGCGCCGACGACGAGATGATCGCGGCCAGCCATTCGCGCGACATGTTGAGCGCGGTCCAAGCCAAGGAAGGCAAGCCGCTCTATACCGAGTTCTCGGGCTTAACCCATACTCAATCGGCACAGCAGGCGTACTTGCAGCCGGAGTTGATCGAGTGGATGTTGTTGCAACGACGCGCTATGAAGTGAGTTGATCGCCAAGCGTGTCAGGCAGGAGTCATGGGACTCAGCCCCGCGGATACCTTACTGTTGTGCGCGGGTCTCCCGACCCCGCACGCGAGCCGACCGCAGGTCTCCCGTCGCTGGTAGTTGGTTCGCGCTCGCGCCGTGGCGCACTGGGAGACCTTCGGTCGAGCGGATATGCGGAGTCGGGAGACCCGCGCACAACAGAGCTTGCAGCCCGCTCATCCCGCCTATGCCCCGACCGGCGCCCGTTTGCGTTGATCGCGTTTGCGGTCGTGCTCCGTCAGCATCACCTTGCGGAGACGGATGCTGTCCGGCGTGATTTCCACGAGCTCGTCGTCTTCGATGTATTCGAGCGCCATTTCAAGTGAGATCTGGCGGGGCGGCTTGAGCAGGATGTTGCGGTCGCTGCCGGAAGCCCGCATGTTGGTGAGCTTCTTTTCTTTCGTGGGATTGACCGTCATGTCGCCAGTTCGGCTGTTTTCGCCGACGATCATTCCCTCGTAGACTTCATCGCCGGGGCCGACGAACATTTCGGCCCGATCTTGTAGGCCGTCCAGTCCGAAGGCGACCGCTTTCCCAGGCAACATGGATACCAGTACGCCGTTTGCGCGGGTGCCGATGTCGCCTTCCAGCTCACGGTAGCCGTCGAAACGATGATGGATGATCGCGGTGCCTTGCGTGGCGTTTAACAGACGCGTGCGCAAGCCGATCAATCCGCGCGCCGGGATCGTGAACACCACGTGCGACAAATCGCCGCGCTGCTGCATGTGCGTCATCTGGCCGCGCCGAGCGCCGGCCAATTCCATCACGGCGCCCAGACGATCCGGCGGCACTTCCACGACCAGGGTTTCAAACGGCTCTTCGACGACACCGTCGCGCTCGCGCGTGATCACGCGCGGCTTGCCGACGGAAAGCTCAAAGCCTTCGCGGCGCATGGTTTCGATCAATACCGAGAGATGCAACAGCCCGCGGCCACTGACGGCGTAAGCATCGCGACCCTCGACTGGCGCGACACGCAGCGCGACGTTGCGCTCCAATTCGCGCATCAACCGATCGCGCAAGTGCCGGCTGGTAAGGAATTTGCCGGACCGTCCCGCCAGCGGCGAGGAATTCACGCTGAACACCATTTCCAGCGTCGGCTCGTCGACCGCCAACCGCGGCAAGGCGCGGCGGTTATCGATGTCGCTGATCGTGTCACCGATCTCCACTTCTTCCATGCCCACGATCGCCACGATATCGCCGGCGCTCGCCTCGGGCACTTCCACGCGACCGAGCTTTTCGAACACATGGACGGAGATCACTTTCGACGGCTCGACCACGTCGCCGGCCTGCATGAGCGCGACGCGCTGTCCCTTGGCGATGCTGCCCGAGGAGATCCGGCCGATGGAGATGCGGCCGACGTACTCGGACCAGTCGAGCGTGGTGACCAACATCTGGAGCGCGGAATCCGGATCGACTTCCGGTCCCGGAATGACTTTCAGCACCAGATCCAGCAAAGGCGAGATTGAATCGCCGCGCACTTTGGGATCGTGCGTGGCGTAGCCTTCGCGCGAGCTAGAGAAAATATAGGAGAAATCTTCCAAGTGCTCGTCGGCGCCCAACTCCATGAACAGTTCGAAGGTCTCGTTGAGCACTTCCTGCGGCCGGGCGTCGGAGCGGTCGATCTTGTTGACAACAACGATCGGCTTGAGGCCGCATTCCAGCGCCTTGGAGAGCACGAACCGCGTCTGCGGCATGGGACCTTCGGCAGAGTCGACCAGTACCAGGGCGCCGTCCGCCATCCGCAATACACGCTCCACTTCGCCGCCAAAGTCGGCGTGTCCCGGCGTGTCAATGATATTGATCTTCACTCCCTTGTAGTGGAGTGAAATGTTCTTGGCCAGAATCGTGATGCCGCGTTCCCGTTCCAGGTCGTTGGAATCGAGAATGCAGTCTCCGCTCACTTGGCTGGCGCGATATTCGCCGCTTTGACGGAGCAAACAATCCACGAGCGAGGTCTTGCCGTGGTCGACGTGGGCGATGATGGCGATGTTTCGAATGTCTTCGCGACGCATAACTTCCTGTAGCCAGGCCTCTGAATCCGAGATAATCCATCAATCCTACCCCGGTCCTGACCAACCGGATAGGCCACTTGCGATGAGGCCTTTGCGAGGGTTCGGCGAGCTCCGCCGGGCTATAAATCCTCTAAACGCTTTGGCCAAGCGTCTTTAAGTAGCCGGGAGAGCGAGCGGTCCGCGAGGACCTGGCCGCCGGACTGGCAACCAGGGCAGTAATTCGTTTCATTCTCGGCGTAGCGGATGCGTTGCACGGGCGCGCCGCAGACGGGGCAGGGCTTCCCAAACCGGCCGTGGACGGCCATTTCCGGTCGAAAGGCGGTGACGTGTTCTGGGAACTGGCCTCCCGTCTCGATCCGCAGTCGCGCGATCCATTCCTGCAAGACTTCGCCGATCGCTGCGTGTAAGCGATCGATTTGGTCGCCCGACAGTTTCTGGGACAAAAGAAACGGGCTGAGCCGGGCCCGATGGAGAATTTCGTCGGAATAGGCGTTCCCGATGCCGCTGAAGATCGCGGGATCGGTCAAGGCACGTTTGAGCGTGTGGTTCTTGGCCTGCAACCGGGCGGCGAATTCGTCGCGCGTGGCGGTCAGCACTTCGAGTCCGCCAGGGTCATGGCGTGCAACGGCCGCTTCGCCTTGCTCCAGGTGCAACGACGCCCTACGTTTGGCGCCGGCCTCGGTGAGCAACAAGGTGCCGGTGGGAAAGTCGAAGGCGGCGAGTTGGAACTTGCCGGAGAGTTTGGCGCCGGGCGGTTTCCAATGCAGTCTGCCGGCGATCATCAGGTGCAGGACGATCCACAGTTCTTCGTCGAACCCGATGGCAATTCGCTTGCCGATCCGGCGTATCGCCCGCACCTGGCGGCTGTGGAAGGATTCGGGGGGCGGTTCGAAAGTCCGCAGCAAAAAGGGTGAGTGGAGTCGCAAGCGTTCCAGTGGTTCGCCGACGATGCGCTGCTCGAGCGCTTCAATGTAGACGACGATGTCCGGCAGCTCGGGCATTGCGTTAGGGTTTCGCGGTCGTCTCGTCGGCCACTTCTTTTTCCAGCAGCCCAGCATGAATGCGGGCCACGTGCCACATGTAGCCAGACTTTTCGTGAGCTGGGATCGAAGCGGCTTTCAAATGTTCCAGGGCTTTGCCCGGTTGGTCTTCGGTGACGTAATAAAGCCCTAGGTACAGGTTCGCATAGAAGTTGCGGGTGCGACTTTCCTCTTCGGTTTTGCCCACATCTTGCGCGGCGCGGACTACGTCTTCGACCGTGGTTTCCGCTTTGAAGAGCGCGTAAACCTTCATCAAGGGGACGCGGCGATCCAACTTTGTGGCGGGAATTTCCTGCCTCGCCTGGTCCTTGCCGACCAGCTTGATATTGCAGAGATAGTGCCAGACGGCGTTCTCGACGTCGGAGCCGTCCAAGGTTTGGTAGGCGGCGAATTGATCGCGTCCGGCCTCGTACTTGCCGGCGTAATACAGGGAAATGCCCCGTTGCCAATGTTCCGCCGCACTCTTGGGCCGCAGTTCGATCGACTTGTCGAAATCCTCCAGCGAACCGGTGAAGTCTCCCGCCATGAAGCGGAAGCTTCCCCGGGAGTCATAGGCGGCGACCCATTTGGGCGCCATTTTGACGACCTGGTCGGCGTCGCTGATCGCGCCGGCGTAGTCATGCGTGGCCGCCAGCACGCGCGCACGGAAGGCGAGCAGTTCCGCGTTCTGTGGCGTAATGCCGAGGGCGTCGTCCGTAAGCCGTAACGCAGTGGTCGTTTCCCCGGCGTCGAGGGCCTTTTCGGCGGACGCCATCAGTTGAAGTACGCGGCTGTTTTCCTGCGCCCTAGCGAACGAGGGGAACAAGATGAGCAGAAATCCCAGGCACGGCAACCAGACGGAGCGAGTCATGAGCGAATTCGGCGATGAGTGAGTAAAAAATCTAGGTTCCTGGAATTCTATCTCCGGCGCTCGGCGAGTGCCATCATTGGATCCTGGACCTGTTAACGCAACAAGCAGCGAAGCAACATCGCCTCGGGCGCGTATCCCTTGGGATCGCTTGGATTTAGGACGCTGTCCCGCGTCGTGCTCAATCCTTGACACCCCCCGCGCCATTGCTAGAATCCCACTGGCGAAGCGAGGAAATCAGGCGCGCAGTCTTGCGCTTTCACCGATCGGTCGGAGGCGGCGATGAAGTGTCAGCGTTGCGAAAAACCGGCCACCTTCCATATCACGGAGTTGGCCAGCGGCCAGCACCAGGAACTGCACCTCTGCGAGGCTTGCGCGCGCGAGTATCTCACGCAAACCGAGGCGGAGCCGCAACCCGCGTCGGGACTGTCCAATCTGTTTTCGCAACAATTGGAAGTCGGCAAGACGGCGGAAGAGTTGGCCAAGCTCGATCAACGGGCGTGCCCGGTGTGCGGAATCACGTTTTACGAATTCCGCAGTAAGGGCCGGCTTGGCTGTCCGCATGACTACGTGTTCTTCGCTAAGGAACTGGAGCCGCTGTTGCTGAACGTGCACGGCGAAACGGAACACACGGGCCGTCGTCCGCAGAAGCTGCAAGGCGGCACCGATCGTCAAACTGATTTAATTCGCCTCCGGCGCGAGATGTCGGAAGCCGTGCGGCGCGAGGAATACGAAAAGGCGTCGCACCTTCGCGACGAGATTCGTCGCATCGAGGGCAAGGCGGCGGCGACGGAAGGATAAGTCGAAGTAGCTCACGGGGCAGGCACTGACCGTGGCGAGCAATCGCCGGCGGTTTACCAAACTGGAATATGTTCGTGGAACTGGAAGATCTGGCTAAGTCGAGCGGCGAATGGCTGCGGGGCGAAGGTCCCGAGTCCGATATCGTCATCAGCAGCCGGGTGCGCCTCGCGCGTAACCTGGCTGAATTTCCGTTTGTGACGAAAGCCACGACGGCCGATCGCGCTGAAATTGAACGCACGTTGCGCAACCACGTGTTGGGCATGCAAAAGTCGGGCGAGTTGCTGTACCTAAGCGTCGATCAGATGGCGGGCCTGGATCGCCAGTTTCTGGTCGAGCGGCATCTGATTAGCCGCGAACACGCCGAGGCCGAAGGCGCCCGCGGCGTGGCGATCGACGTGCGCGAGCAAGTCAGTCTGATGATCAACGAAGAAGATCATTTGCGGATTCAGGTGTTGCACAGCGGGCTGAGCTTGCAGGCGGCGTGGGATCAGATTCGCCAGGTCGATGATGTCATCGAAAGCGGCGTGACCTACGCCTTCAGCGAGCAGTTTGGCTATTTGACCGCGTGCCCGACGAACGTCGGCACCGGCATGCGCGTGAGCGTGATGCTGCACTTGCCGGCGTTGGTGATCACACGGCAACTCGAAAAGCTGTTCCGATCATTGCAGAAGATCAACCTCGCTGTGCGCGGCCTTTACGGCGAAGGTTCGCAGGCGATGGGAGATTTCTACCAGATCAGCAATCAGATCACGCTGGGGCGTTCGGAAGACGACTTAGTGAAGCAAGTCGGCGACGTCGTGCCGACGATCATCGACTACGAGCGCAAAGCCCGCGACTTCCTCGTCAAGGAAAGCCACGAGAACCTGCACGACCGCGTGAGCCGGGCCTACGGCATTCTGCGCACAGCGCAGACGATCAGTTCCGAAGAAACCATGATGCTGCTATCCAGCGTGCGGATGGGCATCAACCTCGGCCTGATCCGCGACCTGGAAATCCCCACGGTCAACAAGCTCTTCATCTACACGCAACCGGCGCACCTGCAAAAGATCAGCGGCGCGGAGCTCAGCACAGCCGACCGCAACATCGAACGCGCCCGGTTTCTACGCCGGCATCTCAATCCGGCCGATGGGCAAGGGGCGGCGGAGAAGAATTAAGCGGTTGCGATTTTGCCTCGCGGAAGAGGACACTCGGCTATGTCAAGTCTAGCGTCTAAACCGAGACTTCGATTCCGCCTTCGGTCCTTACTGATCGTCGTGGGCGTTTGGGCCTTGTTGCTCTCTTGGATCGCGTACAGTTGGAGGCGGATCGGCGACCGCCGGGCGTTTCTGACATGAACACCCGGCGGCGATGATGTACACACCAGACCGAAATCCCGCGAACGTGCCGGAACTACTCTGGGTGTTTGGCGAGCGCTCCACTCCCGCCTGGAACAAGAACTTCCTCAGCGAATCAGAATTGGCTGAAGCAGCGCGACTTTTTCCCGAGTCGAAGTTCCGTAACAGCCGCAACTTTTCGCGTTGACGCTGGCAATCTCGCCTCACGCGACGGCTATTTCGGTTCCGTGAAGGTCGCCTCGTCGACCTTGTCGAGCGCCTTGAACTCGGTCACCGTCTGTTTGATGATCCTTTGACCGTCGCGCGAAATCTCCACCAGCGACGATCGCTTGATGTCGCCAAAACTCTTGAACTCGCCGTAAGTAGTTTCCTGCTCGGCCTCTTCGCCCATGAAGCCGATCACGTTCGCCACTTGCTTCACCGGCAAGCCCGACTCCCGGTCAATGTACAGCTTGAAGTCCTTCTTGTCGGGACCAGTGATCTTGAGGACGTCGGTCGTCTTATCGCCTACCTTCTCTTCGCCGGCCGATTCAAGCTGAAACGCCGCGTACTTCAACGGCAACAGCGCTACCGGCGTCCAGGAGAGGTAGAAATTCCGCTTTTCGTTCGCCAGGTCATTGGCGTCCAACTCCGAGGACATGCCGGCGAAATTCCGCCAGCCCTTGTCGCCGACGATGACCGTGACGGCCTTAAACGGATTGCCGCCAAAATTCCCTTCGAATTCGGTTCGCAACTTGTCCGGTCCGGCCGTCGTGCCACTGGTGGTGAACTCGCTTTCGTTGCCGCCAAAGTTGAGCGTCCCCTCGGCTTTCCACGACGCCGCCTTCAACTTGGCGAGGTTTTCCGCCCCGCCGGCGGCCGCAATGGCCTTGTCCAGGATCGCCATCGCTTTGTCGTCGGCGCGTAACGGGGAATTCAGCACGGACGCCAACATCACAGCCAATAGGGGGAGCGCGGACCGTCGCATCGATGTACCTCTGGTAAGAAAACTCGCGAGCTTGCGCCGCCCTCAGCGAGGGAACAACCGCCAGCCCGCCCTGGAAGTCCTTCGCAGTCTACCGGCGCGAAGACCGAAGTCAAACTAATTGTCAATCGTTCGGAGTGCGGCCGGTGGGATCATCCGCGTCGCGAACAACTGCCGGCCCAACGGCCTCAACTGACCGGACCGCAACGAGGATGGGGAATGCGGCGAAGTCGAAGAGGTCGCGGCTACGAACTAAGCCAGTCTTCTATGCGCAAGTTCGGTATCCGCTCGAAGTCGGCCGTATTGTGCGTGACAAGAGTTAAGTCGTGTGCTAGGGCGACGGCCGCGATCATCAAATCGAATTGTGGTGCGGTAAGCCCTCTTCGCGCAAGCCGGCCACAGTGATAGCCGTAGACCTCAGCGGCTTGTGCGTCAAAGGCAAGCACGCGTATCTCCGATCGCAAATCGTCGATCAAGCGCAGCAACCTCTGTGGGTCGGCTCGCTGATATGCTCCTGCGGAAAGTTCCGCGAGCGTGACCGTCGAAATGGCGATATTTTCCATGCCGTACTGGAAGAAGCGATGCGAAAGCGCGGCCGGCCGACGCATCACCGCAGAGCAAATATCCGTGTCGAGTAGAAATTTCATTTTTCTTGTGACGCCTGACGGTAGATACCTTTGCGCGCCAGATAGATTTCTTCCATGATTTGATCCCACTCCGGATCGTCAGCTAGGGCGCCGGCCACGCGCATAATCCCCTCGCGTGTCGGCTTTGGCCGGGGGCTAGATACGATCACGTCGACGACTTCGCCGTCCGCCATCCCGAGATCGGACTCCAATTCCACCGTCCGCCCATGCACCACCCCGCGTAATTTCTTCATCATGCCATAGCCCTCCGCGAGTTGAACGTCTCCAGGGCTATTATACCTCTCGGCGGGGCGCTTCAGGC
>Ga0163153_10008960_pt1 | contig 10225 bp, 5 predicted proteins | sample OliLakLV19MP6IB1_FD_148629 | JGI IMG/M metagenome (GOLD analysis project Ga0163153, IMG submission 148629) | Freshwater microbial mat bacterial communities from Lake Vanda, McMurdo Dry Valleys, Antarctica - Oligotrophic Lake LV.19.MP6.IB-1 | ecosystem: Environmental > Aquatic > Freshwater > Lake...
CCTCCGTCACTCAATCGGAGTCGCCCCAGGCGGCGGTGTCCCGCCCCCGGCCTTAATATAGGCGGAACGGCTCTTAGCATAATCGGCCGCTTCAGCCTCCTCACCGAGCGTAACCTCCGCCGACACGGTACTCCCCTTCGCGGCCGCCTCGAACATCTTGGCGAGGTACTTCCGGCACCAGCCGCAACCGGTCCCTGCCCCGAAGCAATCGCTGAGCTGGGCGACACGGCGCGGACGCTCGACCCGCAAGAAGTTTTGAATCTTCCGCTTGGTAACGTGAAAACAGAGGCAAACTTCGTCGTCGAGCTGCATGGCGGAGCTAGAGGTAGACGTTAGAGTTAGAATGTAGAGAGAGCCGCGTGCCGGAATTCTCGCCCGTGTCGCATGTCCCATTCTAACCTCTAACTCTAACTTCTAACTCTAACGTCTAGCTCCAATGCCGTTCCAATTCGACAACACGTATTTCCGAAACCTCGAGGGTTTCTACGTTGCCTACGCGCCGGAGGCCCCGCCGAAACCGGTGCTCCTCCGCTTCAACGAAAGCCTGGCCGAAGAACTGGGGCTCGACGTCGCGGGCCTCGACGCCGATCGTCTGGCCCGAATTTTTTCCGGGGCCGAAATTCCCGCCGGGGCGCACCCGCTGGCACAGGCCTACGCCGGACATCAGTTCGGCGGCTTCGTTCCCCAATTGGGCGACGGGCGGGCCATGCTTCTGGGCGAGGTAATCGATCGCCAGGGGCGCCGCCGCGACGTGGCCTTCAAAGGCTCCGGTCCGACGGCGTTTTCGCGCGGCGGCGACGGCAAGGCGGCCGTCGGGCCCGTGCTGCGCGAGTATCTGATCGGCGAAGCAATGCACGCGCTCGGCATCCCCACCACCCGCGCGCTGGCGGCCGTGGCCACGGGCGAACCGGTGCGCCGCGATCGCCTGTTGCCGGGCGCCGTCCTGACGCGCGTCGCGGCCAGCCACATCCGGGTCGGCACGTTTCAATTTTTCGCGGCGCGGGGCGATGCCGAAAAGGTCAAGCGTTTGGCCGACTATGTCATCGAGCGCCACGATCCGCAGTTGCAGGGCCGGCCCGACCGTTACCTCGCCTTGCTGCGAGCCGTCGTCGCGCGGCAAGCCGACCTGATCGCCCGCTGGATGCACGTCGGCTTCATCCACGGCGTGATGAACACCGACAACATGGCGGTCTCCGGCGAGACGATCGACTACGGCCCCTGCGCCTTCATGGAGGCCTACGATCCCGCGACCGTGTTCAGCTCGATCGACCACGCCGGACGCTACGCCTACGGCATGCAGCCGCAGATCGCGCTCTGGAACCTGGCCCGCCTCGCCGAAACGCTGCTCCCGCTCATCGACGAGGCCGATCCCGAGCGAGCGATCCCCCAAGCAACGGAAGTGCTGGAAGAATTCCCGGCCCTGCACGAGGCGGCTTGGCTCGCGGGCATGCGCCCCAAGCTCGGCCTCGCCGTCGCCTCCGAAGACGACCAATTGCTGGCCGCCGACTGGCTCGCGCTTCTTGCAAAGCAAAAAGTCGATTTCACACTCGCCTTTCGGCGGCTCTCCGACGCCGCCGCCAAAAGTACTGTCGCCGAAAACACGTCTGCCGATCATACCGCTCCACTCGAGCAACTCTTCGAAAAGCCCGCCGATCTGCACCCCTGGCTCGCGCGGTGGCGTAGCCGCTTGGAGCAAGAAAAGCGTCCGCCCACCGAAATCGCCGAGTCGATGCGGCGCGTGAATCCGCTTTACATCCCGCGTAACGAAAGGGTTGAAGAAGCGCTCTCGGCCGCGACGGACCACGGCGACCTCGGGCCCTTCGAGCAACTGCTGGAAGCGGTAACGCACCCCTTTGAAGAGCGCGAGGAGCTCGAGCGATACGCCAAGCCGGCGGAAGCAAACTACACCCGCTGCTACAAAACCTTCTGCGGCACGTAGGGCGTCGAGCGAGCGAGAAGGCGACCATCGCAATCGATTCGATCGAGCGCGGACCCGCCGTGGCAAACGGCAAGCCCCGGTAATAAGAAAGCGATCGGTACTCCCTCCATCCCTCCGTCCCTCCATCCCTTCGTCCCTCCGTCCCTCCGTCACTCCAACTCCGCCAAAAACTTCAGAATCGCCCCATTCACCACCTCCGGCTCTTCGTGTTGCAGCCAATGCGTGGCCTGGTCGAGAAATTCAATCCGCCCGTTATCGCAAAGGGCCAGGCTTTCGTGAGCCAAGGTCGGTAGCAGGTGGCGGTCGCGAGCGCCCCACAGAATGAGCGTCTTCGGCGTAACGCGCAGCTTGGTTTTGGCAGGCGGATATCGCAATGCCGCGCGGTACCAGTGGACCATGCTCTTCAGCGCCGCGGGCTGCGACCACGCCTCGCGATAGGCCTCGAGATCGCTCGCCGAAAAAGCCCCGATCCGCGCATCAGCCTGAATCGCCCTGGCGAAACGCCGACCCGAGTCGCGCCCCAACAGCCGCTCCGGCAACCAAGGAAGCTGAAAGGCAAAGGCGTACCAACTCCGCAACATTTGCCGCGGACTGCGGCGCAACACGCGTTGCATGGCCGGATCGGCCGGCCCGTTGAGCACCACCAACCGCGCAACCCGTTCGGGATGCTCCATCGCCACCCGCCAGGCGACCACGCCTCCCCAATCGTGCCCGACGATGACGGCCTTTTCGCACCCGGCTGCATCGATCAACCCCACCACGTCGGCCGTGAGTTCGGCCATCCGGTAAGCGCGAACTCCCTCGGGCTTGTTACTCGTGCCGTATCCCCGCTGATCGGGCATCCACACGCGGTAACCTGCTTCCGCTAGTGCCGGCCATTGCCGCCGCCAGCCGAACCAGAACTCGGGAAACCCATGCAAGAGTATGACCAGCGGCCCGGAAGCCGGCCCCGCCTCGGCCACATGCAGCCGGATGCCGTTCGTGCTAACCCTAAGATTCAACATCGTCCCAGCTATATGTGACATCAATTTAGACGAAATCGTCAACACTCGGCGCGGGAATGCCGGCCGGACACTTGTCGCCTGGAAACATTCGCAACGTTTCACAATTTCAAGTAAAGAACACGACCTAACCACACACGTTTCTTCCCGAATCGGGACGCGATCGAACTCCGCGCAATTGGAAATCTTCGCCGTTTGTGGAGCTCATTGATCTGCGGCTCTATACTCCGGATTAATTCACCCGTGCACTCTCACCCTCTCCACCTGATTGAAGCGATCCCGGAAGCGCTCTTATTACTACGCCTGAGGAACTTACCACATGCTTCTGCGCACGTACGTTGCTCCGCTGCTGACCTCGTTCGGTAAGCCGATAAAGTCGTCTCGCCGGGGCGAGCCCGGCAGCTCGCGCGATATCTGTTGGTTGGACGAGTTGCTTAAGGACGGCTTCAAGCGACCAGATGAACTCGGGGACCGACCGCTTGAGATTCTCATTCACGGTCCGCCGGGGGCGGGAAAATCGATACTCGTTCAACAGATCTGTTGTAGCAACGCCGTTCGGAACGAAGCGAAGTCGCTCATTATCACGACGGAAACAACCGCCAGGGCCTTCGAGGCGGGGATGCGGCAATTGCGGCTCATCGAGCCCGACAAGATAGGAATCATATCCTTGGCGGAAGAGGCCCCACCTCCCGACAAACCGCTTTTGATTGCTGAAACTACGGCTCGCGACGCGACATTTGCAGATTTCATCGGACAGATTCAACGGCACGTCTATGACTTGGAAGGACCGGAGATCGTCGTTATCGACAGCATTAACGTCATGAAATCGGAATTCTTTAATGACGCAAAAGCAACGGTGATCGATAAGTTCAAAGGGTACGTTAAGTTTCTCATCTGCGTACTCGATACCGCGACCGATTTGCTCAACGACAAGCAAATTCATGATTTCCAGGCGGACACGATCATCGAGCTAGGGCACCGCGGTCGGGATGACGGCTATTTTACGAGGTACTGCGAAATCACCAAGGCCCGGCATCAACTTCACGTGTTGGGCCGCCATGTCATGAAGATCCTCAAACCTATCGAGCCGCTGACGGCGATCGTACGTCGAGAGGCGGGCGTTGATCCGATCGTGCGGAGAGGCTTTACCGCGGCTGAGGCGGAACTGAGTTCCAAACCTTCCGACGGCGATGTTGTCATTGACGATTACTGCACCGACCCGGAAGGCGCACGACCTTACCAGTGTTCGGGCGGCGTGTTCGTCTTTCCGTCGGTTCACTTTATCCTTTCGGAAATCCGCAGCGGCAAGACGTTAGTCGACATCACTTCGCCTCGTCGGCCCATGAGAACGATCGTCGACGTAGAGGCCGAGAAGGGAACGCCCTTGCCGTGGGGCCCGCTGCGCATGTGCGAACCGACGCCCCAAAAGGAACACGGCGGGACGCCTCCCACGGAGTCGCCGGCGATCCTGTGGCCCGTTGCGTGGTGCCATGAGCTTGCAGGAGGACCGGTTCCGCAAAATCAATGCACCGCGCTGATCGGGCGCCGCGGTGCTCGAAAGAGCTACTTCGCGTATCAGTTCCTCATGGACGGGATTTGCAACGGCGAACAGACGCTTTTAGTGTCGTTTCGCGACAACCCGAAGGCCGTGCGTGAGACCTTCGAGCACATCGCCATGGCGGACCAGTATAAGGGTAAGTTCCGCTGGAGCGATGAAAACCCGACGATCGTCTATCAACGCCCGGGATTCGTCACGCCGGAAGAACTGATGCATCGCGTCGTCGCGGCGATCGGTGAAAACGCGCCGATGGATTCGACAAAAATGCAAGTCTGCATTTACCCGACATTGAGGCACCGGATCAACCGGAAGTTGTAATGAGAGCGATTCGCGTACCACGCGGGGCCGCAGGGTTCGGCCGTGCGCTACTGCGGTATGTAGCGACCTCGGAGGGCAAACCGGCGGGGCTAGAGTTAGTACCGCTCGCTCCGGAGTTTCCGGAAGGAGTACTGCTAAGTTGACGTCGCACCCGACAGCAGTGCTGACGGGCGTTCTTCGCATTCGGAGGGAGTCGATCGCTCGGCTCACGTCGATAACGACGAAATGTTCGCGCGCGATGTGATCAAGCTGTCGCCCTCAACGATGACGGCTCGCTGCTGCACGAAGGGAGCGATATCCACATTCCGGCCGACTGGATGAGCGTGACCGGGCGCACACAAAATAGCGTCACGGCTTCGTGCCGGAGAACTTCAGCTTCCAGAGTTTGTCGACCGGGGCGTCGACCACCAGGCCGACTCGGAACGGGGCGTAGCCGTAGCAGTACGTGCGCAGGCGGATTTCGTTCCAGCCGGCCGCGAGTTTCACCTTCTGCTCGGCCACCCGGAGGAGCGCGTGCCCCTCGCCCGGACGCTCCTCGACGGTCGGCTCTTGAAACGGGCCGAGCAAGATCGGGCGGTCCGCGGCGGCCTTGCTGCTAACCGTGGCACGCATCTCCGTTTGCGGGTGTCCCTGCACTTGGAACTTCACCTCCGCGGCCTCCTCGGCGTAGATCCACGTGGCCGCGTACCACACCTGGCCGCCGCCGCCGAGCTTCACACGCGTGTCGAGCCCTTCGATCGTCGCCGGCTTCCAGCGGACGGCCCGCGGGTCGGGCCAATATCCCTGAATCATCTCGCCCTTGTAGACCGCGTCGAGGTCCACACCCGCCGTGTCGGGCGGATACACGGCCTTTTCACAAAAGTCGCGGACCGCTTTCTTCATCTCGATCTTCGTGCCGGGCAACGGTCCGTTCGGGTCGTTCTTGAACTGCTCCGTGCCGGGGCCGCCCAGCGGGCCGCAGACCAACCAGTTCCGTACCGTCACGCCGCCGGCGAGCGACTGAAATTCGGCCGGAGCCCACGAGCCGGGATACAACCGGGCTTCGCTCGGCTCGTCGTACGTCTCGCGGTTCGCGCTCCCGTCGCGATTCGCCCACCAGAACCGATGGTGGCCTCCCAGGTTGGCGTCGAAATTCACGAGCGTTCGCAACGACGCATCAAACGGTTTCTCGAGCGCCGGAATCGCCGAGCGGGGAATCGCCGCGGTGATCACAAAGCCAAGGAAGTCTTGGTCGATGTTGTAGCTAGTTCGCAATCCCTCGATCGGCGCCACGTGCGCGAACTCGGCCGTACCGACCGGCGTGCGATACGTCTGCGGCTTCGCTCCCGGCCCGCTCCAATCGGGATACATTCCGACCGACGCGACCCGCACCTTACCGCCATCCAGGAACAGGCCGAACGTGAAGCGCACGTCGCCCGGCCTGCCCGTCGCCATCTGTCGCCCCGCCGCCGACCGCGCGCCGGCCTGAGACTTGGCCTGCGCGTCGCCTTGAATATAAAAACCGACCGTATGGGCTCCTTGGTCGTGCGTAAAGAGCCGTTCCGGCGGCGGCAGCGGCTTCAGCGCCAGTGAGGAGTCGAGGAGAACGTTCCATCGCACGTAAATGTGCTCCGGATCGTAAAGCAACCGGGCTTCGACCGTTTGCTTACCCGAGGCAAAACGCACCGGCTCGGCCATCTCCCAGCCCTCCAGCGATCCCCCGTCGAGCGTAGGGCCGCCTAGTGCCGGCGCAAATCGCGCGAGTAGCGCCGTCCCCGCGCCGCCACGCAGTGCCAACGCCGCCTCGGGGGGCGAAGCGGTTTGCGCCGCCGTGATCTCAACTTCGGCTTGAACGCCTTTCAGTTCCCGCACCGGGTTTTCCGTGAGCGACCAGCCGTGCATCTCGAAGAGCATGGGCGTGTACTTGCCCGAGGCATAGTAGATTTTGCCGTTCGCCTGGTTCGCGTAGACCGTGCCCGCGAAAAACTCGCCCGGCTGCGGATAGACGCCGTACTTCTCTTTGCCGCCGGTCGGAAAAATCGTGTCGACGTACAACCCCTCGTCGGTAAACAGCATCAACCCGCTCCGCGATTGGTCGACCACCGTCAACAGCCCGTTGATCGGCTTAAAGCATCGCATGCCGCCGGAGAGTTCGTCGGGCTCTTGCACGCCGTCGATCACGCTTCTCCCGACTCGCCAGCGGAGCTGATAGCCCCCTTTTCCGTCAGGCACGTAGCGGCTGATTTTGTGCTGGGCGCCGAAGTTGGCCGTGAAGTTCTTGCCGCCGCGGGCCTGCACGTAAAAGCCGCCATCGCCACGTACTCCAGAAACGCTGCCGTCGACCTGCATCCAGTCGCTCGAGAAGGTCTGGGCCAGCTCGTTGCCGCCGTGCAGGGCGTCGGCCTTCCCTTCGGCGCGAGCTTCAAAAATCGGATCGGTAAACAGCTTCTCCCACTTTGTGAACACGGGGTTACCATGCGGGTCGAAGCCGTCGGGCGCCAATCGCCAGACGTCGCGGCCTCCCTGGGCGGCGGCCACGTACGAGAGGTCGGGGAGCCACCGCTGGCCGTGGTAGGTAATCACCTGCCCCGGCAGGGTCGTCGGGCGGAGTTCTTGGGCGTCGATTTCGCCGTCGCCGTCGGCGTCGTTCCAAAACGACCAGGCGTTCTTGTCGGCGTCGTTCTTGATCAGACCCGCCGAGCGGAGCCAGCGATCGCCGGCCAGCCGGTAGATCAACAGCGTCCGAGCTCCCGCCAGGTACAGGTTATCGTTCACGCGGATCGCCTGCGGCTTATCCAACCCTTTCGCCTGGCGACCCTCGACGTTCGGCCAAACCGCGTCGACCGTCCACTGCCGGGTCGCGTAATCGATCTTGAACCGCGTGAGCCAATCGCGCTGCCCCGGCAGGTAAACGAGCGAGGCATCGGCCGGGTCGATGGCGTAGCCGTTGTTGCACTTGGTTTGGTACGTGGGGAACTCGCGCAGCAAGCGTCCGTCGTCGGCGTTCCACTCGCTCACCCGGTTCGGGCCGGCCGCTTCGACTACCAGCAAGCGATGCTTCCCGTCGGCGTCGGTCCAAGTGGCGAGCCGCTCGGGGTTCATGAGCGTCTCGCGGTCGTAGGTGCCGGGCTTCTGCTCGTCGAGCTTGCCGAACGTCCGAATCACTTTCCCCCGAGCGTCGAGCTGGTACACATGGTTGGCGGCCGAGTCGCTCAGGTAGAACCGGCCGCTGCCGTCGATCTCTAAGTCGGCGGGCGTGATCGACGCCGGCACGTCGAACATCGGTTGCCAGGCCCCTTGCGGAATACCATCAACAAGATTGACGGCGCTGACGGCCCACGCCCCCTGAGGCGACCCATCGCGCGGCTCCTTTGCCGGCCCGTGCAATGCGAACAGCATGTCGCCATAGACGGCCAGGCCGAGCGGCCGGCGGAGCGGCACGGTCGCAAGCACTTTGCCGTCGGCTCCGTCGTGAACCGTCACCTGGTCGACGAAGTCGTCTTTGCTTTCCATGTAGCGGTGCGAGAACGACGAGCCGGTTTGCTTTTCTTGAACGATCCGGCCCCGCTGGGCGCAATAGACGACGCGGCGGCTCGCGCTGGGGTTGTTCTGGCGATCGCTCCAGACGGCCATCGCCGTCACCCAGCCTTCGGGCAGGTAGCCGTTGCGGCGGTTGGCGCCGGGGCTTTCGCCGAACGATTTCTGATCGGCCCGGTAGACGTACTTCGGGCCGCCGTCGGTGCTGAAGGCCCAGACGGTTTCGCCGTCGGTCGCCGCGCACGAGCCGCCCCCGGCCCCGCCCGAGTTGTAAGCCCGCACGAACTGCTCATAGCCGATCGGCTTGTTCAGGTCGAACTGCGGGCAGTTTGTGCCGTTCTCCAAGTACTGGTAATAGAAAACGGCCACGCCGTTGGGGCCCGCGGCCACGTCCTGCAGCGGCGCGTTGACCGGGTCGCCCCCGAACGGCACGGGCACGCTCGGTTGGTCCGGACTCGGCAGCCAGGCCGACGCGCCGCCGGCGAACTTCGGCGTGATCGAATGCCAAGCGCCGTCGACCGGCCAGGTCGCCGCCGGCATGTAGATTCCCTTCACGCCGTACTTCCCTGGCGGAACCGGCATGAAGTTATCATCGAGCCCGTTCCAAGTTTCAGAAAACTTGCCGCCGTTCTCCGCCGTGACGGTCCGCACCACGCCCGCGGCAAACTGGCTAACGATCCAGGCGGGGTTTTGCGGATCGACGATGGCGAGCGTCACGCGATAAGTAGTCCCCGGCTCACCTGGCAGCGAATAGGAGACCGGCACGCCGATGTTGGATTCGGCGCCGGCCGGCTCGGCGGCGCCGAGCGAAGCCGACGCGCAGGCGATGAAAGTGCAGAGGAGAACGGACAAGATCGAAGGAGTTTTAACCACAGATGAACACCGATGAAAACGGGGTCGGCAAAATCAAACGAGCGGATCTTTTCAACGCAAAGACGCAGGGGCGCAGAGAGAACGGCAAACGTCATTCTTCATTCGTTCTGTCTTCACCTTCGCGTCTTTGCACCTTTGCGCCTTTGCGTTAAAAATTTTCCGTTCGGAGCGCGACCACCAACGCGCGGCTTTATGGATTGAACTCCACCCGCCCCCACAGCCGCGGCTGCAGCATTGCTTCCGACGGAACGTCGCTCGTGATGCCGGTCGATTTGTTGCTCCAATACACGCGGGCCGTGGTCTGCGTGCCGTCGCCTCGTAAAATGCCCACGTCGCCTTGGAGCACCAGGCCGGGTAGGGGCTTGAGGCCTAGCACCGAGAGCGGAATCGAAAACTCGTAGTTTCCCTCCGAGCCGGCGAGCTGAACCTGAGAACTCACGTCGTCGACCCGGTCGATGGTGATGGTTCGCCAGGGGCTGGAGAACGGCACCGGTTCTATCGTGCCGGGGACGACCGGCCGGTAGAGCACGGCCCGGGTTTCCCCTTTCACTTGCGTGACGCAAAGCCGCAGGTCGCCGGCGGCCGGTGCCGTGTCATTCGATACTGCCCGGTTCGGATCCGCCAGGCGATTCACGCCGAGCATCAGGTCGAGCGCGCCTCCGGTTTTGAACGGGGCGCCGGCCACCTCGCCCGTGTTGGTGAGCAGCTTGGCGTCGCCCGTGCGGTAGGCGACGTAGAGCCGGTCGCCGGCGATGGCCAGGGCGGCCGTCACGTCGTACGGTCTCGAGTCGGAGTTGAAGTTGGCGGCGGTGCCGGTTTTGTCGATCTCCACCCAGGTTGTTTTGCTCGCCCGGCGGCTGAGTACAGCCCCGGCCAAGTCGGCGGCCGGTTTGCCTGCGGCGAAGCCGGTCCAGTCGTCGAGCCGGCCGTCGACCTGCGGCGCGGTTTTGCGAAGGGCGATCTCCAGCGTGCCGCGCCCCTGCGATTGTTGCCGCGTGGCTTCGAGGGCCACCAGGTAAT
>Ga0163153_10008962_pt1 | contig 10225 bp, 9 predicted proteins | sample OliLakLV19MP6IB1_FD_148629 | JGI IMG/M metagenome (GOLD analysis project Ga0163153, IMG submission 148629) | Freshwater microbial mat bacterial communities from Lake Vanda, McMurdo Dry Valleys, Antarctica - Oligotrophic Lake LV.19.MP6.IB-1 | ecosystem: Environmental > Aquatic > Freshwater > Lake...
GCGGGCCGGCGCGCTGGCGGCCGGCGCCGGGGCGGCCATCGGGGCTGCCTGGGGCGGCGCGGATGGGGGTGTCACGACATCCGCCACGGCAAATTCGATGGCTACCGGGGCGCCGTTGGCGGCGGCCGCCATGGCCGCGATCCGGGGTCCGAAGCGGTCCTTCACCCATTGCAGGATGAAGCGGTTGGGCGCCACCAGTTTCATGCGGCCCCCCTCGTCCGCACAGGCAAGCGGGGCGATCCAGGTGGCAAATTGCTGGGGTGTAAGCTCGCGTTCGAACGTCTGCAGGCAGGCGTTCCAGGCGGCGGGTGCGGCGGCGGACGACATGGGCGGGCGCGGGCTCGTAGCGGTGTGGCGGAAAGGGGCAGCAGCGACGCAGGCGGCGGTGGTGGGCCCTCGACAGGGGCCTTGGAACGCGGCGTCGGGCTGTGGATTGTAGTCGCGTCGGCGCCAGTTATCCACAGGCATCGGTGCTGTGGCGCGGATGCCGCGGTGGCGGCAACGTCCCGCGTGCCGCGGGTTGGTAGTGACCGCTCGCACCGGGGCGGCGCTGCGGTCGGAACGTCGTGCGGCGTTGACAAAAGGGGTGATAACGCGCTCTAATATAAGGCTTTTCCAACGCAATCCGGCGCGCTATAGGAACCATCCATTGGGGGACGGTCTCCCGGCCGCTTGAACAACACCGCCTTCGAACGGCGAAAAGGTCTTGCCATGAAACGCACATTCCAGCCCTCCACGATCCGGCGCGCGCGCAAGCACGGCTTCCGTGCCCGCATGTCGACCCCTGGTGGTCGCAAGGTACTCTCGGCGCGTCGCGCCAAGGGTCGCAAGAGTCTCTCCGCCTAAAAGCGCCACCTCTGACGTTCCCGCCCGCCCCCGCTGCTGCGCGGCCCTCCCGTCGGGCCGCATTGCTGACCGGGCAGGGCGCCTTCGACACGGTATTTCGCGGCGGCCGCCGGATCGAGGGCCGGTACCTGCAACTCGTGGCGATGCCAGCAGCCCGCGTGCCGGGCCGTGCCGGATACGTCATAGGCAAGAAGGCCCTGCCCCGCGCCGTGGATCGCAATCGCATTCGCCGCCAGCTGCGCGAGATCGTGCGCGCGCACCGCGCGCTGATGCAGGCCTTCGATGTGATCCTGCGGGTCAAGGCGGCGCCCAAACCGCTCGACTGCAATGCCGTGTCCGGCGAGGCGCCTCGCCTGCTGGCTACGCTCTTCGCGTCCGTGCCGGCGATCACTTCCGCATGAAACCCGTATTGCTGCCGCTGATCCGCGGCTATCAATACGTGGCGCGTCCGCTGCTGGGCGCCAATTGCCGCTTCTACCCGAGTTGCTCCGACTACGCGCACGAGGCGATCGAGCGATACGGCGCCGTGCGCGGCACCTGGATGGCCGTCAAACGCATCGGCCGCTGCCATCCGTATCATCCCGGGGGCTACGACCCGGTTCCCTAATGGCCTGACTTCATGCGCCGGCGCGCAATCGCCGGTGACCGCGATCCCGATGGATACCCAACGCATCATCCTGTTTGTCGTGTTCTCCTTTTCGCTGCTCTTCCTGTGGGAGGCGTGGCAGAAGGAACACGCGCCGCCGCCCGCCGTCGTGCAGAAGGCCGCCACGCCGGTGCCGGGTCAAGCCGCACCGCCCGCGAAGGATCTGCCGCCGGCTTCGGCGGTGATCCCGCAGGCCGCGCCCGGAGCGCCGCCCGCCGTGGCGGCCGGCGTACCGCCCGTCGACAGGGGTGTCGTGACAGCGTCGCAGCGCGTGACGGTCCGCACCGATCTCTTCACCGCGGAAATCGACACCGTCGGCGGCGTCATCTCGCTGGTGGCGCTCGATCGCCACCGCGATGCCACCGACCCCAAGAAGCCATACAACGTGCTGCAGCGTTCGCCGGAGCGCACGTTCGTCGCGCAGGCCGGGTTGCTGGGCGAGGGCCTGCCCAATCATCACACGCCATTCGAAGTGCTGCCCGGTCCGCGCGAACTGGCGCCGGGGGTCGACCAACTCGAGCTGCGCATGCAGGTGGTGGCCCCCAACGGCGACAAGGTCGTGAAGGTGCTCACCTTCAATCGCGGCAGTTATGTGATCGATGCCAGGTTCGACATCACCAACAACGGCACCGCGCCCATCGCGCCGACCGCGTACTTCCAGCTCACGCGCGACACCAAGCATGCCGTCGTGCAGAGCTCGATGGCGCCGGCGTCGTATGTCGGCCCGGTTGTCTACAACACGGTCGATAATTTCAAGAAGGTGGAATTCAGCGAGATCGACAAGCTGGTCGCCGATTCCGCCCGCAAGGTCCCCTACCAGAAGACCGCCGACAACGGCTGGGTGGGAATGATCGAGCATTACTTCGTGGCGGCATGGCTGCCGGCGGACGACAGCAAGCTGCAGCGCGAATTCTTCACCAACAAGCTCGACAACGGTCTCTACATCGTCGGGTTGAAGGTGCCGGTAGGCACCATCGCGCCGGGCGCCACCGGCGGCGTGCGCGTGCCTCTCTATGTCGGGCCGCAGGACCAGGAAGCGCTGGCCAAGACCGCGAAGGGTCTCGATCTCGTCGTCGACTACGGCATCTTCACGGTGTTGGCGGCGCCGCTTTTCTGGCTCCTCAAATGGCTGCACGGCATCATCGGCAATTGGGGCTGGTCCATCGTGGTGATGACCATCATGATCAAGGCCGCGTTCTATCCGTTGAATGCCGCGGCGGCGCGTTCGATGGGCAAGATGAAGATCCTCGGCCCGAAGATGAAGGCGCTGCAGGAGCAGTACAAGGGCGACAAGCAGCAGCTGCAGATCAAGATGATGGAGATGTACAAGACGGAGAAGATCAATCCGTTGGGCGGCTGCCTGCCGATCCTGGTGCAGATCCCCGTCTTCATCGCGCTGTACTGGGTGCTCTTGTCCGCGGTGGAACTGCGGCAGGCGCCGTGGATCCTGTGGATCCACGATCTCTCGGCGCCGGACCCGTACTTCGTGCTGCCGGTGCTCTACGCGATCACCGCGTACCTGCAGGTGAAGCTCTCGCCGACGCCGATCACCGATCCGATGCAGGCCAAGATCATGCAGATCATGCCGATCGCATTCTCGGTGCTGTTCATCTTCTTCCCGTCGGGCCTCGTGCTGTACTGGCTCGTCAACAACATCCTGCAGATCGCGCAACAGGCGCGGATGAATCAGGTGCTGGAAAAAGAAGCCGCCGCGAAGGTCGCGAAGCGGCGTTGATGTTCCCGTGCAATGCCTGCCTCTGACACCATCGCCGCGATCGCGACCCCGCCGGGCCGCGGCGGCATCGGCGTGGTGCGCGTTTCCGGTGGCGATCTCACCACACTGATGCGCGGCGTGCTCGGCCGCGTGCCGGTCCCGCGTCTCGCCACCGTCGCGACATTTCGCGATGCGCACGGCGCGCCGCTCGACGCAGGTCTGGCGCTGTACTTTCCCGCGCCGCATTCCTACACCAGCGAATCCGTGCTGGAACTGCAGGGCCATGGCGGCCCCGCGGTGCTGCGCCTCGTGCTTGCGCGTTGCGTGGAACTGGGTGCCCGCATCGCGCAACCCGGCGAGTTCACGAAGCGCGCGTTTCTCAATGGCAAGCTCGATCTCGTCGAGGCCGAAAGCGTGGCCGACCTGATCGAGGCCGCCACCGGCACGGCGGCGCGCGCCGCGGCGCGCAGCCTCTCCGGCGCGTTCTCGCAGGAGGTCAATGCGCTGGTGTCGGCGCTGATCGACCTGCGGATGTACACCGAGGCAACGCTCGACTTTCCGGACGAGGACATCGAGTTTCTGCGCGCCGGCGGCGTGGCGTCGAAGTTCGCGGCCATTGGCGCGCGCGTGGCCACCGCGCTGACGCGGGCGCGCACCGGCGCATTGTTGCGCGCCGGGCTCACCGTCGTGCTGGTGGGGCGGCCCAATGTCGGCAAGTCGAGTCTCCTCAATCGCTGGTCCGGCGAGGAGGCCGCCATCGTCACGCCGATCGCCGGTACCACGCGTGACACGGTGGAGCGGCAGGTGGAGCTTGCCGGCATTCCGCTGACGATCATCGACACGGCCGGCCTCCGCGACGCCGCCGACGAAGTGGAACGCATCGGCATCGAGCGCACGTGGGCGGCTGTGGCGCGCGCGGACCTGGCGCTGGTGCTGGTCGATGCGCGGGCCACCGACGACGCACTCGATCCGGACGATGCGGCGTTGCTGGCGCGCCTGCCGGCCACACTGCCGCGCATCGTGGTCCATAACAAGACCGACCTGGCGGCCGTGCCGCCGACGGTGGTCACGCGCCACGACGACGGCACGCCGCGCCGCCACGTGTGGCTGTCGGCGAAATCCGGCGCGGGCATGCCGTTGCTGGAAGCCGAAGTGCGCGCGGTGACCGGTGCCACCGCCGTGGGCGAGGACGTGTTCCTGGCGCGCGAACGGCACGTGGCCGCGTTGCTCGACGCGCAGCGCCATCTCGATGCCGCCGCCGCCCATCTGCGCACGCAGCCACCGCCGGTGGAACTCTTCGCCGAGGAGCTCTACGGCGCCCAGCAGGCATTGGCGGCCATTACCGGCGAGTTCACCGCGGATGACCTGCTGGGCGAGATCTTCAGCCGGTTCTGCATCGGCAAGTAGATTGCCCGGCGGCGGCGGGCCTGTCCCCCAATGTCGCTGTTTGCCGCGTAGAATCGCGACGCGAATCGTTCATTTTCCGGAGGTGTCATGAAATTCACGCGACCGATGCTGGCGATAGCGCTGGCGGCGATGTTTTCGACGGGGACGGCCCTGGCGCAGGCCCCGATCAAGATCGGCTTCATGGCCGAGCTCTCAGGTCCCCAGGGTGCGCTGGGCCAGGACCAGTACGACGCCTTCATGATGGTGGTGGAGCGCAACGGCGGCAAGCTGGGCGGCGTGCCGGTCACGATCATCCGCGAGGACAGCCAGTTGAAACCCGAAGTGGCGGTGCAGATCGTCGACAAGCTGATGGAGAAGGACAAGGTGCCCATCATCACCGGCATCACCTTCTCCAACATCTTCATGGCCGTGGCCAAGAAAGTGACGGACCAGGAAGTCTTCCTCATCAGCTCCAACGCCGGTCCGGCGCCCATCGCCGGCGCGCAGTGCTCGCCGTTCGCCTACGTCACGTCGTGGCAGAACGACATGCAGGCGGAAGGCGTCGGCAAACACGCCACCGACAAGGGCTACAAGCGCGTTGTGATCATGGCGCCCAACTACCAGTCGGGCAAAGACCAGCTGGCCGGCTTCAAGCGCTTCTTCAAGGGCGAGATCATCGACGAGATCTACACGCCGTTGAACCAGCCCGACTTTTCCGCCGAGCTGGCGCAAGTGGCGGCGAAGAATCCGGACGCGGTGTTCGTGTTCTATCCGGGCGGCCTCGGCATCAACTTCGTGCGCCAGTACAAGCAGGCCGGCCTCGCGGGGAAGGTGCCGCTGCTGTCCTCGTCCACCGTGGACGGCTCCACGCTGCCCGCACTGAAGGACGATGCGCTGGGCGTCATCTCCGGCACGTTCTGGGGTCCGGACTTCACCAATCCGGTGAGCACCAAGTTCGTCGAGGACTTCGAGAAGAAGTTCAACCGCATCCCGTCGCAGTACGCGGCGCAATCCTATGACGCGGCGCTGCTGCTCGATTCGGCCATCGCCAAGGTCAAGGGCAACGTGGGCGACAAGACGGCCTTCCAGGCGGCATTGAAGGCCGCCGACTTCAAGAGCGTGCGCGGCAACTTCAAGTTCAACAACAACAATTTCCCCATCCAGGACATGCACGTGTTCGAGGTGGCCAAGGACGCCAAGGGCCGCGTGAACCTGAAGACGGTGTCCACGCCGTTGAAGGATCACAAGGACGCCTACAGCACGCAGTGCACGCTGAAGTAGACGGTGACGTTGCGGGTGTCGGGCGGCGTGATCGCGGCCCGACACGCCGGTTTGCTCCTGTTTGCTCCTGTAGCCGAGGCTTCAGCCTCGCAGGTTCGGCGCGCATCATGCTCGCGAGGCTGAAGCCTCGCCTACAGGCCCATTCGCTGCTCTCGACATGACCCTCGGCCTTGTCCTCACGCAGGCGTTGAACGGGCTGCAGCTCGGCATCCTGCTGTTCCTGCTGGCCGCCGGCCTGACGCTGGTGTTCGGGATCATGAATTTCGTGAATCTCGCGCACGGCTCGCTGTACATGATGGGCGCGTACTTCGCGGCCGCTGCCTTCGGCTACACCGGCTCGTTTCTGCTGGCCGGTGCCTTCGCCATCCCGGCCACGATGCTGCTCGGCATCATCGTCGAGCGCGTGGCGTTGACGCATCTGTATCAACGCGATCACCTGGACCAGGTACTGGCCACGTTCGGCTTGATCCTGTTCTTCAATGAGCTGGTGCGCATGATCTGGGGCCCGGCTTCGGTGTACATGAACGCGCCGGAGGTGCTGACCGGCACCGTCGAGCTCTTCGGGCTGCGCTATCCCGCGTATCGCTTCGCGATCATCGGCGTGGGTCTCGCCGTGGCGCTCGGCCTCTACCTGCTGATCCACCGCACGCGCGTGGGCATGCTGATCCGCGCGGGTGCCACGCATCCCGAAATCGTGTCGGCGCTGGGCGTGAATGTGCGTGGCCTCAACACCCTGGTGTTCGGTCTGGGCGCCGGGCTGGCGGGACTCGCCGGATTGATGGCGGGCCCGATCGTGTCGGTGCAATCGGGCATGGGCGAACCCATCCTGATCCTGACGCTGGTGGTGATCGTCACCGGCGGCATCGGCTCGATCCGCGGCGCGTTCTACGGTGCGCTGATCGTCGGCATCGTCGATACCATCGGCCGCGCGTTCCTGCCCACGCTGCTGCGCGAAGTGATGGAGCGCTCGCTGGCGCAGGCGGCCGGACCGGCCATCGCGTCGATGCTGATCTATCTGGTGATGGCCGTGGTGCTGGCGTTGCGCCCGCAGGGTCTCTTTCCGGTGAAGCACGGATGAGCGCCTCGCGCCCGCAGGGCCGTCCCAAGGGCGCGCCGCGCCGTTCGTGGGAACCTATATGAATTCCGGCGCGACACCGTCGGTGTTGCCCACGTGGGCACGTAACTGGGGCGCGCGCGAAATCTTCGGCGTGCTGCTGCTCGGCGGCCTCGCGCTGGTGCCGGTGATTTCCGCCGCGATCGGCCAACCGTTCTACGTGACGCTTTTCACGCGCATCGTCATTTATGCGCTCGCCGCGCTGGGGCTTAACCTCATCCTGGGCTATGGCGCGATGGTGAGCTTCGGCCATGCGCTGTACCTCGGCATCGGCGTGTACGCGGTGGGAATCCTGTCCTTCCACGGCGTGAACAACGGCTTCGCGCACCTCGGCGCCGCGCTGGGCGCCGGCGCGGTAGTGGCTGTCGTGATCGGCATCGTGTGCCTGCGCACCAGCGGCATGGCCTTCATCATGATCACGCTCGCCTTCGCGCAGATGTTCTTCTTCCTCGCGGTAAGTCTCAAGCAATACGGCGGCGACGATGGCCTGCCCATTGCCGCGCGCAGCGATTTCGGCGTCTTCTCGCTGGCCAGCAACACCACGCTCTATTACTTCGCGTTCATCCTGCTGCTCGTGTGCCTGCTGTTCTTCCGGCGGCTGGTGGACGCGCGCTTCGGCATGGTGCTGCGCGGCTGTCGCAGCAACGAGCGGCGAATGGCGGCGCTGGGCTTTCCCACGCTGCGTTACCGCCTGACCGCGTACGTGATTTCCGCGCTGGTATGCGTGGTGGCGGGCGTATTGCTGGCCAACCTGACCAAATTTGCGTCGCCATCGACGATGGCGTGGCAGACGTCGGGCGAACTGATCGTGATGATCGTGTTGGGCGGCATGGGCACGCTGATCGGCCCCGTCGCCGGCGCCACCGCGCTGTTGCTGCTGGAAGAATTCCTGGCGGGCCTCACGCAGCACTGGATGATTATCCTGGGACCGTTGATCGTGCTGATCGTGCTCGTCGCCAAGAAGGGGCTCTACGGCTACGTCAGCGAATGGGCGGCGCGCCGCCGCAGCGCGCCACTTCGAGAGGAGGCGAGATGAGCGCCGCCGGGCCGCCCCAAGGCGCTCGCCCCCTTTGGGGGAGGCGGCGCAACGCGCCGCTTCGGGGGGAGACAAGGTGACCCTTCTTGCCGTCACCGGACTCGTCAAGCGCTTCGGTGGCCTCACTGCCACCGACGGCGTGGACCTGACCGTGGAGCGCGGCGAAGTGCACGCGGTGATCGGTCCCAATGGCGCGGGCAAGACCACGCTGATCAACCAGTTGTCGGGAGAGCTGCCGCCGGATGCGGGCACGATCCTGCTCGAAGGCGCCGACATCACGGCGTTGCCCGTTCATCGCCGCGCGATGATGGGTTTGTCGCGGTCCTACCAGATCACGTCGGTGTTCCCGGATTTCAGCGTGCTGGTCAACGTGATGCTGGCGGTGCAGGCGCGTCGCGGCCACAGTTTTTCGTTCTGGCGTCCGGTGCTCGCGGAGACGGCGCTCACCGCACGCGCGCGCCAAGCGATCGACCAGGTGGGCCTGACCGCGCGCGCCGACGTGCTGGTGGCGGCACTGGCGCATGGCGAGCGCCGGCAACTCGAGATGGCCATGACGCTGGCCACCGATCCCAAGGTGCTTCTGCTGGACGAGCCGATGGCCGGCATGAGCCTCGCTGAATCGGAGCGACTGGTCGTGCTCCTGAAGTCGCTCAAATCACAGTATGGAATTCTGTTGGTGGAACACGACATGGATGCGGTGTTCAAGCTGGCGGATCGCATCACGGTACTGGTGTATGGCCGCGTCATTGCGTGCGGCAGTCCCGAAGCCATCCGCAACAACCCGGACGTGCGCACTGCCTACCTGGGCGACCAGGATCTGGTCGTCTGACCATGGCACTACTCGAAGTCGACAACCTCACCGCCACGTACGGCGCCAGCCAGGCGCTGTTCGGCATGTCGTTCACCGCGGAGGCCGGGCAGTGCGTGACGCTGATCGGCCGCAACGGCATGGGCAAGACCACGACAGTGAAGAGCATCATCGGCATGCTGACGACGCATCAGGGCGGCATCCGTTTCGATGGCCGCGCGATCGAGGCGTTGCCGTCCTACCGGATCGCGCAATCCGGCATCGGCCTCGTGCCCGAGATGCGGCAGATCTTTCCGACGTTGTCGGTGCGCGAAAACCTCGTGGCCACCGCGCGCGTGCGCAAGCAAGGCGACGCTGCGCCATGGACGCTGCCGCGCGTGTATGCGCTGTTCCCGCGGCTGGCCGAGCGCGCGACCAACCTCGGTAACCAGCTCTCCGGCGGCGAGCAGCAGATGCTGGCCATCGGGCGCGCGCTGATGACCAATCCGCGCCTGCTGATCCTCGACGAGGCCACCGAGGGCCTGGCGCCGCTGGTACGCGCGGAGATCTGGTCATGCCTCGACCAATTGAAGCGCGAAGGCCTGACGCTGCTGGTGATCGACAAGAACATCGGCCCGCTGACGCGCCTTGCCGACATGCACTACATCGTCGAGAAGGGCCGCGTCGTGTGGCGCGGCGATTCGGCGGCGCTGGTCGCGCAACCCGAGGTGCTGCACCAATACGTCGGCGTGTAGAGCAGGCCGTCCCGAACAACGATGTAGGCGACGCCGTCGCGAACAACGATGTAGGCGAGGCTTTGCGTTTAGGCGACGCCGTCGCGAACAACGATGTAGGCGAGGCTTCAGCCTCGCGGGTTTGGCGCGGCGTGTTGCCCGCGAGGCTGAAGCCTCGCCTACAGCCGTGGTCACGCCGTACCTGCGAGGCTGAAGCCTCGCCTACAGGCGTGGTCCCTCAGTCACGGCAATCCGAACACGCGTCGCGCATTGCCGGCGAGGATGGCGTCCCGAATCGCTGCATCGCTGGCGAACGTGGACGTGACCAGCGACCCCGGTTGCTGTTCGCCCAGCGGAAACGGCGCATCGGTGCCGAGCAGCACGCGTGTGGGCCCCATCTTCTCCACCAGCAGCCGCAGCGCGCCGGCATCGAAGATCGCCGAGTCGACACAGAACCGGTCGCAATAGGAGGAGGGCGGCCGCGGGCAATCCTCGCGCACGATGTCGCGATGCCGCCACGCGTTGTCGACGCGTCCCAGCAGGAAGGCGAAACTGCCGCCGCCGTGCGCGAACACGAGGTCGAGGTTGCGCGGCAGATGCTCCAACGCGCCGGACAGGATGAGGCCGAGGATGCCAAGTTGCGTTTCCGCCGGCATGGCCACCAGCCACGTCAGCATCCAC
>Ga0163153_10008965_pt1 | contig 10221 bp, 9 predicted proteins | sample OliLakLV19MP6IB1_FD_148629 | JGI IMG/M metagenome (GOLD analysis project Ga0163153, IMG submission 148629) | Freshwater microbial mat bacterial communities from Lake Vanda, McMurdo Dry Valleys, Antarctica - Oligotrophic Lake LV.19.MP6.IB-1 | ecosystem: Environmental > Aquatic > Freshwater > Lake...
ACTCTGTTCCCACGCAGGTAGCGCAAAGCCGAACGTGCTGGTGAACCGCGACGTCGCGAGCACCCCATAGGCGGGTCGGCGCGCCGGGGTCGGAAATTCCGCGGTGGTGATGGGCACGACGACCGGGCTCGCGGCCGCGCCGACGATGGCCTGCGCAAACCCGAACCATGTCGTGTTGCCGGTAGCGCTGAAGTGATAGAGCCCGGAACGATCCTTCAGCGCGGGCAGGCCTTGTGCGACCAGGGTGGCGGTGGCCTGTGCAAGCGCCACGGCCCAGTTCGGCGTGCCCGCCTGGTCCGCGACGATGCGAAGTTCCAGGCGCTGCGTCGCCAACCGCCGGATGGTCAGCAGGAAATTGCGCCCGCGCAGACTGTAGACCCAGCTGGTGCGCAGCGTCAGCGCGTGCGCGCCCGAACCTGCAATGGCCTCCTCCCCGGCAAGCTTGCTTGCGCCATATACATTGAGCGGCGCCACCGGCGCATCTTCGGCATACGGCAGGCGTGCCGTCCCATCGAAAACGTAATCGGTCGAATAATGGATCAGCAGTGCGCCCAGGCGCCGCGCTTCCTCGGCCAGCACTTGCGGCGCCTCTGCGTTGACAGCAAAAGCGGCGGCGCGGTCCTGTTCCGCAGCATCCACGGCGGTATACGCGCCGGCGTTGACGATGAGGTCCGGCGCTGCCGCGCGCACGGCGGCGACAATTGCGTCGGGCTTGGCCAGGTCGAGTGCCGCGCGATCGAGCGCGATCACGTCACCGTGGGGCGGCAGCAGTTGCGCCAGCGCATGGCCCACCTGCCCTTGCGCGCCGGTAATGAGGATGCGCGGTCGTTTCATGCGCGCGCAGGTTTCGCTGTCGAACTACGCAAACGTATCCGCCCTCGCCAGCGGTTGGCCGGCAGCATCCTTGGCCGCCAGCGTGGGCGCGGGGCCGGCGGGCCAGTCGATACGCAGCGCCGGATCGTTCCACAGCAGCGTGCGCTCGTGCGCCGGATACCAGTAGTCGGTGGTCTTGTAGACGAACTCGGCGACATCGCTGGTCACGAGAAAACCATGTGCGAAACCCGGCGGGATCCACAGCATCCGCTTGTTGGCGGCCGACAGCACGCAGTGCATCGACTGGCCGAACGTGGGCGACGACCGGCGCATGTCGACGGCGACGTCGAACACCTCGCCGACGATCGCGCGCACCAGCTTGCCCTGCGCATGCTCGATCTGGTAATGCAGGCCGCGCAGCACGCCCAGCTTCGAGCGCGAATGATTGTCCTGCACGAACGTCAGCGACAGGCCCGCGGCGGCGAACGTGCGCTCGTTCCAGCTTTCGTAGAAGAAACCCCGGTCGTCGCCGAAGACCTTCGGCTCGAGCAGCAGGATATCCGGCAAGGCGGTGGGGGTGATCTGCACGGGCGGGACCTGTCAGCGCTGCAGCGGATCGCGCAGCAACGCGAGCAGGTACCGGCCGTAACCGCTCTTAGCCAGCGCGGTGCCCTGCGCTTCGAGTGTGGCATCGCTGATGTAGCCCATTCGCCACGCGATTTCCTCGGGACACGCGATCTTGAGACCCTGCCGGCGCTCGATGGTCTCGATGTACTGCGACGCTTCGAGCAGCGAGTCGTGCGTGCCCGTGTCGAGCCACGCCATACCTCGACCCATCACCTCGCAGGTGAGGTCCTGCAACGCGAGATAGGCCTTGTTGACGTCCGTGATTTCGAGTTCGCCACGCGCCGACGGCTTCAAGTCGCGCGCGATGTCGAGCACGCGCTGGTCATAGAAATAAAGGCCGGTGACGGCATAGCGCGACTTCGGCTTGGCCGGCTTTTCCTCCAGCGACAGCACGCGGCCCGCGGCGTCGATCTCGGCCACGCCGTAGCGCTCCGGATCGGCCACCGTGTACGCGAACACGGTCGCGCCATGCGGCCGCGCGCTGGCGCGCTGCAGCTGAGATTGCAGGTCGTGCCCGTAGAAGATGTTGTCGCCGAGAACCAGTGCCGACGAATCGTTGCCGACGAAATCGCGGCCGATGATGAACGCCTGCGCGAGGCCGTCGGGTGAGGGCTGCACCGCGTACGTGAGGTTCAAGCCCCAGCGCGCGCCATCGCCCAGCAGCTGCGCGAAGCGCGGCGTGTCCAGAGGCGTGGAGATGAGCAGGATGTCGCGGATGCCCGCCAGCATCAGCGTGCACAACGGGTAGTAGATCATGGGCTTGTCGTAGACGGGCAGGAGCTGCTTCGACACGACCTGCGTGACCGGATAGAGCCGCGTGCCCGAGCCGCCTGCCAGGATGATGCCCTTGGGTGTCATCGTTGCCCGCCCGTGGCTTCAAGCCGCTGCGTACTGCAACGAGATCCACTTCTGGTAATCCTTGCTGGCCACGCTGTCGAGCCACGCCTTGTTGGCGAGATACCAGCGGATCGTCTTGCGCATGCCGGTGGCGAAGGTCTCGCTCGGCGACCAGCCCAGTTCGCACGACAGCTTCGTAGCGTCGATCGCGTAGCGGCGATCGTGCCCGGGGCGATCGGTGACGTAGGTGATCTGCTTCGTGAAATCGCGGCCGGACACTTCCTCGCCCAGCATGCTGCAGATCGAGTGCACGACATCGAGATTGGTCATCTCGGCGTTGCCGCCGACGTTGTAGGTTTCCCCCGGCCGGCCGCCGGCCAACAACGTGCGGATGGCCGAGCAGTGGTCACCGACATAGAGCCAGTCACGGACATTCTTGCCGTCGCCGTAGATAGGCAATGGCTTGCCATTGAGTGCATTGACGATCATCAGCGGGATCAGTTTCTCGGGGAACTGGTGCGGGCCGTAGTTGTTGGAGCAGTTCGTGGTCAGCGTCGGCAGGCCGAACGTGTGGTGATAGGCGCGCAGCAGGTGGTCCGACGCCGCCTTGGTGGCGCTGTAGGGGCTGTTCGGCGCATAGGGCGTGGTCTCGCTGAACGCGGGTTCCGTCGGGCCGAGCGAGCCGAACACCTCGTCGGTCGACACATGCAGGAAACGAAATCCGTCGCGCTCGGCCCCCGGCAGCGCCAACCACCATGTGCGTACCGATTCGAGCAGGTTGAACGTTCCGACGACGTTGGTCTCGACAAACGCGGCCGGACCATGGATCGAGCGGTCCACATGCGACTCAGCCGCGAAATTGACGATCGCCCGCGGCCGGTGCTGCGCAAGCAGCGACGCCAAGAGGTCGCGGTCGCCGATGTCGCCGCGCACGAAGACGTGCCGCGAATCACGCGCCAGCGACGCCAGGTTGGCGAGATTGCCGGCATAGGTGAGCTTGTCGAGGTTGAGGACGGGCTCGCCGTTGGCGGTCAGCCAGTCCAGCACGAAGTTGGCGCCGATGAACCCGGCGCCGCCGGTGACGAGGATCATGGTGCACTCGCTCGATGATGCGGCCCGCAGGGACGCGGCCCGCCTTGGAAGGATCGCGATTTTACCAGTGGGGGCTTTAGGACAGGCGGTCATGCCCCGAAATAGGACCGGTACCACGCGACGAAGTGCGCGAGGCCGGTCGCCAGTGGGGTACTTGGCGTGAAACCGGTCAGCGCCTTCAGGCGCGCGACGGAGGCATAGGTCTCGACCATGTCGCCGGGCTGCATCGGCTGCGGATCACGCAGTGCCGTGCGCCCCAGCAACTGCTCGAGGATACCGATGAACACCGTCAGCTCCACCGCATCGCTGTTGCCGATGTTGTAGATCGCCGCCGGTGCCGCGCCACTTGGGGTCACCGTTGGCGGCAGTGCGAGCACGCGCGCGATGCCTTCGACGATGTCCCCGACATAGGTGAAGTCGCGTCGCATGCGACCTTGGTTGAACATGCGGATCGGTTCGCCGGCCAGGATGGCGCGGGTGAACAGCATCGGCGACATGTCGGGGCGCCCCCACGGCCCGTAGACCGTGAAGAAGCGCAGCCCCGTGACCGGCAGCCCGAAGAGATGCGCGTAGCTGTGGGCCATCAGCTCGTTGGCCGACTTGGTCGCGGCATAAAGACTGACCGGCTGGTCGACCCGCTGGTCCTCGGAGAAGGGAAGCGCATGGCTCGCGCCGTACACCGAGGAACTCGACGCATAGACGAGATGCGCAACCTTGCCGTGGCGGCACCCTTCCAGCACGGCGCCGAACGCATCGACGTTGTTGCGCAGGTACGCCTGCGGATGCGTCAGCGAATGCCGCACGCCGGGTTGCGCGGCCAGGTGCACGACGTGCGTGAAGCGGCCCGTGCGAAACAGTTCGGCGGTCGCGTCCACCTCGGCCAAGTCGGCGCGCACGAAGGCAAAGCCCGGCGTGCCGGCAAGTGTCGCCAGCCTCGCTTCCTTCAGGGCAACGTCGTAATACGGGTCGAAGTTGTCGACGCCGACCACCTCCGCGCCGCGCGCCAGCAGCGCGCACGCGGTGTGCATGCCGATGAAACCGGCAGCACCCGTGACCAGCACACGCATGCCGCGGCTCATCGCTTGACCTCGCGCGACTGGCCGTTGAGCGCGCGCAGCTTCGTGTACTTGAGGAAGCTGCCGAACGCGCCGATCGCGATGTGGGCGAAGCCGGCGATGCCGTCGCGCCAGCCGCTCTTCAGCACGTAGAAGCGGAAGAAGCGCGCCACCGGCGCCGCCGCGATGCGCCACGCACTGGCATGCTCGCCTCGCGCATGCAGGGCCTGCGCCTGCAGCGAGGTGTAGCGGTTCTGTTTCGCGATGTAGGCCTCGATCGACTCGGCCGACGCGTGCTCGAGATCGCCGGCCAGCCGCACGACCGCGCCGTCGGCTACCACACTCTCGTGCACCGGTTCAGGCGTCCAGCGGGCATGGCGCCGGTCGAAGAGGCGCACATTCCAGTCCGGGTAGCCTTCGCCATGCGTCAGCCAGCGGCCCAGGAAGCGGTTGCGCCGCGCCAGCGCGTACGCGGCGGCCGGCGGCGAGCCGTGTGCAAACAGCGCGACAATGGTGGCGGCCAGCGTTGGTGTCACGCGCTCGTCCGCATCGAGGCAAAGCACCCAATCGTGGCGTGCCTGACCCACCGCGAAGTTCTTCTGCGGCCCGAAGCCTTCCCACGCATGGTCGATCACGCGCGCGCCCGCGCGCTGCGCCACTGCTACGGTATCATCGGCGCTGCCGGAATCGACGACCACGATGTCGGTTGCGAATGATGCCGACGCGATGCAGGCCGCAAGCTCATGGGCGGCATCGCGGGTGATGAGGACAAGCGACAGGGGAAGCGGCGCGGACATGGGCGGGACGGCGGCCGATCTTTCTGCAGGCGAAGCGCGGCCACCCGTGACAATGCTGCGAATTCTACGTGGTTTGCCCGCCGGAATTCGTGATGGCGGCACGACCCCTCCGGCGAACCCGCACGATGCCTAGTGCCAACGACGACGTACTGGTGGTGCGGCCCTCATCGCTGGGCGACATCGTCTATGCGATGGCCATCGTTTCCGACATCTTGGCCCACCATCCGCAAGCGTATGTCGATTGGGTGGCCGAGGAGGCTTTCGCCCCGCTGGTGCGGCTCGATCCGCGTATCCGGACCGTGATCCCCCTGGGCCTGCGCCGCTGGCGCCAAGCGCCGCTGCGCCGCGCCACCTGGCACGACCTCTTCAGCTTTCGCCGCGCGTTGCGCGCGGTGTCCTACGCCGCGATCATCGACCTGCAGGAACAGGTCAAGGGCGCGCTGGTGGCCCGCACGGCACAGGGCCCCCGGCACGGCTTCGACCGCAACAGCATCCGCGAGCCGGTTGCGACGTTGCTGCATGACGTGCACCACCGGATCGACCGCCAGCAACACTTCCTCGACAAGTGCCGCGCGCTCTCGGCAGCCGCGCTTGGCTACGGCATCGATGGTCCGGCGCGGTGGCAGTTCGTGCCACCGGCCACCACCGCCGCCATGCCGGCGGGCCGCTTTGCCCTGTTGTTCCATGCCTCCAGCCGCGAGGACAAGCTGTGGCCTGAGGATGCGTGGTGCGGACTGCTGGCGCGGCTGGCCACGGCCGGCATCACGACGTTGCTGCCATGGGGTAATGCGGTCGAGAAGGCGCGCAGTCACCGGCTGGCCGCAGACGCAGCCGCGGCGATCGTGCCGGCGCGGCAATCGCTGCCCGACCTGGCGGCGCTGATCCGCCACGCCGACATCGTCGTCGGCGTGGATACCGGCTTGACGCACCTCGCCGCCGCGATGGGCACGTCGACGGTAGCCGTCTTCACCACCACCGACCCCTCGCTGGCCGGCGTGGCGCGCTTGGGCGCGCATGCGCGCGATGTCGGCGGGCACGGCACGGTGCCGTCGCAGGAGGATGTGCTGGCGGCCGTCGGCACATTGCTGCAACGGACGCCACAATGCTGACGCGCGCCGCCTACACTGCGCTGTGGTGGCTGGCGGCACCGCTGTTGCCCTTGCGGCTGTGGTGGCGCGGCCGTCGCGAGCCCGGGTACCGCATGCACGTAGGCGAACGTTTCGGGCGCTATCGCGACGATGGCGCCGCGCCTGCCGGCGACGTACTGTGGGTGCACGCGGTGTCGCTGGGCGAGACGCGTGCCGCCACGCCGCTGATCGAGCGGCTGCGCCGCGACCATCCGCGCGCGACGATCTTGCTGACGCACATGACCGCCACCGGCCGGGAGGCCGGGCACGCACTGCACGGCGACCGCGTACTCCAGGCATGGCTGCCCTATGACCTGCCGTTCGCCATCGATGCCTTTCTCGACCGCTTCAAGCCGCGCGCCGGGATGCTGATGGAAACGGAGATATGGCCCAATCTCGTCGCGCGTTGTGCCGCGCGCGGCGTGCCGCTCTATCTCGTCAATGCGCGATTGTCCGGGCGCTCGCTGCGCGGCTACCAGCGCATCGCCGCGCTGTCGCGGCCGATGTTCGCGGCATTGCGCGGCGTGGCCGCGCAGACGACAGCGGATGCCGCGCGGCTCGAAGCCGCCGGCGCGCCCGTAGTGAACGTGACCGGCAATCTCAAGTTCGATGTCGCGATTCCCGAGACGGCGCGAACGCTGGGTGCGGAACTGCGTGCTCGATTCGGCACGTCGCGCCCGGTGTGGGTTGCGTCCTGCACCCGTGACGGCGAGGAGGCGCTGCTGCTCGGCGCGCTGGCGCGCGCCACGCCGCCCGCCGGCACGTTGACGGTAATCGTGCCGCGGCATCCGCAACGCTTTCAAGTCGTGGCCGACCTGCTTGCGGCGCGCGGCGTGCCCTTCACGCGTCGCAGCGACAACCGCGACGTGCCGCCCGACGTGGGCGTGGTGCTGGGCGATTCGATGGGCGAGATTCCCGCCTATTGCGCGGCCGCGGACGTGGTGTTCGTCGGCGGCAGCCTGTTGCCGCTCGGCGGGCACAACCTGATCGAGCCCATCGCGATGGGCACGCCCACGGTGGTGGGGCCGCACACGTTCAATTTTGCCGAAGCCACGACGCAGGCAATCGCGGCCGGCGCGGCGTTGCGCGTGGTGGACGCGGATGGGTTGATGGAAACGGTGGTGGCATTGCTGCAGGCACCGGAACGGCGCCACGCATTGCACTCGGCGGCGCTGGCATTTCGCGAGGCGCACCGCGGCGCCGTCGACCGGCTGGCCGCCTGGCTTGCGACGCGCCTGCCGCCGCCGGCGTGAACGGAACGATCAGCCGGCCAGCCGGCGGTTCAGTTCCTCGAGGTCGGTTTCGTTGAGCATCCCCGTGGCGGCCTTCAGCCGCAACGTGGCCAGCAGGTACGTGAAGTAGGCGTTGGCAACGTCGCGCCGCGCCTGAAAGACGTTCTGCCGCACGTTGAGGACGTCGAGGTTGGTCCGGATGCCCACTTCCTGGCCCAGGATGTTCGACTGCAACGCGACATCGGCGGAAATGGCGGCCTGCTCGAAGGCGCGCACGCTGGCGACCGCGCTGTTGACGCCCGAAAAGCCGTCCTGCGCATTGGTGATTGCCGCGCGACGGGTGGTCTCGAGATCGGCGCGCGAACGATCGAGCAGCGCGATCGACTCGCGGATGCGCGAATTGACGAAGCCGCCCTGGTAGAGCGGCACGTTGAGCTGCAGGCCGAGCAACGCCGACCGCGAATCGCTGTTGTAACTGGTGGAACTGTTGCCGGAATTGGCCTGGCCGCCGAAGCTGCCGACCAGGTCGAGCGTGGGGTAGTGACCCGCGCGGGCGCGGTCGATTTCCAGCGAGGCAATCTCGACATTGGCCTGCTGGACGCGGACCGACAGGTTGTTGCGGGCGGCAGTGTCGACCCAGAAGTCGAGCGAATTGGGATTGGGCGGCGTGGGCTCGAAGGCCTTCACGCGATTCAGGTTACCGGGGAACCGGCCGATGATCGCGCGCAACGCGGTGCGCCGGCGATCGAGCTCGTTGATGAGCTGGATCTCCGACGCGTTGATCTGGTCGAAGCGCGCCTGGGCTTCGTTCGTGTCCGTGATCGTGGCGGTACCGACTTCGAAGTTGCGCTTGGCCTGCGCCAGCTGCTCGACCGTGGCAATTTTCTGCTGCTGCACCAGCTCGATGTTGAACTCGGCCAGCAGCACATCGAAGTACGCGACCGCGGTGCGGATGATGAGGTCCTGCTGCGCGATGGCCAGCGTGTAGTCGGCCTGCGTGACCTGCTCCTTGGCCTGGCCCAGCGCCACCACGTTCTGTGGCCGGTAGAGCGGCTGCGATGCCGAAAACGTGAGCCCGCCGGTGCCAAACGAGCGGTTGGTGTTGACGGATGGGTCGCTGCGGACCGTGACGTCGGTGTTGTTGATGTTGGCACTTCCCGACAACCCGACGTTGGGCAGCAAGGCCGAACGGGCCTGCGGCACGCGCTCTTGCGTTGCTTCCCAGCCGGCGCGCGCGGCGGCCAGCGCGGGATCGCTTTTCTGGGCTTCGCGGTAGACCTGCAACAGGTCTTCGGCGGATGCGCTGCCTGCCGTCATGGCCACCACGAGGCCGGCGGCCAGCAAGGCGCTGCGAAGTGGGTGCGGGAACAGTCTCTTCATGAACAAATCCGTAGCGCTGCGCGGGTGGTACCGCCGCGCAAATTGATGGTGGTGGAGGCCGCCTGCCTGCCGGGCCCGCTAGTACCGCGGCATCGCGGGATCGACCTCGATCGCCCAGGCTTCGACGCCACCGCGAAGATTATAAACACGGGGAAATCCGTTTCGTGCCAGGAACAGCGCCGCCTGCTGACTGCGGCTGCCATGATGACACACGAGAATGACGTCATGCGTCGCCGGGAGTTCTGCGAGGCGCGAGGGCAACTGCGACAACGGCATGCTGATGGCGCCATCGATGCGGCAAAGCGCGAACTCCCAGGGTTCGCGCACATCGACGACCACGGGCGCGGGCCGCGCCGCATCGTTGCGCCAGCCCGCCACTTCCGCCGGAGCAAGCTGTGGGATCAAAACCGGAACCGCGACGGTGTCGCGGCATTGTGCAGCGGCGCCACCACGGTTTCGAAGAGGTCGGTGGTGGTCAGTGCATCCGGGCCCGACCACTGCACCAGGCGGGCCTTCATCACCGGCAGGTCGCCGACGATGGCAAACACGCGGCCACCGGGCTTCAACTGCGCAACGAAGCGTTCGGGCAGCAGCGGCGTCGATCCGGTCAGCGCGATCGCGTCCCAGGTCTCGTCGCCCCAGCCGTGCGCACCGTCACCCGCCTCGACGCGCGCGTTGGCAAAGCCGTGCCGGGCAAGGCGGGTACGCGCAGGCGCGGCCAGCGCTGGGTCGATTTCCACCGACGTCACGTCCAGCGCGCGGCTTGCCAGTAACGCCGTGAAGTAGCCGCTGCCCGTGCCGATCTCCAGCACCGATTCGCGCCCCGAGAGCGCGAGGGCCTGCAGCACGCGGGCTTCGATCTTCGGCGACCACATCCGCTCGCCGCCCGGAAGCGGCAGTTCGAGGTCGGCAAACGCCAGCGACCGGTAGGCCGGCGGCACGAACTCCTCGCGGCGCACGGCGAACAGCAGGTCGAGCACCTTCGGATCGAGCACCTCCCAGGTACGGATCTGCTGCTCCACCATATTGAAACGGGCTTGTTCGATGTCCATGCCAATCTGTATCAGGTAGTTTCTAACTGACTCGCGGTCACTTATTATGCCGCGCGGGCCGCGATGGCGTCAACGTCAACGCCTGCGCCGCCGGTTGGACGGTCGTCCCCGAACGTATTTTCATTCGCCCGCGTGACCGCGGGTGCCGGCCGCAACTGTTGGCGTGTCGCCGGTCTGCTCGCCGCCATGTGCCCGCGCGGCATAATAAG
>Ga0163153_10008966_pt1 | contig 10220 bp, 8 predicted proteins | sample OliLakLV19MP6IB1_FD_148629 | JGI IMG/M metagenome (GOLD analysis project Ga0163153, IMG submission 148629) | Freshwater microbial mat bacterial communities from Lake Vanda, McMurdo Dry Valleys, Antarctica - Oligotrophic Lake LV.19.MP6.IB-1 | ecosystem: Environmental > Aquatic > Freshwater > Lake...
GGCCCCCATTGTCTTACCAACTGCTGGTGTCCAATAGGCCAGTACGGCATCGAAAACGGCGCGATTGGCGGCTTCATTCTCGCCACCGGCTTCCGGCACAACCTTCAGGGCAATAGCAAACGCTTCATCAGGGTTGTCAAGCGTATATTGATTGGCTTTTTGGGTGGCGCGCACCATCTTGGCTACCAGTTCGGGATTTTCCTCGATCGTGGTTTCATTGGTCACCAGCCCATTGGCAGGCATTTGCAGATAGTCGTCCAGCGTAATTTGCGTTGTTTCGATCCCCGCTTGGGCTAACACCACTGGCCCATTCACCGCATAATCCACCGCAGCATCCACGGTGCCTGCGCTGACGGCAGCGGCTTGGGTGAAGCCAATGCTCTCTGTGTTGACATCCGCTTCGGTCAACCCGGCGGCTTCCAGAATGCCACGAAAGGCCACATAGGATGCGCCAAAAGGGCCAGGAATACCAATCGTTTTGCCCGCCAAATCAGCCGGCTGCGTAATACCGGCGTCGCGCTTGGCAAAGAGCACCACGGGATATTGGCTATACCAGTTCATGACATAGCGCACCGGCAACCCTTGCGCACGTCCCAACACCACCTGATCACCACTGCCGACCATAAACTGCAATTCATTCACACCGACCAATTTCAGATAATCGTCTTCAAAGCCATAGTCGAGCGTGACATCCAGTCCCTCTTCGCTGTAAAAACCCTTTTCGATCCCCACATAAAAGGTAGCAAATTGGACATTGGGAATAAAACCGACCCCCAGCTTTACCGGCGTGAGTTCAGCCGCGTCCGCTTCACTACTTTCACCCGTCACCGGCGCGGCGACCGGTAGACAGCCAGCCAGCATCAAACCAATCACTACCATAATTCCTAAGAAACGACGAATCATAACCCTTGCTTTCTACTTTTTGATGAGGAAAACGGACGATGGACGACTGAAACAGTGGAGGTTGAAACAAAAGCGCCTTCAACGTGAGCCGCACCCAACGGGTACCCGCTTCCAGGCGCTAACGCTCTACCGAACGGTCGTCTATCGTCGGTCGTCACTTCCTGCTACTCTTGCCAATGCAAATAGCGCTTTTCCAGGAGCACCACCGTCAGGTAGAGCGCCTGCGCAATCAATACCAGACAGAGGATGGCGACAAACATCATGGGGGTGTCGAGCACGCCGCGCGCCAGGTTGATCAGAAAACCCAAGCCTACGTCCGCCCCCACAAATTCACCGACCACGGCGCCCACCACCGCTAGGATCACGCTGAGCTTTAGCCCGCTAAGCAGGACAGGCAGAGCCGCCGGTGCCTCCAACAAGCGGAAGATCTGCCAGCGACTGGCGCGTAGGCTGCGCATGAGATCGTAGAGATCGCGGTCTACATTCCGAATCCCCACAATGGTATTGATCAACATCGGGAAAAAGGTAATCAAGGCGCAGACCAAGACTTTGCTGCTGATGCCACTGCCCAACCAGATGACCAAAAGCGGCGCAATGGCAACAATCGGCACACTTTGGCTGGCGACAATATAGGGTGCAACCATCTGCTCAATCGCCCGGTATTTACCCAAAAGATAGCCGAGCAAACAAGCGGTGGTTAAGCCCAGCAATAGCCCCAGCGCAATCTCGACCAGTGTCACCTGGGCATGGCGCACCAAGGTACCGTCGCCGGCCAAGATCAGAAACTTGCGTCCAACGACAAGCGGACTTGGCAAAATGAACGCCGGATAATTCTGCCAGCGAACAAATCCCTCCCAGAGCAGCAGACCAACAAGTAAGACTAAAGGCAGGGTTGCCACGGTTTTGTGCTCAATGATCCAACGCACCCAACTTTGTGGGGGTGTTGGCTGTGCATAGAATGGTTTGTATAATCGCCAACGATGGGGTGGAACGTGTTCTGCTTGCATCTCTGCCTCCAAAAAAAATCCCGCCGTGCTTGGTGTGCAGGGTCAATTCACGACAATCGACCCTGCACACCTGAGACACAACGGGACAGCAAACTCAACTCGCGCGCAAACTTATAACGACTTTTTGCCGCGCAAAAACAGCGTGAACAACCGGATAGGCACACCAACCAGCCATGCGCCTTTTGTACCGTCAACTGGTTTGCCCACAGAACTGACGCACAAATTGGTCGTCACCAGAGACCTGTCAGGTTTCCAAAACCTGACAGGTCTGGCGTTGCGTAAATTCTAGTCAAAAAGAACCCGAAGTCTCATGGGAGAACTTCGGGTTTCAAGGCAAACAAAAATCACAGCACCCCTAGACAATCATGAGGTAGCTGTAACGACAGCGCAAAAGAAGCATCCCTGACGGCTGCTTTCCTGCTGTTCGACCTTCTTTCATCCGGACTATACCGTCGGCGTCGGCTTTGTTGCCACTCGGCAACGCACCGCTCTCCTGCTATTACACAATTTGTCAATAATTATGCAATCGCTCGCGGGCTTTCTGTTGGAAAACAGATTACCGCCGATCGGGAATTGGCAACTACCCAGGTATCAACCCGGTTCACTGCCTCACCCTGCCCCGAAGGTTCATCATATTTAGTTGTTGTCTACCAGTATAATGGGATCGCGCCGACTGTCAAGTGGGCATTCCTACGTTCGCCACTTCCATTGCTGTGCCACCCGCCGTCTGCGGCGAACCATCGGTAGCAACGCCGGCATGTTTGCGCACAATCTCACTGACAACCGCCACCGTATGGTCGAGATAGCTGACACCGGTCGGCAGCAGACTCTTCATATCCAGATAACCGCCGGTGCTAGTGTGACGCATAGGGCCAACGTTGACCAGCGAAATCAACCCTTGACGCCGCGCCCGGTTCCATTCTGAGGTGGCAAAGATCGACCAGCGCCCCGGCGCGATCAAGCTAAGGCGGCGCGGCCAATCTTGGGTGCCATAGAGATGATAAAGATGATCTACACCCAGCAGACCCGGATCACTGCTAAATATGCCGCCAAGGGAGACCACATAAATGGGCGCGTTGATCAGCTCACGCAGATAATGGACGGCGCCAACGGCCATCTGTGCAGCCCCACTATAGCCAATAATGAAAACCGGCGTTTGACTGGTAAGGTCATAATTGTAGCGCAACAACCCGTGCAAAAGCACCTCAGCCATCGCTTGGTTGTAGATCGGACCATAGCGTTTATCGGCAGAAATCAATACCTGTAAAATGTTGCGGATATTGATCAAGTAACCAGCGACGGTTGGGCCATCGATCTTGCTGCGTAAGGCCCAGCGCCACAAACGTGCAAAGAAAGGTTGCCCTGTCAACGCCAGGTTGTTGACCGAATAAGGAAAAATGTCATCGATCACCACCGCAGTGGGCAACGCCAGCGCCAGACGATGTAAAAAGCCCTGCTCGCGCCGGCTAAACGTTTCCCCCGAAACACGCCCAATGCCGGATAAAAAGAGAATATAGGCCGGTGAACCAGGACGCACCGCCCGTACAAAACCATCCGACGGCAGATGATCGACATAGATTTTTTCACCAAACCAGCCCGCCCACCATCCTAGCGTTTCAAAAGGCGAGAGTGCCGCCCAAATCAGCAGGCCAACGATCACGATACCCAGATAAGTGGACAGATTGGACAGAGTTTCAAGCACGGCGTTGCTCCCTCTTCACCAATTTCTCGATACTATGGCGCATATTGTTGCGCAGGCCGGTTTGGCGCATACGGTTGCGCCAATTGTCCAGATTTTCCAGCCAGGCCGGATGACGGCGCAACAGCGCCAGATCCGATAGCGTAAATTCCATCGGCACACCGGCGGCCCGCCGTTGTAACCAACGACCCAGCGCATAGATCGGGCGTCCAATCGTGCGCCGCCAGATTTGAATAAAGATCCATCCCAGCCCACTGGCGAGTAGCGCCTGCCATAATTCTAAATTCAGCCCAGCCCGCACCGCCATCACAATCGCTACCATACTCCAGAGGGTCAGGAGAATGGAAAAAGGGTTGCCCAAAAAAGGTGTCAGTTCAAAAAAGGCTAGCAACTGGGGCGCATAGGCCAACCCAACCACGCACGCAATGGCCGTCAGCGAAATGCTCTGCCCAAAGACATAGACACCCACCAACCAGACCGTCACTGTCCACAAAAGGTAGCCGACGACATGGCTGGCTGCCGTAATCAGCAGCGCCAGCATAAAGCGTTTGGGCGGCAGGCGATTGATAAACAGGATCACGGACTGACCGAGCGCCTCGGACAAACCGGCTAGGCTCACAATTACGAAGGCAATCCCCAACCCGCCTGGAATCCGTTGGATATCGGCAAAGATAGTCTGGTCCAAACGCATCGCTTGTTGGATATTCTGCCACAGGGAAGGCATGCCAATAAATTCTGCCATCGTCGTGTAAACTCCTATTGTCTAGCAAATGGTTCGCTGTCGCCACAGAGACCTGTCAGGTTTTGGAAACCTGACAGGTCTGGAGCTACGCAAAAATTGACTCGCTGTAGAGTGTCTTCATCTCTATTATACATTGTTCTCTCTATTGCTACGAATCAATTATTGCCAATGTACAACTTTTGTGTCTAAATTCTGTAAATATTCAAGCATCAATTGCTACGCAGCGAACTTCTTACATTGCAGACTTTTCCCCCTGTCGGTTATACTGTACCCATGCGTAAGCAAAATTTCATCTGTAAATAGTCAGAGTAGCATGATTCATTTTAAACAAATTTCACCGCGAATTACCCTTTGGCTCAGCGCCTTGATGATTTTGCTTGGCGTGGGTCTGTTGTTTTGGCTGCTTTTTCATCCACCCACGGTGACGACAAGTGAGCGTGGCGTGGCGTTGGCCGTGGGCGATAGCACTATGGATAGCGCTGGTGATGCCAATGCTGAAACCGCTACAGATGCCGCGTTGACGGAAAGTAATGGACAAAGCACCAATGCCGATCCTGCAACGGTAACGGAAACGCCCATTCCCGTCGTCGTTGGGCTGGCCGATGGCCTGCCGACAGCTTTGGTTCAACTGGTCAGTTCAGCCGCGCTGTCACAGACTTCTGTCATAACAACGCCTACGGATGCTCTTTCCGTGACCTTGCGCCTGAGCTATACGGGTCAGGCAGAGGAAGCGGTCTATGCCTATACCTTTGTCGCGGCGGCCCGTTTTGATACAATCGACACCAATCTTTCCTGGGATACGCTGCAAGCCGCCTGGCGCGGTAAAAGTGACCGTTTCTCCGCTGTGGTGGTATTGAGTGATACCGTGCCCGCCTTGACGCAGCGATTGGGGGCTGCCGGTCCATCGCTCGTGGGCTATGCCACCCAACCGGAGGTGATTGCGGCCGCCTGGGCAGAACCAGCCGAGGATCTACCGCCGCCCCTGGTCTTGTTGCCCTTTGACCTCCTTGACCCGCGCTTGGCCGTCTTTGCCATTGACGGCCAGAATCCCATTGAAAATGCGGAAAAATTTGATAGCGAGGCTTACCCTCTGGTTGCCACTGTCTATGCCCAAGCGCTAGCCAAAAAATTGAGCGAGCGTCAAGCTATGCGTGCCTTGCTAAGCGTCTTGCCCGCCGGCAACCGTGATCCCGGTCAACTTACGGTGGTGGCGATGACCGGCGTCACGGCCATGGTGCGGCTGACGGCCAGAGAGATGGATGCACGCGGCGTTGAATGGTTGGCCGAGGTCGTGGGGCCGGAGCTAGCCGCCGCGGATATTACGGCGATCAGCAACGAGGTGCCTTTTGTGCCGGGCTGTGAGACCAATACGGACATGGGCAACCTGACCTTTTGTAGCAAACCGGACTATATGGCCGCCTTGACCGCGTCCGGCGTAGATATTATAGGGCTGACCGGCAACCATCAAAATGATTATGGCCGCGAAGATGCCGTGAAGTCATTAGATATCTACGAAAAAGCGAAATTACCGGTCTATGGGGGCGGACGCAACAAGGAAGAGGCCTTTGCACCCTATTATTTGGAACACAACGGCAATCGGCTGGCCTTCTTGGGTGCGAACAGCTATGGTCCCCAATTTGCCTGGGCCACCGACGATAAACCCGGCAGCGCCCAATTTGATCTCAACATTATGTCGGCCACCCTGCGCAATATTCGCGAACTGGGTCGCGCCGAGGTCATTCTGGCCGAGCTCCAATATCAGGAAAGCTATGATGTCGCTCCGCTCTTTGACCAGCGACAAAATTTCAACGCCCTGATCCGCGCCGGCGCCGATATTGTCACCGGTGTGCAGAGCCATGTACCCCAAGCAATGGAATTCACCGACGGCAAACTGGTGCTCTATGGGCTGGGTAATCTCTTTTTTGACCAGATGTGGAGCCAATCGACACGCGAAGGCATGATCGTCAAACACACCATCTATCATAATCGCCATATCAGCACCCAAGTATTTACGACCTTGCTCTATGACTATGGTCAACCCCGCTGGGCTACCCCCGCAGAGCGGGAAAGTATTTTGCAACGAGTCTATGGGGCTAGTTATTGGGAGCAATAAGGTTTCAGCTTCAAGGTTCCAGGTTACACATTGAACCTTGAACCTGAAACTTGAAACCTGTTCGCAGATCGCGTATACTATGACGGATCGACAGAGACCTGTCAGGTTTACGCAAACCTGACAGGTCTGGATCTGTATAAATTCTATATAGGTAAGAGGGAATTCCATGTCTGTTTCTTCACGTCCGAAACGTAATATCAGTCAGCAGGGCCGCAAAGGCAAGAGTTCGACGGCGATCTGGCTGATTGGCGGTGCCATTCTGTTTGTGATCTTGATCGTCGTTGCGATCAATATTAACAATGCTCGACCTGTAGCTACGACCGCGCAGCCCGATCTGCCGGCTGAGTGGCTGGTTGGCTCATCGATGGGCAATCCTGAGGCCACAGTTGTCGTGGAAGCCTATGAGGATTTTCTTTGTTCCCACTGCCTGGAGTGGACAACGACGGTCAAACCCCAGTTGGTCGAGAATTATGTGAAACCGGGCAAGGTGCGCTTTGTCTATCATACCTTCCCCTTGAGCGGTTTTGCGCCTGCATCAACGATGGCGGCGATGGCCAGTCTATGTGCGGAAGACCAGGGCGCGTTTTGGCCCTTTCATGATCGCTTGTTTAATGCCCAACGTAGTGGACAACTGGCCTTTACCCTGGAAAAACTTGTCGAATATGCCGCTGAACTCAGCCTGAACGAAAGCGAATTTACGCGCTGTGTGAGCAGCCAGGTCCATCAAGCGGATATTGACGCAACTATACAAGAGGCCAGCAGCAAAGGGGTGGGGGGTACGCCGGCGATCTTCGTCAATGGCACTTCCGTCAACAGCGATTACCCCACGCTGCAAGCGGAGATTGATCGCTTGCTGAGTGTTGGCGGATAAATTGTACACAAATCTATGAGTGATCGCTTATCCTACTGGCTCGACCGGAGCAGTTGTTATATTGCCCTCCTGGCTGCTTGGGTTGCTATGCTGGGCAGCCTCTATTTTAGTGAGGTGGCGCATTATATTCCCTGTACGCTCTGCTGGTATCAGCGGATTTTGATGTACCCGCTGGCCTTGATCCTGGCAATGGGGCTGCTGCGGCGCGACGAAAATTTGCCATTGCTGGTCTTGCCCTTTTCCGTGCTGGGCATCGGCGTCTCCACCTATCATGTATTGCTGGAAAAGACGGACTGGTTTAGTGGCGCAGCCACCTGTCAGGTAGGTGTACCCTGCACGGTGATCTGGATCAACTGGTTTGGCTTTCTCACGATTCCCTTTTTGGCGCTGATTGCTTTCCTCATCATCACCGTGATGATGATCCTGGCCTGGCAAGCCGGTGAGCCGTCATTTGGGGAAGATGGGACGCCGCGCCGCGCATGGCTGCCCGTTTTTGCGATCATTGCCGCGGTCATTGCGGCCTTTGGGCTGTTGATCCAGCTCGATGAACAGCCGGCCCAAGCGGAAGCCGCGTTTACCGTGGTCGAGACCGGTGCACCCATGATGCAACTGGATGGAACCCCAATCGCCGACGGTGAACAACTTTACCTGGACGTGTGCGCTGCCTGCCACGGTCAACGTGGAGAAGGCGTCGCCGGTTTGGGCAATGCCCTGGTTGGCTCGACCTTTGTTGCAGCCAATACCGATGCGGAACTATTGACTATGCTGCGTACCGGGCGCACCGCCACCGACCCTGCCAACCAAAGCGGATTGGTCATGCCCCCAGCGGCGGACGCCCTGATTTGTCCGATGGAGATCTGCTGGCAATTATCAAATTTTTAAGAACGCAGCCGTGAAATAAGTTGCAGCCTTGCACCCAAGGGGTCCCCGAAGTTCAGGCTAATAGCCAAAGTCGGCTCAAGCCGACTAGATCAATACTGATAGTCCACTTCAGTGGACTTGAGCTATCAGCCTGAACTTCGGGGACCCCTTGGGTGCAAGGCTGCGAGATGGAGATGTGTAGTAGATGACGAGGTGCTTTTTCTTGCTAAAACGAGTTGATCGGTCTTTGCTAACAAATGTTTGGCTATCGCTCTTTATTGTTGTCGGTACACTGCTGTTGATTGGCATAACCCCCTCGTCCATACAAGCCCAATCCGGCATCACCTCACCGGCAGGGGGTAGTACAATTTCCGGCGATGTACCGATTATCGGCACCGCCGTTATCGAACCCTTTCAGCGCTATGAGTTATATTACAAATTAGAACCGAGTGGCGATGATGCCTACATCTATTTTGATGGAGGAACAAATCAGGTTACGAATGGCCAATTAGCGATCTGGCGTACAGCAAACTTAGCCCCTGGCACCTATAGTATTCGTTTACGCGTCGTCAAGGCTGATGGCAATTATGGCGAGTTTTTTGCGCGTGACTTGGTGGTGAGCCAAAATGCAGGACCGACACCAACGCCAACGTCGAGCGAACCAACGCCGACATCGATTCCCACGACCACCTTTACACCAGCACCCCAACCGACGCCGATTGTGGGACAGATCACTCAGCCACAGGTAGAAGGCGATGCACCAATCCTTGCAGCCACGGCTACTTCTGGTGGGCTGGCTGTGGTGATCACTGGTACGACAGGTGGCATCAGTATCACGACGGGTGAAAATGGTGGCGCGCTCCTTGACGCCGCCGGCCCTACGCCACAAGCCGTGACAACGAGCTTCACCCGTGACCTGGGAGAAGCAGTTGGCTTGAATCGTTTACGCAGCTTCTTTGTAACCGGCATCAGACTCAGCGCCACCTTAATTCTAGGTTGCGTCGTTCTCTTGGCCGGCAAACGCCTATTCGGCTGGCTCTGGACACAGTATAGATAGGTTATGACGACTCTCAAATGTATGATTGGGCTTGGCAACCCCGGCCCCCAGTACCAGGCCAACCGCCACAATATTGGCTTCCAGTGCGTAGAACTCTTTGCGCGGCGTCACCGGATTGCACTAAACAAATTGCAACAGCGGGCTATGACCAGTGACGGGTGGGTTGAGCAGGGCGGACAAAGGCAGCGCGTGCTCCTGGTCAAGCCCTTGACCTATATGAATGCCAGTGGTCAGGCGGTGGCGGCGCTGATGCGTTTTTATAAGCTTGAACTGGAAGATCTGATTGTCATCCACGATGACATTGACTTGGCGCAAGGGAAGCTGCGCTTACGCCAAGGCGGTAGCTCCGGCGGCCAAAATGGCATCAAATCGATGATTGAGGTCTTGGGCAGCCAGGAGTTTGCCCGTGTTAAAGTGGGCGTAGGGCGTCCACCCGGTCGCATGGACCCTGCTGCCTTTGTCTTACAAAACTTTACGCCGGTGGAAGAAGAGATCTTTGCGCCATTGCGTGAAAAAATTGTTGATGCATTGCTTTGTTGGCTCTTCGAGGGTCTTGAAGTCGCCATGAATCGATTTAACGGGTGATGAATCTTTCCGGTCTCGTCAAATCGCTCCAACAGCTACCCGCCTATCGTGCTATGGTAGCCCAAATAGGAACGCAAACGGACAGCACGCCCCAGGCGCTGCTGGGTGCTGCGCGCCCACTGGTGACGGCCGGCTTAAAACAGGATCGCCCCGGTTCGCTCGTGCTCCTTACCGCACGCAGCGAGATGGCACAACAGTTGGCCGCCGAGTTGGAAACGTGGTTGCCACCGGTGGCCGAGGGTGGGCCACCCGTCTATGTCTTCGCCGAACCCGATGCGCTGCCCTACGAACGCATTGCCTGGAGTGGCTACACCCGTCAACAGCGGCTTACCGCACTGGCCGCCCTGCAAAGTCGCGTGGGGATTAAACCCATTGTCATTGC
>Ga0163153_10008968_pt1 | contig 10219 bp, 9 predicted proteins | sample OliLakLV19MP6IB1_FD_148629 | JGI IMG/M metagenome (GOLD analysis project Ga0163153, IMG submission 148629) | Freshwater microbial mat bacterial communities from Lake Vanda, McMurdo Dry Valleys, Antarctica - Oligotrophic Lake LV.19.MP6.IB-1 | ecosystem: Environmental > Aquatic > Freshwater > Lake...
GTGCAGGACGGTGCGCTGGCGCCTGCGCTGCGTGGTGACGCACCGCCGGTACGCGCCCTGCCGCCCTGGCAGTTCGATCATGAAGCCGCCACGCGCGCAATGACAGCGCAACTTGGCACGCACGACCTCGCTGCATTTGGCGTCGCGGAGGTGCCGCTGGCCGTCGGCGCGGCGGGCGCGCTGCTGCACTACGCGGGCGCGACCCAACAGGCCGCGTTGACGCATGTGCGCACGCTGGCCGTCGAACATGCCGATGCGTTCGTGGCGCTCGATCCTGCCACCCGCCGTAATCTTGAGATTACCGTGACACTGGCCGGCGACGCGGCCCCCACGCTGCTGTCGTTGCTCGATCACTGCGACACCGCCGCCGGCAGCCGGCTGCTGCGGCAGTGGCTGTTGCAGCCGCTGCGCGACCAGGCCGCTGCCAACGCGCGGCTCGACGCGATCGGTGTCCTGCAAGACGATGCCGCGGCAGCCCGCGAACTGATGGCGCTGATGAAGCGTACCGTGGACATCGAGCGTATCGCGGGGCGCGTCGCCCTGCGTACGGCGCGACCACGCGACCTGGCGGGACTGCGCGACACGCTGGCCTTGTTGCCGCCCATCGTCGCCGCAACCGCGCCTTTCACCGCGCCGTTGATCGATGCGGCACGCCACGACCTGGCACCCGATGCGCAGTGGGCTGCGCTGTTGTCGCGCGCCATCGCGGCAGAACCGGCGACGCAATTGCGCGATGGCGGTGTCATCGCCCCGGGCTTTGACGCCGAACTGGACGAACTGCGCGCGATCGACACGGATTGCGGCACCTTCCTCGTGGCACTGGAAGCGCGGGAACGCGCGCGCACCGGTATCGCGACCCTCAAGGTCGAGTACAACCGCGTGCATGGCTTCTACATCGAGGTCAGCAACGCCAACGTCCTCAAGATTCCGGACGACTATCGCCGCCGGCAGACGCTGAAAAATGCCGAGCGCTACATCACACCGGAGTTAAAGACCTTCGAGGACCGCGCACTGTCCGCGCAGGATCGCGCACTGGCGCGCGAGAAGCACCTGTATGAAGGCATCCTCGATGCGTTGAGCGCGGCCATCGCCGATCTGCAGCGCGCGGCGGCGGCATTGGCGCGCCTCGATGTGCTGGCCACACTGGCGTTGCGCGCGCGAGAACTCGATTTCTGCCGGCCGGTGTTCACCACCTCCCCCGGCATCGAGATCCGCGGCGGCCGCCATCCGGTGGTGGAGCGGATGGTCGATGCGTACATCCCCAACGACGTCGCGCTGCGCGCCGACCGGCGCCTGTTGCTGGTGACCGGTCCCAACATGGGCGGCAAGTCCACCTATATGCGGCAAACCGCGGTCATCGCGTTGCTCGCCTGCTGCGGTATGCACGTGCCGGCCACCAGCGCGGCGATCGGTCCGCTCGACGCGATCTACACGCGCATCGGTGCGGCGGACGACCTGGCGGGTGGACGCTCGACGTTCATGGTGGAAATGACGGAAGCCGCATACATCATGAATCGCGCAACACCGCAAAGCCTGGTGCTGATCGACGAGATCGGGCGCGGCACGTCCACCTACGATGGACTCGCGCTGGCGTGGGCGATCGCGCACCGGCTGGCGGAGCGCAACCGCTGCCTTGCACTTTTCGCCACACATTATTTTGAATTGACGGGATTGGCGGCGGAGATGGAAGGCTGCGCCAACGTGCACTTCGACGCGGCGGAACACAAAAACGGCATCGTGTTCCTGCATGCGGTGGCGGATGGCCCTGCCAGCCGCAGCTTCGGCTTGCAGGTGGCGCAACTGGCGGGCGTGCCGCCGGACACGGTGCGGCAGGCGCGCAATTATCTGGCGCGACTCGAACAACACGCGGCGCGCGACGATGGTCAGGGCGATCTCTTCGCCGGCGGCGCGGTGCCCGAAGCCCCCGCCACGACGGATTTCCGTGCGGCCGAGGTGATGGATCGCCTGCAGGCGCTCGACCCTGATGCATTGTCGCCGCGCGAGGCACTCGACGCGCTCTATGCGTTGAAGCGCCTCACGGGACCCGCGGAGCCCGGTTCGTAACGACCTTGGTGCCAGGTACGAGGGTTACAGCGACCGGACTCCCAGACTGAAGGTCAGTGATGGTGATGGCCGCCCGCACCATGCGCGTGGCCATGCGTCACTTCGTCGGCGGTGGCGGCGCGCACTTCAAGCACCGTGCCGTCAAAGCGCAAACGTTGCCCGGCCAGTTCGTGGTTGCCGTCGAGGACGGCCTTGCCGTCGGCCACGCCGGTGACGCGCCAGACCACTTCCCGTCCGTCCTGCTCAGCGACGAGATAGCCGCCAATCGTGATATCGGGCGGAAGGTCGGCCAGCGGTTCGATCCGGATCATCTTCGGGTCGTATTCGCCGAACGCGTCTTCCGGCTCGAGCGTCACCGAAATCGAGTCACCGGTGGTCTTGGTGTTGAGCACTTCCTCGATCTTCGGAAAGATGCCGGAGTGACCGCCATGCAGGTAGGTGAGCGGCTCGGGGGATTCCTCGATCAGCTTGTTGCTGGCGTCGAAGAGCTTGAACGTGAGGGTGACAACAGTATTGGCAAGGATATTCATCGAGGGCTCGGGATGGAGGGGAAACGGCCGTGAAGACTTCGGCAAACGCGGGATTGTACGCGCCTCCCACGATGCGGCGGCGCACCGCGATGGTACGCTTGCACGGATGCCTCGCACGCTACCTGCACGCTCGCCCCTGCTCGGCGGGGCGACCCCCGCCTCGTTCCTGCGCCGCTACTGGCAGAAGGACGCGTTGCTGATCCGCGGCGCGATCCCCGATTTTGCGGGCCTGCACACCCGCGCGCAGCTCGTCGCATTAGCGCAGCGTGACGACGTGGAGTCGCGACTTCTGGTCCGCGAGGGCCGCCATTGGTCCATGGAGCATGGCCCGTTCCCGGCGCGCACGATGCGTGGACTGCCGGCCACGCACTGGACGCTACTGGTGCAGGGCGCGAACCTCGAGAGCGACGCGGCCGATGCGCTGCTGCGCCGCTTTGCGTTCCTGCCCTTCGCGCGGCTCGACGACCTGATGGTCAGCTACGCCGCACCGGGAGGCGGCGTCGGGCCGCACTTCGATTCCTACGACGTGTTCCTGCTGCAGGGCTTCGGTCGGCGGCGGTGGCGTTACGGACGGCAGGACGATCTGTCGCTGCGCCCGGGCTTGCCCGTCAAGATCCTGAAGCGCTTCGCGCCGGCGCACGACGCGGTATTGGCGCCCGGGGACATGCTCTATCTGCCGCCTGACTTTGCGCATGACGGCATCGCCGTGGAGGCATGCACGACCTATTCGATCGGCTTTCGCGCCGCGTCGCACCAGGAACTGGCCGAAGCCTTTTTCGACTGGATGCGCGACGACGTCAAGCTGCCCGGCCGCTACGCCGACCCTGAGGCACAGCCCACGCAGGAACCCGCGCGGGTCGGCGCTACGATGGTGCGCGAGGCGGCCGCAGCGCTCACCCGCGTGCGTTGGAATCGTGCCGCAGTGGCGCGGTTCCTGGGCGCGATGCTGTCCGAGCCCAAGTCTCACGTGGTGTTCAAGGGGCCCGCGGACGCAATGCCGCGCACGCGCTTCGATGCGGCGCTGCGACGCCATGGCGTGAAGCTCGATCGCCGCACACAGTGGCTGTACGACGATGTCTCGATCTTCCTCAACGGCAACGTGCATCCATGGCCCGCCGGCGACCGGCAGCCGTTGATGCAATTGGCCAACCTGCGCGCGTTGCCTGCCTCAGCCGTCCCGGCGTTGAGCGCCGATGCACGCGCGTTCCTCCACCAGGCGCATGACGATGGCTATCTCCACACCGGATGAACCTGTTGCACCTCCCGAACCCAGTGAACGGGTCGTCGATACCATCGCGGCACAAACCGCGGCGCTCGACGAACTGATCGCGCTGGCGCACTCGCGGCTGCAGATCTTCGACATCGACCTCGCGCAATGCGGCTGGAACCGCGCGGCGCGCGCGGAAAACCTGATCGCGTTCCTGCGGCGCGCGCCCGGGGCCCGCATCGACCTGATCGTGCACGATCCGCGCTACCTCGAGTCAGCATGTCCGCGGTTGCGGATGCTGCAGCAGAACTACGCGCACGTGGTGACGATCTACCGTACAGGACCCGAGGCGCGCTCGGCGATGGATCCGCTGCTGCTGGCGGATGGCCGGCACTTCCTGCACCGGTTCCACATCGATCAACCACGCGCATCGTATGCGCTCGAACAGCCGCAGATGGCGCGGCCGCTCGTCACCCGCTTCGAGCAGATCTGGGCCACCGGCCAACCGGGATTGAGCGCGACCGTGTTGGGGTTGTAGGCGTCACCCGTAGGCGAGGCTTCAGCCTCGCAGGTCAGGCGCGGCGTTTTACCTGTAGGCGAGGCTTCAGCCTCGCAGGTTTGGCGCGGCGTTTTGCCTGCGAGCAGGTCAGGCGCGGCGTATCGCCTGCGAGGCTGAAGCCTCGCCTACGGAATGGGCGGAATGGGCGGAATGGGCGGAATGGGCGGAATGGACGAATGGACGAATGGACGAATGGACGAATGGACGGAATGGGCGGAATGGACGAATGGACGAATGGACGAATGGACGAATGGACGAATGGACGAATGGACGGAATGGGCGGAATGGACGAATGGACGAATGGACGAATGGACGGAAGGGACGGAATGGGCGTATCGCGCGCGGCTGAAGCCTCGCCTACAGGTTCATGCCGTGCGCGCCGCCCTGAAGCGGTATGCGCCGCCTTATAGCGGCACGCCGATCCGTTTGCCAACTTCGCGGTAATGCCCGATCACGTCGCCGAGATCGCGGCGGAAGCGATCCTTGTCGAGTTTCTCGCCGGTGCGCGCGTCCCACAACCGGCACCCGTCCGGCGTGAATTCGTCGCCCAGCACCAGCGGCCCCTGGAGGTCGTCGATGGGATGGCCGAACTCGAGCTTGTAGTCGACGAGATCGATGCCGGCGTTGGCGAACAGCGGCTTCAGCACGGCATTGACCGCATTGCTCTGCGCGCGCATCTCCGCAATTTCGCCGGCACTGGCCCAGCCGAGGATCCGGATGTGGTCGTCGTTGCACAGCGGGTCGTGCAACGCATCGCTCTTCAGGAAGAATTCGAACACGGGCTCGGAGAGCCTGGTACCTTCCTCGAGGCCGAAGCGCTTGGCCATCGAGCCGGCGCACACGTTGCGGACCACGCACTCCACCGGGATCATCTTCATTGCCTTGACCAGTGATTCGCGGTCGTTCAGCAGCGACACGAAGTGCGTGCGCACGCCGGCTGCCGCCAGCTTTTCCATCACGTAGGCATTGATTCGGTTGTTGGTCTCGCCCTTCTGCTCGAGCTGCGCGACCTTGACGCCGTCGAAGGCCGACACGTCGTCGCGGGAATGCATCACGAGCCGATGCGGATCATCGGTCGAGTACACCGTCTTGGCCTTACCGCGATAGAGCTCGTTGCGCTTTTCCATGCAGGGGGTTCCTTCGGAGGATCAGGCCAGTGCGCGCCAGGCGAAGCCTTCGGACTGGTCGGCGATGCCGATCCAGTCGGCAGCGCAGGAAAGCGCCGCGGCCAGTGCCGCGCGTGCGCGGTCGGGCGTGTTGTTCTGCTGCGACAGGTGGGCGGCCACGATGTGCTGCAAACGGCTTGTATCGAGCGCCGCCAGCAGCGCGGCGGCGCCTTCGTTATGCAGGTGGCCGAAGCGCCCCGCGATGCGGGCCTTCAGTGCCTGCGGATAGCTGCTGCCGGCCAGCATGTCGAGATCGTGGTTGCATTCGAGTACCAGCGCATCGCAGCCCGTCAGGCTTTGCTCGACGCACGGTGTGGACATGCCGAGGTCGGTCAGCACACCCACCCGGTGGTTGCCATCGGTGATGACGAACTGCACCGGCTCGCGCGCATCGTGCGGCACCGGAAACGGGCGCACTTCAAGGTTGCCGATCACGAATGCATCGTGGCTGTCGAAGCCATAGACGCGTTCCATGCCGTCGAAGCGCGCGTTGGCCACGCTGCGCGTGCCGAAGGTCATCCATACCGGCACGCCATGGCGCGCGGCAAACGCCGGCACGCCGCCGATGTGGTCCGAATGCTCGTGGGTGACGAGGATGGCGGCAAGCGAATCGGGCTCGATGCCAAGCCGCTGCAGTCGCGCGGCGGCGTCGCGGACGCCGAAGCCGCAGTCGATCATCACGCGGGTGGTCCCCGCTTCGACGACGAGGCCGTTGCCTTCGCTGCCGCTGCCGATGGAGGCGAAGCGCACCGAGCTGCCCGCGCTACTTCAGCTGTTCCTTGAGGAGGCCCAATATTTTTTCACTGTTGGCAGTGCGGTCCGGCGCGCCGCCCGGATCCTGTACGGACACGACGCTGGCCTGCGCGGATTCGGCGATGACGATCTGGTACTGGTCAGGCTTGTCTTTTTCGTCGGATTTCCAGAACTGCAGCTTTTGGAGCCAGCCTTCGTTGTTCTTCTTGGTCGCGATGCTGTCCGGATCGCCATAGCGGACGAAGTAGACGCCGCGTGAACGATCGCGGTCGACGACCGTGAAGCCGATGCGGTCCAGGGCCAGGCCGACGCGACGCCAGGCACGATCGAACTGGTCGTCGACGGTGAGCTTGAAGGAGCCGTCGGGATTCTTGTCGATGCGCGCCTTGTCGGGCGCACTGGCGGCCTGCACGACGGCGGCGCGGGCTGCGGGCTCGGGCGTGCCGAACTTCATCATCATCCGCGTGAGCATCTCGGCTTCGAGCGCCGGATTGGGCGGCATCACGGCCCACGCAAACGCGGCCGGCGACGAATTGTCGATCTTCGCGGTGGGGACCTGTTCCATGCCGCGGTGCGCGATGAAGATTTCCACGGTGCCGGGTTCGGCGCCGCGCTCGATGCGCGTGCGGAACTTGTCCTGCTTGTACGTCGCAAAGAACACATCGAGATACTTGCCGATGGTGCGGCGGAAGAGGTCTTGTGGAATCTCCGCGCGATTCTCCGCGAAGTCCGTTTCCATCATGCCGACGTTGGGTTGCTCCACCGCCAGCACGAAGCCCGTCTCCTGCCAGAACTCGCGGATCGTGTTCCATGCCTGCTCGGGCGTGGCCTTCACGACCAGCCAGCGTTCGCCGCCGGCGCGCACCAGCTTGGCGTCCGGCGTGGTGGGCAGGAACTCGGAGCGCGTGCCCTTGTTGGCGCTGGCCGCTGCCTGGCCGGCCGCGGTGTTGACCTGGTAGCGGTCGTCGTAGCGCGGCGTGGTGAGGTCGGGCGGCAGCTCCAGCGCCGGGCCGGTCGCGGCGGATTTGTAATCGATGCGCTTCGTCGGCGCGAGGCCCGTAAGCGACTCGCAGCCTGCCAGAAGCCACGGCAGCAGCGCAACCAGGACCAATGGCGCAGCACGCCGGAGGACCGTACGGGGAATCAAATTAAGAGTCATGGCGGAGGTACCTCGGCGCTAGGCGAGACAGCCGGCGTCGCGGAGTGCGGCGCGAACCGTGTCGTGGAATTGGGGCGAGAGCGGCTGCAGCGGCAACCGCAGTTCGTTCTGGATAAAGCCCATCTCCGCGAGCGACCATTTGGTCGGGATCGGATTGGGTTCGATGAAGAGCCGGCGATGCAGTGCCAGCAGGCGATTGTTGCATTCGCGCGCCGTGGCGACATCGCCCTTCAGCGCGGCCGCGCACATCTGCGCCATCAACTTCGGCGCGACGTTGGCGGTGACCGAGATCACGCCATGGGCGCCCATCAGCATCAGCGGCAGCGACGTGATGTCCTCGCCGCTGTAGACCGCAAACTTGTCGAGGCCGGCCTGGCCGAGCGCGCGCAGCAGCTCGCTGCCCCGCCCGACATCGGCCGTGGCGTCCTTCAACCCGACGATGTTGGGGACCTTGGCGAGACGCAGCACGGTGTCGTTCGACAGGTCGGTGACGGTGCGGCCCGGCACGTTGTACAGGATCATCGGCAGTGCCACGGCTTCGGCGATCGTGCGGAAGTGGGCGTAGAGGCCCTCCTGTGTGGGCTTGTTGTAGTACGGCACCACGGACAGGTGCATGTCGGCGCCCGCCGTCCTGGCGTATTGCGCGAGCTTCAGCGCTTCGGCCGTTGAATTGGCACCCGTACCAGCGACGACCGCGACGCGGCCGGCCACGTGATCGACCGTGGCCTTGATCAGGAAGCAATGCTCGTCGAAGTCCACGGTGGGGGATTCACCCGTGGTACCGACGATAACGACCCCCGCAGTGCCGTTCGCGACGTGGAAGTCGATGAGTTTGCGAAGCGCCGGAAGGTCGAGCGCACCGCCTGGCTGCATCGGGGTCGCGATGGCGACCAAGCTACCGATCAACATAGGGTCAGACTGGAAAAATGAAGCATTTTACTCCATTCGCCAACAGCGGCCGTCCCCGGGCCGAGGGGATGGCCGGGGCGGGTCCGCCGGTTCGACCGCAGGTAACCCGCGGCGTTCCATCACGCCACCCGCGGTGCGGGGGTTGGCGCCAGCATGGGCGGCCAGGCATACGCGGGTCCTACCGCGGCCAGCCGCGCCACGACAATCGTGCGGCCGCCGGAATCCTCCCGGCCCTGTTCGAACGCGACGACGGTCAGCGGTAGGGGTAGCCCCGCCGCCAGATGCAGCAACTCACCGTCGCGCAACAGGAACGCCGGATTCGACGGCAGGCCGAAGTGCTCGTTGCCCGCGGCGAAAGTTTCGTAGAGCAGCACGCCATCCGGCGCCAGCGCCGCGCGCAGATGCGGGAACAGGGGCCGGTGCAGGTAGTTGGCCACCACGATTGCGTCGAAGGTTGCGCCGGTCAATGGCCAACCGTCGGCTTCGAGGTCGAGCACGCGGGTCTCGATGCGCGGGTCGCAAGCATAGGCGGCAAGCGCGGCGGCATCGCGGTCCACGGCCAGCACCTGCGCACCACGCGCCGCCAGCAGGCGCGCATGACGTCCTGATCCCGCCGCAAGATCGAGCACGCGCGCGTTGGCGGGAATCAGCGCTGCGAAGCGGGCGATGAATGGGGATGGCTCCAAATGGTCATGCGGCATGACGGGTTCCTGACGTGCGGGACTTGCGCGGTGCGGGCGCGGCGGCCGCCTCGAAGCTGCGGATAAAGTCGAGCGATGGCAACTGGCGCAATGAGTTTTGCATGATCTGTACTTATGCATGGCACGCGGACTCGTCGTCTGAAGGCTGGTGCGGCCCGGCGCAGCATTACTCCCGATTGCGGCAAATGGTGCGACTCTACCGATTGCCGAATCTGGCGCCAAGGTTGCGCCCCACGCAGGTCAAGCGACAACGAGCACTATCATGGACGATGGCCAGCGGACACGGCCGTACTGCTTATCAGCGCGCATCAGCATATCCGGCCGCAGCGCCGGTATTCAATCGCGAGGGCGCCTTGGCTATACTTCGCCCCGCCATGCCGCAACCCTCGTCCATTCGCACCGTCGAGCCGATCGTCGTCGCACTGCCACGCGATACGCCCTATCTCGGTCCGCTCGGTCCCGGCGAGGAGGTCAACGAACGCGGGTATTTCGTCCGTCGCGGCAACCGCACGATCTACCCCACGGTCGATCGTTCGGTGCTGGTCAAGGTCACGACCGCCGATGGCGCCGTCGGGTGGGGCGAGACCTACGGGATCATCGCGCCCGATGCCGTCGTGGCGCTGCTCCGCGACGTGATGATTCCGATCGTGCTGCGCCGTGCTGCCGACGACCCTGCATCGATCTACAACGAGCTCTACGACCTGATGCGCGTGCGCGGCGGGTCCGGCGGCTTCTACGGCGACGCGTTGGCGGCGATCGACATCGCGCTCTGGGACGTGAAAGCGCGTCGTGCCGGCGTCTCGCTGGCGCAGGCATTGGGCGGTGCGCGCGTGGACAGGATCCCGGCGTATGTCTCCGGCCTGCCGATGGCGACGCTGCCCGAACGTGTCCAGCTTGCGCAGCAGTGGCACGCACGCGGGTTCCGCGGCATCAAGTACGCGGCCGTCGTGTCGCGGGAAGGCGTCGCGGCGGAAATGCACGCGCTGCGCGCGGCGCTCGGTCCCGACGCGGACCTGATGGTGGACCTGCATTGGCAGTATCCGGCCGACGAGGCGCTGGCCCTCGCGCGCGCGCTGGGGGCGGCTGCGCCCTACTTCATCGAGGCGCCATGCGCGCCCGAGGACGTGCAGGGCCTGGCACGCGTGGCGAACGAATCCGGGTTGCGCGTAGC
>Ga0163153_10008971_pt1 | contig 10219 bp, 9 predicted proteins | sample OliLakLV19MP6IB1_FD_148629 | JGI IMG/M metagenome (GOLD analysis project Ga0163153, IMG submission 148629) | Freshwater microbial mat bacterial communities from Lake Vanda, McMurdo Dry Valleys, Antarctica - Oligotrophic Lake LV.19.MP6.IB-1 | ecosystem: Environmental > Aquatic > Freshwater > Lake...
GTTGAAAGCCAGCCAGGAGTTTCTGGAACGCCTGCCCATTCGCTTCGCCCGCAAGCTGCCGGAACTCAACTATACAGCCTATTTATAACCAAGCGCCAAATGCTGAAGTTATTCTTCGGCGAGTCCTAAAGGGCGCGGGCGAGAACTTTACGGTGCCGCTTGCCGACATCGTGAAGCTCGAAAGCGCAATGGGATTCCAAGTGCCGTTGGTACATCTGGGATCGAACGGGACGCCGATTTTGGTTGACTTCCAACTACGATAATCCCGTCGAGGAAATCGTGGGCGCGATTCGCACGAGAATACCTGAACTAATTGAGTTTCGTTCGTGATGAGCCCAGCGATCGTTCGCCTGGTGGCTCGTAACTCCTAAAGACTTTTCGCATCGCATGGCAAAACATCTGGCACTCGAATGGGACAGCCGCGAAGCCCGCGTGGCCGTGGCCTCGATGCGCGGCACGCAGTTGGTGCTGGAGCAGGCCTTCAGCGTGCCGCTGGAGGCGAGCGAGGGGGGCGACGAATCGGCCGAGAGGGTAGGCGAGCGGATCGGCGCGGCCTTGGCCGCCCGCCGCATTCCCCGCCTGGACACCATGGTCGCCGTCGGCCGGGCCAGCATCGAGCTGAAGCACTTGCAGCTTCCGCCCGCGCCCGATGAGGACTTGCCGGACCTGGTGCGGTTTCAGGCGCAGCGAGAGTTCAATACCCTGGGGGCCGATTGGCCGCTGGACTTCGTCCCGCTCAACGATTCTCCCGCTGAGCCGCGGACGGTATTGGCCGCGGCCATCGCGCCGGAACTGGTGGCGCAAATCGAGCGCACCTGCGAGGCCGCCCGGCAAACGGCGCAGCGCTTGGTGTTGCGGCCGTATGCCGCGGCGTCGTTGTATTGCCGCCGCCAGAAGGGCGACGCCGGACAAGTCGTGCTGCTGGTCGACTTGCTCAGCGATGAGGCCGATTTGACCGTGCTGGTCGACGGCCGCGTAATCTACCTCCGCACGGCGCGAGTCCGCGATCCGCTCTCCGCGCCGGAGGCCGTCCGCGGGCTGTTGGGCGAGATTCGCCGCACTTTGCCCGCGGTGCAAAACCAGCTTGGCGGCCGCCGGGTAGAGCGCGTGCAGCTTTGCGGCACCCAGGCGGAACACGCCGGGCTGGCCAAGCAGATCGAGGACGAGATCAAGCTGCCGGTCGCCGTCTTCGATCCCTGGGAAGGGCTGACCCGCGTTGGTGAACTCCGCGACGCCTTGCCTGCACGTGCCGGGCGGTTCGCGCCTTTGTTGGGCTTGCTGGCGGATGAAGCGGCCGGCGCGGCGCACGCCTTGGATTTTCTGCATCCCCGCCGTCGTCCGCCGCCGCCCAGCCGGCGCAAGCAGTACTTGCAGGCCGGGGCCATCGCGGCCGGCATCGCACTGCTGGTCGGCGGAGTCTTCTGGTGGAGGGTCTGGTCTTTGGGGGCCGAGATCGACGCCCTGGCCCGGCAAAGCCAGAGTCTCAAGGCCGCGGTGACCGCCGCGGAGCAAACCCAGCAAGCGGCGGCGGACATCGAGAAGTGGCGCGGCGGCGACGTGGTCTGGCTGGACGAACTCGCCCAATTGGCCGAGAAGCTCCCGCCCGCCGACGAGGTGATGCTCACCTCGCTTTCGTTGAGTTTGGCGCCGGAGCCTGGCGGCAATATCGCCTTGAAGGGCCTGGCCCGCGACCCGGCGTCCATCGACGGCCTGGCCGGCGGCCTGCGAGACGAAGCGCACCGCGTCCGCGTCGACAAGCGCTCGTTCAATAGCGCCGTCAAGCCGTACAACTGGCAGTTCGACGCCACGCTGGCGGTCGCGCCGCGGGACGAGGATGCGGCGGCCGCGCCATCGGCGGACCAGCCGGAAGAAACGCCCGCCGCCAACGCCGCGGCCGAAGTCGAAGCAACCTCCGCCAACCCGGGTTCGTAAGCTCCATGCAACCGAGAGAGAAAATCCTGGCGGCGGTCCTGGGCGGCGTGGTGGCGCTGTTCCTGCTTAAGGCCCTCTACGACAAGGGGGCCGGCCTCGTCGAGCAGCGGCAGGCGCGGGTCGTCGCCCTGCAGCGCGACGTGAACCAGCAGAAGCTGACGATCGAAGCGGGTGCGATGGCCGCCGAGAGAATCGCCGAGTGGGAAAGTCGCTCGCTCCCCTCCGACCGCGACCTGGCCCGCACGCAGTACCACAATTGGTTGTTGTCGTTGGCGGACAAGACCAAACTCAAAGACGTCGACGTCAGCGGCACCGGCGGGCTGGAGCATCGCAGCGGCGTTTACCACCGGCTGGATTACGTGGTCGGCGGCCGCGGCAATTTGCAGCAGTTGACGCAGTTCCTGCACGAGTTTTACGCGGCGGGGCACCTGCACCAGATTCGCACCGCGGCGGTCAAGCCCACCGGCGGCGATCCGAACGACCTGGGCCTGACCTTCACGGTCAGCGCTTTGGTGCTGCCGGGGGCCGATCGCGAGGATCGCCTGGCGGAAGGGCTGTCCAGTCCGCTGGCGCGGGGCGACTTGGCGGCCTACGCCGGCATCGCGGCGCGGAGGCCGCTCGAGCCCTATACGCCGCCGCCGCCCCCGCCGCAGCCGCGGGTTGCCCGCGAGGCGCCCCGTCCAACGCCGCCGCGTCCGCCGGCCTTCAACGTGGCGGCGCACGCCGTGGTGACCGCCATCCTCGGCGTGGGCGACGCTCCGCAGGCCTGGGTTCGCGTTCGCACCACGGAAGAAACCCTCAAGCTTCGCGAGGGGGACGACTTCAAAGTCGGCGCATTGTCCGGCACCGTGGTCCGCATCAACGGCCGCAGCATGGAGTTCACCTCCGGCGGCAAGCTGCATCTGGTCGCGCTGGGCGACAGTTTGGCGAAGGCCATCGTCGTCCCCGACGACGAGTCATAACGCTCCGACTCGCCCCCTCCGTTCCGGCGGAATCGGCGCGGTCGATCGGCAGCATCCGCCGCTAGCATCGTGCGTCGATCGTCGTTCGCGGCGCGATTCTTGCGCGGCCGGAACTTTCGCAACGCCGCCTATCTGCACGTCTTAGCGCGGCGCGTTGCCTGGCGCCAAAGCGCCTGACCCTGTCGCCCGGCACGCGGCTTGCTTCCTTCCGTCGCCGCACCTCTTCGTCTTCACGTCGAACGGAAAACCGCGCGCCATGCCGTACGGCCTTTATATCTCCGCCGAAGGGGCACAGGTCCAAAGCCGCCGGCTGGAGGTGATCTCCAACAACCTGGCCAACGTCGAAACGACCGGCTTCAAACGCGACCTGGCCCTGTTTCAAGCCCGCTATGCCGAGGAAACGGCCCGCGGCCGGGATTACCCCGGCTCGCGCAGCGTCAACGACCTGGGCGGCGGAGTCCGCATCACGGATACGCAAACCGACTTCTCTCCCGGCGTGTTGGAGCGAACCGGCGTCAAGGAAGACCTGGCCATCCGCGGCGAGGGCTTCTTCGTGGTCCGCAAGGGGGACGAGCAACTGCTCACCCGCGCGGGCAACTTCGTGCTCACGCCCGAAGGCCAACTGAAAACTCAAACCGGGCACGCGGTGATGAGCGAGTCGGGCGGACCGATCGCCATCGACCCCGCGCTCCCCTGGACGGTCACGCCCGACGGCGCCATCGAGCAAGAGGGAACCTTGCAGCGGCTGGCCCTGGTGCGGACCGACTCTTTGGGCGATCTGGCCAAGGCCGGCGAGAACGCGTTCGTGGCGCTCGCGCCCACCCGGCCGCTGGCCGCCGGCGAGCGGGACGTGGCCGGCGGGTATTTGGAAGGCTCCGGCGTGAAGCCCACCACGGCCATGATGGAAATGATCGAAGCAAGCCGGGCTTTCGAGGCCAACGTCAACCTGATTCGCAGCCAGGACCAAATGCTCGGCGGCCTGATCGGCCGCATTTTGAAGGCCTAGCGCGGACCCACGCGCCCGACGAAACGTCAGGTAGCCCGGGCCCTTGTGGCCCGATGAATCGCGTCAACGGGTAGCGAACAATACTGTAGGAGCCGTCTCCAGACGGCGATCGAACGCCTGTAGGAGCCGTCTCCAGACGGCGATGGAACACCTGTAGGAGCCGTCTCCAGACGGCGATGGAACACCTGTAGGCCGTCTCGAGACGGCGATGGAACGCCTGTAGGAGCCGTCTCCAGACGGCGATCAAACGCCACAGTCAGCGCAGTCGCCGTCTGGAGACGGCTCCTACAAGACTCGCCAGGATCTGCCAACGTCAACGGAAGACCATCGCCATGAGCATTCAATCGCTCTACACCGCCGCGACGGGCATGGACGCGCTTCAAACGAAGCTCGACACCATCGCCAACAATCTGGCCAACATCAACACCACGGCCTTCAAGAAGGACCGGGCGAACTTCGAGGATCTGTTCTACCGCCACGAAGTGCTGCCCGGCGCCGAGGACAGCCTGGGCCAACGCACGCCGACCGGCATCCACGTCGGCCTCGGCTCGCGGGTCTCCAGCATCCAGACGGACTACGACCAAGGCGCCTTCGAGACGACCGGCAATCAGCTCGACGTGGCCATCGAGGGGGACGGCTTCTTCCAAGTCGCCGATCCGTCCGGCGTGCTGCTCTTCTCGCGCTCCGGCAATTTTTCCAAGAACGCCAACGGCGACCTGGTGATGGGCTCGGCCACGCTCGGCCGGCTGCTCGATCCGCCCATCTCCCTGCCCGAGGACACTACCGGCGTGGTCATCAGCCCGGAAGGCGTGGTCTCCATCCAGCAGGCCGGCAGCGCCCAATTCACGCAGTTGGGGACGATGCAGTTGGCCCGCTTCGTCAACCCGCAAGGGCTGCTGAAGGTGGGCGAAAACCTGTATGCGGAATCGCCGGCCTCCGGGCCGGCCACCATTGGGAATCCCGGCACGTTGGGCCTGGGCTTGCTGCGGCAAAACGCCTTGGAGCTATCCAACGTCGAGCCGGTGCGAGAACTCATCGACCTGATCACCACGCAGCGGGCGTTTGAACTCAACTCCCAGTCCGTGCAAGCCGGCGACCAGGTATTGCAACTCATCTCCAACCTGCGGCGGTTTTAGTGACTTTGGATATTAGAAACCGGTGTGATTCGAAACGCCCCGGAGGGGCGAGAACGATTGTCTGCCCGTCCCGGTTTCAAGACGCCCAACACGAAACCAATCGCAGCCCAAGGCCAGAATGCGAAACGCCATGCCACTTTTCACACGCTTGCTCTCGTTGCTTTGCCTGGCGGCGATCGCGGCCCCTACGGACGCCGCAGAGATCCAACTGCGCCAGCGGGCGGCGCCGCGGAGCGGCCTGGTGCTGCTCTCCGATCTGGCGGACGTGTACGCCGTGGAGCAAGACGAAGCGGACGAGTTGGCCGCGACGGAGCTCTTCCCCGCGCCGCCGCAGGGCGCCAAGCGCTTCGTCCGTCTGAGCGAGATTCAAGAGGCCCTGACTGCCCGCGGCGTGCGGCTGGCCGCGCATACGTTTTCCGGCGCGTCGCAGGTGGAAGTGCAAGCGGCCGCGCCGCTGGCCGCGGCACCGGCGCCCAAGCGACGGCGCGAGCTGACGACCTCGCAGCAAGGCCGCGCCAACCGCGCTGCCCGCGACGCCATCCAACGTCATCTGCGCGAAGCGGCCAACGCCACGGCCGACTGGTCGGTGGAGGTAGAGCTTACCGCGGAGCAAGCCCGCGCCGTGGTCGAGTGCGGAAGCAAGCTGACGGCCAGCGGCGGCGCGGCCCCGTGGACCGGCGAGCAGCCGTTCGAGCTTTTGCTGGGCGATGGCGCGCAGCCGGCCGCGCTGCAAATCACGGCCGCCGTCTCGCTTCCCCCCTCCATCGTGGTCTTGAAGCTGGCCCTCGGCCGCGGCACGGTCTTGCAAGAGGACGACCTGGAACTGTTGCCGCTTCCGTCCGGCGGCCGCGAAGGCGAGTTCTTCACAACGCTGGAAGAAGCGATCGGCCTGGAGACCACCCAAGCGGTGGCGGCGGGGCAAGCCCTGTCGGCCGCGATGGTCCGCCCGCCCTTGCTGGTGCGGCGCGGCGAGGCCGTCACCGTCTACGTCCGTGCTCGCGGCGTGCGGGTGCGGACGGTGGCCCGCGCTCGCGGCGACGGCGCGGAAGGCGAGACGATCACCGTGGAATCCATGACCGACCGCAAGACGTACCTGGTTCGCGTCACCGGCGTGCAGGAAGTGGAAGTGCAAAGCCAAACGCCGGGATCGCGGCCGGAGCGCACGGCCGGCCGCGCGGCCCGGCGCGGTGCGGAAAGTCGTTGAAGGCGTGTTCACCACGGAGACACGGAGGCACAGAGACGTGAGTGAGAGAACATTCGAAGTAGCCGTATGCCACCATCCCACTGAAGGTATTCCTCCGTGCTTCCGTGTCTCCGTGGTGAATCCCTTCGCGTTGGCCGTTTTCGCCTACCGTATGGCGTAGTAGTAGTAAGGAATCCTTAGCATGATGCGTACCTTTGCCTTTTTCGCCGTACTGGTCGGTCTGGGCTCGTTCGCGCCAAAGATCGCTTCGGCCCAAAGCTCCAGCTTGTTCGGCATACCGGGCGAGCGCCGCCCGCTGACCCTGGCCGACAATTCCTGGTACTTCATCGACGTCGAGCCGCCGCCGCAAATCGAGCTGTACGACCTGGTGACGGTGGTCGTCGCGCACGCCTCGCAAGCGGCCAGCGAAGGCTCCGTGTTCCGCAATCAACGCTCGAAGATCGACGCCGCCTTGCAGGACTGGGTCTCGCTGGAGAACTTCAGCTTGAAGCCGGCCGAGCAAGCCGACGGCGATCCCAAGATCAAGGCGCAGCTCAACAGCCAACTTCAGACCGACATGGAGTTGGAGTCGCTGGAGACGATGAAGTTCAGCATCGCCGCCCGCGTGGTCGATATCCGGCCCAACGGCAACCTGGTGCTGGAAGCCCATCAGACCTTCCACCAGAACAGCGAGGTTTGGGAGGCATCGCTCAGCGGCGAGTGCCGGGCGGAGGACGTGCTGCCCAACAACTCGGTGCTGCACAAGAACATCTACGATCTGCGGATCGTGAAGCGCGAGAAGGGGCACGTTCGCGACGCCTATCGCCGCGGCTGGGTAATCAAGCTGCTGGACGCGGTCAAGCCGTTTTAGGAAGGTCGAGGGTTGAGGGACGGAATGTTCTGCAGACGCGACTCCGCCAATAGGTCAATTAGCAAGACACGAACCATGACGCGACACGCCGCCATCGCCGGATTGCTGGCCATTCTTTCGCTAGGCGGCTACGCGCCTACCGCACTCGGCAGCACGCTCATCAAGAACATCTGCCGCGTGAAGGGGCAGGAGGAAAACACGCTGCAAGGACTGGGACTGGTCGTCGGCCTGAAGGGGACGGGCGACGGCGGCGGCTTTCTGCCCGCCATGCGGAGCCTGGCCCAGACGATGGAACGGATGGGCTTGCCGCTGGGCGAGGCCGGCTTGCGCGAATTGAAAGAAGCCAAGAACGTGGCGCTGGTCAGCGTCACGGTCACCGTGCCGGGCGCCGGCGCGCGGCAAGGCGACCGCCTGCATTGCGTCGTCAGCTCCATCGGCTCGGCCAAGAGCCTGGCCGGCGGACGGCTGCTGGCCACCGCCCTGCAAGGCCCGGACATCAACAATCCCCGCGTCTTCGGCTTCGCCCAGGGCGCCATCGAACTGGACGACGTGCAGATACCCAACTCGGGCCGCATCCATCAAGGCTGCCGGCTGGAGGAGGAGTTCTTCAACCCCTTCGTGCAGGACGGCCGCATCACCCTGGTGCTGGACGAGGACCATGCCGATTTCCAAGTCGCGCAAGACGTGGCCGACGCCATCAACAGCGGACCGCTGGGGGGCACGTTCACCTATGAGCAAGCGCTGGCACGCGCGGTCAACCAGATGAACGTGGAAGTCATCATCCCGGCCCAGTACCAGGACGATCCAGTGAACTTCGTGGCCCAGGTATTGAACTACCCGCTGCTCGAGGTGCAAACCGCGGGCTGCGTCACCATCAACGAGCGGACGGGCACGGTGGTCATCAGCGGCGACGTGGAGATCGGCGACGTGGTCGTGACGCACAAGAACATCACCATCGAGACGGGCGAGGCCGCGGGCGCCGACACGTTTCGGCCGTTGGACGTCGACCAGACCGGCGGCGCCAAGCTGCAGGCCCTGCTGCAAGCCCTCAACGACATCAACGTGCCGCCGGCGGACGTCATCGAGATCATCAAGGGGTTGAAGCGAAATCGCAAGCTGCACGCCGAGTTGGTTATTGAGTAGCAGCGTACTCTTGGTCGTTTGGTCCCGATTTCTCAAACCATCGCCAGCGCCATGACCTCGATCGCACCAGTCTCGATCCCGCCCGATGCGGCCACGAGCTTGGCGTCGCCGCAGTTCAAGGCGCCGTCGGCCGAGGGTGAACCCTCGGAACTGCGGACGGCGTTCGACTCCTTCGTCGGCGAGGTCTTCTACGGCCAGATGCTGAAGGCCATGCGGGAAACGACCGGCAAGCCGGCCTACTTCCACGGCGGCCGCGGCGAAGAGGTGTTCCGCGAGCAACTCGACCAGACGCTGGCCCAGGAAATGACCGAGGCCGGCGCGCACACCTTCACCGGGCCGATGTTCGAGTTGTTCAGCCAGAACAGAAGGTAGGAGGGACGAGGGTTAAGGGACGAGGGTTGAGGGACCAGGGACAACTTTGATGACGTTTAGCAACCGAGATGGGTAATCGATTCCTCTCGCCCGGAGGGCGATCGTATGTAGCCAGGGGCTTTAGCCCCTGGACCTTCGCCCGCGTAAATTCCTCGTAGCCCCGAAGGGGCGACGGTAAACGATCGTCGCCTCCGGTCGCCCCTCCGGGGCTACACGATGTTGTCGCGTTGAATTGCTACCAGGGGCTAAAGCCCCTGGCTACAGTCGTTCGCCCCTCCGAGGCGAGATGGATCGACTAGTGCGGGGACGCGTTTCTTCAGGCACAGGATGCCGGCATGGAAACCAACTGGGAGCAGGAACTGGCCGCGCTGCTGGGCGAGCTGTCGTCCGTGCAGGACGACTTGCTGGCGCTGTTGGCGGAGAAGCACCGCGTGCTGGTCCGCGCCGAGCCGCCGGAGTTGGCCGAGTTGCAACTCCGCGAAGAACGGATCGTGCAGCGCTTGCAGGCTTGCCACGATCGGCGCGGCGAACTGCTGGAGCGGGCGAAGCTGGAGGGCCTGCCTTCGGACAGCGTCCGCTCGCTGGCAGAGACCTTGCCCGGCGAAGAGCGCGGGCAACTACGCGTTCGCGTCCGCGATGCCGCCGCCCGCGGCCGCTTGCTCCGCCACCAGAGCTTGACGCACTGGCTGCTGGCGCAGCGGACTTTGATTCATTTAGCCCAGATGTTGGAGATTATCGCCACCGGCGGGCGCACGCAGCCGACTTATGGAATGGGCGCGCCCGCGCCCGCCAGCGGAGCGCTGGTGGACCAGGCGGTTTAGGGAGACGGCGAAAAACGCCAAGTTCGGGAAGGAACCGCCGTGTCGCTCGTCAGCTCGATCCAACTTGCGAACAACGCGCTCCGCGCCACGCAGATCGGGCTGCAGGTCGTCGGGCAGAACATCGCCAACGCCAGCACGCCGGGCTACATCCGCGAGGAGGTCGTCCTCAAGCCGGCCCCCACCCAGCGCATCGGCACCGTGCTGCTGGGGCTGGGCGTTCAGGTCGAAGGCGTCATCCAGAAAGTCGACCACTTTCTCGAGCAGCGGATGCGCGGCGCCGGCAGCGACCGGGCCAGCGGCGAGACGCAGGAGCAAGTCTTCCTGCAGCTCGAAGAGATGATCGGCGAGCTAGGCGACACCGACCTCAGCACGTCGCTGAACAACTTCTTTTCCAGCATCAGCGAGGTGCTCAACCAGCCGGAAAGCGTCTCGACCCGCAATCTGGCCGTGCTCCGCGGCCGCAATCTGACGGCCGACATCCAGCGGATGGCGAACCGCGTTACCGAGCTGCGGAAGGCGCAAAACGATCAGATCGTGCAGCTTGCCCAGGACGTCAACCGGCTCAGCGAGAACGTCCGCGTCCTCAATATCCAAATCGCCGAGACCGAGGGCGGAGACACGAGCGGCAGCGATGCCGTGGGCCTCCGCGACCAGCGCAGCGGCGCGCTGGCCCAACTGGCGGAGCTCATCGACGTTCGCGTCGACGAGCAGCCGGACGGCACGGTCAACGTCTTTGTCGGCGGAGACTTCCTGGTCTTCGGCGGCATCGCGCGGAAGGTCGAGGCCGACTTTG
>Ga0163153_10008973_pt1 | contig 10217 bp, 16 predicted proteins | sample OliLakLV19MP6IB1_FD_148629 | JGI IMG/M metagenome (GOLD analysis project Ga0163153, IMG submission 148629) | Freshwater microbial mat bacterial communities from Lake Vanda, McMurdo Dry Valleys, Antarctica - Oligotrophic Lake LV.19.MP6.IB-1 | ecosystem: Environmental > Aquatic > Freshwater >...
TATTTATATCCTGTATTTTAGGAATAACTCGATAGGATTTTCTCCCCCTTTTTTTCTCTCCCTTGTGAGTATATTGGGTAAACCTTTCTTTTATTTCACACTTACCTCCGAGAGATTGAACTATGAATTTAACATCCTCTGCAAGCTGTGGAGAGGTAGTACAATATTCCATTCTACACATCTCACCAATAGTTCCATCGGTGTCCATTAACCCCTGTAAAATTGCAATCCTATTTTCAACACTATTCCAAAGGTAATCTTTTGGTATAAATTTTTCCCAAGCGCGATGACCCATTAATCCAAGTTCTACGCACTCCTTATTGAGATTAATCTTGGAAACAGGCACTTTTGATTTTCCCGTTCTTGCCCTTGCCAGCTTTCCGAACGCTTGATGTAACTCAGGGTCAATTCCACAAAACTGAATGTTATTTCTAGTAATAGAGGCATCACCCAAAATAAGTCCCAAAAGATATGGGTCAATAATAGTTTTCCTTGCTGAAAACTGAATTGGTTTTACCACGGGGATAGCACACCGCTGTGACTGATTGGGGTGTGAACCAAATCTTTCTATTAGTTCTAATGTCGTCATAGTATGATAAGTTCCGTAAGTCTTATTTGGGTAAATCTTCCCATACCTTTTTGTATCATTAAACGATTTTGAAAATCTATTCACTGGAGTCATTACACTCCATCTATGTTCAGAGTCTGCTACTACCTCTGACCCGTCATCAAAAGTAAAACGAAAAAGATTACGTTTTCCTTGCGGAAAAATTCCTTTTATTTTTGTTTCTGTGCCATCTTGAGTAAATATCTTATCACCAACCTTTAGATTTTTCATTTTAACCCATCCATTATTAGACAACACAACTTCATTCTCGTCTAGCCCTTTGCCCACCTGGTTACTTGGGAAGGCGATGTTCTTTCCGTAGAGCATACCCATCACATCGCCTAGATACGGGATGAGATTGTGCGCCAGTGCCCATGCCTTATCCATCAACGACTCACGAGAAGAAGTGGTCTGACGCAGGAAGCCACGCTGGAAGTCATTAAGCGGCATACCGAGCAACTCCTCCGCGAATATACACACATCCTCACGGCCACGGCGGTTGAGTGCGACCATCTCGACCAGACGCTTCTTCGCATCCGGGGGAATCGTCGTGTCGAAGACGAACTCGTTGAGACTCGCCTTGTGGTTCGCCATATCAGGAGGTTGCGTTCTCGAGGACAGCCATTTCTTCGTCACCTATCTCACCCGCGGTCGAGCGGCGTACCAAATCCATCATGAATGATGCGGTCTCACGTCCCTCGGCGTTCTTCTTAATCTTGATGAGTTCAAAACGATGAGCACCCTTCAACACATCGGATGCGATGGAGAGCGCTACCTTCTTCTTCGCGAGACGAATCCTCTCGTAGTCGTCCTTACGCCACATCCCCCCGTTATCGTCGATAGCCTGGAACTCCACATTCGATTCTCGAATGAGTTTGGATGCGTCGTCAATCAAAAGGGACTGGAGATTCTTAGCTCCGTCCTCGAGGGTGTGGTACGCGATTTCTTTGAGTACCGTTGCGGTATCGTCCACCCCTTTCTTCGCTACCGTCTTCTTCTTTACCGTAATCTTGCGCATAGTCATCGGGAGTTCTCCCTCCCACCGCCTATACAGGATGTCGAGCATGTTCGGGTAGGGGTTGAACCAGATGTTCTGGTTGATTTCCTTGTCCTTTCGGAACTCACGGAAGATTCCCTTGTAGTCATAGCGCCCAGCGTTCCTCTGCTGGAGGTAGAACTGACGGAACTCCTCTACGATTTTGGGCACATCACCAATATTCGTGTTCGGTTTGCGGTTAGGTACGATAATGGCAGTCTCCGAGTGACTCCGGGAGGCGACAGCAGGCGTTTCCATACTGGACATTATACCGTACTCGTGCCCAAAATTCGTTATCCCCAACAATTCAACACCAATGGCTGGCGTGTTGGTGTATAGTCTGAAGTAACGGCAGAAGCCGATTATGCAAATGAAAATACTTATCCCCAGCACCCCCTTCCAAACCAGCAACGGCATGGTAGGATTTGCAGTGAAGGGCTTTTCATCCCTTGGTAATCGTCGTCTGAGCGAAAGGTCTAATGCGTAAGCATTGGGCCTTTTCTCTTTGCCGGTAGATTCGGGCGGTGCTAGAGATTGAGCCAACTTGCCTCCAGCCTTCAGGCTACTGAACAAACTACTCACCTCTCTGCACCCTCCGAGTCTACCGGCAATCCGGAACAACGCAGTGGCGAAGGGAAAAGTGCCGCAATACACCCCTTGATAAGCCCACCGCTACACTCGCTCAGTCTGTAAGGGCAGCGACCGCGATAGATTCCATTGAATCCTTCGTTCATCTCAGGCACTTCCGTCGGTCTAAAAGATAATCCCGACGTAAAAGAACAGCAGGGCAGGACGTATAACCGGGAAGCCGTACGTCCCCGCCGCCCAATTCGGGAACCCCTGCTGTGATACCGCTTCAACAAAGACACTTCTTGTATCCTGCGCTCGGCCGCCCAGATACTAATGCACCACGCAACGACGACAATGGGCAGAAGCTAAGACCTGAGAAAAGTCCTACAGAACCGCAATTATCTTGTACTCTGTACCAGAAGGCTTTTCTGCGCCCCGCTCCGACTCCAAAGGGCAGATAGGACAAGGGGGTTCTTGACTTTTACCATAAGGGTGATGGAAAAGAGTAGGGAATACGCCGTCTTTTAGGGGGTATCCTACACAATGCCGGCGAAAATGAAAGCAAAACACCCGCCACCTATTCACATTTCTCATTTATGAGTTATAATTATAACATGGAGTGTGATTATAGCAAGGGTACTGAATTATACCACTGAGCAGGATTCTAACAGGCATGTACAGGCATGAGCGCAAGGAATAAGGAACGCATGGATATTCCGAGAGCGCTTGTAAGATACCGTCTCGCCTATCTGTCCCGCGCAACCCGCACCGCCTAGTCTTTATATACGCCGTGGCATAATTACAGCACGAAATAGTTATACAGCAACCGCGAGACTGCCTGCTATTGACCGCGTATGCCTGCTACTGTATACTTGACATTAAGCGATTGGAACGATATTAGAGTCCAACGCTTAATTAAGATAATATCGTTATGCCTAGTAAATATCGCGTGCGACTTGAGAGCAAGATTGACGGCATGGAAGCGCTTGAGCGTTCCGGCTACGGCGCAACGTACGGCCGTGAGAAGCGTACAGCGCTACATGCTGAGATGCTTGAGTGCGTAAGGATTGCAACCGCGTTCGCGGTAGGATTTCTCGCGCTCTACGTTATCAACGCGGCGGTACTCAGTACCCTAGCAGCGTACGGCATCGCCTAACCTTATGGAAACAATCACTCTGAAGCTAGAAACAGACTACGAGAAAACGGGCAATAGTAGCGACGAGCAAATAAATACACTGTCTATCGCTATAGACGGGAGGGATTATAACGATATCCTGAACGATTGTCTCGACTACGTAGACGAAAGCGAGAACTACGCGCGCAAGGAATATGACCATGAAAACGATTTCCTAGACACGCTAACAAAAGACTAAAGGGTCACGTGTGCAAATGATATACCGGCTTTTGATTTCGCGCTTGCGGCGTACGTTGAAGATATGAAGGAAAAGTCCTACACATACGAACTAGACGAAGCGCATCCGTATGCCGTAGCGATACAGAAAGCGCGGGATAGTGCTGAGGAAAACTTGCGGCATGAATGGTTGTACGGAGACCGTAGCGACACGGGCCTACTAGGTCGTGCAGAAAAGCATTACGGCAGGGGAGACGCAGAGTTTTCCTATGACGAGAAAACAGACACCGTTACAGTGGAACTATCCGACGAGATAATCCACGACTGGAAGGAGTGTGGCAATTTCAAGCGCAAAACCCAAAAGGCAATACGCGAGTGGCTTGCTAATGATATCTACTACACGGCGCAAGCGAATCACGCGAGCAATAAAGCAAGGGCAGAAAAGAGACGCGAGGAATATGCACGTACGCGAGCGTATCAGGCTGAACGCGCAATAGCAGCAGAAAAGAGACGCAAGGACAAAATACTGGGAGCCTAGTGCTTCCGCAGGGCCTCCGAGAATTCGGAAGCCCTAGCGGGCGCGTTAATTCGCTCGAATAATAAAATAAACATACCGCTATCGAGGCGCTCACGCAGGAGTTGTGGAACATGCCACGCGATGAATGGACTGAGAATGGTCTATACGAGGAGCCTATAATCTAGCACTTCCGCTCTGTACCTTTCTCGGAAGGGTACAGGCACGGGCGCACTAGCCTGGAGTTGTCCACACGGCACCCATGTACAATACGGGAGCCGTGAGGTACACTTGAGAGAAGCGGGAAGCACGATGCTACCGTTTACCATGAGAAAAACATAAGACTATATCAAGCATGATTGACCTAACCTATGAGCCATATGAGCATCCGCCCGCGCCTACCATGAGCGTAGCGGAGCAGCGTGCATGGCTAGAACCAGAACCACCTCGCCACGAGCGTACCGAGTACCAGGAGCGCACGGCTTTAGAGTATGAGGAGCAGCGTGCCCATGATGCAGCCGAACGCTAGAACCATTATGAATAAACCTAACTACCGGCTGCGCGTTGAGATATACGACCAGGAGACAGGGGAGAAAGTCTATAGCGAAGACGATGCACTGTATGCAGACCGAGACAACCATACGATGCAACTATATCGCGTACTTGAGTACAGCAAGAACATGATGCCTCGCTTCGAGGAGACCCACTATCCAGACAACCACCAAAAACCATGAGCCATCCAGTAAATGAGCGCATCATGGATGCACTAAGGGACGAGCGCGAGGAGTTTCTCGCTAAGTATTTTCAGAGTGCAGATGATGTGCGGTCTGATGAGAGGGGCGAGTATATTCTCGTGAGTGAGAAGGGCGACCCCGAACCAGACGACTTCCGCCAGGTGTATCTACCAAGCACCAGGCCGACCGAGTTCTAAACCTAGCCGCATCGAGCACGCGCTCGTGTAAGCCGGAACCTATTAGAGAAATAATATATATCGACCATGAAAATGCAATTTATCCAGGGCTTTGTTCAAGCTACGGCCCAGACTGAGGCTGAGAGCCTTGCACTTATCAACCTTGGGCTGAGTCTTGCCAACGGAGAACCAGCACCGAAGACCAAGCGCGCATACATCAAGCGTGCAACCACCAAGAGGGCATACAAGAAACGGCTCAGTAAATGAGACCGCAGCCATCGCGCAGTGAGCTAATCAGGCGACTGGTAGAAACAGAAGACAACGGTAGACGGGGGCGCACGCAGTATCCCCGGCAACCCGAAACCCTGAGCCGGACAGGGCGCACTATTCGCAAGCCAATCACGATGCGTAAACTACTAGCGTCAATAATTCCATAGAGAACATGCAGCCAGAAAACCCGAGCATCATGGCAGAAGATTACCAGGACGTGGCGCTAACTTGCTTCGTACCCAATTGCGGCAGGCCGTTCATATGGACACAAGGAGAGCAAGCATTTATGGCCCAGCTTCTAACAGCGGGCAAAATAGACTCCATTACCAAGCCGAAGCGATGCGTTCAGTGCCGCGTTGAGAAGCGCGCCGACTTCGCACGTAAGGAAAAAGAAGGGACTAACCAATAAATATATGAGCGATGTAAGACTGATGAGCTACAAGGTAGCTGCAACCATCCCGAACGTACAGTACGGCAACATCACGCCGGAGCTGATGTTTGAAGGAGGTAGTGAAGTTGAGATGATTGAGAAGGGGAACGCCATCATCAAGGACTTATGGCGTAAGTACGGAATGGTACCGATGACCGAGCGTGATACCCGCGGCGAGAAGCGTACTTCTTTCACGGGAGAGGAGCTGTTCTACAACGATGACGCGCACGTATACACCGACCTTGAGGGCAACGTATTGCTTTCCGGTAGTAAGTTCGCAGCGCAGTTCAGTCCTAAGTTCGACTCTGCCATGATGATACCTAAGACGGCAAAGGCATGGGGCGTGGACGAGAGCGAGCTGGGTGCAGTCTGGGAATTGAACGCCAAGGTGAGCACCGAGTACGGCAGTTCAATCCATACCGCGCTCGAGCTGTGGCACCGATTCAAGGAGATGGGCGCGAAGGTTCAGGAGCACAAGAACCTGCCTGAAAACTATGCCCTGCCTAAGACCAAGTATCTACGCGACATCGTGCTCGCCTTCGATGCTGAGTACGGTACTGATGCTATGGCTGAGGTACTCATATCAGACGTGAAGCAGAAGCGTGCCGGACAGATTGACCGCCTCGCCATCCTTAACCTTGAGGATAAGGTGTGCCGTGTGCAGGATTACAAGAGCAACGCCGACCTCGATGAGAAGAAGGTGCTGCAATACCAGAAACAGATGAGCTTCTACGCCTGGATTCTCATGGCTCACGGTTGGATAGTTGAGGGTCTCGACATCTTCCACTGGAACGATGGTAAGTGGAACCTGACCGAGCTGCCTGTGCTGACCGAGGCCGAGGTAGTAGCAGGATAAGTATATGGAAACACTAGCCGTCAAGCCGCTTCCAGGGAAGATACTTCTACGAAGAGTCTTCAAGCCGCACCCTCATGGCATCGTACTGAACGCCCCCGAGTGGGATGGTACGTGCGAGGTGGGTACGCCATCAGGTCAGTTCGAGGTTGGAGACCTGGTGCTTATCAGTAAACGCGGGCACGGATTCGCCGAGTTCTCACACGATGGCGACATGATACTCGTGGGGAATCCCGACAACATCCTCGCTCGAGTGTAGCGCAGGAGCAGTGTCGATATGAAAAACCCATTCCTGAATCACCTCAAGTTCCTGATAGTGAGAGGATGGGAACCCAATCACTTCCGCACACTGCGTATTGAACGCCGTCTCAGAAATGATGGGAGCCTTGATACTTATGAGGTTGAGGCGTGCCGGTGCGGGCTGGAGATTAAATGGAAACGAAAGGCATGATTACCGAAACATTCAAGAACACGAAGGGACAGGTGGTGGGGGCACTGCATCACGACAAGGCGTACCGCACCGTGAGGCAAAAGAACAAGCACCTCCTCCTCGTGATGGACGCATGGGGAATCGACAAGAGTATCGCGCACGACCTTCGCCCTAAGTGCGACACGCTGCGCCTCCTCGACACTGACGACAACCTGGTCTATTCGCTACCACTCGAGACGATGATTGAGAAGGGTATCGAAAAGAACTTCGGCTTCGGTCTTCAGTTGTTCCTGCCCCGCTCTTATTGGACTGTGCTACCTAAGAAAGAGTAAAACTAATCACACCTAACACCACTTATGGAAAAACCAACTTGGAAGAAACTAACCAGCAATGAAGTCCTGGAAGGAGACGACTTCCACATCTCATACAACAAAGACACTGGCACAGACCACCTTGGTGGAGTGCTAACTCAGCTTGGCAATACTCTCGGCGCGAACCTGAAAGACGGCGCAGAGACAGCTCTCTGCTACGAGGGAAGGTTTGATGTCTTGGAAGGAGACTTCCGCAAGGAGTACGAAGAAGCCTTCCCACAAGGACTGGAGGCGTGTAAAGAGGTGTTCAAAAAGCACGAAGCAGAGCACCGTTCTAACTGGACAACCTAATCACAACCAACACCATGAACTTCAAAACAATAACAGGAGGCACCGAAGCAGAAGCACTCGCTAAGTTCCCTTGGTTAACAAACGCTTCCTTTGAAGACGCAGTTGTTGATATTACTCAAGACTATCTTGTTTGGGAGGATGGCACTTGGGAGGATGGCACTTGGGAGGGTGGCTATTGGGAGGGTGGTATTTGGAAGCGTGGCACTTGGAAGGATGGCATTTGGGATGATGGCATTTGGGAGCGTGGCACTTGGGAGGGTGGCTATTGGAAGGATGGCATTTGGAAGGATGGCACTTGGAAGGATGGCTATTGGAAGGATGGCACTTGGGAGGATGGCACTTGGGAGGATGGCTATTGGAAGGATGGCACTTGGAAGGATGGCTATTGGAAGGATGGCACTTGGGATGATGGCATTTGGGAGCGTGGCACTTGGAAGCGTGGTCAAATGTGGTCAAACATTCACCAAGAGTACAAACGTGTCGCTTACGAAGACGGGAAGTTTACTGTCGAAGGTGCAGTACCAGCAGTAGAGGAAATCACCATCGCAGAAGCAGAAGCACGATTTGGGGTGAAGATTAAAACACTCAACCATGACTAACACCAAATGACTTATGGAAAAAATTAGATTCACCAATGAATACGTCTTGCTGGAGTGTAATACTTGTGGAGTTTCTTTCGCACTAGCTGCGGGGTTCGTGCAGTCCCTTAAAGATAGCGGAAGGCGTTTCTACTGCCCCACCGTGCTTGGACATTCCATGTATTTTCCGAAAACGGTTGAGAAAATCCCCCAGCCTCGCGTTGAGACAGTCATAAAGACAGTCACTAAAACAGAAGGAGTTGTGGGCCACAATCACTCGTTTTCAAGAGCAAAGAAACCTGTATGTAAAATCTGTGGCCTTTACCAGCACATGCTTAAAACACCATGACTACTTACCAAAAAACAAGTCTTGCCTATGCAGAAATAATTAAAGTAGCCGAGAAACACAAGGACGTATGTGTGTACGACATGGGGGAGATTCTTAAGAAATCAAAGCATCACTTGTTTGGTATTGAGTTGAACGAAAAGTATGGACTGGAACTAAACCCAAGGGACATTCTTTCACTAGACTATCAATCCTTCGGGGAACACCGCGCAATTGGCAATTGGGGAGAAAAATACAGGAGAACCGTCTCGTGGTCAGATGACGGAATACAACCAGAAGACGAAACACTGTTGGTTCTGTCGTTTTCCACAGGGGCATACATATTCGGAGAAGACTACCCAGAAGGGCTGTTTAAGAGGTTCTTCCTTGAACTTAAAGGGTACGGCCCTAAGTACACAGACTCAATGAATCAGAGCCTCTACTTCTCATTAGAAAACGCTGGCCCTGTATTCAACGAGTTCAACAAGTTATTCAAAAAGTACCATGAAGAATACAAGAACGGGTTTAAGGAGCGGCAAATCGCAAAACTGACTAAAGAGCTAGCACTTCTAACACCATGAACTTCAAAACTGGAGACAAAGTGACAGTGAAGGATAGTCAAAAGAGCGCGTGTGATTCGTTAGCAAACAAGAACTTTGACTATTTGGTAATCACTGAAGTTATTAGTGAGGGTACTTACGGCTATACCGCTTACCTTGGGGGTGTGAGTGTGGATGATTGTTTTTACTGTTATAAAGACGAACACCTAGAACCCTACGACAGAACAATCACATGGGACTCTATTGCGTGGAAGGATTTTGTTTTGGACGGGTGCGGAAACAAGGGAATGGTGCTTGCGGTAGTAAACGATATGGTTTGTATCTCTTACGCCGATGATTTTGATGAAGCTTCAGGATGGTTCCACAAGAAACAACTCCAAAAGTACAGCTACACCATCGAAGGTGCAGCGCCAGCAATAGAGGAAATCACCGTTGCAGAAGCAGAGGCACGCCTTGGGGTGAAGATTAAAACACTCAACCATGACTAAGAACCTACAAGACCTTCGTGCTGAGGCTCGTGCAGAAATGAATGAGCGTTTTCACGAAGTAAGTGAGTCGGACGCGGTGTGGTTAGACACCCTCATAGACTCCGTACTCGATAGAGCAGAGGAGGAAAAGCTAGAAGCATTAGAGGAATTAAATAACGAACCTAAACTAGCAAGTCAGCAGGAAACAAATAAGCTGTTTGGTAACAGTATGATTTACACTGCGAAGGTGCTTGAGGTTCGTGCAAAATCAGACGTAATAAGCGAATCTCTCTGGTATGTAAGCCCTTCTGACATAGAACAAGCATTACTAGATGTTCGCCGAGAAACTATTAAAGAGGGAAACGAAGAACTACTACGGGCAATAGAAATGGGTCGCGTCTCAGGCAACTTCGATGTACTGCTCTATTCCGTTACTCAGCTTTATCTAGCACGTGAGGAAACTAAAGACACCACTACTGTATGAACTACACACAAAGACGATTGGAAGAGTTTGCCTATCAATTAAAGAGAACCAAAGAATGTCAGATAGTTCTTGACCACAATCCTGTATGGTGCGGAGATTGCTTTGCTTGTTCTGAATGTGGAAAAATATTTATTACAGCATCTGTAGCTAATAAATCAATCACACAAGCC
>Ga0163153_10008976_pt1 | contig 10213 bp, 13 predicted proteins | sample OliLakLV19MP6IB1_FD_148629 | JGI IMG/M metagenome (GOLD analysis project Ga0163153, IMG submission 148629) | Freshwater microbial mat bacterial communities from Lake Vanda, McMurdo Dry Valleys, Antarctica - Oligotrophic Lake LV.19.MP6.IB-1 | ecosystem: Environmental > Aquatic > Freshwater >...
CAAGTGCAGTACTTGGAGTGGTAGTCCCTATCCCCACTCGTCCTCCTGCATAGTTGATACCACCAGTGACATCAGTCCATTGGGAAGATGCGATCAGGACTGAACAGTTGGTGTCTCCGGGTGCGCAAGTTGGATCAAGAGTGTCTCCTGTAGAGTATTGCGTAGAAGGAGGAACGGCGTAGGTGATGGCTGCAGAGAATGCGAGACCGAAGAGAAGACCGAAGAATGTGCGACGGTGCTGCGGACAAAAACGAGCAACTGATGCCTGAGACATATATAAACTAAGTATATAATACTTTGATTGAAATCACATACAAAAAAATACAAGACGAATCTAGTATTTTTTATGTGTGCGGGATAGGGGGCGTTTCACTATCGGACTCCTTGGAAACCCACGGTTTTCCAACACTCACTTCGTTCGTTGCCTTCCTCCACGGGAAACTCCCGTTTCCCGGCCCCTTCCCAGTCCGATTCCTCCCGCACAAATATAAAATACATAGATGCAATATCTATGTATTTTATATTTGTGCGGGATAGGGGAATCGGACTCCTGCTCTCAGTTTGGAAAACTGATGTTCTACCATTAAACTAATCCCGCAATGGTTCTATACTACTAGATTACAGATATTTTTCAACCTTGTCGGGTGAGGGATCGCCCGCGACTCTCGAATTGCATTCGAGGTCTGGGCACCGCCTCAGTTGTCCTTCGGACATACTTCCGGCGTTCGATTCCCTGTCAAAAAGCAAAGCAGTTTGCTTTTTTCACCCAGGAAAACTTCGTTTTCTTTGTCGGGGTGCAGGGAATCGAACCCTGCCCTCTTGTTCCCAAAACAAGTATACTACCGATATACTACACCCCGAGGTGTTTTTATTACGAGAGTCGGGCTATTGAGAATCGAACTCAAGCCTTACCCACCCCATGGGCAAATACTACCACTGTACGATAGCCCGTGTGAGCTTTCGCATAGTACCAGAAAGCCGCATGTAAATAAAGCCCACTTAGGAAAGGTCGATATACTCGATCTCTGTCTTCTCTTCCCCGCCAAGGCGCACCAGTATCCCTTGCGCTCGATACTCCTTGATCTTATGATACAGGACATAGTGCTCCACAGATATGAAGAACTTGCGTAGCTTGACCGGCGTAAGGTTCTCTGCCGGATTATACAGACTACCCAGTCTCCCCGCCTTTACCTCAAAAAAGTATGTAATCCCCTTCTTCTTCGCTACGATATCGATCTCACCATAGCGATTGGCAACATTTCGCTCGATTATCGTAAATCCGTCTTTTTTGAGCATACGCACTGCCTCCTCTTCGCCTCGCTCTCCCAAGGCCTGAGACGGAGATGTAAATATTCGAATCATATACGACAGTATATATCTTTCTAACGGTCGTCCGTTATCCCATATATACCCATAGTTATCCACAGTTTTTTCAAAAAATGAGCAAAAATCAGTGTTTTATCCCCATATTCGACATGATTTGTCCATTTTTTTATTTCAGACAACAATAAAGACCCACTTTGGGGTCTTTATTGTTCGATACATATTTGGTGCGGGTACAGGGACTCGACCTCTCCCTTCGGTCGAGATGCACTATTTTTATAGTCGATTCCTCCTTTAAAATGGGCACCTTCGGGTCCGATTATTCTAATTTTATCTATCTGTGCGGGTACAGGGACTCGGACCCTGCTCTCCTCCTTGGCAAGGAGGTGTTCTACCCCTGAACCATACCCGCATGTGGAACTAGTATACATAAATGTCTTACTATTTCCAGTGTGCACCCGGCAGGAGTCGAACCTGCAACCCCCTGTTCCGAAGACAGGTGCTCTATCCATTGAGCCACGGGTGCCTATACTAACTTGTAGAATATAACACTTTCATCTCTGAGCTCAAAATATGGTAGAGAGCTATTGCTACACGTAACAATTCCATCCCCCCACCTATTTCTAGGTTTACACAACCTTTATAGGTCGGATTTTTCTTATATACCCCGTGTCGATTTGGTTTATAGATAGTCTTCCTAAACTGCGTAAGTGGTATTCCTGTAGTTTCAGCCCAAAACTGCTCATAGTTCTCACCTATAAAGTCTGCGTGTGTATTTACTCGTATGTGGATGTTTTCACGTGTAACACCCAGATACCTTTGTACCCAAAAAAGCATAAAAAGTATCATTTCGGGATCAGAATTCATGAAGCCAAACTGGGATGAGCGTTTTGTACCCTCTGCCCAATACAAACTTACCCCCGCAACAAACATTGGGTCGTGTTTGAAATCATTATATATATTCTGTGCATTTTCAAACGCCTTTTGTTCCCTCTCCTTTCTTCTTTTCATATTTGATGCAGCAGCCTTCTCTCTACCGTTCGTTGACCGCTCTCTAATGTTCCCGAATAAGACTTGTTCTTGCTCTTGGTTGAGTCTCACGTACTTCAACCATCCAGAAAGGAGACCTTTAGAGATTGGAACTTCCTCCATGATCTGTTGATATGTATAGCCTTGCATTCTAAGGCTTATTGCCTTTATTTTATCCTGAACTCTAGATTTCATGATATGTACAATATATACTATGTTTTTTCTATATGCAATTGTAAAATAATGCTAGTATTCGAATATGAGCAAGGATGCTGTACCCCCATTTGTTACACGTGTAACGCAAACCCTACAAGATGCAGGCTTTGAGGCGTATCTTGTCGGAGGTTGTGTGCGTGATCTCTTGATGGACAATCCGCCAGCCGGTGGACCCAAGGATTGGGATATTACGACCAATGCAACACCCGAAAAGATCATTTCTCTCTTTCCAGAGCTCAAAACGATCAACGAAAACACATTCGGTACAGTAACAGTACTAAATATTCCAAAGGAAGTTGAAGACAGAGTCTCAGATCTGCATGTTGTGTTCTCGCAAAAGGCGAGTACTACCCCTGATCTGGACAATCAGGTACAAGTAACGACATACCGATCAGAAGGCGGCTATGCCGACAATCGCCATCCAGGTCATGTTTCATATGAAACGGATATTCGTAAGGATCTTGAACGCAGAGACTTCACCATGAACGCCATTGCCTGGGATCCCATAAAGGACAGTATTATCGACATATTTGGAGGTATAAAGGACATAAAAGACAAAACAATTAAATCTGTCCTTTATCCTGAGATACGCTTCAAAGAAGACGCATTGCGCATGCTACGCGCGATTCGGTTTTCTACAACGCTTAGCTTTACTGTTTCACATGAAACTTTTGAAGCAATTCATACTCATGCTGACCTCCTTCAACATATCTCGGGAGAACGCATGAGGGATGAACTCCTCAAAATCATAGAATCAGACGCTCCGGCTGCTGGAATAGACCTGTTACAAAAGACCGGACTTCTCCGTTATATTATCCCAGAACTCATGAATAGCGTGGGGTGCGAGCAAAAGGGTGCCCACATATACGATGTCTACAACCACTTACTCCACGCCTTACAGCACGCAGCAAACAAGAAGTTTTCAACGGAAATCCGCCTCACCGCTCTGTTTCATGATATTGGCAAACCCGCGACCCGTCGTTATGATCGTGCACGAGATAAATACACCTTCTTTGGCCATGAAGTAGTGGGTGCCCGGATGACAAAGCGGATACTAGAGCGACTGCGGTTTTCACGTGAAACTATTGATTTAGTTGTTTCACTAGTGCGAAACCACATGTTTTTCTCAGATACGGAGCAAATCACTCTATCTGCAGTCCGCCGTATCATCCAAAAGGTTGGACCAGAACACATCTGGGAGCTCATGCAGGTCCGCGAATGTGACCGAGTAGGTATGAAGAAAGTAGAGGCACCATACCGTCTACGCAAATACCACGCCATGATCGACGAGGCACTCCGCGATCCAATCTCAGTCGCACAGCTTAAAGTAGACGGAAAGTATCTTATGGAGGTGTTACACATGAAACCGGGGCCCCGTATGGGCTGGCTTTTGCATGCACTCCTTGAGGAAGTACTCGAAGACCCGACACTCAATACCCTAGAAACACTCACTGAACGCGTCGAGGTACTCGATACACTCGCAGATACAGAGCTCAAAGCATTAGGGGAGAAGGGAAAGGAGAAGAAAGAAGAGCTAAACGAGGAAGAAGTCGGAGACCTTCGAAAGAAACACAACGTAAAATAGAAACTTGCCCTGTGTCAGTGGAATCGTTGCATGTGAAACATGGAGTAGGAAAGAAGAAATAAAAAACCGCCTCGTAACGAAATCAGTACAATAATATCTGCTATAGTACTCCTATGTCACTCGAACAATCATTTGCAATACCCGAGCACGCAAAGATAGAACGACCGATCAACCCAGAGCACCGTGTTATGGCGGAGCAGTTTTTGGGGGATGCGATAGGGTACCTGTCTCCTGAATCCATCGATAGTATCGTAGTGCGAGCACAAGAGCTTGAGGTAGCCAATGATGCGTCATTTGCTTACGTCACGTACAACAAGTACAAAAAAGAATTTTTGCTCGGCAAGTCTGTCGCTACCAAAGGGCAGATCATATCTTCACGCCATTTTGGTACTGCAGTTACATTGCCCGACTCCCTCGATCAATCATTTGAGGGCAAGACATTGCGCGCGACGTATATCCAGAAGCTTCACCAGGACTTCATCGTCGATGAGCTCAACAAACTCCTGGCAGAGTCCCTCGCCAGAGACATAGAACACAAGGATGTGCTCAAGGCAAAAGCGTACACTGCCATTGCCGAGCGCTCAGGTGCAGATAAGGAAACCAATGAACAACTTGGCGTGATCGCAGAGAAGCTCATCTATGGCGTTGCCGAAATGATTTCTATAGATAGGCCAGACCTTGGCATCACCGTGCACGCTGCAAATGCATATCAAGATGTAGAAGAGAAGATTGACTTCATCATCGCGACCTCGCACAAGAAACGCGGAGCAGGCATTGAGACCAAAGATTTGGAAGGAGAATCGCAAGAGAAGCATATTGGCATACAATTTACGATCAATACCTCCAAAGAATCCCACAAGCGCGACCAGATTGCCCGAGCCAAAGAGCGCGGTATCGACGTCGACGACATCGTCTACCTTGCGATCGACAGTACGCTCTTGCGCAAGGCGATAGGTGAATGGGAAAAGGCAGGTAAGCCTGTCAGTGGTCCCTGGGCATATCTCCCCACAGATGCGAAACACAAAGCAGTCTCAGGACTGTTCCAGACAATGATTACTCCTGAGCAAGAAGCGAGTCTGCTTAAGCAGATGTAAAACCTCTTTCCAAAACACACGCACTCTGCTTTACTGTATCGGACCAAAACCAGCTCCTTATGGCAAAAAAGAAGAAAAGTAAGAAAAAGAAAAGCGTATTCTCAAGCAAAGGTACTCCTCTCTTTGCAGGAAAAAAGTAACCTACATACCGCATAAAAAAGCCGCTCGATGAGCGGTTTTTTGATTTATATATTTTTATTATACATCTCTTTCACCCTACGTTTATACGTAGGCTTTTCACTGAAATAATCACTGCTAAAATTTGGGTTCGCAAGATAAATATCTTTTTCAACAATTCCGTTTTCTGAATTCATAAATCCAAGTGTTCTGTGTACTAACTCCGATGGGGTAATCCAATAAACAGGATTGACGTTTGTTGAGAATATAAACGGTCGTTCTATCATCTCGTCTGCCGCAAGGATAGTACTCGTGTTGAACAAATAAAAGTTTGCTTCGGGATATTTGACCGCCATCTCTTTTGTGAAAGAAATTGTCATTTCACGAGCCTTTCGAAATGACTGAAAACAAGCAATCGTATGTCTGTCTGCAAGGGATCCAAACGACGTAGCGCTAAATTCACAGTTGTTTTTTGTTGCAAGTTCGAGGAGTTCTGTTGTCAGTACAATATATGCATTTGTAACAAGCGAATACACGCAGTCATCTATACCGTCACCATCTTTGTCGTTTTCGACGACTACATCAAGATTGTCATTAATTTCTGTTTTAAATTCTCCAACAAGATGGAAGTACGAAATCTTTTCACAGTCATGCGCAGAAATCTTTGAAACGAATTCTTGCATTGATGCAGTATTGTGCAGATCTACCGATACAATCAGATGATGCGAGAGGAGTATATCCAGACTTGCAATCGGTACACCTTTTCGAGAAATACCATACACAGTGGTATCTTCTTGTACGAGATATTTGCGCAGTAGTTCCTGACCTATTGAACCAGTCACTCCTGAGATTATAATTATGTTTTTCATATATTATTTGATTCCTGTTTCCATACTCCATTTTTCATAGAGCGTTTGGTTGTTCTCATAATATCCTTCGACGAAATTTGGGAGCTTTTTGATCAAATCAATTTCATGATATCTCACACTTTCTGCAAGCAACGCTTCTAGTGACTGATCGACAACTTCTTGTGGTTGTAACCAATAGGTCGTATCAGCATGTGGTCGAACAGCAAGTGCTGACGCAGTAATAGTCGAAGTAACATTGATAGATAATCCTGACACCCATTCTGGGTATAAACTTACTTGCGATTGTATGTACTGACGCACTATAAACTTGGCCTCACAAAAAGATTCAATAACGAATGGCGTATATTTATCTGCTACACCTGCGATCATACTAAACTTGAGAGCAATTTTATTTTTCCGAGTACTATTGATTGTGCGAATCCTTTTGGTAAGATACCGCATCAGATATTTGAACGTGTTTACGTTGGTGTTGTATACATCAGGGTCAATCGTCTCTATAGGCACAATGTTTGGATACCCTCTTGGATCAAACTTATCAACGCCGATCGTATGAAGATAGACCACTTGGTCATACTCTTCAAGATTGAGATCGGAAAACTTCACTTCAATATCAGCCGCATTATCAAGATGACACTGTATTTCCTTCAAGACAGGGGATTTAATCTCAATAGGTGTATGTCTTATGACCGCAATACAGTTAACACCATACCGCACAAGCTCTTTACAGTATGTTGTCCCGATCTCACCAGAAGCACCCGCAATAATTACTAATTTCTTTTTTTTCATACTTCTACAATACCATATTTTGATAATTTGTCTATAAATATGGTTTTTTTGGTATAATAATTGTATGAATTTGACCAAACCTATACATCCCGAAGAAATAATCATTGCTACTCTGGCAACCAGGTCAGAGAACGGCGAAGTACTCTTGCAAAAAACACACGATGTGAAGCCTGGGTTTACCAAACAAGCCCTCTACACCATATTGCGCAAACTCATATCTGAAGAAATTATTGTAAAACATGGCATGCAGTTTTCTCTCGCACGACCATGGATTGGCCAGATGTATGAGTTCTTTACCAGAGCACACGATCGATACGGTGGTAAGGCGGAGGGTGTCGACTTCCTTACATTGAGCGATGGTGACAAGATCTCGTACAGTTTCAAAAGCCCTCATGAGGCAGACCGTTTTTGGGGACATGCATTTGACGTGCTTGCTGATGCACACACTACAGAACCCGTGTATATCTACAATCCACACGAATGGTTTGTCTTTGCACGACAAGAAAGCGAGCTCCACCTTTTTCACAAGATCAAGGATGCAAAGCGTCAGCTCTGGCTCACCGTAGGCAACAAAGATCCGCTCGATATCTATGCGCGGACGTTCTTTGATGGGCAGTACTTGCAGTACCATACGCACGACCAGCCACTCTTTGATAAGGAGTACTACTACCTCAACATCTTTGGCGACTACATCATCGAAGCATTCATTGATCCACAGACGGCTCACATTGTGGATGAATTCTATAAAATGACTGCTCAATACGACGAGGGTGTACTCCCTGCGCTTCAAAAACTTGTTAGTAAAGGCAAAACCAAGCTCACCATATCGCGTAATGCTCGCAAAGCGACTAAACTCAAGAAGCTCTTGGCACCCTATTTCTTTAGAAAAAGTAAATCTCCGCTATAAGCGGAGATTTTTATAAGTTAATTATTTGATTTTGTCCAAGTAAATGTTTTGAAAATCATTCGAAACTCGACCCTGAGGCTTTGCTGGTATCCAGATGTATTTTTTATTTCTTTTTCCAGTAGTAATACAAGTTGACTTACTTTTATATACCATAACGGTTGCAGTTTAAAACTCCTTAGTTCGTCTTGTATGGTTACCATAATGATATGTAAGTACCTAATATCCTGAATAATACCATCGAGAAATAGGGGGGTATTTGCCTCGAATCGTTTCAAGAGGCATATATATCTATGTGCCTCATTGAGTTGAAAAGTAGTTATTTTAGTGAGTTTTTTAATGTAGAGATGGATTGATGGTGGAAAAGAGTCAGTAGTAAGCTCTTCCCAACAAACATTGAGCATCTCCGTTGCATACTTAGTGGATAGTTTCTCTTTCATAGTATTTAAGGTTTTTCTCAGTGTACACCTTTTGTATACAAAGAAAAGGCCCCGGACATATCGGGGCACAAGAGATTTTTTTGAGGTTAATTTTCAAAGGATGTTTCGCCCCCGCGAAATTCAGCATCGGGAGCATCTTCCTTGTTTGTAGATTCAACATAGGACGGATCATAAATGATCAAATATCCCACTATACTTGCGGCACACAAAATGAACGGGATCATTGGCCATACTTTTATGGGGTTTTTTTGTACAAGAAACAGTATGTTCATTGCTATGCCGAACAAGAGGCTCGCAAATGTACCGAGCAACATTCTTTTAAAGTGAGGTTTAAATGTATTTTTTGTCATGGTACTTTTTTTAGTACAATACCATATTTATAAAAAAATACAAGTTATTGCGCTATCTCAAGCATGATAGGACAGTGGTCGCTTCCGTAGTACTCAGTAAGGGTTTCAAATCTTTTTACCTTGCCGATAAGCTTTGGGGAGACAAAGAAATAGTCGATACGCCACCCGACATTTCGCTCCCGGGCATGGGAGTACTGGTCCCAGTACGTGTATACTTCGGTTTTTTCAGGATTAAGATGCCTGAAGACATCAACCCAACCCTTCTGTACAACCTTGTCCATCCACGCACGCTCAATAGGGAGGAAGCCGACACGGGTAGCATTTTCTTTCGGGCGAGCGATATCGATCTCTCTATGAGCTACATTTACATCTCCACAAAAGATCACAGGCTTTTTCTTCTCAAGTTTAGTGATGTGGATCAAAAACTGCTCATAAAAGGCGAGTTTGTACTCGAGTCGCTCTGGTACACCACCTCCGTTGGGGAAGTAACAGTTGATCAGATAAAACCCTTCATACTCGACCGTAATCGTTCGTCCTTCGGCATCCAAGCCTTCGACACCGACCCCGTATGTAACCTGAAGTGGTGTAGTCTTTGTATAGACTCCTACTCCTGAATACCCCTTCTTTACTTCTGGCCATGCAAAATATGCGTCATACCCCAAGATATCAGTAACCTCTATAGGAAGCTGCTCACGAGTTGCTTTTGTCTCTTGGAGACAACAAATGTCAGGATCATAGTCTCGAAATAATCCGTCAAGGTGCCCTTGCTTATGGGTTGCGCGTAAGCCATTGGTATTCCAGGAAATAATTCTCATATGGAGAGTATACCTTGGCAATAAAAAAACCCTTCATATACATAGACATGAAGGATCTGTAGGCTCATTGTGCGCAGGAGAAGGGGTTATACTATTCTTTATCTTCATAGAGAAGTAGATGGCCCTGTACACCTACCATTTTGCGTCGCCCTTGTTGGATTAGTACCTTTTGGACCGGCGCCCAGATAACCTGTCGCACTCTTTCATATACATCAATGCGAACAATAAATCGATCCGCTGGGCTTCCCTGTATCTTTTTGTAGGTTTTCATAACATCAGAGCCGATGAGGGTGATGTTTTTTTTTTATCAAATCCGGGAAGGGAAAAGCTTAGTACGAGAGTCGTATCCTTTTCACCTACTCGCCTGATATAGTAGTCAACCTGGGAGGGTGTATAGACTGGGAAAGTATCGACTACTTGTGCCCATGCGATAGTCGCTATACCTGAAAACATCATTAAAAAGATCATTTTTTTCATATTAGTTACTTTTTATAATTAAAACACTAATTAATAAAAAAGTTAATAAAAAAACCCCCATCGGTATCGACAGGGGCCAGTGGGTTTCAGAGGAAATTATGTTCGTGGGATAATTCTTTGGCGCTTCAAGGTTCGAGCAGTGCTTCGCCTTTTGATTCCTACGAGTAAATGAAGTGAGGTAGTAGTAATAGCTGCCACAGCCAGGCAA
>Ga0163153_10008979_pt1 | contig 10210 bp, 9 predicted proteins | sample OliLakLV19MP6IB1_FD_148629 | JGI IMG/M metagenome (GOLD analysis project Ga0163153, IMG submission 148629) | Freshwater microbial mat bacterial communities from Lake Vanda, McMurdo Dry Valleys, Antarctica - Oligotrophic Lake LV.19.MP6.IB-1 | ecosystem: Environmental > Aquatic > Freshwater > Lake...
CTTCATGGGCGGGAAGGGGGATCAGTCGGTTACCTTGGCACAAAACACGCGGGCGCCCGACTCGGCGGAAGCGAGGGCTGCCAGGTTGAAGCGGAGCGTATGGGCTGCGGCCTCGAGCGAGCACATCCGCGAGGGCTTGCCCTCCAGCAGGTCGATGAACCGGTTGGCCTGCTCAGTGAACGGACCGTCGCGATCGGCGGGCGGCACCTCGTGCCAAGTCCAGTCCTTGTCCCCCAGGCGCATATGGCCCCAGCGGCGGTTGTGCAGTTCAACCTTCACGCTGCCCGTGGCCGTATTGAACTGGTGCGTGACCTCGTTCGGCGCCTGAAACTGGTTGAGCGTGTAGTTGACGAGCGTGGCGCCGTTACGGGCGCTGACGTTGACCGTGTCCTCGACGGTGACTTCCGGAAGCGACTGGTGGGAGCAATCGCACATCACGCTTTCGGTCGGGCCCAGGATACTCTCGAACCAGTTGGCGGTATGGGTCAGTGCATCCTGGATCGCCCCGCCGCCCAGCTTGCGGTCGCGGTAGTAGGTTTTCGAGTAGTGCACCGCGTGCGCCGGGCGGCCGCCCGGGAAATACTGGCCGCTGGTGTTCGTCGCGTGAAGCACCGGCCCGAGGGTGCCGCCGAGGATGAAGTCCCGGGCTGCGCTGAGCAGCGGGTAGACATGCAGCACATAGGCGACAGCGGCCTTGCGGCCCGAGCGCTCTTGGGCGGCGAAGAGGCCGTCGATCCCGGCCAGCGACTGGGAGAGGGGCTTTTCAATCAGGACATGCAGTCCGTGGTTGAGCAGCTCGGTGGCGATCGCCACGTGCAGGTGCGCCGGGGTGCAGATGACGGCGGCGTGATAGCGGTTCTGCTCCACGGCCTGCTTCCAGTCGGTGACCGTTGGCACTGCGTAGGTCTGGGCTATCGCGGCGAGGATTTGCGGACTAGCGTCGCACCCGGTGACGGCGGCGCGGCCGGTCTTCTGGAAACAACGCAGATGGCGCTCGCCAATGCTGCCGCAGCCAATTATCAATATTGAATGCATTATGGTAAATAGGGGAAGATTGTCCGCCGGTTTAGGCGCTTCCCTGGCCGGCCCCGCCGCCTAGGGAGAGTGAGGGCGATATAAAATCAGGATTGAGTTTCACTGTATACAGTAGTATCTTTATCTAATATGAAAAGTGTCAATACCGATGTCGCTTACGAATACATCCGCAAGAGGATATTAAGCGGGGAGTATGCCCCGGGTAAGTATCTTTTGACCGAGGTGCTGGCCAAGGGTATCAAGGTCAGCCGGACCCCGGTGCGCGATGCGTTGCGGAAGCTGGAGACGGACGGATTGGTCACGATCCGCGCCCACTTGGGCGCGAGCGTAAAGCGGATGCAGTTGAAGGAATTCCGGGAGATGTGCGACCTGCGTCTGGCGCTGGAGGGTCACGCGGCGGGTCTCGCGGCCCTGAACCATTCCGAGACGAATCTGCGGGAGATCCAGTATGCCCTCGAGGCGATGCGCCGGCTGACGGAGGAGATCATCCAGGCCCCCCAAGAACAGCCGCTGCTCGGCGAACTGGTGCGCGAGGACGTGCGCTTCCACATCGCGATCATCACGGCAGCGAAGAATGATCTCATCAAGAAGGAGATTCTCCGCCTGCACCTGATCAACCGCGTGCAGGTGGTGCTGATGCCCTCGGGCAAGGCGCCCAAGACCAAAATCGAATCCGAAGCCCGGCGGCGGGCGATCCTAGCCAAACACGACGACATTTACGCGGCCATTGTACGCTCCGATGCCGTGGGGGCCAAGAAGGAGATGGAGTCCCACCTGCAGGAGTGGATCGACCACACCATGTTCTTGATGACCCGCGCCGAAACGGGCTTGCTGGCGCGCGAGCTGACGCCCGACGAACTGGTCTACAACTCCTGAGCTGGTTGGCTCTGCGGGCCTGACGCCCGCCCGTGCTTCGGGAGTGTAGGGGAAAACCCTTGACAGAATTTGCCGGTATGTAGCTGTATACAGCAGTTTGCTGTTGGTATTACTAACCCTAGCCACCTAATGACCATGATTAATTCGGAAGCCGCCGCGTTGCGGCGGATGTTGATAGCGTGTGCGGCGATTTTCGCCGTCTCTGTTCCGGGCCTAGCTCAAGTTTCCACTGATGCGGCGGCGCCAGCCAAGGATCCGGTCCTGAACCTCTCAAAGTTCGAAGTAACCACGACCCAGGACAAGGGCTATCTCGCCAACAATGCGGCGACCGGCTTCAAGACTCGGCAAGAACTCATCAAGATCCCGCAGTCGGTCACCGTGGTGACCCGCGACTTGATCGAGGATATCGGAGCCACGAAATCATCGGACGTGATGCAGTATGCGGGCGCCTCCCAGTTCTATCGCGGTGAGTCGTTTCGTCTGCGCGGCGCACGTGTGCTCAATGCCTACATGGACGATGCGATCGAGAATGTCCCCTATAGCGACAACGTGAACATCGACTCCTATGAGGTCATCCGTGGTCCCGCCGGCGTGCTCTACGCCAACGCGGGCCTGGGCGGCGTCGTGCTGAAGGCCACGAAGAAGCCGCTCCCCTATGCCCTCCAGAAGGTCAGCTTCTCCGTCAAGGATTACGGTGAATACCGCGCCGAGGTCGATGTGACCGGACCCGCGGGCAACCTCGGCGACGTCAAAGTCGGCTATCGCCTCGCGATGGCCTACCAGGGCGGCGATTACTATCTGAAAAACGTCACGGACGACCGGGTCGCGATCCACCCGACGCTGCAGTTTGACCTCAAGAACACGACCGTCCGCTTCGCGGTCGACTATGTCGACATCGACAGCATTGCTGGCGGCCAAAATTTCGTCCTGCCGAATGGCAAGATCTACACCGGGGCCGGCCGCGATGAGGGCTATTACCCGAAGGGGATCATGGAGAACCATAAGCAGCTGCGCGAGCGCGTTACGATTCTGCAACGCATGTCCGACAACTGGGAGTCCCGCACCAGCCTCTCGCACCTGAAATATGAGCGCCAGGGCACAAACCTGCTGCCCTTCTCCCTCGATCTCCAGGCCGAGACCTTCACCCTCTTCGCGCGCCGCAATTATCAGCGCCAGGAGAACTGGGTGGTCAATCAGGACTTCCTCGGCAACTACAACATCGGTCCGGTGGCCAACCAGAGCGCCGCGGGCTTCACCCTCACCGACGAGTATAACCGCGCCGCCTTCCTGAACGCGAACGGGGCGGTGGTCGGCTCGATCACGGCCCCGCTCTTCAATGGCATCGGCCGCCAGTCCTTCCCGATCGCGAACCCGAACCTGGACGCTGTGGTGGTCCCCACCTACGCGTCCTACGGTTCCCCGTCGGCCGTCGGTAGCTGGACGAACAACCGCCGCTCGACCTACTACTACCAGCATCAGGCTGAGATCATCAAAGACCGCCTGATCCTGATCGGCGGCCTGAGCTACGCCACGCTGCAGATCAACGACGTTCCTGCCATCATTGCGCGCACCACGGCCGGCGGCACCCGCATTGTTAACTTTGAGGAGAACCTTCACCGCTACGGGATCGTGGTCAATCTCACCAAGGAGATTGCCCTCTTTGCCCTCGATTCCACGACCTTCTCCCCGCAAGGCAACAGCAACACCCGCGATATCAACGGCGTGCTGCTCCCGGCCCAGTTCGGCTCGGGCAAGGAATACGGCATCAAGACGGCCCTCATGGGCGGCAAGCTCTCCGCCACCCTGTCGTTTTTCGACATGGACCTGACAAACGTCGCCATTCTCCAATCCGGCCTCAGCCCCATCACCGGCATCGCCTTTTTTACAGCGACCGGGGTCCAGAAGCAGAAGGGCTGGGATGCCACCCTTAGTTACGCGCCGACCGCCAACTGGCAGGTCATCGCGACGGCCTACGACGGCACGGTCAAGAACCAGGACGGGGTGAGGATCAACAATACCTACGAAAGTCTGTATAGCTTCTTCACGCGCTACCAATTCACCGAGGGCTCGCTCAAGGGCGTCAGCATCGGTGGCGGCGCAAGCAAGACCGGGGGCAACTACTTCGCGACCCCGGGCAGCTATGTCTTCCCCGTGGGTGTGACCCCGGGCCCGATCACCCTCGAGTCGGTGTGGAATGCCAACCTCTTCGCGTCGTATAAATACGGCAAGCACTGGACGTTCCGCCTCAACATCGAGAACGTGCTCGACAAGACCTTCGCCCTCGGCGCGCAGACCCCGCTCTTCGTGGACATGAGTCCACCCCGGACCTTCCAGCTCTCCACGAGCTATAAGTTCTAGTTGGTTGTTTGGTTCGTTGGCCTCCCCTTCCGGTTCACCCCGGAAGTGGAGTTTTTTCCGGGGCCGGGGTTTCCTCCTCAGCCCCTTTTTTCTGTTTCAGACTGACGGTTGATCCGCAATTCCTATGAAAATCACGGATATTCGCTCGATGCGGCTGTGGGGCCCGCGCAACCACGGGGTGGGCGGGGGGACTTCCCACATTGCCAAAGTCGTGATCCGCGTGGACACCGACGCCGGGATCCACGGGCTCGGCGAGGTCGATGATTTCATGGGCGTCCGCCAGGCGATTGCCTACATGCGCGAGTATTTCCTCGGGCGCGACCCCTTCGCCGCAAACGCGATCGTGTCGGAGATGCTATATGGCACGCAGGCGCCGAATCCCGCCGAGGCGCCCCGGGGTCTCATGGCGAACAAGATGATCTCCATCCGCATGTGCTCGCCGACGGCGACGCCTTGGGGCCCCGTGGTCTGGGCCGCGAGCGGTGTGGACATCGCCCTCTGCGACCTGATTGGCAAGGCCCTCCAGACGCCCGCCTACAACCTGCTGGGCGGCAAATTCCGCTCCCAGGCGCGGGTCTACCTGGACCGCAGTTCCCCGGACGACGTCACCGACCTCGGCGCCTGGCGCACGATGGCCCGGGAGACGGTCGCGAGCGGCTTCAGCCAGATGAAGTTCGATATCGACTTCATGGCGCCCGAATGCGTCCGCGATGTCTGGAACCGCAGCCTGTCGCTCGAGCAGATGAACCGGATCGTCGAGCGGCTTACCGCGGTCCGTGAAAGCGCGGGCCCGGACTTCGAGATCTGCGTCGACTGCCACATGCAGTATAACGTGCCGGACGTGGTCCGGCTGCTGGAACGGCTGCAGCCCCTGAACCTGCTCTGGCTCGAGGATCCGGTGCCGATCACCAACCCGGATACCTGCGCGCAGGTGCGGGCCAAGAGCTCCGTCCCGATCTGCATCGGCGAGATGTTCATCGCCGAGCAGTTCCGGCTCTTCGTCGATGCGGGGGCCTGTGATATCCTGCACCCCGACGTGCTTTTCTGCGGCGGCATGCACGAGCTCCGACGCATCGCCGATTTCGCCGAGTTAAACCACCTCCCGGTCGCCTTCCACGGCAACGGCGGGGCGCTCGCGACCATCGCGGCCGCCCATGTCGGCGTTGCCTCGCGCAATTTCCTCGGCCTGGAGTATCACTTCATCGAGACCCCCTGGATCGGCGCCTATGTCCGGCGCGACGTCCCGCTTTTCCGCGACGGCCAGGTCGTCATGACCGATGCGCCGGGCCTGGGCGTGGAACTCGACCGCGAGGTCTGCCGCCAGCATCTCGCGCCGGGCGAGGCCCTTTTTGACTGATTACGCATGAGCACCGCCCGCCCCCTGAAGATCGTCGTGATGCGCCAGTTTAGCGCTGAGCTGGGCGCGCAGTTGAAGGTGCCGCATGAACTCGTGCCTTACGGTGGCGAGGACGATGCCGCCATGGCGGCGCTCCTGGCCGGGGCCGATGTGCTCGTCTCCGGGGCGTATCGGGCGGCGTGGCGGCCGGCGCCCGGGGCGCGGCTTCGCCTGATCCAATGCACCGGCGCCGGGGTCGACGGCATCCATTTGCCGAGCGTCCCCGCGGGGTGCACGGTCTGCAATGTCTACGGCCACGAGCGCGGCGTCGCCGAGCAAGCCTTCTTGCACCTGCTCGCCCTGCACAAGGGCCTGTTCCGGCTCGATGCCGCCCTGCGTCAGGGTGATTGGCTGCCGGAGCGGCCCTACCTGCCGGAGATGATCGGCAACCATCTGCTGATCCTTGGCGCCGGCGAGATCGGCCAGGCGCTGGTGCGCTGGGGCCGTTTCCTGGGCATGGACGTGACCGTCCTCACCCGCCGTCCAACGAACGTCCGGGTAGGTCCCGGGGTCCGGCACCTGGGCGGTCTGGATGAATTGCCCCGGCACCTGCCCACGGCGGATTTCATCGTCATCGCGATTCCTGCGGCCGCCGGCACGGTCGACCTGATTGCCGCGCGCGAATTCGCCCTCATGAAGCCCACCGCCTGCCTGGTGAACGTCGGCCGCGGGCCTGTCATCAACGAGCAGGCGCTATACGACGCCCTGCGCACCCGCCGGATCGCCGGGGCCGGCCTCGACGTGTGGTATCAGTATCCCTCGGCCCCCGGGCAGAAGCAGCGGCCGGCCCGGCTCCCGTTTCACGAGTTGGACAACATCATCATGACGCCGCACAAGCCCACGGCCGAGACCATGGCCTACCGTTGGCGCGCCATCGCCGGCAACATCGCCCGGCTGGCCCGGGGCGAGGCACTCCAGCGGATCGTGCATGGCTGAACCCGCCCTCCCGATGAAGATCACCGCTGTCCGGACGCACCTGTTGACGACCACTTGGGTTGATGACCCGTCGTTCCCGAACTCGCCGCATTCGACGGCCATCATCCGGCTGGAGACGGACGGCGGCCTCGACGGGCTGGGGGAGTGTACGTGGGGTTATTTCGCCCCGGATGCCGTGCCGGCCATGGTGGCTTATTTCGAGCCGGTGCTGCTCGGGCGTGATCCGCTCCAGATCACGGAAATCACCCGCGCCCTCTGCGACGATTCCGTCTGGTGGGCCCGGTCTGGCGCGGGCCGCAGCGTCATCAGCGGCCTCGAGCTCGCCCTGTGGGACCTCAAGGGCAAGGCGCTCGGGGTACCGGTGTACCAGCTGCTTGGCGGCAAGGTGCGCGACCGCATCCCCGTCTATGCCTCGGGTGGTCCGGCGCTCTGGCCGGTGGAGGACACCATCCGCAAGGTCGATTACTACGCCAAGCGCGGGTATCGCGCCGCCAAACTTTCGACCGGCCTCTTCCGGATGCCGCCGCCCGCCGCCGACCGCCAGGCGCGGCTGGAGGCCGTGCACTTCGGCTTCGCCGAGAAACTCACCGTGCTCGAGGGCGTGTTTGCCCGGCTGCGCCGCGAGTTCGGCGCCACGATCGACCTGGCGATCGACGGCCACCAAGGTGGCGTGCCCAATCCGATCCCGGTCAGCGAGGCGGTGGCCATCGCCGAAACGCTGGCGCCGCACCGGTTGCGCTTCTACGAGGAGCCGCTGGCCTACACCAATATCGACGGTTACTGCGAGCTGCGGGCGCGCTCGCCGATTCCCATCGCCGGCGGCGAAAGCCTCTGCGGGCTCGACCAGTTCCACCCGCTCATCACGCGCCAGGCGGTTCACCTGATCCAGCCGGACCTCGGGTTTGTGGGTGGCCTGCAGGAAACGGTCCGGATCGTGCATCACGCCGAAGCCTTCAACCTGGGCACGGCGATCCATACGGGGGCGTCGATGGGCCCCTCGCTGGCCGCCTCGTGGCACCTTGCCGCGGCCAGCCACTCGGTCGACTGGCTCGAGCATGTCCTGGCCGCCAAATCGATCCAGGATGCCATCCTCCTCGATCCCTTCCAGGTGAGCGACGGCACGGTCGGGCTGCCCACGGCGCCCGGCCTCGGCGTCAGGCTCACGCCCGAGATCCTCGCGCAGTTCTCCTTCACCCGCAATTCCGGGGAGCGCACCTGAACCATGAAGCTGCTGCTCAATACGATTTTTAAGTTCACCGACGCGCAGCGCGCGGTCCTGCAGGCAATCCGGCCGGACCTCGAGCTGGTGGAGCAAAACGCGGGCGCGGTCGACCAGCTCGACGGCACCGGGGTGGAAATCTTGGTGACCGAACAGGTGCCGCGCAACCTGGCGGCCTGGAGCAGCCTCCGCTGGGTGCAGCTGCTGTCCGCCGGTTCAAACCAGCTGGTCGGACATCCGATCCGGGAGACCGCGATCCCGGTGACGACGGCGAGCGGCACGCACGGCGTGCCCATCGCGCAGTATGTTTCCTGCGCCACGCTGATGCTGGCGCACCGCATGCCGCAGATCCTGCAATACAAGGAGACCCAGCAATGGCCGAACCGGCTGGCCCTCGCCGGCCGGCCCTTGCGCGGCCAGACGGTGGGCATCATCGGGTATGGCAGCATCGGCCGGGAATGCGCCCGGCAGCTGGCCGCCTTCGGCCTGCGTGTCCTGTGCCTGAAGCGCGACCCGCAGGCGATGCGGGACGAGGGGTTCAACGCCTGGCCCGGCACCGGCGACCCGGAAGGCCGGATTCCGGCGGGCTGGTTTGGCCCCACGCAACTCGCGGAATTCCTGCCCCAGTGCGACTACGTGGTCGTGACGGTGCCGAGCACGCCGCAGACCGAGGGCATGCTCGGGCTCGCCCAGCTGGCCCTCATGAAGCGCTCGGCGCATCTCATCGTCATCTCCCGCGGCGGCATCGTGCCCGAGCCGGTGCTCGCCGACGCCCTGCGTTCCGGACTGCTGGCCGGGGCAGTCATCGACTGCTACGTGCAGGAGCCGCTCACCGGCCCGCACGAGTTCTTTTCCATCCCGAACCTCATCATGACCCCGCACATGTCGGGTGTCTACGAAGGGTTCTGGAACCTCATGGTCGATCTGCTCGCGCAGAACCTCCAGCGCTACCAGCAGGGCGCACCGCTCCTCAATCCCGTCAGCCACCGCCACGGCTATTGATCCCCCGTCCGTCTTTTTCCCTATGATCCTCGATACCCTCGCCAACCATGCCCAGTATTCCGGCATCTCGCCGCGCTTTGCGCGCGCCTTTGCCTTTCTCCAGCAGCTGCCCGCAGACGCCGCCATCGGCCGCCATGAAATCGACGGCGAGGAGATCTTCGCCTTCGTGCAGCAACACCTGACGAAGCCCATCGCCGAGAAGCAGCTGGAGGTGCACCGCAAATACATCGACATCCAGTATGTCGTGAAGGGCCGCGAGCTCATTTACTGGGCGCCGCTCGCGCAACTCACCCACGAGACGATGGCCTTCGACGAGAAGGTCGACGCCGCGCTTTACACCGGCATCCCGGACATGGTGCCGGTGCAGATGCGCGCGGGCCAGTTCGCCCTGCTTTTCCCGCAAGACGGCCACGCTCCCTCCTGCGCCTGGGACGCGCCGGCCGAGGTGCTCAAGGTGGTCGTGAAGGTGATGGTATGAACCCCGCCTCCGGCCTGTTCGCCCTTGGTCTCCGCGCCGTGGTGCTCGGGGGCCTGCTGCTCGCGGCCATTAATCCGGCTTCCGCCAAGATCGACCGCGCCAAGATCGGCCTCAGCGCCGCCCTCGATGCCGCGCTCGCTCCGGCGCTCCTGCCGGTGGACGATGTGTCTGGCTTGCCGCGGATCCTGCTCCTCGGCGACTCGATCTCGATCGGCTATACCCGGGAGGTGCGCCAGCGCCTGGCCGGCCGGGCGAATGTGCACCGTCCGCCCGACAACTGCGGTCCGACCGTCTTCGGGCTCGAGCAGCTCGACGGCTGGCTCGGGTCGGGCCGGTGGGATGTCATCCATTTCAACTTCGGCCTGCACGACCTTAAGTTCATGGACGCAAACGGCACCTACATCGTGCCCGGACCCAATGACCGCCCGCTCGCTTCGCCGGCGGAATACGCCGCGAACCTCCGCGAAATCGTCACCCGGCTCAAGCGCACGGGGGCCCGGCTGGCTTTTGCGACCACGACCCCGGTGCCGACCGGCACGGTGGGGCGCGTGGAGGGCAGCGAAGTGGCCTACAACGCCGCGGCGGTGCAGGTGATGCGCGAGGCCGGCGTGCCCATTAACGACCTGCACGCGCTGATTGTAGCCCACCCGAAGCTCCAGCTGACGAAAAACGTTCATTTCACTCCGGAAGGCTGTGCCGCGCTGGCCGACCAGGTGACCGCCACCCTCGTGCCCCTCTTGCCCCGCTGACCCTCTCCACCCATGACCACTGTTGCCCCTTCCAGCCCGACCATCCTCGCCACCGCCGTCGTTCCCTGGAACGAACGCTTTGAATTTCAGGAGGAAGTTTTCCGCCGCCAAGTGCACATCCTCGCGCGCGACCTCACGCGCGACCTCTATGTCTTCGGCAC
>Ga0163153_10008980_pt1 | contig 10209 bp, 9 predicted proteins | sample OliLakLV19MP6IB1_FD_148629 | JGI IMG/M metagenome (GOLD analysis project Ga0163153, IMG submission 148629) | Freshwater microbial mat bacterial communities from Lake Vanda, McMurdo Dry Valleys, Antarctica - Oligotrophic Lake LV.19.MP6.IB-1 | ecosystem: Environmental > Aquatic > Freshwater > Lake...
CCACCAAGCACCCCATGCCCCCCGTCGCCCACAGTCGCATCGCACCGAGTGCTTCGTCCACGAAGCCGTCGATGGCCATGCGGATCACGCCGATGCCGAGCCCGAGAATCGCCACACCCGCAGCGATGCGCAGCGCGAAGCCGACGCTCAGCACATTGAGTGCCGGCATCGTGCGCCCGACGAATCCGAGTGCGATGCTTTCGAGCGCCACGATCGCCAGCACCGGCGCGGCGACGCGCAGCCCGAGTTCGAACGCGCCACCGAGCAGACCGATGAGCACCGTCGATGCATCGGCGATCGTCGCGACACCGAGCGTGCCCGGCGCCAGCCATCGATAGCTCTCCGCCGCCGCGAGCACGATCTGTTCGACGCCGCCGATCGACATGAAAAGCACGAGTGCGAAGAGAAAGAACATCTGTTCAAGCGCGTCGCCTTCGTCATCCATGGCGGGCAGATAGAAGCGACCGAAGCCGAGGCCGAGTTGCTGTCCGCAGAGCAGGCCGCCGATCTGTGCGGCCACGAGCGGGATCGACGCGAGCAACCCGATGATGGCGCCGATCGCGATCTCGCCCGCGGCCATGAGCGTCAGTGTCGACAATGATGAGAACAACGAGAATGGCGCGAGCGTGGCGCCTGATCCGCCTGATGCGCCGGATGGCCCGCTCTCGCCGAGTTGCGCAATGACGAGCGGCGCGCACGCGCCGGCGAGTACCACCGTGAGCAGTGCGCGTGCCTTCCACGGCACGGCCTGCGATCCGAGGATCGGACCGAAGATCGCCACACCGCTCAGGCGACAGAGCACCAGCAGCGCCGGCACTGCATAGAGCTCAAAGAGTGCAGGCATTACGCAGCCCCCGAGAACATCCGCTCGGCGAACTCAACGAGCATGGCGCCGATCCAACCAAGCAGGACCACGGCTGCGATCACGACCGCCACGATCTTCGGCAGAAATGCGAGCGTCTGATCCTGCACCTGCGTCACCGCCTGCGCCAGGCTCGTCACCAATCCGACGACGAGCGCCGCCGCGAGCAACGGCGCCGCCACGAAGAGTGTGAGCAGAAGCGCCTCGCGGAGAAGATCGATGGTGGCTGACTCCACAGTGATCACACTTCGCTCAGGCGAAACTCCGCAGAGTGTCGGCGAGTCGCGCACACGAGCCCATCGGAAGCGCTCCGGATGATGCAAGTGACGCGATCGCCGTGACATCCATCACACTCGGCAGCAGCAGCACCACGGTCGGATCAGGCAGCGGCGCCGCGAATCCGGCGAGCAGACTGCCGACAACGAGTTGCCACCCATCGGCCATCACAAAGAGCAGCAGCTTGATCGGAAGGCTCACGAGGATCGGCGGCAGCATCATCATGCCCATCGAGACGAGCAGTCCGCTGATCACGAGATCGATCACGAGAAACGGTAGATAGATGCGGAAACCGATGAGGAACGCCGTCTTCAGTTCGCTGATGACGAACGCCGGCACCAACGAAAGCGTGTCGACATCCGCGCGCGTGAGCTTCGAGAGATCGCTCGTGTCAATGCCGCGCGCGCGCAGCATCATGACGAGCGAATCCCAGTTCCCCGTTGCATCGATCTGCGCGAACATGAAGTCGCGCACTGGTTGCGCCGCCTGCGTCCACGCCACGCGCTGATCGGTGATCTCGCCGCGCATGTACGGCCCGAGTCCCTCATCCCACGATCGCGCCGCGGTCGGTGCCATCACCACGAAGGTGAGCAGCAGACTCAAGCCCACCATGGTCTGACTCGGCGGCAGACTCTGGAGTCCGAGCGCCTGTCGCAGCAATCCGAGCACCACGACGATGCGCGTGAAGCATGTGCAGAGCACAAGAATCGCGGGCGCCAGACTCAGCACCGTCAGCAGCATCACGATGTTGAGCGCTGTGCTCAGTCCCGCCGGGCCGCCGGAAGCGCCGGGCAAACCGCGAGAGGCTTCCTCAAGAAGCGCAATCGGCGTGGGATCCCCAGCGAACGCGGCGACCGAGTCGATCATCGACTCGACCCTCGCAGCAGTGATGAGGCGCGAGACGCGCGAGTCGCGCGGGACGCGGCGGCGCCTCGTTCGCCATGTGCGCCATGTGCGTCTTGTTCGACTCGTTCGCCTCTCGCGCCGCCATCACCGGTGAGATCGACCATCTCGGCGTCTGCGAAGGGGTCGATTTCGCGCTGCTTGCGATCGAGCAGGCGCGCGAAGAGATCGCCCCCGGGCGACTTCGCCTTCGCGATGAGCTCGGCGACTTCATCGGCGTCGCTTGTCTCCATGAGCGTGCGCATCGAGCGATCGGCCTGGTGCGTCACGATCACGCGCCGTCCGACGCGCATGAGCACGATCTGTTGTCCGCGTCCGACTGGATAGCGCGCCAGCATTTCGATCACGCCTTCGGGTCGACCCGCGCCGCGCATTGGTCGCGCCGCAATCGCGCGAAGCAAGAGCGCGACGACACCGAGTGATGCGAGCAGCAGCGCGATCGGCATGACTTCGAACTTCTGCCAGAGTGATGCGATCCATCCAGCCGCGCCGTCGCGCGAAGTCGGCGCGGTGCTGACCGCTGTTCCGTCGACCGCGGCCGATCCCGCGCCGAGGCCAGTGTCGCCCCTCGCGACTCCGTTCGGTTGGGTGTTCGCGCTCGCTTCGACGCGCTTCTCCGCGAGCGCCTCTGCGATCTTCGCGCTCGGCACGAGCGGCAAACGCTCCTGCGGTGAAGTGGCTCGCGGCGCCGGCGCCGTGGTTGGTTCCTCCGCCTGCGGCGTGAGCGTCACCGGTTCATTCGCGACGGGTCGATCCTCAGCGAGTCGTTTCAACAGTGGCGGCGGCTCGAACGCCGCAGCCGTGCGAGCCACAATTGCCAATGCGACAAGCAGAGCCAAGTGGCTCCAGAGTCTGGGCGAGCGTCGCGCACCATCTCGGTGCGCGCGAAGTGGACGATTGGTTGTGCTCGCGCGAGGGCGAGCCGAGGGTCGTAGCGCCATGTGCCTTCCTTGGCTGTCGGCAGACGATCGAGTGTCGATCGGCTGTCGCCCGCATCCTGCGGGGAGCGCGAGATCCGGCCGAAGCCGGCTGAGATGTCAGTGCGCCGAACCGGCGCGGTGACCGCCATCCAGCGGTTCGAGGATCTCACTCACGCGGATACAGAAGTTCTCATTGACGACCAGCACTTCGCCGCGTGCGATGTGCCGACCGTTCACGAAGATGTCGACCGGATCGCCGGCCGCTTTGTCGAGTTCCACCACCGAGTCGGCGCTGAGTCGAAGCACATCCTCGACCAGCATGCGCGTGCGACCGAGCTCGATGCGGACATCGAGGTCGACATCGTCGAGCATGCGTAGCGCACTCCGCGCGGATGCGCCGGACGCGCCATTCGATCCGTGCGCGGCGTTCGTTCCATGCGCGCCGTTCGCGCCGTTCGTTCCGTTGCCAGCGCCGCGCGAAGCGTCGGAACCGAGTGACTGCGAGAGACCCACGAACGCCTGGTCAGCGCGATGCAGCGCCTCCTCGGCCAGCGCCACGGGCGTGACCTTCTGCGCGGGACCTGGCGTCGGCGAATCCTGCGGCCGCGGCGCGGATGAGCTCGCCGGCGCGGGCGTCGGCGAACCTTTCGCTCCGGGCGAAGCGCTCGAAGCAGCCGGGGTGCTCGACGCGCTCGCGGGTTTGGTCGGGTCTGGCGGTCCCTGGTTCTCGTTGTTCAAATTGTTCATGGGCAAAAAAGAGCAAACCGGGCCCTTCCGGGCCCGGCTTGCTCATCGGCCGACTCAGTGTCCGCCCTGAAGATTCGGAGCGCCGCGGGTGTGGTCGGTGGGAGACTGACCCCGATCCCGACCAACCGCCGCCCCGACCTTCAGCAGTCACCTACCGTCCCAACCGAATTCCTGCCCCCGAGACCACCACCACCTTCGAGACCCCCTGCTTTCCGCCGCGATTGAACCGATCGCGGAGCATGGCCTCAAGGCGTGCGGTGAGTGTTTCGAACCGCGGTTCCTGAAAGTGCGCGGGTTCTGCGCTGCGCCAGATCGCGGCAATCTCGGCGCGAAGTTCGTGGCGCGACCGTTCGATGTCGCGGCGCACCCGCTCCGCATCGTTCTGCGGCACCTGCACGTAGATCTCCGTGTCGAACGCGAGGACCGTGCCGGCGCGATCGTTCGAGAGCCTCCCCTCGAAGAGCGAAATCTCTTCGTTGCCCTCGTCCGTCGCGTCCATCGTCGACACATCCGCCATTGTGCTCGTCGGCCGTCCGACGAACGCGAAGAGTCCCACGATCGCTGCCGCTTCTGCGACGAGCAGTGCCGTCGTCAGCGCCGCGATCTTGAAGGTGCTCGAAGCGGACCCACTCGCGTTGCCGCCCGAGTTCCCGCCCGAGTTCCCGCGGGCACTCCCGCCCGAGTTCCCGCCGGCATTCCCGCCAGCGTTTCCACCGGCATACCCGCCGGCGTTTCCCTTCGACCCATGCTGGTTGCGATCATTGGTTGCGTGCTTGTTCGCCATTGCCTCACTCCTCCTCATTGGACGAGGGGAGAATCCAATCCTCGGCGGGGCAGGCAAGGAACCCTTGCCGCAATCTTGCAGCCTCGGACCGCGCAGTCGGCGCAGGCAGCAGGACGCGAACGCACTGCTGGCGCAGAGTGAACAACACGCTCGCGACGCGGCCCCACGGTGCCGGATCGCCGTCGATTTGCCAGCGCGAAGGCGGATCGGTGAAGACGCGTAGCCCCGAAGCCGTCCATTTGTCGGGCACAGCGCCGACGCGGCACTTCATCGCCGACCAGAGTGCCGCAAGGCTGCCCTTGCCCTGGAGCCTCACCACATCGAGTTCGCCGTCGTTCATGCGTGCACGGCGAGCTGGATCGATGCGCATCGCGTAGCAAGGGCTGTTCGCGATGAGCACATTGCCGCGCCACTTGGCCGATTCGAAACACCTCCTCAGCGGATTCGGGACATACGGCGAGGCATAGAGTTCGACGAAGAAGCGCGGTGCCCGGAACTGCCAGAGCGTCGCGAGCATCGGCACTACATAAGAGAGGTGCGAGATCGCGCCGCGTCTCCGTTCCGCCAGTCGATGCACCACCTCGGCATCGAAGCCGCACGACGCCATAAGAAGGAACGGTTCCGCAGGTCCAGCCGCCTCGGCCGCACGAGCGTCGGGGGTTGCGATGTGCTCAGGCGTTGCGAGTTGTTCGGGCCTTGCGAAGCGTTCGGGCGTTGCGAACGCGAGATCGATCGCTCGCCAGCGGGCACTTTGGATCGCCGCGATGAGGGCGTCTGCGTCCGCGTCCGCCTTCCCGCTCATGCCGAACGATCGCGCGAAGAGATTCTCCGTGCCGGCGGGTGCGTGCCACAGCAGCGTCTTGCGATCAGCGAGAAGCGGCGCGGACTGGCGCACCGCGCCATCGCCACCGACGATCACAAGCAGATCAATGTCGTCAAGCTCTGCTTCGAGCCACTCGCGCGCGGCTCCCGGCTTGGAGTCAATGCGTCGTGAAGATGCAACGACACTCGCGATCGCGCGACTCAGTTGCTCGGCCATGCGCACGGCGCGGCCACCTCCCGAGATCGGATTCGCAACGAAGAGAACCCTCGGTCGCGGCGGCGGCACGGCACGCACACGGTAGCCGCCGCGATGACCGCCGGGGCCTGTACGATCCGTGCGTGCGCATGCGACGAGTGCTCGAAGCAACACTGGGTGAATCGCGAAACGGCGGAAGCCGCTCGACCGCGAGTGCGCTGCTTCTCCTGGTCGCGTTCGCCGCCGCGCCGCTGACGCTGCTCATCACGCCCACCGCCTCCGCGCAGGAGACGCGCAAGCTCGACGAATCCGACGAGTGGCGCGGCCCGGAAGCCGACCCGACCGCGGCCGCGACACAACTCTCGCAAGCGAAGCAGGCACTCGCTCGCGGGGACGCCGGTCGTGCGCTGAACCTCGTCGACGGCTGGATTGAGCGCTACCCCACGCACCCGTTGCGTCCCGAGGCGCTGCTCGTGCAAGGCGACGCGTTGCTTGCGCAAACGGAGGAGTACAAGGCGCTCTTCTCGTACGAGGACCTCATTCGTCGCTATCCGATGAGCGAGTTCTTCGTGCCCGCGCTCGAACGCGAGCTGCAAGTTGCAACGGCCTACGCGCACGGACTCAAGCGCAAATTCTTCGGCACCTTCCGCATCATCGATGCCGGACCCGAGGCGCAGGAGATTCTCATTCGCCTGCAGGAGCGTCTGCCCGGCAGTTCGCTTGCCGAGCGTGCGGGCATGGAACTCGCGGACTACTACTTCCGCCAGCGCGACATGTCGCTCGCAGCCGAGGCGTACGACGTCTTCATCCTGAACTACCCGCGCTCGCGCCAGATCAACAAAGCGCGGCTGCGCTTGATCGCGTCCTTCCTGGCGCAGTTCAAGGGGCCGCCCTACGACGCAAGCGGACTCGTCGAAGCGACGGTGAAGATCAAGCAACTGCAGGCGATCGAACCCGCCGTCGCGCAGCAGATCGGCGCCGAGTCGATTCTCGTCCGCATCTATGAGAGCGAAGCGGAAAAGCTCGAGTTGCAGGCTCGCTGGTATCGCCAGACCAACGACTACATCGCCAGCGAACGAACCATCAGACGGCTCTTTCGCGACTATCCGCGCTCGATCGCCGCGATGAACGAGGCGCGCACGCTGCCGCAGTTGATCGCGCTGCTTCCGCAGGCGTATGTGCGCACCATGCCGAACTATGTGCCGGTGCGCCGCGCCATTCTCGGCGACGAAGGCGACGAGCCGCTGCCGCTTGGTATCGCGCCGCGCGGAACGCCAGCGCTGCCCGCCACACCGCAGGAGTCGAGCGAGCCGCAGCCGCCTGAGACTGCTGACTCAACCGCCGACGCGAACGCCAGCGCGAACACCGGAGGCGCGAACCCATGAGACGCATCACGCCTACGACTCTCATGCTGCTCCTGTGTCTCGGCGCACTTTCACTGGCTCGCTGCGCCGCGGAACCGAATGAAGGTTGGTCGACGCGCTCGGCGCATCCGGAGAAGTACCGGACTGTTTCCGTGCCCATCTTTGAGAACCGCACCTATGAGCGCGACATCAGTCGTCTGCTCACCGACGCGGTCGTCAAGGAAATCCAGCAGAGCACGCCCTATCGTGTGACCTCCGCATCCAAGGCGGATACCGTGCTTCGAGGCTCGATTCGACAAGTCACGCTCCGCGAACTCTCCAAGAGCGTGGCCACCGGACTCTCGGAAGAGATGGTGATGCAGGTGACCGTGGACTACGAGTGGGTTGACATGCGAACGGGCGAACCCATCGTTTCACGGCAGGGATTCACGGGAACCGGCGTCTTCATCGCAAGCCGGCCGCAAGCCGAGCCGATCGATCTTGGCGGTTTCAACGCGGTGCAGCAACTCGCGAGCGACATCGTCGGATCCATGCAGGTTGACTGGTAGTTCCGTTTCATGCCCCCATCAAGACAAGAACCTCCGACTCCGCCAACACCCCCGGGTGGAAGTGGAAAGCCGACTGGCCCGGCGCCGAACCCGCGCCGCAACGCGCTGACATGGCTCATCGTCATCGTGGTGATGGCGCTGCTCTTTGTGGTCATCCAGCAAGGCAGCATTCGCGGCCAGCAGATGCAGTTCGAGGAGCTCGCGCGATACATCGAGCAGAATCTCGTCAAGCCGAAGACGATCGTGCTCGAGAACACGCGACTCACCGCGGAACTCATGCCGAAGGTGCCGGGATTCGAAGGCACCGGCGATCGCGGCGCCACGGTCTGGGTCGAAGTCGGCGCAGACGGCGGCAACTTCTATCGCGAACGACTCAAGGCTCTGCAGGTCGGCTGGACCGAGCGTCCCTCAACCAACCTCATGCAGAACCTGCTGATCGCGGGCATTCTCATTGCGGTGCTGGTGCTCATCTTCTCGTGGTTCATGCGTTCAATCCGCGCCGCGGGTGGCGGACCCGGCGGCATGCTCGGCAGTTTCGGCAAGAGCCGTCATCGAATCAGCACCAAGGAAGCATCGACCGTCACCTTCAACGATGTCGCGGGCATCGATGAAGCGAAGGAAGAAGTCAGCGAGCTCGTCGAGTTCCTGAAGAACCCCAAGCGCTTCGCCAAGATCGGCGGACGCATTCCGCGCGGCGTGCTGCTCGAGGGTCCGCCCGGTTGCGGCAAGACGCTCTTGGCGAAGGCCATCGCGGGCGAGGCCGATGCGCCGTTCTTCTCCATCTCTGGCAGCGACTTTGTGGAGATGTTCGTCGGCGTCGGTGCCAGTCGCGTGCGCGATCTCTTCAAGCAGGCGAAGGAGAGTTCGCCGTGCATCATCTTCCTTGACGAGATCGACGCCGTCGGTCGACGCCGTGGCGGCGGCTACAACACCGGCGGCCATGACGAGCGCGAGCAGACGCTCAACGCGATCCTTGTGGAGATGGATGGTTTCGATGCGAACGACCAGGTCATCGTGATCGCAGCCACCAACCGCTCCGATGTGCTCGATCCTGCGTTGACGCGCCCCGGTCGCTTCGATCGCACGGTCAATGTGCCCTTCCCCGATGTCGTCGGTCGACGCCAGATTCTCGGCGTGCACGCCAAGAAGGTGAAGCTCGGTCCCGATGTCGAACTCGACAAGGTCGCGCGCGGCACGCCGATGTTCTCCGGCGCCGATCTCGCCGCCATCATCAACGAAGCAGCGATCCTGGCCACCATGGCCAACAAGGAATACATCGAGCAGATCGACTTCGAGGAAGCGCGCGACAAGATCCGCTTCGGCCGCGCCAAGAAGTCCCGCAAGGTGGAACAGATCGAACGCGTCGCCACCGCCTATCACGAAGCCGGGCACGCCGTGCTGCAGGCTCTTCTTGACGACGCAGATCCGCTGCACAAGGTCACCATCATTCCGCGCGGTCAGATGGGCGGCGCTACCTTCAGCCTTCCCGAGAAGGATCGCTACGGCTATTCGCGCAAGTTCCTGCTTGCCACCATGCGCGTGCTCTGCGGCGGACGCATCGCGGAAGCCAAGAAGACCGGCGATGTGAGTTCCGGCGCCTCGCAGGACATTCGCATGGCCACGCAGTACGCACGAGCCATGGTGCTCGAATGGGGCATGAGTCAACGCCTCGGCTTTGTGAGCTACAGCGGGCAGGACACCCGTGAGTCCTACATTCCTGAACGCGATTACTCGCCAGAGACCGCGCGCATGATCGACGAGGAAGTGCGGCGGCTCATCGATGACGCTTTCGGTGAAGCCGAGCGCTTGCTCGAAACTCATTGGGACGCGGTCGTGGCCGTGGCCGAGGCCCTGCTCAAGTACGAAACATTGCAGCGCGAAGAGGTCGATCGCCTCATGCGTGGCGAAGCACTCGACAAGTTGACCGTGGCCGAGATGCTTGCGAACGCGAACGCTGCGAACACGCGACCGCCGTCAGCCAAGCCAACGCCGCCGAAGGCCGGCACTGACGATCTCGGTGGCATGGTTCCATCGCCCGCGTGAGTGGGCGGCCCGCTGCGCGGGCCATGCGATCGTTAACGCCACACTGTTTCGATCCGTCACATCCGAGCCGCGGACGCGGGGAAACCTCGCTCGCTAGATGGCTCGGCGATCGCGGAGCGCGCTCGCTCCGCTGCCAGGGAAACGGTGCGGTGATGCCACCGCAATGCCCGCTCGCTCACGGCTCCGCGACGCGAGCGGACGCTCGCGTCGCCTGCGCCACAACCGCTCGCGAGGCCCCGCGACGCGCGGCTCCGCCACCACCGGATCGGCGCCCACGGCGAGCTCCATGCGCCCGAGCCCCGCCGCCGTCCGCCGCGCAATAGACTGACCCGCATGACACCGGCCGGACCCTCGTGGCTGTGTTCTTCAACTCGGGCCATCACTACGAGTTGCCGGTCGCAAGCAGCTCCGTTTCGGACGCCAGCAAATCGCGCTCGGCAGCCCGCTTGCGCGCTTAGTACGGATCCGGCTATTAGTGGTTAGGCGTCCCCGGCCAGGTCTTGCCTCAATGAAGGAACTTGATGACCGCTGAATCCAAAGGCCGCGACCTCTTCATCGTCGACAACAGCGCGTCCGGCTGGACCGGGCTGCGCTATCTCGAAGAGTGGGCCGGTATCGCGAAGGCATTCGACATCGCGACCGGGTACTTCGAGATCGGCGCGCTCCTCGCTCTCGACGGAAAGTGGCAGCCGCTCGACAAGCTGCGCATCCTGATGGGCGCGGAGATGGCAGAGCGCACACGCA
>Ga0163153_10008984_pt1 | contig 10206 bp, 9 predicted proteins | sample OliLakLV19MP6IB1_FD_148629 | JGI IMG/M metagenome (GOLD analysis project Ga0163153, IMG submission 148629) | Freshwater microbial mat bacterial communities from Lake Vanda, McMurdo Dry Valleys, Antarctica - Oligotrophic Lake LV.19.MP6.IB-1 | ecosystem: Environmental > Aquatic > Freshwater > Lake...
GCGTTTACTATCAAGCTGTCACAGCAGTGGCAGCATAACCCGAGGATGCACTTAGCGGGCTGTCCAATAAACGGGGTCCACTTCTCAATATGAGGCAAGATCAAATCATGAAACAATTGTTCTCGATTTTGGCTATTGAGAATTATGTCAACTGACAATCCAATTTGCGTTGCATTGTGCGCAAACTCAAACATACTTTCGGGCCTTCATGTCACTCTTTTTTCGGCTCTTTCTCACACGAGAAGCAAAGTTCATATCTTCCTAATCCATGATGGGCTTAATGACGGGGATATTAGGGACATTCATTGCACTCTATCTTCCTTTTCTGAGCAATATGAATTAGTTGTTATAGAAGGCAAAAGCGAATCTTTCAAAAGCTTTCGTGGAATTCAAGGTGATCATTTCACTTATATGCGGCTTCAGGTGCCAGAGCTCATTTTCGTCAATCGAGTTATTTATTTGGATAGCGATCTCTTGGTCAATGTCGACCTAAAGGAGCTATTTGATCAAGATATGAAAGGCTACACCCTCGCGGCTGTTGATGGTGGAGACACCATGTCTCAAGGAATTGACCGGGAATTGTTCAAAGATATTGGCCTGCCGGGACTTTCACCTTATTTTAACGCGGGAGTTTTACTGATTGATTCAGCTCGCTGGCGGCAAAACAGTGTTTTTGAAACCTGTTGCAAATTCGCAGCTCGTCACGCCAAGAGACTGATGGCCGCTGATCAAACGGTTCTTAATTTTATTTTCCAAGGCAATTATTTATCATTGGAACCTCGATTTAATGTACAACTTTACCCAAGCAGGGGACGAGTTGATAATGGAGGCGTAAGTCCTCCTCAAGGTGATTGTATATATCACTTTGTAGGCGCACCAAAGCCTTGGGATACGTTTGGTGCCTATTTTCACGGTAACTTCTTTTTGTGGGACAAATGGTTTAACCGCACGGGTTACAAAAACCCTTATATCAATCCACTCAAGAAGATAATTCGAACAGTACGTATATCGCTATCTTACTACCGTAGCTTTAAGTATCGGAAATGGTAAAGGCTTGAGCTAATCAACAAAACATTATCGCAAATGAAGACACGCTTTTTGATTGAACGAATGGAAAACCGATCAAATTCAAAGTATGTATTTACAATTGATCTTTTATTTTCTGTCCAAAATGCAATGTCCACATCAGCCGAGGTATTACATTCGGTGATGTAATTCGTGTTCTGGCGGGACTTTTCCAGCAACACGAACACACTGTTTGCCTGAGAAGCGACAACGACCCTGAAATGGTCAGCAAAGCGATTCAGAAATGGCTGGAGGAAAAGCGCGTGGATACGAACTACATTGAGCCAAGAAGCCCCTGACAAAATGCTTAAAACGAATATTTCAAATCAATCTTCAACACCACTTTCCTTAATCGATGGTAGTTCCGTTCATTGACTGAAACGTAAGTAGTTATCAAACAATATCTGAAGCAATACAACACGATCAGGCCGCACGGCTCATTGGACGGCATGAATCCAGAGAAATTCCTGCAACGTTGGAGTGAAGTAAATTTGAATCAACAACCCGCATCCCTAGTGGATTGAGTGGGCCAGAGATCTTGGATCTTGCCAATTTGTCTAACTCCAGAACGGTTCAACAGGAAAAACGGTCATTTGTTGCAGTTTGTTCACCCATTGAACATAGGCTATTATTCCTGCTTCAAAGAAGGCGGTCGAGAATGAATTGCACGGCACCCCAATGGTTTGCGGTCTACACCAAACCGAGACAAGAGCGCACAGCACGGGAACACCTGTGCCGACAAAGCTACGAATGCTTCCTCCCACTGGCCGAGAACCCATACCAGCGCCGATCCAAGCGTGATTCGCCACTGATCGAACCGCTGTTTCCCCGCTACCTGTTTCTAAACGCAACACTTGAGCAAGATAATCTGGCCCCAGTGCGATCAACACGTGGGGTTGTTTGCATGGTGCGTTCTGGTACGCAGTTGGTAGTTGTCCCACCTGCAGTTATCCAGGCATTACACGCCCGAATGAACACGATTACGGGTTTGATTCGGGTTGAACCGGTTACTGTTCAGTCAGGAGACAAAGTACGCGTGTTCGATGGACCATTAGCCGGCGTAGAAGGGTTGTTCAAGGCGGCCAATGGCGAACAGCGAGCGTTGCTGTTGATTGAATTGATGGGAAGGCAAACCACCATTGAGGTGGACCGCCTGGCATTACAAAAAGCCATGTAAAAAGCGTGCTTTGCGCGCGGCCCAGGAGAGAAGGGCAACTAAATATTTTGATTTTGTGGGAACGCGCCTTGCGCGCGAAAAATGTAAACCGGCCGAATCCAGCCGCACAGATTTACCCCTCATGCGGAGCACAAAAAGCACTGCAGGGCGGTAGCGTGCCTGACTCAAAAACAACTAAATTCTGATGCAAACATCACAAAAAATTCAGGAAGGATATTTCGGCCACCAGCACCTGACCGTCATCAAGCCCCCAAAGGGCTGGAGAATGCTGGATTGGCGGGAATTGTGGGCGTACCGGGAATTGCTGTGGGTGCTAACAACACGTGATATCAGAGTCCGCTATAAACAAACCGTACTGGGAGCAAGTTGGGCGATCCTGCGGCCGTTTTTGACTATGGTCATTTTCAGTGTTGTATTCGGCCAATTGGCCAAAATGCCTTCGGACGGACTGCCATATCCGATCTTTGTTTACGCCGGCCTGTTGCCATGGACGTTTTTTGCAGCTGCCATTTCGTCCTCTGGTGGATCATTGGTAGGCTCATCGCATTTGGTCAGCAAAGTGTATTTCCCTCGTTTGATCATTCCTTTGTCTTCCGTCGGCTCCGGCCTGGTAGATTTGATGATTTCAACCGGCATTCTGCTCTTGATGATGGTTTATTACGGGGTCGGCTGGTCTTTGAATTTGCTGGCAGCTCCATTACTCCTGCTGTTTGTACTATTCACTGCGCTGGGCGTGGGCACCTTGTTGTCTGCGTTGACCGTTGCCTACCGCGACTTCACCCATGTCACCCCCTTTCTCGTGCAGATATGGATGTACATCACGCCTGTGATCTTTCCGGTGTCTTTGGTGCCCGAGAAGTGGCAATGGTTGTTATACCTGAACCCCATGACTGGGCTGGTCGAAGCGTTTAGATCCGCATTTCTGGGCAAACCGTTCGATTTGACCGGGATTGGAACATCGTTTGCTATCGCCATGGCTCTGTTTATCGTGGGCGTGGCTTACTTTGAAAAAGTGGAACGACGTTTTGCAGATATTATTTAGTCGCTGCTCTCTGCTGGTAAGAACGTAGCGCCATGACACAACCGGCCATAAAGGTTGAAGGACTCTGGAAAGAATATGTCGTAGGGCGTGCACAACAGGCCCATGGTACTTTTTATGACTTGCTTGCCAACACAATGAAAGCCCCATTCCAACGCTTACGCAACCTGGGTGGTAAGACGGATGAGGTTGATCGGTTTTGGGCATTGCAAGACATCAATTTTGAAATACAACCGGGTGAAGTGGTTGGCGTCGTGGGTAGCAACGGTGCGGGTAAGAGCACGCTACTCAAGATACTCAGCCGTATAACATCACCTACAAAGGGAAGGGTAGAAGTTCGTGGTCGATTGGCGAGTCTCCTTGAAGTGGGCATTGGGTTTCATCCTGAATTAACGGGAAGGGAGAACATTTTTCTGAATGCCACAATTCTTGGTATGAGGCGCGAGGAAATTGCGCAAAAATTCGACGAAATCGTCGAATTTTCTGGGGTAGAACATTTTTTGGACACTCCAGTCAAACGCTATTCGAGTGGTATGTACGTTCGATTAGCGTTCTCTGTTTCTGCCTTTGTGGAAGCCGACATTTTGTTAATTGACGAAGTGCTGGCAGTGGGCGACCGAGACTTTCAAAAAAAGTGTTTAGGGATGATGGGTGACGTCGCTCGAGGTGGAAAATCAGTGCTTTTTGTCAGTCATAACTTGACTGCATTGAGGAATATTTGCAGCAAGGGCCTTCTACTGAACAATGGCCATTTAAACCATGTAGGTAATATTGATGATGTAATTCATAAGTATTCCTCAAGCAGGACTGAAAGCTCTGAACTGTCCATACACTTGATCGAAGACTCTACAAGTAGAATCGCGAGAGTTGTCCGGGTGGAGATTATTCCCCAAAACATGGACAGCGGAAAATCGATCTACATTAGTTCTCCATTCAGAATCGATGTTCTGATAGAGGTGCAAGATTCGGAGTCAGACGTTGGAGTTTATCTCCACTGTCATGATAGTGAACAAAATAGGGTGTTTAGTACGGGTAGTTTTTTTAATCCGATATTATGCGGAATGAACCTCAAAAAGGGTTTTCACAAACTCCAGTGCAACGTTCCGGGCCACCTCTTAAATGATGGTCAGTATTCGCTTGACGTTATTCTGTTGAAGGATCGGCATGAAATATTGGTATCAGAATCTTCACTGATTGGATTTTATGTTCATGATGAGTCCCTGGGCGTAGAAGGTTGGAACTGGAGGGCGAATGGGGTTATTCGTCCGCGTCTTGAATGGACAACTGAATATATCGCCCAGCCCTTAGCGATACCTTCAATATGATTTTTAAAATAACCCGGAGAAGTTCGTGGCAAAGATCGTAATTACTTCCATCCAACAGCCAACGCTTTCTTTGGTAAGAATGGTTGAAACCGGGTTGAAGCATGGCGTACATACGATTGTAATCGGAGATCGAAAAACTCCCGATGCTTCGTGGCCAATTGGTTCCACTTACTTTCCAATCTCAATTCAGAACAAAATGAACTCGAAACTTGTATCTTTGTTGCCAGAGAACCATTACTCAAGAAAGAATCTTGGTTATCTGGCAGCGTTTAAACAAGGTGCAGATTTCATATTCGATACTGATGATGACAATTCCCCACTATCGATCTGGCGTCCCAGAGAGATCAATGTCAGTGCCAAGGTGTGTTCGCATTCAGGGTGGGTGAATGCATATAAGTGGTTTTCTGATGAAATTGTTTGGCCGCGTGGATTACCTTTAGAAAGTTTGTCTGAAGTTTTAGATAGCAGACTTTCTGAAGTTCAGAATTTTTGTGCTCCCATACAACAGGGCTTAGCGAACGGTTCTCCAGATGTGGATGCGGTTTGGCGGTTGACTCAAGGCAGAGAAATTACTTTCAGAAATGAAGACAGCGTGCTTTTGGAGGCAGGGGCTTGGTGCCCATTTAATAGTCAAAGCACATGGTGGTTTCCAGATGCCTACCCTCTCATGTATCTTCCCAGCTTTGTTAGCTTTCGCATGACTGATATTTGGAGAAGTTTTGTGGCCCAGAGGTGTTTGTGGGCCATGGGCTATGGCGTGGTATTTCATGGTCCTGAAATGTTTCAAGAACGAAACCCTCATAATTTATTAAAGGATTTTGAACAGGAAGTTCCAGGATACTTGGGGAACCAAAAAATCTGCCAGGTTCTCGAGGATCTAGACCTTCAAGAAGGAAACTCTCATGTGACTGAGAATATGTTTTTATGTTACGAAAAACTCGTTTCAACAGGGTTTGTCCCAAGTGAGGAAATGCCGCTGGTAGATGCGTGGGTCAGAGACCTTGCTTTGGTGACTGATAGCGAAAGTGGCTCATTGAGCAGTGCGCCATGAACCATGTCCTACAGTCAATTGTAGAAAATGGGACCATCAAGCTACCGTCAGGTGAAGAAGTCAACATTCACTCCCATGTGGGCGCGGGTTCAGGGCGTGTAATCAGTCGCGCAGTTGAAGTGGCAAAACCCTTAGTAGCATGCGAAGTTGGATTGGCATTTGGGGTATCCAGTTTGTACATTCTGGAAGCCATGCAAAAAAATGGGTTCGGGCATTTGATTGGCATGGACCCTGCACAGTATGACAAAAAATGGAGGGGAGGTGGTCTTCACAATATCGATAAAGCTGGATTTTCTAACAGCTACGAATTTCATGAAGAAACGTCCCAAAGAGTGCTGCCTAGGTTAGAAAAAGCGGGTACCAGAATACAATTCGCATTTATCGATGGTTGGCATACTTTTGACCATACGCTGATCGACTTCTTTTACATCGACCAGATGCTGGATATTGGGGGTGTTGTGGTTCTGGATGATGTGGGCTATCCGGGGTTGTGCCGATTGGCGCATTTCATTTTGACCAACCGCAGTTATGAAATTTTGGACTTCGACCCAATTCCTCAGAAACTCAGCCTTCGATCAAAACTCAAAGGGATCGCACAGCAAATTTTGCATCCATTGGTTAAGGACAATTTCAGCCCTAACTCAGACTCGCGCAACGTTGAGCACCAGGTTAATAAAGCACAGTTGATTGCACTGATAAAACGAGATTATGATCAACGTTCATTTGATCATTTTGTTCCGTTTTGATGGCTGACAGTGCGGACAATGCTCTGGTTTCAATAGTTATTCCCAGTTTTAACCAAGGTAAATTTATTCGAGAAACCATTCAATCGTGCCTTGATCAGGATTACAGGCCAATCGAAATAATTGTTCAGGACGGGGGGTCGACTGACGAAACGCTCGCAATTCTAAAATCTTTTTCCGAACCAGAGCTTAGTTGGACCAGTGAACCTGATAGCGGGGTAGTGGATGCCGTCAATAAGGCATTGGCACTTGCTCGTGGAACGGTTTTAACCATCCAAAGTTCCGATGACGTTTTTCTTCCTGGCTCTGTTTCTGCTGCTCTGAAAGTATTTTCGCAACATCCTGAAGCTGGATTGGTTTACGGTGATGTGAATTTGATCAATTCAGAATCAGAAATTATTGGTCAGGATATTCAAGGCCAATTCGATTTGGCAGATTATCTTGGGCGCCTCATCTATATCCCTCAACCTGGGACTTTTTTCACCAACTCGGCGCTCAAGATTTGCAAAGGCTGGAAAGAAGAATTCAGTTATGCTGCCGACGCGCATTTTTGGATGCGGGTTGCTGTGAAATTTCCAGTTATTAAGCTAAACAGGCGTGTAGCGGCCTACCGCTACCACTCTAATCAAAGAGATACCCAAAGCGCCTTGATTGCTCGGGATTGGGGCGCAGCTGTCACAGATATACTGGCCAGCGAGCAGTTGAATTTCAAACAACGACGGTTTGTAAGGATGGGAATACATCTGGCAAATTTTCGATATGCGAATGAGTCAGCGTGGAGAAAACGAACTATAGAACTTTATAAGGCGTTTTTGTCCAACCCCTTAGCAGTTTTTGACACACGTTTCCCAAAAAAAGAGCTGCTCCCTGGGCGTGTGCCCATCTGGGCGTTTTTGTCCCGAATGAAAAGAATGTTGGGATTGCCTGCGCGTAGTGGCTAGCCGCACGGCCGGTTGGTACCGATTCTGGGCACTGCAGAGCAGAAACGTGCTTAAATTATTTTGACTACTTTTTCCCCTGCCTTTGAGTTTCTTCAGTCACACCCTTTGGGTGCCAGAGACACCCACTGCGTTCCATCAAAAACTGGCTGTATTGGCAAGTTAAGTGTCGGCTGAAATCCGGCCCGCATATTGTTCCATTTATTGGAAACACCCGCTTGCTGGTCAATCGAGGAATGCACGGTGCCACCGGCAACATCTACTGCGGCCTTCACGAATTTGAAGACATGGCTTTCGTTCTGCACTTTCTGCGGGCCGGAGATTATTTTGCTGACATTGGTGCAAATGTAGGCAGCTATACCATTTTGGCCAGTGGTGTTTGCGGCGCACACACCATCGCCGTGGAACCGGTTTCTACAACGGCTGCATCGCTGTTGGCCAATGTTGAGCTGAACTCGTTAAAAACTCTGGTACGTTTGGAAACTCAGGCACTAGGTGAAGCGGTGGGTGAAATGCAGGTGAGTACGGCTGAAGACTGCACCAATCACGTCTTGATGAGCAATGAGATGATCAACTTTGAAAGCGTAAGAATGAGCACAATGGATGAATTGGTTGGCGACACCCTGCCAATACTCATAAAGCTGGATGTAGAAGGTTACGAGCTACAGGTAATCATGGGGGGTAAGCGTGTACTTTCCAGTCAGAAACTGGCTGCCATTATCGTGGAAGTGAATGGAAGTGGGCAGAAGTACGGCACTGCTGACGATGTCTTGATTGAATCGCTGACATCCCAGGGATTCAAACCGCATCGTTACGACCCCATTAACCGTGTACTTTCCCAAATTGAACCAACGACCCATTGCGACGGGAACATGCTGTTTATACGGGACGTCTATTTGGTGCAGCAACGAATCAAATCGACACCCCGTTTTTGCGTCATGGGGGAGTCATTTTGATGCCAGGAAAAAGCAAAACCTGATGGACCAGGAAATCCACCTGAAAGTCCTGCGCAGTATTGAGGAAAACCCTGAAATTACCCAACGCGAATTGGCACAGCAACTGGGCGTCAGCCTGGGTAAAGTCAATTACTGCCTCAAGGCACTCATTGGAAAAGGTTTTATAAAGGCGCGTAACTTCAAGAATTCCAAACGAAAAAGCGCCTATCTCTACGCACTGACTCCAAACGGCTTCGAAGCTAAGGCACGCATATCCCTGGCATTCCTAAAACGCAAAATGCAGGAGTACGAGCAACTCAAACAGGAAATTACCCAACTGGAACAGGAAGTCGAGAAACAGAAGGTCAGCCGCTGATGTGCGGAATTGCCGCCATTTATGCTTACAAGCCAGTCGCCGCACCAGTGAACCCTCAAGAACTCAACACCATTCGGAATTACATGACTGCCCGAGGCCCGGACGGGCAGGGCAGTTGGATTGCGCCCAATCAGCGGCTGGGCTTGGCCCACCGCCGCTTGGCCATTATTGACCTGGATCCACGTGCTGCCCAACCCATGTTCAGCGCCGATGGCCGTTATGCCATTGTGTTCAATGGTGAAATCTACAACTACCGGGCGCTTCGGAAAACACTGGAGATGGATGGCTTTCGCTTTTCCACCGAATCCGACACCGAGGTTCTGTTACAACTGTTTGCCCAAAAACGTGAGCATATGCTCAGCGATTTGCGCGGCATGTTTGCCTTCATCATCTGGGATGCCGAGCGAAACACCCTGTTTATGGCTCGCGACCCTTACGGCATTAAGCCGCTGTACTACTCGAATGATGGTTCCACCTTGCACGCAGCTTCCCAGGTTAAAGCGCTGTTAGCAGGTGGTGGTATTTCATTGCAGGCAGATCCTTCTGGCCTGGCAGGTTTTTACCTGTTTGGTTCGGTTCCGGAGCCCTTTACGCTTTACCAACAGATCCAGTCATTGCCTGCGGGTCACTTCATGTGGGCCGATGCATCGGGTGTGGGTAAGCCGCAGCAATGGTTTAGCATCGCTGAGACTTATGCATCAGCGGATTCAGTTTCATCCCTTCCTGAAGATGAAACAGAAGAACTTGTAAAGGAAGCCTTATTGGATTCCGTCCGCAGCCATCTAGTAGCCGATGTGCCGGTGGGTGCCTTTCTCTCAGCTGGGATTGATTCAGGCTCGCTGGTGGGTTTGATGCGTGATGCGGGGGCGAATGACATTCAAACCGTTACGCTGGCGTTTGCGGAATACGCAGGAACATTAAATGACGAGGCACCAATGGCCGAGCAGGTGGCTAAGCACTATGGCACTCGGCACACCACGCGCCGCGTTGGCCGAGAAGAATTTGAAGCCGATTTACCCCACATCCTTCACGCGATGGACCAGCCCAGCATCGACGGCATCAATACCTGGTTTGTGAGCAAGGCTGCGGCTGAGGTGGGCTTGAAAGTAGCTGTTTCCGGGCTGGGGGGCGATGAACTGTTCGGCGGTTATCCGGCATTTCAGGATGTACCCAAATGGGTTCGCTGGCTGCAAACTCCCGCCCGTATTCCCTATCTGGGTAAGGCGCTTCGTCAACTTTCATCACCACTGATGCAACCGCTGGGATTGAAACCCAAAGCAGCTGGCCTGTTGGAATTGGGTGGCACTTGGTCTGGTGCTTACCTGCTTCGGCGTGGTTTGTTTATGCCCTGGGAATTGCCTGACTTGATGGGCAAAGATCTGGCGCAACAAGGGCTGAAGCGACTGTTGCCACTCAGCCTGATTGTCAAGGCCATTGAGCCGCAGCCGACTTCAGACTTCGCCCGTGTAGCCTGCCTGGAATCTGCTTTGTACATGCGTAACCAGTTACTGCGTGATACCGACTGGGCAGGGATGGCACATTCATTGGAAATTCGGG